>Ga0102587_1000164_pt1 | contig 88031 bp, 79 predicted proteins | sample AraplaF_Col_mTSA_FD_76853 | JGI IMG/M metagenome (GOLD analysis project Ga0102587, IMG submission 76853) | Arabidopsis root microbial communities from the University of North Carolina, USA - plate scrape MF_Col_mTSA (SPADES assembly) (version 2) | ecosystem: Host-associated > Plants > Roots >...
ATCCCGCTGAAGTTCGGGGTCAGAGCCGACAATCGGACATTTCGCGCGCGAAATGTCCGATTGTCGGCTCTGACCCCGAATTTAGCCGACGGTGCCGATGATGCTGACTTCGCGGTTTTCCGGAATTTCGTTGTAGGACAGCACGTGCAGGCCCGGCGCGAACAGGCGGGCGTAGCGCGCCAGCAGCGGCCGGATCTGCGGCAGCACCAGCAACAGCGGCGGCGTCGCCTGCTGTTTCATCTGCTCGCGCGCCACCGGCATGTTCACTTGCAGCTGCGCCAGCAGGTGCGGATCGATCGGATAATTGTCCAGCACCACCTTGCCGCTCTGGCGCGCCTGGTTCAGGGAGCCCAGCAGCATGTTCTCCAGGTCGCCGCCCAGGTTGAAGGCCTGCATTTCGGTCTTCTGGCCGAACAGGCTGGTGACGATCTGGCGGCGCAAGGCGCAGCGCACTTCGGCCGCCAGCAGGATGGGGTCCTTGGTGGTCTCCGAACTGTCCACCAGCGTGGTGGCGATCGGCACGATGTCTTTCAGCGAGACGTTTTCCGCCAGCAGCACGCGGAACACGCGCAGCATCTGGGTGTGGGTCAGCGCCTTGTCCAGCGCCGAGGCCAGTTTCGGCGAAACGGCGGTCAGGCGCTCCATCAGGGCCGGCACGTCTTCGTGGCGGAACAGCTCGGGCAGGTACTCGCGTATCAGCTTGGACAGGTGGGTGGCGATCGCGCTCGGCGTCTCCACCACCTGGTAGCCCAGCCCGAGGGCGTTGGCTTTCTCGCTGGTCTCGATCCACGTCACCGGCATGCCGTAGGCCGGCTCTATGCCGGGGATGCCGTCGATCTGGCCGTACACATTCGGCGACGGAATCGCCATCAGGCGGTCGGCAAACACTTCCGCCTGCGCCACCACGCTGCCCGACAAGATGACGGAATACTGGGTCGGCTTGAGGCCGAGGTCGTCGCGGACCGTGATCGGCGGCAGCAGCAGACCCATCGATTCCGACAAGCTCTGGCGCACGCCCTTGACACGCTTGCTCAGCGGCTCGCCCTGCGCCTTGTCGATCAGGCCCACCAGCTTGTAGCCGACCGCGATTTGCAAGGGTTGCACGATCGGCAGGCCGTACCAGTCGAGGTCGGGCGCGCGCTCGTCGCGCAACGCCGCTTCGATGGCGTCGAGATTACTGGTCTCGGGCTTTTGCACCCGGTTCAGCAGTTTCCAGCCCACATAGGCCAGCACCAGCGCAAATGGCGCGAACATCTGCCATGGCATGCCCGGCACCAGCGCCAGGATCAGCATCATGCCGGCCGCGCTCAGCATCACCTGCGGCGAGGTCAGGACCTGGCTGCCGACCTGCTGTTCGAAGTCGCCCGAATCCGAAATACGGGTCACCAGGATGGCGGCCGCAGCCGACAGCAGCAGCGCCGGGATCTGCGCCACCAGGCCGTCGCCGATGGTCAGCAGCGCGTACTGTTTGAAGGCCGCGCCAAACGACATGTCCTGCATCAGCGCGCCGATCGCCACGCCGCCGACCATGTTGATGATCAGGATCAGGATCGAGGCCACGGCGTCGCCGCGCACGAATTTGGAGGCGCCATCCATGGCGCCGTAGAAGTCGGCTTCCGACGCCACTTCCAGGCGGCGCTGCTGGGCCTTCTCTTGATTGATCAGGCCGGCATTGAGGTCGGCGTCAATCGCCATCTGCTTGCCGGGCAGCGCGTCCAGCGTGAAGCGCGCCGACACTTCGGATATCCGTTCCGCGCCCTTGGTCACCACCATGAAGTTGATGATCATCAGGATCACGAACACCACGATACCGACCACGTAGTTACCGCCCACCACCACGTTGCCGAAGGCCTCGATCACGTGGCCGGCGGCGGCCGTGCCTTCATGGCCGTGCAGCAGCACCACGCGGGTGGACGCCACGTTCAGCGTCAGGCGCAGCATGGTGGTGGCCAGCAGGACGGTCGGGAATACCGAGAAGTCCAGCGGCCGGCGCACCGACACCGAGCCCAGGATCACGATCAGCGCCAGCACGATATTGAACGTGAACATCACGTCCAGCAGTATCGGCGGCAGCGGCAGCATGATCATGGCCAGGATGATCAGCAAGAATGCCGGCGTGGCAAACTTGTGGCGACGTATCTCCGCTAGCATCGTCTGTATGAAATTCACTACTTAACCTCGCTCATGGATGTGGGCACAACAACTTCATTTGGACGCTCCGGTTCGGCGGCGCGCCGTCCGGTACGGAAAGCCTGCAACTGCAGCACATAGTTCAGCACCTGCGACACCGCCTGGTACAGCTGCACCGGGATCTGCTGGTTGACCTGGCTGGTGTTGTAGATGGCGCGCGCCAGCGGCGGCAGCTCCATTATCTCGATCTTGAATTCCCTGGCCAGCTGGCGGATGTACAGCGCCATTTCATCCACGCCCTTGGCCACCACATACGGCGCCTCCGCCTTGCTGAGGTCATACTTGAGCGCGACCGCGTAGTGCTCCGGGTTGACGATCACCACGTCGGCGCTGGGCACGGTCTTGCGCGCGCTGCGCCGCGCCAGCGCCCGCTGCAGCTGGCGGATGCGGCCTTTCACCTCGGGCCGGCCCTCGGTCGACTTGTGCTCTTCCTTCAGATCCTGCTTGGACATGCGCTGGTTGCGGGCGAAGAACCAGGCCTGGGCCGGCACGTCGATCAGGGCGAAGATGACAAACACCGCCACCATCGCCATCAGGCCGTCCAGCATCAGGTTGGTGCCGCTCAGCATGGCCTGCCCCATGGGCATCATCTGCAGGCGGGTGTAGTCCGGCACGCTGGAACGGGCCACGTGGATCAGCACCGCGATCAGCACCGCGGCCTTGCCGATCGAGATGGCCAGCTCGAAAGCATGCTTGCCGCTGAACAGCCGGCCCAGATTGGCCGCCGGGCTCATGCGCGACAGCTTGGGTTCCCAATGCTTGGTCGAGATCACCCAGCCGCCCGGCACCATGGCGCCCAGCATGATGAACAGCGGCACCACGAACAGCGGCAGCACCATCTTGATCAGCAACCACATCGAGCTGCTGAACACGGTGGACATGGCGTTGTCGATGGCGCCGTCGCCGTCCAGCGGGGCAAAGCTCTGGTGGAAAATTTCGTTGAACTCCATCAGGTAGCCGGGCAGCAGGTAGACGAACAGTTTCAGGCTGACCAGGATGCCGATCGCGGTCGACAGGTCGCGCGAGCGCACCACCTGCCCTTCCTGGCGGGACTTCTTGAGCTTCTGCTGTGAAGCCTTTTCTGTTTTATCGCCTGTGCTCTCGTCAGCCATGGGCCGCCACCTGCATCTGCTGGCGTATCAGCTCCAGCACCATATTGGTCATGCGCACATAGTGCTCGGGAATGAAGCGCACCACCTGCGCCAGCATCAGCAGGCCGAAGATGGTGATCACGGAAAAGCCCAGCGCAAACAGGTTGAGGCTGGGCGCCACGCGGTTGAGGAAGCCAAAGCCCAGCTGCACCACCATGGTGGAAAACACCACCGGAATCGCCAGCAGCATGGCGGCCGAGAAGATCCACGCCACGTTGTAGGCCACCGCTTCCAGCAAGTGGTTGCCGAAGCCGCTGCCCAGCGGCCAGGCCTTGAAGCTCTGGCCGATCACATTGGCGATCACCAGATGGCCGTCGATGGCAAAGAACACGATGATGGCCAGGGTCGACAGCAGCGCCGAAGTGACGTCCGACGACTGGCCGTTGAGCGGGTCGTTCATCACCGCCATCGACAAGCCCATCTGCGACGACACCATGAAACCCAGCACGCCGATCACCGACATGGCAAAGTGAAACGCCAGCCCCAGCACGAAGCCGATCAGCGCTTGTTCGATGGTGGCCACCACGCCGTGCAGCGAGAACGGGTTGATCGGCGGATGGCCGCCGGCCAGCGGCATCATGATGATGGCCAGCACCAGCGCGATCAGGATGCGCACCGTCACCGGCGTGACCGCCTCGCCCAGCACCGGCGCGCCGGTGAACATCGCCAGGATGCGGCAGAACGGCCACCACAAGGCGGTCAGGAACGGCAGCAGCTGGGCGAGGACGGATTCCATGGGGCGTGCGCGGCAGGCTAGCCGACCAGGGTGGCGGCGCGGGTGAAGATGGACACGCAAAAGTCCATCAGCAGGGTCGACATCCAGCGCCCGGCCAGGATGATGGCCAGCAGCGTGATCAGCAACCTCGGCAGGAAACTCAGGGTTTGTTCGTTGATCTGGGTGGCGGCCTGGAACAGCGCCACCAGCAGGCCGGTGATCAGGCCCGGCACGACCAGGATCACCACCAGCAGCATGACGATGTGCAGCGACTCGACCACCAGATCGACGGCAATTTCAGGAGTCAGCATGGGCGCCCCTTCTCAGTAGGCCTGCACGCTGGTCACCAGCGTATTGACGGTCAGGGTCCAGCCGTCGACCAGCACGAACAGCAGCAGCTTGAACGGCAGCGAAATCACCAGCGGCGACAGCATCATCATGCCCATCGCCATCAGCACCGACGACACCACCAGGTCGATCACCAGAAACGGAATGAACAGCATGCAGCCGATCTGGAACGCGGTCTTCAGCTCGGACAGCACAAAGGCCGCCAGCTTGACGGTGAACGCATGCTGCGACGGCTCGCTGATCTTGTCCTCGCCGGCCAGGTGGGCGATCTGCTGCAGCGCCGCCTTACTGGTCTGCGCCAGCATGAAGCGCGACACCGGCTTCTCGGCGATCTGCAGCGCGGTTTCCAGGCCGATCTTGTCCTGGTCGTAGGGCACGAAGGCATTGGTCCAGATTTCGTTGCCGATCGGCCGCATCACCAGCAGGGTCAGGATCAGCGCCACGCCGGTGATCACCCGGTTGGGCAAGCCCTGCTGCAGGCCCAGGGCCTGGCGCAGCAGCGACAGCACGATCACAAAGCGGGTAAAGCTGGTCATCATCATGACCATCACCGGGAGCAAGCCCAGCAGGGTCATGATGATCAGGATTTGCATCTTGACCGTCAGTTCGGTCTTGGCTCCCGGCACCACATTGGCCAGCAGGTCGACCGCCTGGGCCGGCATGGCGCACAAGCCCAGGCCCAGCAAGGCGGCGACCGGCGCCATCGCCCGCAGGCGACGCGCATTCAGACACCGGATCATGGAGTCATCATGTCCAGATTCAGACCGTCGAGGTCGATCACTTTGAGGCCGTAGTTCTCGCCCGCCACCACCACCTCGGCGCGGCCGATGGCGGTGCCGTTGACCTTGATGATCAGCGGCTCGCCGGCCAGCACATCGAGTTCCACCACGCTGTCCGGGCCGATGTTCATCAGGTCCTGCAGCGAGATACGGGCCGACCCCACTTCCAGCGTCAAGGTCACCGGGATCTTGCGCATCATGGCTGGCAGGTCGCGCCGTGGCGCCGAGGCCGGGAGGTCGGTCAGCTCGTTGCCGGGCTGGTCGATGATCATCTCTTCGGACAGGTCTTCCAGCAGGGCGTCGCTAGGGTTGGCTACGTTCATGTTCATCATTATTCGGCGTCTTCAAAAGAGGTTAAACAGAGTTTGCCTTTGTGCTCGGTGACCGCGGCGGTGAACAACCGGGAATCTTCCAGCAAGACGTCGGCTCTTGACAGGCTGATCGGAATGACATCGCCAACCTGCAAATCGTACAAGCTGCCCAGCGTGACCTCCTTGCTGGCCAGGCGGCCCACCAGCCCCACCTGCAGGCGCTGCGCCAGCGGCGTGGTGGCCTTGGGCTTGCGGGCGGCGTCGCGGTCGCGCAACAGGCCGCGCAGCACGCTGGCCATCAGGTTTTTATCGAGCGCGAACCAGAACTGGCCGGTGCCGCCGCCGGCGTTCTCGGCCACGGTGACGGTGATGGCCCAGGTGCCCTTGGGCGGGTGCGAGCCGGGCGCCGGCTTGAATTCGTTGTCGGCGGCCTCGGGCGCCTCCCCTTCGGCCGGGGCCGGCTTCTCGATGGCGGGCAGATTGAGTTCGATGCGGCCGGCCAGGATGCCGGCCAACTGTTGCCCCAACACCACAGCCAGCCGCTCCTCGGTGGCGGTCACGCGCACCGCGTTCTCATCGGGCGGGGCGGCGTCGGCCTTGGCGTCGGCCTTGGCGCCGCTGCCGTAACGGTAGTTGAGCACGCTGAGCAATACCTTGCGCTCCAGCGAGAAGGCGATCTGCCCGGCCGGGGCGGCAAAGCTGAGCCAGCGGCTGCGGATCTCGTTGCCCTCCAGCCGGCTGAACGCCACATCCTGCACGCTGAAACCGCCCCAGTAACGGCGGTTCATGTTCAGGCGCATGGACTGCGCCAGATCGTCGCGCAACTGGGCCGCAAAGATATGCAGCAGGTGCACCGGACGGCCCAGCAGACTGGGGTCCAGGACTTGGTGCTGCGTCTGTTTTGTCGTTGTCATGTATTGGCCATGGCGGTTAATTCAGTCCTACTCCTCCATCATCGCACTATCCAGCTAAAAACTGGTTACTTCCAGCGCAATTTTTTTATCGTAACTTAAAGTAGGACGATCTCGGCGACAGCATACAGCAAAATTCACATTATTGCTAATAAACAATATTTGGCTCAATAAATTATCCCCGGGCAAATATCGCTTTACAAGAATGTTGCTAGCCGGTAAGCTAAATGTAACTTGTCCGCAGTTCCCACACTTCAACAAACGGCGCTTAGTGAATGATTTATAACGACATTTGCCTGGATAAAACTGTTTTACTCCCTTTTCCGGGGTCAAGTGCAAGGCTTCAACTGGTTTAAGTAACCCGCGCCGTCCCAACTCACTGCCATTTCGCGTTAGCGCTCCCTTACACTATCTTTCTTGCAAGACTGTGACATGGCGCAACGGATGTGTAGCACGATTGGTATAGCGCACCACAATATCTGCCACATGGGCTTGCTGCTTTCCGGCAATCTCGCTATGGTAGTCATCTGGATCCAGGCAGTAAAAAAACGCGGTAAAAACAGGGGGTAGCATTATGAGCAACGGATTCTCCAGCCTGATACAGGCCGACCTCGCGTCGCTGACGAGCGCGGCGCAAAACATGGCGAACAGCAGCGCCCACGCCATCGCTGCCGCCAACCAGTACGGGGCGCAGGACGGCCAGTCCTCCTTCTCCTTTGCCCAGTCCATGCACAACGCCGTCAACCAGGTCAACACGCAGGACGTGGAAGCCGGCCAGAAGATGGCCGACGTCGATTCCGGCAAGAGCGACGACCTGGTCGGCGCCATGCTGTCCAGCCAGGAAGCCAGCCTGTCCTTCTCGATGTTGATGCAAGTGCGCAACAAGGTGATGGGCGGCCTCGACGAACTTATCAAATTACCGCTGTAAGCCTCTGCGAAAGCATTCAACGTGATTAACACCCTCAAGTCCGCCTTCGAGCGCTGGCGTGCGAACCCGGCTGCTCCGACCCTCTCGCCCAATCTGCTCAAGACCCTGTATCCGCTGCTGGTGCTGGCGATCGGCCTGACCGCGCTGGTGCTGATGTACATGTGGAACAGCCAGTCCAGCTACAAGCCGGTGTTTGGCGCGCGCGAGAAAGTCTCGGCGCCGGACATGATGACCGTGCTGGACGGCGACCACATCCCCTACCGCATCCACCCGGAAAGCGGCCAGGTGCTGGTGCCGGATTCGATGCTGGGCAAGGTGCGCATGCTGCTGGCCGCCAAGGGCGTGACCGCGCAGCTGCCGGCCGGGCTGGAGCTGATGGACAAGAATGACCCGCTGGGCGTGTCGCAATTCGTGCAGGACGTGCGCTTCCGCCGCGGCCTGGAAGGCGAGCTGGCGCAATCGATCATGACGCTGGACGCCATCTCGCATGCGCGCGTGCACCTGTCGATCGCCAAATCCACCTCGTTTGTCTCTTCCGATGGCGAAAAATCGTCGGCCTCGGTGGTGGTGCAGCTGAAACCGGGCCGCTCGCTCGATCCGGAAGCGATTGCCGCCGTCGTCAACATGGTGGCCGGCTCGGTGGCCAGCCTGGCGCCGCAACGCGTCAGCCTGGTGGACCAGGCCGGCAACCTGCTGTCGTCCCACATCGACCTGGCCGACGGCTTTGACGCCGGCACCAGCGGCAACGACGCCAGCAAGCGCTATTCGGACGAGGTGAAAGCCAACATCAAGGGCCTGCTCGGTCCGGTGATCGGCGACGACAATTACCGCATGTCGGTGGCGGCCGCGGTCGACAACGACCGCGTCGAGGAAACCGTCGAGAAATACGGCGCCGACCCGAAAGTCACCAGCGAGGCCATGCGCGAAGAGCAGGACCGCAACCGCATGGTGATGGGCGTGCCGGGCACCCTGTCCAACCGTCCGCCACCGGCGGCCGCCAATCCGGCCGCCGCCAACCAGCAGACCGCGGGCGGCCCCAACGATCCGAACACCGCCCCGGCCGACGGCACCGCGCGCAAGAACGCCACCACCCGCCAGTACGCCTACGACCGCAGCATCACCCAGACCAAGCGCAGCCGCGGCCGCCTGGAAAAGCTGAGCGTGGCCGTGGTGTTGGCGCAAGCCGCCGCCCCCTTCCCGAAAACCGGCTGGACGCCGGCGGAAATCGCCAATATCGACAAAATCCTGCGCAACGGCCTCGGCATCAACGCCGAGCGCGGCGACCAGCTGGTGGTGTCGGCCATGAACTTCCCGCGCAAGGCGGCGCCGGTGCAATGGTGGGAAGAGCGCGACAACATCGTCGACATCAGCAAGTACGCCATCTACGCCGTGGCCGCCCTGCTCGGCTACCTGTTGCTGCTGCGCCCTGTCATGCGCCTGATCACCATGCGCTTCACGCCGGATCCGAAGGAAGCCGCGCGCATCGCCGCCGAGCGCCGCGCCGCCGAGCAGGCCGCCGTGGCCGCCGCCAAGGAGGCCAAGGAAGCCGCTGCCAAGGAACAGGCCGCACTGGCCGGCACGCCGGCGCCGGGTGCGCCGGGTGCCGCACCGGCCCTGGGCGGCATCGCCGGCGCCGCGCCGGGCATGCCGGTGGTGCCGCTGCTGGAAAACTACGACCTGCCGCCTCCGGGCTCGGCAGTCGACGTGATGGTCGATCACCTGAAAGTGCTGGCCGCGAAAGAACCGGAACGCGTAGCCGAAGTCGTCAAACAATGGATGCAGAAAAATGGCCGAACTCAATAACATGGATGATGATGGCGGCGAATACGCCATGCCGACCAAGCTGACGCCTGTGGAGCAGGCAGCCATCGTGCTGCTGAGCATAGGCGAGGAACCGGCCGCGGCCGTGCTGCGCTGCCTGTCGCGCGAGGAATTGCTGGAAGTCACGCAGGTGATGTCGCGCATGAGCGGCATCAAGGTGGAGTCGGTCAAGACCGCCATGCAGAAATTCTTCGACGATTACCGCGAACAGTCGGGCGTGCATGGCGCCTCGCGCTCCTACCTCAAGCGTTCGCTCGATCTCGCGCTCGGCGGCGACCTCGCGAACACCGTGCTCAACAACATTTACGGCGACGAGCTGCGGCCGAAAATGGCGCGCCTGCAGTGGGCTTCGCCGAAGTGGCTGGCCGAGTACATCTCCAACGAACACGTGCAGATGCAGGCGGTGTTCCTGGCCTTCCTGCCGGCCGTGCTGGCCGGCCAGATCATCGACAGCCTGCCGCAGGACAGCCGCGATCTGGTGCTGCTCAACCTGGCGCGCATGGAAGAAGTGGACGCCGATCTGCTGCAGGAACTCGATGAGCTGGTGGACCGCTGCCTGAGCTCGTTCGACTCGCAGGGCACCAGCGTGGAAGGCATCCGCCAGACCGCCGAAATCCTCAACCGCCTGCCGAGCAACCGCGCGCAGATGGTGGAACTGCTGCGCGCCCACGATCCGGAGGTGGTGTCCAAGATCGAGCTGTCGATGTACGACTTCTTCATCCTCGGCAACCAGACCGAGCAGGCCATCACCCGCATCCTGGAAGATGTGCCGCTGGAACAATGGGCGATCGCCCTCAAGGGCGCCGATATCGCGGTGCGCGACGCCGTGCTGAAGACCATGCCGAAACGCCAGGCCCAGGCCTTCGAGGACATGATGCGGCGCGCCGGTCCGGTGCCAATGTCACGCATCGAACAGACTCGCCAGGAAATCATGGCTACCGTGAAAGCGCTGGCCGACGCCGGCGAAGTCGAGATTCAGCTGTTTGCCGAACAGGTGGTTGAATGAAGCAATTCCGCCCTTACCGTTTCCCGCCGCTGGCGCAGTTCACCACCCAGCGCGCCGCCGCGGCGGCCGCGCAAGGGCATGGCCACGGCCACGGCGGCGATGGCGGCGCCCAGTGGGCCGCCTCGGTCAGCGAGGGTTTTGAACAGGGCCAGCGCGACGGTTACGAGATCGGTCTGGCGCGCGGCCAGGAAGACGGCTTCGAAGCGGGCCGCCTGGCCGGCCAGGAACAGGGCCGCGAGGAAGGCCGCCACGAAACGCTGGTGGCCTACGACCAGATGGCGCGCCCGGTGGACGCCATGCTGAAAAGCCTGAAAAAGCTGCGCTCCGACTACCGCGCCGCCCAGCGCAAGGAAGTGGTGGATCTGGTGGCGAAAGTCGCGCGCCAGGTGATCCGCGCCGAACTGGCCTTGCAACCGGTGCAACTGATGGCGCTGGTGGAGGAAACCCTGGCCTCGATGCCGCCGACCCGCGATGAAATCGATGTCTTCCTGAATCCGGAAGAACTCAAGCGCATTGCCGAACTCGATCCGAAGCGCTCCAAGCGCTGGAATCTGATCCCCGATGCCCGCCTGGAAGTGGGCGAATGCCGCATCAAGGCTGGCGATAATGAAGTTGATGCCGGGTGTCATCAACGCCTTGCGGCTGTCATGGAACAGGTCGATAATCAATTACAGATCGCCGACAGCGGCGATGAACCGGAGATCGAAGAGTGATCGCAGATGCCTTACGCAATCTGGAACTGGGTTCGGTACCCATGGCGACGCCGACCGGCCGCCTGGTGGGCGCGTCCGGTTTATTGCTTGAGGCCGTAGGTTGCCCGCTGCACACGGGCCAGCGTTGCCAGATAGAGACAGTCGGCGGCGAGTGGCTGGACGCGCAGGTGGTCGGTTTCCGCGACAAGCTGTCCTTCCTGATGCCGTTCAAGAAAGCCGTGGGCCTGACCACCGGCGCCCGCGTGCTGCCCTCGCCGGAAAAAATCAGCCTGCAGATCGGCTCCGGCTGGCTGGGCCGCATGGTCAACGGGCTGGGCGAGCCGATCGACGGCCTCGGCAAGCTGAGCGGCGATTTCCCGCTCGACTCGCAACCGCCGCGCATCCATCCGCTCAAGAAAAAACCGGTCACCGAACCGCTGGACGTGGGCGTGCGCGCCATCAATTCCATGCTGACCCTGGGCAAGGGCCAGCGCGTCGGCCTGATGGCCGGTTCCGGCGTCGGCAAGTCCGTGCTGCTGGGCCTGATGACCCGGCAGACCGTGGCGGACGTGGTGGTGGTGGGCCTGATCGGCGAACGTTCGCGCGAGGTGCGCGAGTTTGTCGACATGTCTCTGGGCAAGGACGGCTTGCAGAAGGCCGTGCTGGTGATCGCCCCGGCCGACGAAAGCCCGCTGATGCGCGTCATGGCCACCGAACTGTGCCACTCGATCGCCGCCCATTACCGCGACCAGGGCAAGAATGTGCTGCTGCTGGTCGATTCGCTGACCCGCTACGCCATGGCGCTGCGCGAAGTGGCGCTGGCGCTGGGCGAGCCGCCGGCCACCAAGGGTTATCCGCCGTCGGTGTTTTCCAATCTGCCGCAACTGGTGGAATCGGCCGGCAACGGCGAAAACCAGTCCGGCAGCATGAGCGCCATCTACACCGTGCTGGCCGAGGGCGACGACCAGCAGGACCCGGTGGTCGACACCGCGCGCGCGATTCTCGACGGCCACATCGTCATGACGCGCGAACTGGCCGAGCGCGGCCACTACCCGGCAATCGACATTGCCGCATCGATCAGCCGCTGCATGGCGCAAGTCATCAGCCACGAACACATGATGGCCGCGCGCGCGCTGAAAGCCAGCATGGCGCGCCACGACCGCGTGCGCGACCTGATCCCGCTGGGCGCCTATGTGCCCGGCGCCGATCCGGTCACCGACAAGGCGGTGCAACTGCACCCCAAGGTCGAAGATTTTCTGTGCCAGGGCACCAAGGAAGAAGCCCCGATCGCCACCTGCATCGCCCAACTTGAAAAGCTGATGACATCATGAGCCAACAAAAAATCCGCAACCTGACCACCCTGGTGGCGCTGCGCAACACGGAAGTTGAGCGTCTGCAAACGGAAATGGCGGAAAAGGCCAGCGTGCGCGAGCGTTACCAGAAAAACCTGGAGCGCCTGACCAGCCTGTACACCAACAGCGGCGCCAGCGGCAATCTGCACCCCGCCCTGGCCGGCAACTGCGGCGATTACAAGCAGGCCGTGATGGCCATGGCCGACAGCCACCGGCTCGACCTGCACATGCACGAGGCCGACATGGCGGTGTCGCAGCAAGCCCTGAACAAGGCCTGGGCCAAGCGCGAGGTGATGGACAAGGTGCTGACCAAGGAACAGAAGGTGTTCGACCGTCAGCAAACGGTCAAGGAACGCAAACAACATGACGAATTGGCAACGCAATTGTGGCTGCGCGGCCAGAAATAAGCCGGTTTAAACGCGGTTACAAAAAATCGTTAGAAATATTTTCATACGGAAACGATTAAGGTCGCCTTATTACAAGGTACACTTCATTATCCTTTCCAGGAGCACGATCATGGCAGTCATCAGCAGTCCCACCTACGATCCGAAAACCACCGCCGAGAACCTGGCCAATGCCTACGTGGCCGGCACCAAGGCGATACTGGACAGCCGCTCGACCAAGGCGACCGCGACCGCTAGCGCCCTGACCACGCTGAGCACGGCGCTGAACGCGTTCCAGAGCACGCTGACCTCGCTGACCAGCAGCACCAAGACGGTCACCGCCACCGCCGCCACCTTCAGCAATACCGCCGTCGCCACCGCCACCGCCACCTCGAAAGCGGTGGCCGGCACCTACTCGTTCTACGTCGAGCAGCTGGCCACCGCCGGCCAGGTGTCGTACAACGTCAACGACAGCGTGGCCACCAATGCCGGCGCCATGAACGTGGTGCTGGCCGACGGTTCGACCTTCCAGGTCGACCTGGCCAATGCCGACAACAATATGGACGGCGTGCTGAGCGCCAAGGAAGTGGCGGCCGCGATCAACGCCGCCGCCACCAACAACTCGCGCGTGACCGCCTCCACCATGACGGTCAATGGCCAGACCAAGCTGGTGCTGAGCTCCGCCAAGACCGGCGCCGACAACGCCGTGGCCTCGATCGACGTGTCCGGGCTGAGCGACGCCAATCTGCAATCGGACCTGTCGGCGCAAAGCACGCTCAAGGCCGCCAAGGACGCCATCGTCTGGATCGGCGACCAGGGTACCGGCACCAAGGTGCAACAAGCCTCCAACACCTTCAAGGTGATCGACGACGTCGAGTTCACCGTCACCCAGGCGCAGAGCGCCGGCGCGGCGCCGGTGAGCCTGACCGTGGCGCCCGACAACAGCGGCACCGCGACCAATATCCAGACCTTCATCACGGCCTACAACAGCCTGCTGTCGACCATCAACACCCTGACCGCCGCCGGCGACCACTCGGTGGTCGAGCCCGCCGACCCGACGACCGGCCAGCCGGCCCCGGCCTCGACCGATGCCGCCTTCCACAACGATGCCGGCGTGATGGCCCTGCGCGACCGCCTGAACGCGCTGCTGCGCACCGCCACCGGCGGCGTGTCGCTGATCAATTTCGGCATCACCGCCGCCAAGGATGGCACGCTGACGCTGGACACCAACCGCCTGAACAAAACCGTCGCCGCCAATCCGGGCACCATCGACAGCCTGTTCGGCCGCGCCGGCCTCGGCGTCGACAGCGGCGTGCTGGGCGCGATGAACAAGCTGACCACCGCCTGGACCAGCTCGACCAAGGGCTACATCGGCAGCCGCCGCGACATGGTGACCAAGGCGCAAGCCGACATCGCCGACCGCCAGGTCACCCTGAAAAACCAGTTCGATAACGCCTACAAGCGTTATCTGACGCAATTTACCACGCTGCAAACGCTGCAATCGTCGATGACCAAGACTTCGGACATGTTCACGGCCATGTTCTCGCCCGACAGCAGCAATTAAAGCACCTTTGTAATTTTTGACCCGTACGGTGAATACCATGTTGAACCAGGAAGCCTATAGCAGTTACCACTCCACCAATCTGGAAGCCCAGGTCGCCCGGGCCTCGCCGATTGAGCTGGTGCTGGTGCTCACCGACGGCTTGCTCGAAGAGCTGGCGCGCGCGCGCGGCCACATCGTCGGCAAGCGCTACGAACTCAAGGCCAAAAGCCTGAACAAATGCACCGACATCATCAACGGCCTGTCGAGCTCGCTGGACTTCGACAACGGCGGCGAGGTGGTGGAAAACCTCGGCCGCCTGTACGACTACTGCGCCGGCCGCCTGTACACGGCCGGCGTCAGCCTGGATCCGGCCATTATCGATGAAGTAACGACTTTGCTGACGACCATCAAAAAAGGCTGGTTGGGCGTGCAGGCCAAGACCAATGGATAGGCAACGCACTTTGCTGCAGATGGCGCAGAAAATGAGCGCCGCCATCGCTTCCGAAGACTGGAAGACGCTGGCGGCGATTAACACGTTAATGGGAACAGTGTTGCCGCAGATGGCGGCGCAGGGACAGTGGAGCAGCGCCGAATGGGCGGCCCTGTCGGCCTTGCGCCAGATGCACAACGAAGCAGTCAAGCGCTGCGACAAGGCCACCGATGAACTGGGCCGGCGCTTGCAAGAGATGCAGGCCAACAAAGAGGGCTGGCTGGCTTATGCCCTCGAAAGCGAACAAGCAGAAAACGGAATCCAAGCATGAGCATGACACTCTCCAGCGCTAACGCCGCGGCCAAGGCCGCCCAGGCCGACCTGACCGCTCCAGTGGTGGCGGCCAATCCGGCCGGCACGGCCGCCGCCAATGCCGCCGCCAACGGCGGCGGCGGCGCGCGCGCCTCCACCGCGGCCACGGCCGGCAAACCAGCCGGCAAGACCAGCGCTGACAACGGCAGCAGCCAGGCCGCCAGCAAACCGGCCGCCAAGCCGGCCACGACCAGCCAGAACAACCAGCCCAACCAGCCGGCCCCGGCGCGCCAGGCCACCGCGACTGCGGCCGCCGCCGATCAGGCCGACACGCGCAGCAACGCCGATATTGCCGCAGCCGCAGCCGCAGCCGCCGCCGATGCCGCACCGGTGATCGCTCCGCTGTTTTCGCAGCTGCTGAACCTGGCTGACGTGGCCGATGCCGGCCAGGCCGACGACAGCGGTGACAGCGGCGACACCAGCGTCAAGACCGGCGCCGAAGAAGGCACCGGCTCCGGCACCGCCGCCGCTGCCGCCTTGCTGCCGGCCATGGTCACGTCCCTGCTGGGCGCCACGCCGGCGCCGGCGCCCGCCGCGCCAGTGGCGAGCGGCGCCGACAGCCAGGGCGGCAGCGTGGAAGCCATCAGCGCCAGCGCCACCCTGAACACCAGCGCCACCCGCCTCAACCTGGCCGCCGCCAGCGTGGCGGTGACGCCGATGCCTGCCGCCACCGAGGACGCTGCGCCCGCCCCGGCACCGGCACCGGCACCGGCCAGCGCCGCGCCGGCGGCCGCGCCGCAAACCGTGTATGCCCAGACCAACGGCGCCACCCTGGCCGCCGTGGCCGCGCGCCAGTCGGAAAGCGACACCGCCACCGTCCAGCCGGCCGAACGCCAGGCGCCGGTGGACGACAGCGCCGCCGTGGCGCTGCCGGTCAGCGTGACTGCCGCGCCACTGAAGGAAAGCTGGATGAACGGTGTGCGCATCGTCACCCGCGCCGCCGACACCGCCGCCGCGCCAGCCAGCACCGCCGCCACGCCGGCCGCCGCCGCCGTGGCCGCCAACAGCGGCGACGAGCGCAGCTTCACTCTGGCCGGCGCCACCGTCAACACCGGCGCCATCGGCGCGCCAGCGCCCGCCCCGGCCGGCGCCGCCAACGCCGCCGGCACCAGCGTGACCCTGGCCGGCACGCCGGAACAATGGCAGCAGCCGCTGCGCGAGGCGCTGGGCGACCGCCTGCAAGTGCAGCTGCAGCGCAACAACGACCATGCCGTGATCCGTCTGGAACCGCCGAACATGGGCAGCATCGAAATTTCGATCCGCCACAGCGCCGGCGCGCTGCAGGTCAACCTGTCGGCCAACAACAATGAAGTGCTGCGCCAGCTGAACAGCATCAGCGACGGCGTGCGCCAGGATCTGTCCAGCCGCCAGTTCAGCGAGGTCGCCGTGAGCGTGTCCTCGTCGCGCGCCCAGGCGCAGGCCGACCAGGGCGGCCGCAACGGCCAGCAGCGCGATCAGGATGACGGCCGCACGCCGGGCCGCGCCCTGAACCAGGACGACACCGCCACCTTTGCCATGACCGGGGAGTAATCAGCACAATGAATAAAAAAGTCATCATCGCTCTCGCCCTCGTTGCAGTGGTCGGCGCCGCCGTGGCCGGCGGCGCCGTCTGGTTCCTGTCGCGCGGCGGCGAGGAACACGCCGCCGAAACCAAGGACACCAAGAAAAAGCCGGTCAAGAAGGAAGAAAAGAAATCGGACTTGCCGCCCAAGTACCTGACGGTGGACAAGGTGGTGGTGATGCTCAAGCACGAGCCCAGCGAAACCGTGACGCATTATCTGTCGGCCGACCTGGTGGTGGCCACCGACGCCAAGCGCGAGAAGGAAACCAAGGAAACCCTGCCGATGCTGCGCAGCGTGGCGGTGAAAACCTTGTCCAACCTGCCGATGGCCAGCGCGCGCGTGATGACCATCGACCAGTTTGCCTCGGAATTGAACAAGGCCTTCGACCACGAGTTTGAGGCGGAAGGCCGCGAGAAGCCGTTTGACGAAGTCATGATAGGCAAGCTCATTGTCGAGTAAGCCGTAGCAGCATGAACACAAGTGGAGCGGGCATGGGATATGTAGAGGAATTTGCAGACGCATATGCCGAGAGCTACAGCGAGCATGGCGCCGCGGCGCCGGTGCTCAGCGTGGCCGACGAGCAAAAGCATCTGCTGGCATATGCGCCGCTGGTCAAGCGCATCGTGCGCCAGCTCAATTCGCAGATCGCCGGCGCCATCGACCGCGACGATATGGAGCAGATCGGCCTGATGGGACTGCTGGAAGCGCTGCGCCGCTACGGCGAGCCGGACGGCGCCTTCGGCAGCTACGCCAGCTTGCGCATCCGCGGCGCCATACTCGATGAGTTGCGCCGCCAGGATTGGCGGCCGCGCGCGGTGCGCCAGCAAAGCCACAAGCTGCGCGACGGCGTGCGCGCCCTCACCCGCAAGCTGGGGCGCGAACCGAGCGAGCACGAGATCATGGAAGGCCTGGACCTGACGCCGGAAGCCTACCAGGCTTACCTGATGGATGAAAACGCCGAGCTGATCGCCAGCTTCGATGAAATCCTGCAGGAGAGCGTGAGCAACGACAGCGCCCCCAGCCCGGAAGACCAGCTGGTGGTGCGGCGCAGCCTGGAGCAGGCCCTGCGCGGGCTGGACGAACGCGAGCAGCGGGTGGTGCAGATGTATTACGAGTTCGAGCTGAGCTACAAGGAAATCGCCGCCGTGCTGGACCTGACCGACGCCCGCGTCTGTCAGCTGAACAAGGCGGCGCTGACCAAAATGAAGGCAGTACTGCAAAGCGCGTGAAGCGGCGCGCGATGTGGCTAGGGATTAGAAAAATGACGCGGAAAGGCGAATCATCATGCAGCAAATAGTCGGTCTCCTCATAGTTTTAGGCAGCGTCTTCGGCGGCTTCTTCATGATGGGCGGGTCCTTCCATCAGATCTGGCAGCCGATCGAGCTGATCGTGATCGCCGGCGCCGGCCTGGGCGCGCTCGTCATCGGCAACCCCAGCCACGTGCTGAAGGAAATGATGACGCAGATTAAAAAGATCCTGACCAAGAAAAAATACGACTCGGAATTCCAGCGCCAGTTGCTGCTGCTGATGTACGAGCTGCTGCAGCTGGCCGCCGGCGGCCTGAAGGCGCTGGACGCCCACGTCGAGGCGCCCAAGGACAGCCCGCTGTTCCAGCGCTATCCGCGCGTGCTGGAGGAACCGAAGCTGCTGGCCTTCATCGTCGACAACTTCCGCCTGATGGCGATGGGCAAGATCAACGCCCACGAGCTCGAAGGCGTGCTGGAGCAGGAACTGGAGGCCATCCACACCGAGCTGGAACAGCCGGCCAAGTCGCTCAACAAGATCGGCGAGGCGATGCCGGGCTTCGGTATTCTGGCCGCCGTGCTGGGCATCGTGATCACCATGAACACCGTGAACGAGGGCGCCACCTCGGGCGAGATCGCCGAGCACGTGGGCGCGGCGATGGTGGGCACCTTCATCGGTATTTTCTTCTGCTACGGCCTGATCGACCCGCTGTGCAATATGATGAAGCAGCTGGTCAATTCCGAGGCGGCCAACAAGGAAACCGTCAAGGTGGTGCTGGTGACCCACGTGGCCGGCAAGCCGCCGCTGCTGGCGATCGACGCCGGCCGCCGCCTGGTGCAGCTGAACATCAAGCCGAGCTTCGCCCAGCTGGAACGCTGGATCAACGATCTGGAAGGCCGCGACAGCGAGCCGTCCGGCAACTCTGGTCGCGGAGGACGTGGTGCTAAAGCCGCATGACAAGGGGCATGACCAGACCATCGTCAAGCGCGGTGGCGGCAAGCACAAGCACGACGACCACGGCGGCGCCTGGAAGGTGGCGTTTGCCGACTTCTGTCTGGCGCTGATGTGCTTGTTCCTGGTGCTGTGGCTGATGGCGGCCCGCAACACCGAATCGCTGCAGCAGATCCTGACCGAGGCCGACGGCGCCAAGACCGACCAGGGCAAGGGCGTGATGCCGGAACAGGTGGGCGGCCCGCGCGGCAGCCTGATCGACCGCTTCCCGATGCCGCACTTCGGCACCTCCGAGGCCGAGGGCAAGAAAAAAGCCACGGCCGAGGTGGCCGAGCAGCCGGAACAGCCCTCCTCCAAGGTCAAGTACGACAGCCCGGACGATCTGGCCCAGCTGTCCAAGGTGCTGACCAAGATGAGCGCCGAGTACGGCCTGTCGAGCAATCTGGAATCCATCGTCACGCCGTACGGCTTGCGCGTGATGCTGCACGACACCGACCGCCAGGGCATGTTCGTGCGCGGCAGCGCGGTGCCGACCGATAAATTCCGCGCCCTGCTGCGCAAGATGGGACCGCTGTTCCAGCAAATGGAAAACCAGATGCTGATCGTCGGCCACACCGATTCGCTGCAGTACGCCGACACCAGCTACGCCGCCTTCTCCAACTGGACGCTGTCGGCCAACCGCGCCATGTCGGCCCGCTCGCAATTGCTGGCCGGCGGCATGAACCGCGAGTCGGTGCTGCAGGTGGTGGGCATGGCCGATCGCGCGCCGCTCGACACCAAGCGCGTCGACGCCGGCGTCAACCGCCGCATCGAATTGCTGATCCTGACCACGGCGCAGGCCAGGACCATCGCCACCATGTTCGGCATGCCGGACGCCAGCGATCCGCTGCTGCACGATGTCGACACCGCCTTGCCGGACGCCACGCTGCTGCAGCAGCTGCGCAGCAAGCTCGGCGGCGATAGTCCGCTGCGCGATCCGCGCCGCAACAAATAAGAGTTCGTATGGAAACCAAGCCAACACGAGGCACACGTATGAGAATCACGACTTCGACCCCGGACGGCATGGCCGTCCAGCGCGTGGCCGACAGCCCTCCGGTGGACGCGCAGGAAGCGCCGGCCGCGCCGGCCGCCGCGCCGCTGCAATCGGCCGTGCTGCAACCGGCCCTGCAGGCGATGCGCGAGATGCCGGAAATCGACCAGGAGAAAATCGACATGCTGCGCGACGCCCTGGCCAAGGGCGAGCTGCCGTTCGACCCGGGCAAGCTGGCCGGCCTGATCCAGCGTTTCCACGGGAGCGAGCAGTGAGCAGTGTCAGTACCTTGTCCCGCCAGGACGCCATGCGTCAGCTGCTGGTCGGGATCGCGGAAGACTTGCAGGCCTACCAGACCCTGCACGAGTTGTTGCAACAACAATTTCAGGCCGCGCTGCGCCACAAGGCCAGCGAACTGGGCACGGTGGCCGAGGGCATTTCGGCGCTGGTGGACAGCATGCAGGCGCGCCGCGCCCTGCGCGTGGCGCTGGTACAACGCCTGGTGGGGCCGCAAGGCACCATGATGCAGGCTTTTGCCTTGCTGAAAAATGCTGCACGGGAGAAAATGGAAGCGGACTGGAACACACTGGAACAGGCCGTTATCGCGTGCAAGGCACTGAGCAAGCGCAATGGCGACCTGCTGGTCGAGCAATACAGCATCATGCAGCGCGTGCTGCATGGCGAGGAGCAGATTTATGCGCCAGCTTGACGGGGCGATGCAGGCCACCGCCCCTACTGCCGCAACCGTTTCAAACATGACCGCCAGCCGCCCGACCGCGGCTACCGGCGGTTTTGCCGCGTCCGGCGCGTTTACTGCCGCCTTCCAGCAAGTGCAGGCCGACGTGGCCGCCTATATCGCCAAGGGCGACCCGGCGTCGGCCGGCCAGGCCCAGCCCTCCTCGCAAGCGATGAGCCTGCAAGCCATGGCCTTGCGCAACCGCGCGGGCGGCGCCATCGAGGAAGACGGCAACGGCGTCGACAGCGCCATGCAGCAGCAATTCCTGGCCTCGATCAAGCCCTGGGCCGAGGAAACCGCCGGCAAGCTGGGGGTGTCGCCGGAACTGGTGGCGGCCCATGCCGCGCTGGAATCGGGCTGGGGCCGGCAGCCGCTGAAAAACGGCGCCGCCAGCGCCAACAACCTGTTTGGCGTCAAGGCCGGCGGCAACTGGCAGGGCGAAGTGGCCGTGGCCAGCACCACCGAATATGAACACGGCGCCATGCTGCGCAAGACCGAGCGCTTCCGCAGCTATCCCGACACCGCCAGCGCCTTCCGCGATTACGCCAGCCTGTTGAGCAGCAATCCGCGCTACGCCGCCGCCCTCAACGCCGGCAACGATGCGCGCGCCTTCGCCAGCGGCCTGGCCAAGGCCGGCTACGCCACCGACCCGCAGTATGCGGACAAACTGAGCAAGGTGGCCGCGCAGCTGCAGCGCAGCGGCGGCCTGGCCGGCATTACTCCGACGGAGAACTAGCCGTGACCGGCGCGGAAACCGGCTCCACCGTGGCAGCGCCAGTCACCCGGGCGCGGATCACCGTGCCGTTGGCATTGCGCACCCGCACCGTATCGCCGCGCGCGCCGGCGTCCAGCGCCTCGCCCGCCATGCTGACCTCGATTTGCTCGCGGCGCGCGACAATGCGCACCGGCTCGCCGCGCTTGACCATGGTGGGCAAACTGAGCAAGGCCTTGCGCAGAATTTCGCCGGCGCGCAGCGTGCGCTTGCCGCTCATGCCGACCGCCTCGGCCGGATCGCTGATACTGTCGGCGATGCCCGAAATATCGTGGCGCTCAAGCAACACATCTTCATCTGCCAGTATTTTTCCAGCCGGCAATTCGCTTGCCATCACAGCAATGCGCGCCGACACCTGGGCGCGCACGATGAATTCATACCGCCAGCCGGCCGCGCCGTTGCAAATGGCCAGGAAACGCATGCGGCTGGGCAGCCGCGTGTCGGCGCCCTGCACCGTCACCGCTTGGCTGCAGGCGGCCAGCGGCCGCATGCCGGGCACCACCGTGACGGTGAATTGCGGCTCGTTCAGGCCGGCCGCATCGGCCCAGCGCTCGACCTGCTTGCGTGCAGCCGCCTCGACGAGGCCGGGTACTTGCTCGGCCGCCACCGGCGCCGTTGCAGAAAATACCGCGGAAATTGGAATGCAACACAGCAACATCCCCGCCGAAACAGTTACAATACATTTGTTGAACATGAGCAATACCTCTACTATGATGCGGGAGGTCATTCTACATGGCTCGACGCGTTTTACCGCAACGTCTTACACAGGGGAAGAACATGGGCATTAACTTCAAAGATGCGGCAGGCGTCCACGCCGACGCGCTGGCCTTGCGCGCCGAACGCACACGCATCCTGGCGGCCAACATCGCCAATGAAAACACGCCCGGCTTCCAGGCCCAGGACATGGATTTCAGCGCCACGCTGGCCAATGTGCAGGCCGAGGGCAACGGCGACCTGGGCGACGGCGGCGAGAGCGCGCTGATGTACCGCGTGCCCTACCATCCTACGCGCGACGGCAACACCGTCGAGATCGGCGTCGAGCAGGCGGCCTTCTCGCAGAACGCCACCGACTTCGCCACCAGCCTGACCTTTGTCAATATGCGGCTCAAGGGTCTGGCCAAAGCCATCAACGGTCAATAAAGCAGGAGCGCCAGCATGTCGTTCAAGAATATTTCAGAGATTGCCGGGTCGGCCATGGCGGCGCAGTCCGTGCGCCTGAATACCATCGCCTCCAACCTGGCCAACGCCGATTCCGTGGCCGGCACCGAGGCCGAGACCTACCGCGCCCGCAAGCCGGTGTTCGCGGCCGTCATGAGCGACGGCCCCGGCGGCATGAGCAGCGCCGGCGGCAAGGTGCAGGTGCTGGACGTGGTGCAGTCGGACGAGCCGCTGCGCCAGGTCTACGAACCGGGCAATCCGATGGCCAATGCCGAAGGCATGGTGTTTTACCCGAATGTCAACCAGGTGGCCGAGATGACCGACATGATGTCGGCCTCGCGCGCCTTTGAAACCAATGTTGAAGTCCTCGGCCGCATCCGTTCGATGCAGCAGTCCCTCCTTAAACTCGGTGAAGGCTAAGTCATGACCGTCAGTCTCCTCAATAACAACGGCAGCAATTCGTCCAGCTCGGCGACCAGCGGCATCATCGGCAACAACGCCAGCGAAACCTCGGACATGTTCACCAAGCTGCTGGTGGCGCAGATCAAGAACCAGGATCCGCTCTCGCCCACCGACCCGGCCCAGTTCGTGCAGCAGCTGACCCAGCTGTCGCAGACGGAATCGCTGCAAAACCTGACCAGCATCACCTCGGCCAGCGCCAGCGCGCTGTCCAGCCTGCAGGTGATGGCGCTCGGCGCGCAAGTCGGTTCCGACCTGATGGTGACCACCAAGAACATCCAGGTCGACGGCAGCGGCGCCAAGATTGCCGGCCAGACCACGCTGGCGGCCAGCAGCAGCAAGACCACGCTGGTGCTGACCGGTGCCGACGGCGTGCGCCATGAAGTCGCGCTGGGCACGCAGGCGCCCGGCACGGTGGCGTTCAGCATCGATCCGGCCAAGCTGGGCCTGCCGCAGGGCAGCTACAGCATTGCCGTCGAAACCAGCAGCAAGGAAACCCCCAGCATCGACATCCAGGGGCGCCTGAACAGCGTGCGCCTGCTGTCGAGTGGCAGCGTCCAGCTGGACGTGGCCAATATCGGCGCCACCGGCTCCGATTCGATCAGCGCATTTGCCGGCAAAACCGCCACTCACACTACCCTCTAAAAGGAAGATCCGTCATGAGTTTCGATATCGCACTGTCCGGCATCCAGGCCATCAACGATTCGCTGGACGTCACCAGCCACAACATCGCCAACGCCGGCACCTATGGCTACAAATCGAGCCGTGCCAACTTCTCCACCCTGGTGGCGGGCAGCCAGCAGACCGGCGTGAAAGTCGGTTCGATGACCCAGAACATCGGCCTGTCGGGCGGCATCCTCAACACCGGCCGCTCGCTGGACGCCTCGATCAACGGCAAGGGTTTCTTCATCACCAAGAACCCGCAGTCCAACGAAACCCAGTACACCCGCGTCGGCATCTTTGACGCTTCCAAGGATGGCTTCCTGATCGACGCCTCCGGCCGCAAGGTGCAGGGTTACGTGGTCGATCCGAAGACCAATGTCAACGGCGCCATGGGCGACCTGGCCATCCCGACCGGATCGATCCCGGCCGTGGCCTCGGACAAGATGACCTATGTCGGCAACCTGTCGGCCGACTGGCAAATCCCGGCCACCGCCTGGGGCTCGCCAGTGCCGGTGGACCCGGCCAATCCGCCCGACACCTCGACCTTCAGCATGTCCAAGGCCACCATCCTGTTCGACTCGCTGGGCGGCAAGCACACCCTGACCCAGTACTTCGCGCGCACCGACGATGGCACCGGCACCGGTCCGGGCAAGCCCGGCAGCGTCGACGTGCACTATGTGCTCGACGGGGTCGATCTGGCCACGCCAACCACCCTGGAATTCGACGTCGCCAAGGACGGCCACCTGACCGCCGTCGCCGGCACCGCCGACGCCACCAGCCTGACCCTGGCGCTGAGCCAGCAGCCGGCCTTTGCCAGCGGCGCCGTGCTGAGCGACCTGACCATCGACTACACCGGCACCACCGGCTTTGCCGGCGACGCCACCACCGCGGCCAACAACGCCACCGGTTACGCCTCGGGCACCTTCTCCGGCGTCACGCTGGGCACCGACGGCAGCGTGATCGCCTCCTACAGCAATGGCCAGAAACAAACCGTGGGCCGGCTGGCGGTGGCCACCTTCCCGGACGAGGGCGCGCTGACCCAGATCAGCGACACCAGCTGGACCACCTCGGTGGCCTCGGGCGAGCCGCTGGTCAGCCAGGCCGGCATCGGCCAGGCCGGCAGCATCAACGTCAGCACGCTGGAACAGTCCAACGTCGACATCACCTCGGAACTGGTGGGCCTGATGACCTCGCAGCGCAACTACCAGGCCAACTCCAAGGTGATTCAGACCGAGTCGACCATGCTGCAATCGCTGATGCAGGCCATCTGAGGACCGCTGACCCATGGACGCGCTGATTTACACCGCCATGAGCGGAGCCGAACGGGCTCTGCGCGGGCAACAGGTGCACGCCAACAACCTGGCCAATATCGACACCGGCGGCTTCCGCGCCAATATGGAGCTGTCGGCGGCGCAGGCGGTCAACGGCTACGGCTACGACGACCGCCATATGTCGCAACTGCAGGCCAACTCCCTGTCGACCAAGCCGGGCACCATGAAAAGCACCGGCCGCGACCTCGATGTGGCGGTGGCCGGCAACGGCTTGCTGACGGTACAGAGCGGCAACGGCGAAGCCTACACCCGCGCCGGCGCCATGGTGCTGGATGAAAACGGCACCCTGCGCATCAACGGCGACGTGGTGCTGGGCGAAGGCGGCCCGATCACCCTGCCCGAGTACACCAAGATCGCCATCGGCAACGACGGCACGATTTCCATTCAGGCGCCCGGCACCACCACCATGCAGGTGATCGACAAGCTCAAGCTGGTGAAGGCGGAAGCGTCCGAACTGACCAAGAACACCCAGGGCTTGCTGGTGGCGCGCGACGGCAATCCGCTGGCGACCGACCCGACCGTGGTGCTGCGCCCCGGCCACCTGGAAGGCAGCAATGTCTCGGCGGTGGAAGAAATGGTGTCGGTGATGAGCCTGAACCGCACGTTTGAAATCCAGATGAAATTATTCTCGGCCAGCGATTCGATGACCGAGGCCGGCAACCGCCTGATTAGCGGCAGCTAATCCACCAACGAATACAGGAGCGACATCATGAATCCAGCAATGTGGATCAGCAAGACCGGCGTGCAGGCCCAGGACCTGAAGCTGCAAACCATCGCCAACAACCTGGCCAATGCCAACACGGTCGGCTTCAAGCGCGACCGCGCCGTGTTCGAGGACCTGTTCTACTCGGTGGAACAGCAGCCGGGCGCCCAGCGCGCCGACAACAATACCCTGACCCCGTCCGGCGTGCAGCTCGGCAACGGCGTGCACCTGGTGGGCACGCAGAAGGTGTTCACCCAGGGCGTGCTGCAAACCACCAGCCGCGAGCTGGACATCTCGGTGATGGGCAACGGCTTCCTGTCGGTGCGCCAGCCGGACGGCACCACCGCCTACACCCGCGCCGGCCAGCTGCAGGTCGACCAGAACGGCATCCTGGTCAACGCCAGCGGCCTGCCGCTGATCCCGCAGATCACCGTGCCGGCCAACGCCACCGCGCTGACCATCGGCGAGGACGGCACCGTCTCGGCCAAGATCGCCGACAACGTCACGCCGCAGCAGCTGGGCCAGCTGACCCTGACCTCCTTCATCAACCCGACCGGCCTGCTGGCCCTGGGCGAGAACCTGTTTGCCGAAACGCCGTCGTCGGGCACGCCGACCGAAGGCACGCCGGGCACCGCCCAGTGGGGCAAGATCAAGCAGGGCACGCTGGAAGGCTCGAACGTGCAGGTGGTGGAAGAAATGGTCGACATGATCGCTGCCCAGCGCACCTACGAAATGAACACCAAGGTGCTGTCGGCCGCCGACAATATGCTGCAATACCTGTCGCAGGCGGCACGCTGATGAAACCCGCACTGCCTGCCCTGCTCGCAGCGATCGCGGCGTTCACGCTGGCCGGCTGTGCCCAGTTGCAGCCGCCGGCGGTGCGCCCCGGCCCGTCCGACGAACCGCCCACCGTGGCGCGCAACACGGCGCCGCGCGGCGTCTCGGGCGGCGTGTTCAGCCCCGACCTGGGCATGTCGCTGACCTCGGACAGCCGCGCCTTCCGGGTGGGCGACATCGTCACCATCATCCTGCAGGAAACCACGCAGGCCAGCAAAAAAGCCGGCACCAGTTTCTCCAAGCAATCGGCCGACAACATCAACGCCCCCAATCTGCTGGGCAAGACCTTCGGCAAGGCCGCGATCGGGCTGGGCGCGTCCAACAATTTCGCCGGCGACGCCACCAGCACCCAGCAGAACGCCCTGACCGGCGCCATCACCGTGATCGTGCAGGAAGTGCTGCCGAACGGCCTGCTGCGCGTGTCCGGCGAAAAAACCCTGACCTTGAACAACGGCGAAGAATTCGTGCGCCTGCGCGGCTATCTGCGCGCGGCCGACATCGACGCCGACAACCAGGTGTCCTCGCAGCGCATCGCCAATGCGCGCATCGCCTATTCGGCGCAAGGCACGCTGGCCGAGGCGCAACAGCCGGGCTGGCTGACGCGTTTCTTCAACGGTCCGCTGATGCCATTCTAAAACGGGTACTCCCATGAATTTCCGCAAGCTCCTCCTGGCCCTGCCGCTCGCCCTGTCGCTGGCGCTGCCGGCGCAGGCCGCGCAGGCCCTGCGCAACCTGGTCGCCATCGAAGGCGTGCGCGACAATCCGCTGGTCGGCTACGGCCTGGTGGTCGGCCTGAACGGCAGCGGCGACTCGACCCAGGTCAAGTTTTCCAGCCAGTCGGTGATCAATATGCTCAAGCAGTTTGGCGTCAAGGTGCCGGACGGCACCGACGCCAAGTCCAAGAACGTCGCCACCGTGATGGTGTCGGCGGTGTTCCCGCCCGGCTACCGCAAGGGCCAGTCGATCGACGTGGTGGTGTCGTCCATGGGCGACGCCAAGAGCCTGCGCGGCGGCGCCCTGCTGCTGACCCCGCTGCGCGCGGCCGACGGCGAGGTGTATGCGCTGGCCCAGGGCAATGTGGTGGTGGGCGGCTTCAGCGCCCAGGGCAAGTCCGGCTCCTCGATCACGGTCAATACGCCGACCTCGGGCCGCATCCCGAGCGGCGCCAATATCGAGCGGGAAATCCCGACCGACTTCACCAGCAAGCCGACGGTGCGCCTGTCGCTGCGCCATCCGCATTTCGAAACCGCGATCAACATCGTCAACTCGATCAACAAGCGCTTTGGCGACATCGCCACCGCCAGCGACGCCACCAGCGTCGACGTGGTGGCGCCCGCCAACCCGACCCAGCGCGTGGCCTTCATGGCCAAGCTGGAAGCGATGAATGTCGAGGTCGGCGAGGATGCGCCCAAGGTGGTGTTCAATTCCCGCACCGGCACCGTGGTGATTGCCGAAGGCTTGCGCGTGCGCGCGGCGGCCGTCACCCACGGCTCGCTGAAAGTGGTGATTTCCGAGTCGACCAAGGTCAGCCAGCCGAACGCGCTGGCCGGCGGCCAGACGGTGGCCTCGCCGCAGTCGCAGGTGTCGGCCGACCAGGGGCCGGCGCAAATGTTCAAGTGGCCGGCCGGCGCCAAGCTGCAATCCATCATCGACGTGGTCAACAGTCTGGGCGCGACGCCGGACGACATCATGGCCATCCTGCAAGCACTCGACCAGGCCGGCGCCATCGAAGGCGAACTGGTCGTCATTTAAGGAAACCCCATGGACCCGACTTTCGACCCTGGCCGCCTGCTGGCCAACGGCGTGGCCGGCCAGCTCAGCGGCACCCACGTGGCGCCGCAGCCGGCCCAGCCCGGCGATACGGTGGACCCGGCCTACCGCGCCAAGGCCACCGAGGCCGCGGTCAAGTTTGAAAGCTTCTTCATCGGCCACATGCTGCACCAGATGCGCGACGGCGCCCGTGCGCTGGCCGCCGAGGACAGCCCCGGCAAAAGCCGCATCAACGACGATATGCTGGACATGGCCGACAACCTGGTGGCCGACCAGATCGCCGGCCGGCGCGCCTTTGGCGTGGCCGACGCCATCCTGCGCCAACTGTTGCCATCTCCGCAAGCGGCGCCGGCGGTCAATGTTGCCGATTCGCAAAATCCGCACCCGCCGCTTAATCCGCGCCAATAAACGGTCGCCCGTTACTGATATCGGACCGGTGCCGCCAGCGCACGGGTCCCTCGGACTTCACCAGGAAAGACCCGCTACATGACCATTTCTAACAACGCACTGTCGGGCGCCCTGGCCGCCCAGGCCGCACTGAACACTGTCAGTCAGAATATCGCCAACTCGCAGACCAAGGGCTACACCCGCCAGGGCGTGCTGCTGCAGGCGACCGCCTCTGACCCCGGCACCAAGTCGGCCGGCAACGGTGTGCAGATCGGCTCGCTGCTGCGTTTCAGCGATTCCTACAAGTCCCAGCAAATGTGGCGCTCCAATTCGGAGCTGGGCGCGCGCTCGCAAGTGCAGCCTTACCTGACCCAGATGGAAACCGTGATGAGCGACGACAAGTCGAGCATCAGCTATGGCATCGACAATTTCTTCAAGGCCCTCAACGCGGCCGGCGTCGACCCCACCTCCTCGCCGCTGCGCCAGCAGGTGGTCACCAACGCCGACTCGATGTCGCAGCAGTTCAATTCGATCTACAACGTCACCGCCACCCAGCTGGTGTCGGTCAACCAGCAGCAGCAAGCCATCCTGCCGTCGCTGAACGAGTCGCTGGCCGGCATTGCCGCCCTCAATCAGCAGATCATCGCCGTGCAGGGCGCCGGCACCAACACCTCGGCCCTGCAGGACAAGCGCGAACAGCTGATCGACGGCGTGGCCTCGCAAGTGGGCGTGGAAGTGCTCACCAATCCGGACGGCAGCGCCAGCGTCTCGCTGAAAAGCGGCCAGCCGCTGGTGGTGGGCAACCTCGCGGCCAAGCTGAACTACGTCACCACCAGCGGCGCCTCGACCCTGACCCTGACCTTCGCCAACAGCACCTTCAAGCTGGACGACACCGCCGTCGGCGGCCAGCTGGGCGGTCTCGGCGACTACAAGCAAAACACCCTGCTGCCGCTGCAAAAGTCGATCGCCGAGATCGCCGAGCAGCTGGCGCAAAAAGTCAACGCCCAGCTCAGCGCCGGCTTCAAGAGCGACGGCAGCGCCGGCCAGCCGCTGCTGGTGTTCAATCCGGCCAGCGCCACCGGCCTGCTGCAAATCGCCACCGGCTTCCAGACCACCGACCTGGCGTTCTCCAGCGACGGCACGCCGGGCGACAGCGGCAACCTGCAACAACTGGTGGCCATCAAGGGCCAGCCGATCACCCTGACCACGCTCGGCAGCGTGCTGCTGGGCGACGCCGATACCCAGATCGTCGGCCAGCTCGGCATCGCCAGCCAGCAAAACCAGTCGCAGCTGAACACCGCCACCACCATCCGCACCCAGGCCGAGGATGACTGGAAGTCGACCAGCGCGGTGAACACCGACGAGGAAGCCATCAATCTGGTGGAGTTCCAGAATATGTACCAGGCGAACATGAAGGTGATTGCCGTGGCCAACACCCTGTTCGAGTCCACCCTGCAAATGTTCGGTTAAGGAGAGCCTGCATGCGTATCGCCACCAGCCAGTTCCAGGCCACCATGAACCGCGGCCTGCAAGACAACCAGAGCCACCTGGCCTCGCTCACCGCGCGCATGGCCAGCGGCAAGAAGCTGCAAGTGCCGTCCGACGACCCGGTCACCGCCGTGCGCCTGTCGCGCCTGGCGCGCGAGGAAGCCATTGTCGGCCAGTACCGCGACAATATCGCCTCGATCAAGATCCGCCTGTCGACCAACGAGACCTATCTGACCTCGATGGTCAACGACATCACCCAGAGCCACGACCTGCTGGTCTGGGCGGCCGACGCCAGCAACACCGGCGACGACCTGAAGTCCATGATCACCACCATGACCGCGTTGCGCGACAGCCTGATGTACAGCGCCAACGAAAAGGACCAGGAAGGCCGCTATATTTTCTCCGGCACCCTGACCAACACACCGGCCATCACCTTCGACCCGAACGCGGCGATCGGCGCGCGCTACACCTTCACCGGCAACACCAACCAGCAGAAATCGGTGGTCGGCAACGGCATCACCCAGACCGTCAATGTCGACGTTTCCGGCCTGGAGACGGTGCTGAACCAGATGGACACCACCATCAACGAGCTGTCGCAGCCGGGCATCACCGCCGCCACGCCGTCGCTGCGGGCGGCCATCACCGCCAATATGGATGGCGCGACCGATGCGCTGAGCCTGATCTCGGGCAAGATCGCCAATTTCGGCGGCGCGCAAAACGTCATGGAAACCCTGGACGGCAACCACGCCAACGTCAGCCTGTCGAACCAGACCGCCATCCTGGACCTGGGTTCGCTGGACATGGGCGAGGCGGCCACCGAGCTGAACGGCTATAACCTGGCGCTGCAAGCCTCGTACAAGGCTTATTCGAAGATCACCAATCTGTCGCTGTTCAACGTCCTGTAATTTTTCCGGTTCCCAGCCATGCAAATCACGTCCGCCACCACGCCCCAAGTCATTGTCCCCGGCGCCAACGCCGGCAATGCCACCGCGGTGGACGGCACTTCGCTGGGCTTGAACGGCGAGAACGCCGCCACCGCCACGCCGGTCACGCCGACGCCGAATTCGGCGGCGCCGCTGCGCCGCGGCCTGAACAACTGGGACCAGCCGCTGCAAGGCGACATTTCCGGCGCCCAGCAGGCGCTGGACTTCCTCGAACAGAGCGCGGCCCAGCTGCGCAACCTCAAGGCCGACCTCAGCGCCCGCCTGGCCAACCGCCAGCGCGCCGACGGCACGGTGGAGGCGCGCGTGCGCCAGTTCAGCAACAGCTGGCGCAACCGCGCCAGCGCCTCGGGCGGCACGCTGGACGCGCAGCTCAAGTTCAGCAACAAGGGCAGCAGCACCAGCTTCACCGTGCGCGGCATGAGCCTGGCCAACCTGCGCAACGGCGGCCGCGAGGTGCTGGCGATGTCCATCGGCGGCGGCCAGAACGTGCGCTCGGTGGTGCTGGAGCCGGGCCTGTCCGACGCCCAGATCGCCCAGCGGTTCGACGAGGCGCTGGCGCCCAGCGGCGTGCGCGCGCAAATCAACGAGGACGGCCAGCTGGCGTTTTCCACCACCGAAGCGCAGTGGGGCAATGTGCGCGACACCATCGCCGTGCAGGGCAATGGCATCCGCTTCCCGGCCGGCCAGCTGAACCGCGTAAAAGCCGAGGCCGAAGCGCCGGACGTCGATCCGGACAGCTGGAACACGGCCGACCTGGACGGCATCCGCACCACCCTGCAGCAAGTGGTGCAGGCGCTGGCCAAGGTGGAAGCCTCGATCGCCTCGGTGCATCAGGCGCTGGCGCAAGTGAGCGCGCGGGTGCAGAACGCGGCGCCGGCCGCCAGCCGCCAAGGCATGGACCAGGTGGCGCAGAATTTCGTCACCAGCACCCGCCAGCCCGGCTATCAGTCGCTGCTGTCGATCACCTCGGCGCTGGCCGGCATCAGCCGCGAGCGCGTGATTTCGCTGCTGCGCCTGCGTTAATTCAACAGGCTGATGCCGCGCCGCGCCAGCGCGGTCAGTTCCGGCGCCGGCAGCGCGCCGGCAAACACATACCCCTGGGCATAATCGCAGCCGGCCATGGCCAGCAAGCCGCTTTGCGCCGTGCTTTCCACGCCTTCCGCCACCACCCGCAAACCCAGCTTGTGCGCCATCACGATCAGCGCTTCGCACATGGCGAGGTCGCCGCTGTCGCTGGCCAGGTGCTGAATGAAGCTGTGGTCCAGCTTGAGCAGGTCGATGCCGAAATGCTTGAGGTGGGACAGCGAGGAATAGCCGGTGCCGAAGTTGTCCAGCGCCACCTGCAGGCCCATCTCGCGCAGGTCGCGCAGGCGCTCGGTGGCGCGGCGGGCGTCGCCCATCAGCACGCCCTCGGTAATTTCCAGCACGATGCAGCGCGGCGGCAAACCCAGCCGCGTGGCCAGCTTCAGCCAGTCCACGTACAGATCGGTATCGCCGCGCAGCTGCGACGGCGACTGGTTGACGCTGACCTGGAAGCCGCTGCCCAGCTCATCCTGCCAGCGCCGGGCTTGTTGCGCGGCCTGGCGGAACACCCAGTCGCCGATTTCCAGCATCATGCCGCCGGCTTCGGCAAACGGCAGGAATTCCCCCGGCGCCAGCAGGCCGCGCTGCGGGTGGCGCCAGCGCAGCAGCGCTTCGGCGCGCTCGATCTTGCCGGTCTGCAGGCTCACGATCGGCTGGTAGTGCAATTCGAACTGCTCGTGCGCCAGCGCCGTGCGCAAGTCCAGCGTCACCTGCTGGCGCGCCTGCGCCGCCAGCTGCAAATCCTGGGTGAAATAGCTGTAGCGGTTGCGCCCGCCCTGCTTGGCGGCGTACATGGCCTGGTCCGCGCTGCGCAGCAACTCGTCCGGCGTGGCGGCGTCGGCCGGATACAGGGCGATGCCGATGCTGCCCGACACCTCGGCCTGCGCGCCCTCCAGCATGAACGGCCGGCTCAGCAGCGCCAGCATGCCGTCGGCAATGCGGTCCAGCCCCCCGGTCTGTTCCAGTCCGGGCAGGATGACGGTGAATTCGTCGCCGCCCAGGCGCGCCACCGTGTCCGAATTGCGCACGCACAGGCCGATGCGGCGCGCCGTTTCCACCAGCACGGCGTCGCCCTGCTGATGGCCAAGCGTGTCGTTGACTTCCTTGAAGCCGTCGAGATCGATGAACAGCAGCGCCAGCTGCACGCCCTCGCGCCGCGCCTTCTTGATTTCCTGGCTCAGCCGGTCCTGGAACATATGGCGGTTGGGCAGCGCGGTCAGCTGGTCGAAATTGGCCTGATGCCAGATGCGCTCGGCCGAGGCGCGGCTGTCGGTCACGTCGGTGACCAGCGCCAGCGCGCCGCGGTAGCTGCCGTCGCCGTCGAAGATGGGATTGGTGGCCAGCGTGGCCCACAGGTCGCTGCCATCCTTGCGGAGGAACTTGAACTCATGGCGTTCCGACACGCCCTGCTGGCGGCGCGCGATATTGCGTTCGAGGATGGCGCGGCCCTCCTCGTCCATGAAAGCCACCAGCGGCTGCTCCAGCATGTCCTCGATGCAGTAGCCCAGCATCTGCGCCATCTTCGGGTTGACAAAGCTGGTGCGGGCGGCGGCGTCGATTTCCCAGATGCCCTCCTCGGCATTGTGGACGATGCGGCGGAAGCGCTCCTCGCTGCGCTCCAGCGCGGCCAGCTTGCCTTCGGCCGGCTCCAGCACCATGCGGATGCCCTGGCCGCTGCTGTCGACGCTGGCGCGCAGCGACACCGGAAACCCTTGCTGGTTGCGGTGGCGCTGCATTTGCAAATTACAGTGCTCGGGCTGGCCGCTATTGATGGCGCGCCGCAGGAAGCGGTCGAAATCCTCATGGAAGCGCGGCGCGATGAACTGGCGCAACTGGGCATGCTCGGGATTGGCGCGCGGCACGCCCAGCAAGTCGGCGGCCACCACATTCATTTGCAGGATGGCGGTGTCGAACGACAGCACGAAATAGCCGACCGGCGCCAGCAGGTAAATATCATTGAAATAGGCCTGCTCGACGGCAGGGTCGGCGCTGGCGTACGGCGCCATCACCGCCTCGTCGTTGACCATTGCCAGGCCGGGCAGTTCAGAGTGCATAGTCTTATCCATACATCCCCTACACAGTGATGTTTTCAGACTAACATCTCATGCAGGCGATGTCGAGCGCGAGACTTAGCGGGCGTGGTGCGCGCGGTTCAAGCGTTGTTCGGCACGCCGTTGCAGCGCCTCGAACAGCAGGCTGAGCGCCCAGTAAATGGCGGCCGCCGCCAGATACAGGGGCAAGGGCTGGAAGGTGGTGGAAATGACTTCCTTGGTCGACAGCATCAGCTCGGTCAGGGTGATCACCGAGACCAGCGACGTATCCTTGATCAGGCTGATCAAGGTGTTGCTCATGGCCGGCACCGCCATCCGCAGGGCTTGCGGCAGCACCACATAGTACAGCGTATGCCAGTAGCCCAGCCCCAGGCTGTAACTGGCGTTCCACTGGCCCCTGCTGACCGCGCTGATGGCGCCGCGCAGGCTTTCCGACAAGAACGCGCCCGAATTCAGGCTCAGCGCCAGAATGCCTGCCGTGACCGGGGTAAATTCGATGCCGATGCTGGGCAGGCCATAATAAATCACGAACATCTGCACCAGCAGCGGTGTGCCGCGCATCAGGCTGACGTACACATGGGCCGGCCACGCCAGCAGGCGATACGGCAGCAGGCGCAGCACCGCCACCGGGAAGCCGATCAACAGGCCGCCCACCATGGCCGCCAGCGCGAACAGCACGGTGTAGCCGGCGCCGCGTAGCATCACCGGCGCCGCCTCGCGCAGCAGCTGCAGCCATTCCATCGCTTACGGCGCCTTGCTGACGTCGACGCCGAACCATTTCACGGAAATGGCCTTCAGGCTGCCGTCGGCGGCCGCATCGGCCAGCGCCTTGTTGAGCGCCTGCTTGAATTCGGGATTGCCCTTCTTGAACGGGATGCCCATGCGCTCGACCGCGCCGACCTGGGCGCCGGCCTTGATCGGCAATCTGGAGATTTTCAGCAAATAGGCCGACATCAGGCTGTCGTTGAGCGCGGCGTCGATGCGGCCGGCCGCCAGATCGGCCATGGTTTCCGGGGCGGCGGCATAGCTGCGCACTTCCACCCCCGCCACTGCCTTGGCCTGCTGCTCGTAGACGCTGCCCTGCCCCACGCCCAGCTTCTTGCCTTTCAGGTCGGCGAGCGACTTGTAGCTGGCGGTCTCGTTGTTACGCACGATCAGCTGCGGCATCGAGTAAATATACGGCTGGGAAAAATCGAACGCCTGCTCGCGCTTGGGATTGATGCCCACCTGGGAAATGATCACGTCATATTTATTGGCCGCCAGCCCGGCCAGAATGCTGGCCCACTCGCTGCTGACGAATTCCACCTTCAAGCCCAGCTTGCTGGCCAGCAGTTTGGCGACGTCGACGTCATAACCGGCCAGCTCGCCCGTCTTTTCCTTGAAATTAAACGGCGGGTACGTGCCCTCCAGCGCCACCCTGAGCGTGCCGCGCGCCTTGACGGTGGCCAGCAGGTCGGCCGCCGTCGCTGGCAAAGCCAGCGCAGCGGCCAGCACGATGAGGAAATGACGTTTCAGCATGAAGCTCCTTTACCACGCGCCCATGCGGCGGCGCACTCCGAAGTGATGGCCCACGACCAGGATGGAACTGGCGATCAGGCCGCTCAGTCCGATCATCAACTGTACCAGTTTATCGTCCGGCAGCACCCACAGCTGGCCCGGCGGCGCTTCCTGCACGCGCGCGGCGGCCATGATCAGGGGCGCCACCCATGCCGCTTCCGGCGTAACATCCAGAATCAGCGCCCCATCCTGGGTGGTCTGCATATAGATCTCGCCGCCTTCGGCCAGTGTGAAGCAGACGCCGTAACCGGTCTCATGCTTACCGATGTGCTGCTGCAACGCCTGGTTATGCTCTTCTATCCACAGTTCGACATCGGCGGGCGTTTCCAGTCCACTCCACGGCACCGGCTTGAAGCGCGGCGGTTCATTGGGGTCTTGCATAACTATCCTGTTGGCTGACTAAGCCGCCAGTGTAAACGAACGGGAGACAAACCATGAAGCACAAAAATGATGTCCCGGAATACGCCGCGCTCGTCCGCTCGTCCTATTACTACGACTAGCCTTTCCAGGTGCGTTGCAGGCCGGTGTCGGCGTGGATCCAGCCGCCCTTGGGACCGGCGCGGTAATAGAAGCCGACGCCGCCCTGGCGGAAGCTCTTGACCAGCCCGCCCAGCACTTCGGCATTCAGATTGGCGATGCGGATATCGGCCGCGCGCCCCACCATGTGCAGGGACTGGCGCGCGGCCGGCACGCCGGCTTCGCGCAATTTCTGATTGGAGGCCGGGGTGCGGTAGCCTGAGAGGATTTCCAGCGGCGCATCGATGCCATAGCGCTGCACAAACGCTTGCGTGCCCCACAGGGTTTCAAACAATTTGGGATCGATGTTGCGGGTTTCGTTGCCGCCGTTGACGTCGCGCATCAGGTGGCACAGGTCCTGGTAGGCCGAATCGATGATCTCGCCATCCTTCCAGTACAGCAGCTTGGCGCGCTCCTTGCTGGCCGGACGGATCACCTCGATGGTGCGCGGGCGCAGCCAGAATTCCAGGTCCAGCGCCTGGGCGTCGAAAATATCGGGAGGCGGCGCCATCGCGCCGGCGCTGCCGGACGGCGCCAGTTGTTCGGACGCGTGCGCCATGCCAGCCGCCGCAGGTGCTGGCATAGGCGCCGGCCTGGCGGCACTGCCGGCAATGCTGCTGTGCCGCATCGGCACACTGCTGGCGCACCCGATCAGCGGCACTGACAAGAAACTGGCGCCGGCCATCCCTAAAAATTCCCTGCGCGATGCCATAAGTCTCCCCGTACCGTAAAAAGCAATATTGTTACTATAGCCTATGCGGAGGGAAAGAAAAACCGTCCTAACTTACGCTTAAGAAATGATACGGTTGCCCACTTGATACAAAAATTCCGTATCGGAAATTATTCAACCGGCAGAGTTATATTGATTCATAATGGCTGGCATTCCAACAATAAAGTATCCGTATATGATGCAGCGCGGTATAGTTCATCCATCGAATAAATGTTTTCCCGTTGAACTTACTTCTTACTGGAGCCCATCATGATCATCCGTTCTATCGCCGCCATCGCCCTGATTTCCCTGTCGACCATCAACCCAGCCAGCGCCGCCGCACCTGCCGGCCGCCTGAACGACGCCAACTGCGACGTGCCTAACTACCGCACCACCTGGCAAGACGACGAACTGGCCGGCAACGTCAAACTGGCCGTGCTGGTGGACGCCAAAGGCAATGTGAAGGAAACCAAAGTGATCTCGTCGAGCGGTTACATGGCTCTGGACAAGGCTTCGCAGCGCGCCAGCGCCAGCTGCAAGTTCAAGCCGGCCACCGACGGCGGCGAAGCTGTCTGGGCCCAAGTGCAATACAACTGGGTGCTGAACTAAGCAGCCCGGCGCGCCGGCTCTTGCAAGAGGGCCGAGCGCGGTTCGTCCAGCAGATAACCCTGCATCAGCAATGCCACGCCTGCAGCCGCGCTCAGTTCGCGCAAGGCTTGCAGGTGTTGCGGCGTTTCCAGCCGCTTAAATACCACCGCCACCCGCGCGGCAGCGCAACGCTGCAGCAACTGGTCCAGGGCCGCCCGGTCCTGCAATCCGCGCGCATCCAGCTTGAACACATCCGGCCGCAGGCGCTCCAGCACGCCCAGGCCATCGCGCGCGCTGTTCACATTGACCGCGAAACGGAAGCCGTTGCGGCGGTAGTTATCCGACACATAATTCAATAACCAGCCCTGCTGCGGCGTCGCCGCCGGCAATTGCAGCACCACCCGCCCCAGCGGCAACTCCAGCGCATCGAGAATGCGGCGGAACGCGTGGCCGTGATTGCTGCTGACCGCACTGAGCAGGCGGTCGTGCACGTTCAGATAAAGATCGGTGTCGGCGCTTTCCGCCTGGCGGAAGAAATTAATCGCGTGCAGCATGCGGCACAGACGGTCCAGCTCGATAGATTCATCGTCGCTGGCCGCATGGTCGAGCAGCTTCCACAAGGACAAGCCCTGATCCTGCGCCGACACGCTGCGCGCCAGCCCTTCGTACGCCAGCACCGCTCCGCTGTCCAGATGCCGGATGGGCTGGAACGCGCTGCTCATGGTGCAATTGAAAAACCGCCCTTGCGCCTTGCCCTCGTGATCGAGCCAGATGCTGGAAGCAGCGCCGGTGGCGTCGGATAGACGCGCCAGATACTTTTGCAGGATGGGAAATGACATGGGACTCCTCTACGGGTACGAATAATGTCGACAGCGTATGCCCGCGCGCGACAAAGCAGAACGAATGCTTTCAGCTATGGATATGCCAAAACATTCGTTCCGCCCCGGCATGCCGGCCGTTATCGTGAGCTCATCGTTTAACTCCGCCGCCGTCCCCCATGTGCCAACTACTTGCAATGAGCAGCAACCAGCCCGCCGTACTGGACTTTTCCTTCGCCGGCTTTGCCGAGCGCGGAGGCCGCACCGGCGAACACAAGGATGGGTGGGGCATCGCCCTGCACACGCCCGGCGGCTGCCGGCTGTACACCGATTACCTGCCTTCGATTCATTCGCCGCTGGCGGCGCAGTTCAGGCAAAGCCCGATCAAGGCGCGCTGCGTGGTGGCGCACATCCGCAAGGCCACGCAGGGCCGGGTATCGCTGGAAAACAGCCATCCATTCACGCGCGAGCTGTGGGGCCAGACCTGGTCCTTCGCCCACAACGGCGACTTGAAACTGTACGCTCCCCCGCCCGGCCGCTACGTGCCGTGGGGCGACACCGACAGCGAGCGCGCCTTCTGCCACATCCTGTCCAGCCTGGCGCAACGCCACGAGCGCCCGCCCGAGCGCCACCGGCTGTACGCGGAAGTAGCCGCGCTGGCCGCCGAGATCGGCGCCTGCGGCAGCTTCAATTTCATCTTGTCCAATGGCGAGCTGCTGTTCGCCCACTGCAGCACCGAACTGCACGTGGTGGTGCGCGCCCATCCATTCTCGGTGGCGCACCTGATCGATTGCGACCTCAGCATCGATTTCAGCCGCCACAACCAGCGCGACGACCGCATCGCCGTGATCGCCACCCAGCCGCTGACCTCGGACGAGCGTTGGACGCCGTTCGCGGCGGGCGAGCTGAAGTTGTTTGCCGGTGGCGAGGAAGTGGGAGCGCTGCCGGAGCGGCGGCAGGACAGGCGGGCGGCTTCTTAAGCCGTATTGCAGTTGCAGAATTTCTTGCGCTTGGGCGCATTCGGACAGGTGGCGTCCTCGTCCAGCTGCTTCCAGAAGAACACCGTCTCCACACCGTAGGGCGAACGCACCTTGCCGGCGTCGGTATAGCCGCGCTGGGCGAAAAAGTCCTTGCCGCTGGCAGTGCTGTGCAGTTGCAGCGCTTTCACGCCCCAGCTGCAGGCCTGCTCTTCCATGCGCGTCAGCAGCGCCTTGCCGATGCCCTGGCGGCGCGCTTCCGGCAGCAGATAGCACAGCGCCAACTTGCCGGCGCCGGTGAGCAGGGCCACGCCGACGACTGCGCCTTCGCTGACGGCGACCAGCGAAAAATTGGTGGGAGAGCTGAACCAGTTCGCCACCATCTGCGGAGTTTTATTGCCTAGCCAGGCATCAAGGATGGCGGGATCGTTCTTATGATCGAGCTCGCAACATTCCTTGATCGAACGGCGCAATACCTTGCACGCTGCCTCCGCATCCGTCGAAGCAGCAATACGAATTTCAAGACTCATGTACGCTCACAAAACATTACTAAAGGCGACTATACACCAAGCTGGCTACGGCCGTCGGATGCAGCCAGACTAGAACGCGCCTGCTTATTTGCCCACTAATGTTTTCAAAAATCCATATACGTTTTCTAGTGAACTTCTAAGCATATAACGAAAAATTCGTATCTTTTCCGGGCGAAATTTTACACCATGACGCCTGGATATTACGAAAGCTCATTATGACCACTAAAAATTCGACTCGCCGCGTCATTATCGCCACCTTCCTGGCCGCATCGGCCACGCTGTTCGGGCTGCCGCAGGCGCACGCGGCCGAAACCGTGCTGCTGAACGCCTCCTACGACGTCGCCCGCGAACTGTTCAAGGACATCAATCCGGCCTTCGTCGCCGAATGGAAAAAAAACACCGGCGAAACCATCAACGTCAACCAGTCGCACGGCGGCTCGTCCAAGCAGGCACGCTCGGTGGCGGATGGCATGGAAGCCGCCGTCGTCACCATGAATCAGGCCAATGACATCGATATGCTGGCCGACCGCGGCCTGGTGGTGCAGGACTGGGCCAAGAAATTCCCCAACAACGCGGCACCGTTCTATTCCACCATGGTCTACCTGGTGCGCAAGGGCAATCCCAAGCAGATCAAGGACTGGGCCGACCTCGCCAAACCGGGCGTGAAAGTCATCATTCCCAACCCGAAAACCGCCGGCAATGGCCGCTACACCTATCTGGCCGCATGGGGCTCGGTACTGAAAAAGGGCGGGACCGAAGCCCAGGCGCGCGATCTGGTCGGGAAAATCTTCCATAACGTGCCCATCCTTGACGCCGGCGGCCGCGGCGCCACCACCACTTTTACCCAGCGTGAAATCGGCGACGTGCTGGTGACCTTTGAAAATGAAGTGAATCTGGTGCGCGCCGAGTTCGGCGACAAGTTCGATGTGGTCTATCCGTCGATCTCGATCCTGGCTGAGTCGCCGGTGGCCGTAGTCGACAAGGTGGTCGATCGCCGCAACCTGCGCAAGCAGGCCACCGGCTACCTGAACTTCCTGTACAGCGAACAGGCTCAGGACATCATCGCCAAACACTACTTCCGCCCGCGCTCGGAAGCCGCATTCAAGAAGTACAACGCGAATTTCCGCCAGATCAGTCTGTTCACCGTGGACGACGTGTTTGGCGGCTGGAAAGCAGCCCAGAAGAAACACTTCGATGACGGCGGCGAGTTCGACAAAATCTACAACAAATAACGCCGTCCACGCGACAACCAGGTCCCGGGCAGTGCCCGGGATTTTTTTTGTTTCTAATCCTAGACTTACATTCAATAGACGAGAACCGACTTTAATGTTATTGTCTATCCTTAGAGAATATTGCCGTATAGCTAGACCTTTACGCGCGCCGCGTCTCCCAGACGCGTCCGATAGACTCCTGTTCCCTTTTTGAATACCGATATGCTCAAGAAAATTGTTGCTGTATTGCTGAGTTCGTTTACCGCGGCCGCGTTTGCCGCTGTACCGCTCGGCTCGCAGTCGGTGCTGGTGGTCGAAGACGACACCGGCAAAGTACTGCTGGAAAAGAACGCCAACGCCCAGGTGCCGATCGCCTCGCTGACCAAGTTGATGACCGCGATGGTGGTGCTGGACGCCAAACAGAATATGGACGAAAAAATCGCCATCGACCGTGCGGACGTTGACATGCTGAAACATAGCGCCTCGCGCGTACCGGTCGGCGCCGAAATTTCGCGCGGCGATGTACTGCAGCTGGCGCTGATGTCGTCAGACAACCGCGCCGCCGCTTCGCTCGGCCGCACCTATCCGGGTGGCATGGAAGCTTTCCGTGCAGCAGTGAAAAACAAGATCCGCGCGCTGGGCTTGACCCAGACCGTGATCGAGGAGCCGACCGGCTTGTCGCCGCACAATATGTCCACCGCGACCGAACTGGTCAAGATTGCAGCGGCCGCTTCTGCCTATCCGGACATCCGCCGCATCACCACCGACACCAAGGATGTGATCAACATCAAGGGCCGCAAGGTTGAGTATCACAACACCAACCGCCTGGTTGGCGCCAAGGGCTGGGATGTCGGTCTGTCCAAGACCGGCTACACCGAAGAGGCTGGCCGCTGCCTGATCATGCGCTTCAGAACCGGTGGCAAGAACAACACCCTGGTGCTGCTGAACGCCGGCGCCAGCTCGGTACGCAACATGGACGCGGTCAGGATTCGACGCCTGATTGCAGGCCCTGACGAGCAACCAAAAGTTATGAAAGCTTCGGCCAAGGGCAAGAAAAAAGCTGTCAAGCAAAGCAAGCGCACGCGCCGCGCGATGTAAGCAGCGCCGCTGGCGTGCTCAAAAGCCGGACCTGAGGGTCCGGCTTTTTTTTCGTCCCCTTACCCCGCACTGCAGGCGGCTCAGAGGCAAGCGCGAACGGGGTAATGCCAGATTCTGGCAAAAATACGCCAATTTCTGGCTTAAAGGCAGCAAAAAAAGGGCTGCGCCGGTAACAGCGCAGCCACACATCCGGCTTCAGTTGCCGAGCAGCTGGCGCAAGCCGCTGGCGCGTTGGGTGCGCTGGCCGATGGCATCCAGCAGCACCTGGCCGTTTGGCGTCAGTAACGTAAAGTAGTCGCGGGCGCGGGTAATGCCGGTGTACACCAGCTCGCGCGCCAGCATCCCGCCGCCCTCTTTGGGCAATACCATGGCGGTGTGGGCGAACTCGGAACCTTGTGATTTGTGCACCGTCATGGCAAATGCGGTTTCCACATTTCTTAATCTTGTGGCAAGCACGCTGCGCACCGTGTCGCCTTCCGCGAAGTACACCCGCAACGCGCCGGGACGCGCCGGGTCCGGCAAGGTCAGGCCGATGTCGCCGTTGAAAACGCCGGTGGCGTAGTCGTTGCGCGTGACCATGACCGGGCGGCCGACATACCATTCGCCTGTTCTCTTGAGCAATCCGGCCGATTGCAATCTTTGCTCAATTGCATCATTCAAGCCCGACACGCCCCACTCGCCTTCGCGCACGGCACACAAAATGCGGAAGCCTTCAAAGCTTCTCAGAATAGCAAGTCGTATGACATCATCGACTTCAGGCGGCATATTCTTAATCAATTGCAAATAAGCGCGATAGCCCGACAGGGCCAGCTGCAACAAGTCCGAAGACTGCGCCAGATCGGTCCAGACCACCTTGCCGTCTTGTCCGGAACGCAACACTTCCACCGCCCGGCCCGCGTCGCCGGCATTGACCGCCAGCGCCAGCGCGCCGATCGGACCGCCAAAACGCCTGCTTTCGCGCAACATCACAGTCTGCTGAGCGATCGGCCCGCCGCGTCCGCCAAAGCTGTCCGGGATCTGCTGGCCGGTGCTGGCATGCACAAACGCCAAGGTTTCCGGCAGATACTCGCCCGCCTCGGCGTTGTGGCACAGGTCGCCCAGCACCGCGCCCGCCTCCACCGAGGCCAGCTGGTCCTTGTCTCCCAGCAGGATCAGCGTGGCCCCCGGCGGCAGCGCCGCCAGCAGGGCCGACATCATTTCCAGGTGAATCATTGACGCCTCATCAACAATCAGCACATCGACTTCCAGCTGGTTGCCGGCGTGATGCTGGAAGGCGCGCGTATCCGGCCGCGCCCCGAGCAAGCTGTGCAGGGTACGCGCCGCCCCCATGCGCGCCGCCAGTTCTTTCAGCGGCAAGGCGGCGCCGACTTTTTCCGCCAGTTCGTCCAGCGCAACATCAATCGACTGCTTGAGCCGCGCAGCCGCCTTGCCGGTCGGCGCCGCCAGCGCCACCCGCAGCCCGGCGCGCTCTTCGCCAGCGGTGGCAAACAGCAAGGCCAGCAGCCGCGCCACCGTGTACGTCTTGCCGGTGCCAGGGCCGCCGGTGATGATGCCGAGCTTGCCGCGCATGGCCACGGCGCACGCTACTTTCTGCCAATCGACGCCGCCGCCGCGTGGCGGATGCGGGAACAAAATATCCAGCCAGTGGCGGATGCCGGCGGTTGCGGCGTCGGCATCCGCCGCCAGCACACCGCCCAACGCGCGTGCGCGCACCGCGCCAGCCACATGGGTTTCATCCTGCCAGTAGCGGCGCAGGTAAAGGCGGTCCCCGTCCAGCACCAGCGGCTGGTTGATGTCGTCCCCGCCGACCGGCCATACTTGCCGGCAGTCGGCCAGCAATATGCGCCACTCTGCGACGCTTTCGGGCCAATCGCCAACAGATGCGCGCAAGTCGCGCCATTCGTCGCCGCTCCAGCCCAGCAAGGCGGCCGGATCGGCATTCAGTTCGCTCAGCAACAGGCAGCTGTGGCCACGCCCTTCCAGCTCGGACAGCAGCACGCAGGCCGCCATCAGTTGCGGCGAGCTGTCGCCCACGCTGGCGATGAAACGGGCGAATGCAGCGCTCAAACGGCGCAATTGGCCAGCCTCGGTCAGCGCATCGACCTGCGCAAAAAATGCCTCATTCATGACTTGCACCCAGCAGGCTGTCCAGCCCATCCAGTAATTCGGGATCCGGCGCGATACGGTAGCAGCCGCGCGTTTGCGCGTTGCCTATGCCGCGCAGGAACATGAAAATCGCGCCGCCCAGCTGCTCGGCCGGGTCGTAGGCCTCGCCCAGCCGGCTTTGCAACAGCCGGTGCAGCGCCAGCATGTAAATCGCCCCCTGAATGTCGTAGCGATGCTCGGCCATGGCGGCGATCAGCGCCGGCTCGTGGTAGGCGGCGTCGCCGCTGCCCAGCGCGTTCGATTTGTAGTCCAGCACCCAGTAACGTCCCTCGTGTTCGAACACCAGGTCGCAGAAGCCTTTCAGCATGCCGTGCAGCTCCCGCTCCGGCAGTGCCGGACGCGCGGCGCCGCCCAGCAGATGCGCGGCGCACAGCCGGTCGAGCGCGCCGGTGGTCAGGCGCTCGCTGGGGAACCAGAATTCCATTTCCGGCAGCGGCGCGGCGATGCTGCTCAACGGGGCGTCCAGATACGGCAGCGGCGTGCGGGCGATTTCGCTCAGCCACGCCAGCGTGTCTTCCAGCCGGTTGCCCCAGCCGGCGCGCTCCACGCGGCGCGTCAGGCGCTCTGTAAAGTTGTCATGACCGACGATGGCAAAACCCTCCTGCCCCATCCACTCCAGCTGCTCGTGCAGGAAGTTGCCAGGCACCGAGCCGCGCGGGAAGCGGTGCCATGGCGCATCCTCCACCCGCGTCGGCTGGACCATGGCCGGCTGGTCGCCGTCTTCCAGCAGCTTTTCCTGCAGGGCGTCGCGCGGCACCAGGCCGTCGGCGCTGATTACGCCCGTGGGGCCGGTGCGGCGCGCCAGTGAGCTGAAACTGCCCACCGCCCAGTCACATTCAAAGTGGCCGCTGTAATGGCGTGGATCCAGCAACGGCGGGCGTTGTTCGACACGGCTCAGGCGCGTGACGGCATGCGTCGCCATCTCCAGCGTGGAAAGGTGGATGGCATCGCAACCCTGACAGGCATGCTGCCAGCGCTCCATCATCAACTCCGCCGGCAGCGGCGAGCCGCCGGTCAGCAGATAACCCAGGGCCGATTCGTGCAGCGAGTTCTCGCCCGCCTTGCGGGTCGGCAGCGCGGTCACGCCCAGCCACAGGAAGTGGCGTGCGCGCGTCAGCGCCACGTACATCAGGCGCAAGTCTTCCTGCAGGCGCGCGCGCTCCACCAGCCGCATGGCGGTGTCGGTCAGCGCCATGTCGATGCGGCGCACGCCATCGTCGTCGCTGAATTCGAAGAAGCTGCGGTTGCGCCGCTCCACCTTGCGCGCGCTGACGGCAAACGGCAGATACACCAACGGATATTCCAGCCCCTTGGACTTGTGGACCGTCACCACCTTCACCAGCTCCGCGTCGCTTTCCAGACGCAGCACGCGTTCATCGCCGGCGCCCTCGCCGCCCTCGATCTGCTCCGCCAGCCAGCGGATCAGCGCCTGTTCGCCGTCCAGCTGGCGGCTGGCCGATTGCAGCAGTTCGGCCAGATGCAGCAGATTGGTCAGGCGCCGCTCGCCGCCCACTTGCTGCAGCAAGGCCGCCGGCAGTTGCAGCTCGTGGATGAAGCGGCGCAGCATGGCCAGCACGCCTTGCCGCTGCCAGATGATGTGCAGCGCTTTCAGTTGTTCGACGCGCTCTTCCCACGCCAGTTCGTCCGACGACAAACGCGCCAGTTCGGCCAGCGGCAAGCCGGCGGTGCGGGTGGCGAAGGCGGCGCGCGCCAGCGCGCCATCGAGCGGATTGGCGACGGCCGACAGCCAGCGCAGCACGTCGGCCGCTTCCTCGCTGTCGGTGACCGAGTCCTTGTCCGACAGGTAGACGCTCGGCACGCCGCGCCGCTGCAGCGCGCGCCGGATGGCGGCGGCTTCCTTGCGGTCGCGCACCAGCACCGCGATGTCGGCCGGTTGCAGGCGTTCGAAGCCCTTGTCGCCGCCGTCAAAGCCGGTGCGCTCGTCGTTCAGGCGCGCGACGATGTCTTCCGCGCAATGATGGGCGAAGTATTCGCGGTAGCCTTCGGCCTTGAGGTCTTGCGCCGCGCTGCATGCGATCATCAGCGCCGGTACATCGCCGGCCGTATCGACCATGCGTTCCTTGCGGCCTTGCGCGCCGACCGCGTCGAACGGCAGCGGATTCTCGCGCGTGCGGATGTCGCGAAAGCGGAAGGCGCCACGCGGGAAGCCTTCGCCGGCGTTGCGGCCTTCGGCGTGCAGGAACAGGTGGTTGACGGCGTCCACCACCGGTTTGGTCGAGCGGTAGTTGGTGCCCAGCTGGTAGTGCCGCCCCGCCGTGGCGCGGCGCGCCGACAGATAGCTGTGGATGTCGGCGCCACGGAAGCCGTAGATCGATTGTTTCGGATCGCCGATCAGGAACAGGCCTGTCGCCGGATCGTTATCTGCCACGCGATACAACTGGTTGAAGATCTGGTACTGGTTAGGCGCCGTATCCTGGAATTCGTCGACCAGCGCCACCGGATACTGGTCCGTGATGCGCTTGCGCAGCGCGGCGCCGTTCTCGCCTTGCAGCGCGGCGTTCAGGCGGTCCAGCATGTCGGCAAAGCCGAACTGGCGGCCGCGCTTTTTCAGCTCCGCCATGCGCTCGGCCACGGCTGCCGCCGCGTGGCGGTACAGCGCGTGCGACAGCGGCTCGATTTCAGCCAAGGCCTGTTTCAGCGGCTGGGTGGCGTCGAAATCTTCCGGCACCACAGTGCTGAAATTTTTCGCGAAAGCGTCCTCCAGCCCTTCCGGCGTGAGGCGATTCCATGCCGTGTCCGAAATATCGGGCATGACGATGGCCGGATTCTGCGCCCATTCGCGCAGGCCGTTGAACCAGGCGCTCAAGGAATCCGGCCGCATCTTGTTACCATTGAAGCACTTGGGGTCGGCCGCGCGGTGCCGGGCGATCCACTGCTCCATGCGCGTGGCGCGCTCGAACCAGCCGTCCTTGAGCGCCGCCAGCTGCGCCTGGAATTTGCGCTGCGCCTCGGCGATCACCACGCCCAGCGGCTGCCCGCTGCCCGCAGCGTCGCCAATGATGTCGGCGCGCCTGACCAGTTCACGGATCGAGGATTTCAGCGCGCCGACGTCGCTCCAGCAGGACAGCAGCGCTTCCAGCGACAGCGCATCCAGCGGATAGACTTGCTGGCGCCAGTAATCGTGCGCCGCGTCTTCAAACAAGGATTGTTCGTCGCTCACCAGCTCTTCGTCGAACAGGCTGCCGCTGTCGAAGGCGTGCTCGCGCAGCATGCGCTGGCACCACGCGTCGATGGTGAAGATGGCCGCTTCGTCCATCGTTTCGGCGGCCAGTTGCAGGCGGTGCGCGGCCTGCTGCTGGGCGCTGTGGTCAGGATAGGACTCCAGCAGCGCATCGAGATAGCTGTCGCGCTGACTGCGCGGCTCCGCCGCGCGGAAATACGCCGCCGCCTCCACCAGCCGTTCGCGCACGCGGTTGGAGAGCTCGCGCGTGGCGGCGCGGGTGAAGGTCATCACCAGGATATCTGCCGGCAGCAGCGGGCGCAGATAGGCGTTGTCGCCGCCATGGCCCAGCACCAGCCGCACGTACAGCGCGGCGATGGTCCAGGTCTTGCCGGTGCCGGCGCTGGCTTCGATCAGGCGCGATCCGTGCAGTGGGAATGTCAGCGGCGCCAGTTGATTGAAGTTGCTCATGCCGCGCCCTCGCCTTCGATCTTCTCTATCGTGATGTCCTGCTCCATCCACGCCGCCAGCGGGCCATACAGGGCGCGCGATACGTCGTCAAAATCCGCCATGGCGCTGAGCGCGGCGAAGTCCGGCCACAGGCGCCGCAGGCACAAATCCTCGTTTTCACCCTTGCGTTCGAAGCCGTCGCCATCATAGGTCAGGCGCGGATCACCGCCCTGCACCAGCGCCAGCGCGGTCTTGCAGGCGGTCGGCAAGGGCCGGTTCATGCCGTCGCGCCACAGGCACACCAGCTCGCGCAGGGCTTCCTGCGCCGCCTCGGGCGCCAGCGGCCGCATGGTGACGATGGCGTCGCGCGCCACCAGATAGCCGGTGACCTGCATGCCGGTGGCCGATACCGCCAGTTGGCGCAGCCACATCGCCATCAGCTTGTCGCCGCGCGGCTTGCCCTTGGCGTCGGCCACGCGCGACGACATCTGCGCCAGCCAGACGGTTTCCGCGCCATTGCTGCGCAGCTGATCGATCCAGTCGTCCAGCGGCACGCCGGCCAGCACCAGATTGAGCGCCACCTTGGCCGCCGGCAGCTCGTAATGCTGGCGCAGCGTCAGCCACGCACAGCGCACCGGCACCAGCGCCTGCACCAGCTCATGCTGGTACTGCTGGCCGATCAGGCCTATCGGCAGCACGCCTTCGCGCGCCAGCCGTTCGGCGCGCTGGGCCAGGGTGTCGTAGACCTGCTCGATTTCTTCCGGTGCGTCGGCGTCGTCCAACATGGTGTCTTCCAGCAGGTAGCGTTCCAGCGCGTTGAGCGAGAACGGCTCCTCGTCCTCGCCCACCAGCGCGGCCTCGCCGAACATCACGCCGAGCCGCTGGCGGAAGAAATAGCGCACCGGCTGGCGCAGGAAGTTGTGCAACTGGCCGAGCTTGAGGCGGAATTTGTCGTCGATGTCGAACGGCGGCAGCGTGGCCGAGTCGCCTTCATCGGCCTGCTCGCCGTGCGCCTCGCGCCATTCGCGCGCGTAGGTCAGCAGGCCGCCGTCTTCGAAATAGCGGCGGCTGAACGGCTGCAAGGCGTGTTCTGTGGTGCGGGCGTGCAGGTCGCGTTGGTCCATGTCCCAGCCGCTGACCAGATAGTCGCGCAGCTGCGACACCAGCACCGACGGCGGCTGCTCGCTGTTGTCGCGCACATTGCGCCCCACCCAGCTGATATACAGCTTGTCGCGCGCGGCCAGCACGGCTTCCAGCATCAGGTAGCGGTCGTCGTCGCGGCGCGAGCGGTCGCCGGGGCGGGCCATGCCCGGCAAAGCCAGCAGGTCGAAATCGGCCTTGGGTGCGCGGCGCGGAAAATCGCCATCGTTCATGCCCAACAGGCAGACCACGCGGAACGGCACGGCGCGCATTGGCATCAGGGTGCAGAAGGTGACGCCGCCGGAGACGAACTGGTGATTCAGCGTCGGCTCGTCCATCAATCCCAGCCAGGCCTCGCGCAGCACCGCCAGCGGCACCGTTTCGTCGTAGCCGGCGCCGTCGCAGGTGTCCAGCCATTTATTGAGGGCGTCGTCCAGCAGCGCCAGCGTGAGGCGGTCGCCCTCTTCGCCGGCTTTGAAGAAGGCGGCCAGCAACGCGCGCGCCTGCACGCCCCATTCGGCCGGCGTGCGCGACTCGGCCAGCACGGCACGCCAGTGCAGCAGCGCTTCCACCAGTTGCGCCAGCGAGCCGGCCAGCGCGGCATCCAGCCCGCCCACTTCCGCGTACGGTTCGATGCCGGCGAAACTGCCGCCATGTTCACCGCCAGCGCCGCTGGCGTAACCGAGCAGCATGCGGCGCACGCCGAAGATCCAGGCATTCTGCTCGCCGGCCGGGCCAAGACCCAGGCCGCTGCGGTGCTGCTGATCCAGGCCCCAGCGCACGCCGGCGCCTTCGATCCAGCGGCCCAGCGTCGGCAGGTCGTCTTCATGCAGGCCAAAACGCGCGGCCAGCGCCGGCACATCCAGCAAGTCGCGCACCTCGCTCTGGCGGCAGCGCTGCTGCGGCAGGCGCAGCAGCCATTCCAGCGCTACCAGCAGCGGATTGACGCTGCGGTCGTTGACGTCGCCGATCTCGAACGGGATGTAGCGCGCGTCGTTGCGGCGGTGCTGGGCGAAGACGGCGTGGATGGCGGCCGAGAAGGTGTCGATGTCCGGCACCATCACCACCACATCGCGCGGGCGCAGCGGGCGGCCGCTGCGTTCGGCGTCGGCGAACATCTGCAGCAGCTGGTCGTGCAGCACTTCCACTTCGCGCTGCACGCTGTGGGTGATGTGGAATTCGATCGAGCGGTCGTCGTCCGGCGGCGGCGTGTGCGGGTGTTCGGACAGCGGCAGCAATTCGCGCACGGCGGCCTGCACTTGCGTCAGCAGAGTGTCGCCCGCGCCTTCGCTGAACAAATCGACGCGCAGCGGCGCGACGTCGTCATTTTCCGCCGCGGCGGCTTGCGCGGCCTCGTCGAATTCGTCCAGCATGCGCACAAAGTCGCGGCCTTGCCGCCCCCAGCTGGCCAGCAGCGGATGGCTGTGGGCATGCAGTTCCTCCAGCGGGATCCGGCCCAGGTCCTGGCCATTGCGCAACTGCTGGCGGCGGTGCGCGCTGCGCAACAGGTCGCGGCCTTCGATGATGTCGCCCCAGTAGTATTGACACGGATTGGGCACCGCCAGCAGCACCTGCGTGTAGCGCGCGATGGCGGCCAGCGCCTGCAAGGTCTGGAACGGCAGCGCCGACACGCCGAAGATCACCACCCGGCGCGGCAGGCGGCCCAGCGGCGCCTCGCCGGCGGCGCTGGCGCGCACGAATTCGGTGTGGACGGTGGCGCGGCCCAGGCCACGCTCGTGCGGTTCGACGTCGGCAATCACCGCGCGCCATAACTGTGCTTGCCAGCGCTGGTCGTCCGGCAGCGGCGCGGCGTCGCCACGGGCGTTGCGCAGTTGATCACGGCCGGCGGCCCAGTCATCCAGCCAGTCGGCGCGGTAGACCTGGTACTGGTCGAACAAGTCGGCCAGGCGTTCGGCCAGTTGCAGGCGGCGTTCGGCCTCGCCGTCGGCCAGGAAGTGGCGCAGCGGCGCGAACACCGGATCGGCCAGCAAGGCCGGCAGGAGGCGCATCAGGCGCCAGGTCAGCGGGCCTTTGTCGAAGGCGGAAATGGGCGGCACACGCTCGCGCCCCAGCATGCCGCGATAGGCGTCCCACAGGAAGCGCGCCGGCAGCGCCACGCGCGAGGCGGCGCAGATGCCGATTTCCTCGGCCAGCGCGATCTTGAGCCATTCCGCCACGCCATTGGACTGCACCAGGAAGATTTCCGGCTCCAGCGCCCCCAGCGGATGGCTGCGCAGCCACTGGAACACGGCGGCGCGCAACTGCTCCATCTGATTACCGTGCAAAATCAGGAGTCCGGGAGTGATGCCAGGGTGCATAGGGCGCTTTGTGATGTTCAAGCCCTTATTATCGCTCTAGCCCGGATCGTATGCCAGCAGTTCCTGCTCGATATGCTGGTCCAGCACGTCCAGCATGGCGTGCAGTTCGGCCACCAGCCGCTGGGCGTTGCCGGTGTCGGCATCCTTGCGCACCTGTTCCAGCGCATAGCACAGGTTCCCGAACTGCATGGCGCCAACCGCGCGCGCGGCCGATTTGGTGCGGTGGCCCAGTTCCGACAAATGCGCCAGGTCTCCGGCCGCCAGCGCTTCGTCGATTTCGGCCAGGCCGTCGCGCGCGGAACTCAGGAACAGCAGCGCATACTTGCGCATCTTGTCCGGCTTGCCGCCGAAGGTCTCGGCCAGCGCCGCCACGTCGAACAGCTCGGCCGGCGCCGCGGAGGGCGACGGCATGGCGGGCGCGGACGGCGCCATCTGGCGCGGCACGAACACCGGCGGCGACGGCAAGGCGGCCATGGCCGGCGGCGCCGAAAAGTACGAAGGTGGCGGCGGCGCCGGCCTGCGCGCCGCGCCGCTGTCGGCCCGCGCCCGTTGGCTCATCCACTTGGACAGCATATCGAACAGCAGCTTGGGCGCGATCGGCTTGGTCACGAATTCGTCCATGCCGGCATCGAGGCAGCGCTGCTGGTCGTCGCGGCCGGCGTTGGCGGTCATGGCGATGATCAGCGTGGCCGACAGCCTGGGGTGGGCGCGGATCAGCCGCGTGGCCTCGTAGCCATCCATCACCGGCATTTGCACGTCCATCAGCACGCAGTCGAAGCGCTCCTTGAGCATCAGGTCGATGGCCTCCTTGCCGTTGTTGGCCACGCACACGGTGGCGCCGGCATCCTCCAGCAGCTCCTGCCCCACCTGCTGGCTGAAGATATTGTCCTCCACCAGCAGGATGGACGCGCCGCGTATGCTGTCCAGCACACCGGGCAGCACCGATTCGTCGGTCTGCTGCAGGAAGCGCACGCCCTTGGCCAGGCGCGCGGTGAACCAGAAGGTGCTGCCCTCGCCCGGCTTGCTGTCCACGCCGACGCCGCCGCCCATCAGTTCCGCCAGCTGCTTGCTGATCACCAGTCCGAGACCGGTGCCGCCGTAGCGGCGGGTTGTCGAGGTATCGGCCTGGTGGAAGGACTGGAACAGCTGCGTCACCTGATCCTGCGACATGCCGATGCCGTGGTCCACCACTTCGAAACGCACCATGATGTGGGTGTCGCGCTCCTCCAGCGGCCGGGCGCGGACGATCACCTTGCCGTTTTCGGAAAACTTGATGGCATTGCTGGCAAAGTTCAGCAGCACTTGCTCCAGCCGCAGCGGGTCGCCACGCAACTGGTGCGACAGGCCGGGCCAGATTTCATACACCAGCTCCAGTCCCTTGGCATGCGCGCTCTCGCCCAGCTGCGCCGAGATATTCGACAGCAGCGTATCGAGCGTGAAGTCCAGCACCTCCAGGTCCATCTTGCCCGCCTCGATCTTGGAAAAATCGAGGATATCGTTGATGATGCCCAGCAGGTGCTGGCCCGAGTGGTAAATCTTTTGCAGGTAGTCGCGCTGCTTGGGATGGGTGACCGATTTCAGCGCCAGGTGCGCCATGCCGATGATGGAGTTCATCGGCGTGCGGATCTCGTGGCTCATATTCGACAGGAAGTCGCTCTTGGCCTGGTTGGCCGCGTCGGCTTCTTCCTTCAGCTTGTGCAGCGCCGTCACGTCGGTCGACAGGCTGATGACCGCCGTGAACGAACGCCCCAGCTCCACCGGCACCTTGACGGTCCACAGATGCTGCACCACGCCGTCGCGGCCCACCAGCTGGGTTTCGCCCGAGCGCTTGACGCCGTCCGCGAACACCGGGCGCTCCAGCGCCCACTCGGCGTCGGCCGCCTTGGTCGGCATCAGTTCCCGATCGAGCTTGCCGATGATATCCCGCGCCGGCATGCCCAGACTGTGGGCCATGCGCGCGTTGACGTACAGGTAGCGGCGGTTCTGGTCCTTCATGTAGACGTGGGCGTCGACGTTGTTCAGCACCGTGTCCAGCAACACGCCCTGCTTGATGGCGCGCCGGCGCGAAGCGTACAGCACGAACACATAGCTGTACAGCAGCAGCGTGCCGGAAAAACCGGTCAGCGCGGCGATCCAGGGGAAGTAGCGATCGAAGCCGGTCAGCAGCGCGTCCTTGCGGACCCGGAACTGCGCCTTCCACAGGCTGCCGTTGAAATCGATCGGCAGCACGGTTTCGAACATGCGCCGGCGCTCGGCTGCCGCCAGCGGCGTGGCGACCATGGCGCCGGAGTCGTTGAACAGCAGACGGTCGGTCGGCTCGATCACCAGCCGGCGCTGCTCGACGTCGGTACTGCCGTCGGCGTACAGGGTCAGGTGCACCTGCCGCACCGTCATCTCGTCGATGGCTCCCTGCACCAGTTTGGGAATGCTGAAGCCCGCCCCCACCGAACCGAGATAGGCGGCGCGCCGCTCGGCCACGGTGGTGGTCGGCATGTCGCGCCGGTAGACCGGCAGCCGCACGCCCAGGCCAAAATGCGGCGTCGGCAGCCGCATCGCGATCGGCAGGCCGGAGGCGGCCACCTGGCCGCTGTCGCGCGAGGATGCCAGCATGCGCGCCACCAGCGGATTGGCGGCGATATCGACGCCGAGCCGGTCCTCCAGCATGGCGGCCGGCTCCAGATAGGTCAGCACCGCATACTGCTCGCGCCGGCCCGGCGGCTTGATGTCGAAGCGGGGAAAGCCTTCGGCGCGCACGCCGGCCACGAAGGCTTCGCGCTGGGCATCGGTCACCAGCGGCGCCCAGGTCAACGCCTCGATGGCCGGGAAGTGGCGCGGGATATTGAGGCTGTCGACGTACTGGCTGAACTGCTTGCGGGTGACATGGTCGCTGGTCTGGAACAACGCCGTCAGGCCGCGCGTCAGGTCGGAATAGGATTTGATGCGGGCCGAAATCCCGTATTGGGTGCTGCGCGCCAGGTTTTCAAAGCGGTGGGCGGCATCGTCGTCGACAGTGCGGGCGGCAATGCCATACAGCAGCGCCCCCATGCCGGCCGCCAGCATGCAGCCCGCGCCCCAGAAAATCAGGCGCGAACCGGTGACGACCTTGCTCCTGTCAGGCGATTTCAGCATGCAGAGTCACTTTAAAAACGGAAATTTTTTGCATCACAGCAGGATACTATCAATGCCGCGCAGGAACCAGTGGAAGAATTGGTGAGAATTGGCGCAACAAACTCATGCAATCGTGCGCACAGGAAAAATTAATTCCGCTAAGATTTTTTAGTTGCAAAAAGCTGGAAGCGTAGTTAGTAAAACGATAAAATGCACAGTATCTTTTTCCGTCCAAACACCGCTACAGTCGACTACAGCCGTGCAGATCCCCAAAGTTCTCCTCGTCAACGACGACCAGGCCAGCCTCTACGCGCTGGAAACGCTGCTGCTCGACGCTGCCGAACAGCAATTGTATGAACTGATCACGGCCGGTTCCGGCAAGGAGGCCCTGCGCCAGGTGCTGCGCCACGAGTTTGCCGTCATTCTGCTGGACGTCAGCATGCCCGGCATGGACGGGTTCGAGACGGCCGAGGCGATCCATTCGCACCCGCGCTCGGCCGGCACGCCCATCATCTTCATCACCGCCCACTATGCCGATGAGCTGAACCGCCTCAAGGGCTACCAGCAGGGCGCGGCCGACTATCTGTTCACGCCCGTGATCCCGCAAATCCTGCAGGCCAAGGTGGGCGTATTCGTGGAAATGGCCAAGAAGAATATGCAGCTGCGCGTCAAGACCGACGAGCTGGCGCGCCTCAACCAGGACTTGCGCGTGCAGCGCATGCAGGATCTGGAGCGCATCAACGCCGAGCTGGAACAGGAAATCCGCGAGCGCAAACAGGCGGAGCAACTGGCGCACGAGCTGTCCACGCGCGACGCACTGACCAACCTGCTCAACCGGCGCGCCCTGATCCAGCAGCTGGAACACGCGGTGGCCACGTCCGACCGCAGCGGCGTCGGCTTCGCCCTGCTGTTCCTCGACCTCGATAAATTCAAGCCGATCAACGACACCTACGGCCACGAAGTCGGCGACGAACTGTTGCGGCAAGTGGCGGCGCGGCTGACGGCGGCGGTGCGCGTGGCCGATATCGTGGCCCGCCTGGGCGGCGACGAATTCGTGGTGCTCATCGAAGGCAAATCCGCCTCCACCAACGCCGCGCGCGTGGGCCGCAAGATCGAAATGGCCTGCGCCCTGCCGTTCGACATCGGCAGCCATCGTTTGAAGACTGCGGCCAGCATCGGCATCGCCCTGTATCCGCAGGATGGCGCCAACGCCCAGGCGCTGATGAAAAACGCCGACACCGCCATGTACCACGCCAAGCAGAATGCCGCCACGCCGGTGCAGTTCTTCCATGAAGAGCTGAACGTGCGCGAACGGGAGCGCGAGCGCTGGACGCTGGAACTGCGCAAGGCGCTGGCTGCCGGTCAGCTGGAGCTGCGCTACGAGCCGCAGGTGGACCTCGACAACGGCCATGTGATCGGCGCCGAAGCGCTGCTGCACTGGCGTCATCCCGTGCATGGGTCGCTGGAGGCGGCGCAGTTCCTGCCGCTGGTGCAGGAACGCGCCCTGCTCGACCGCATCGACAGCTGGGTGATCGCGCAGTGCTGTTCGCAGGCGGCGCTGTGGCAAGCCATGAGCGCGGCTGCGCAAGACGCGGCGCCGCCGCTGTGCATCTGGCTCAATCTGGCCACGCCGCAGCTGCACGCCGACCTGCTGCAGGTGCTGCTGCCGGCCATGCGCAAGCACGGACTGCCGGCAGGGAGCATCGGCATGGAATTGAGCGAAAAGCTGCTGCTTGGCGCCAGCGAACCGCTGGCGCAGCTGCTGACGCAAATGCAGAACGCCGGCGTGCGCGTCGCGCTGGACGATTTCGGCAGCGCGCGCTCGTCGCTGGCGGCCTGCAAGCGCTGGCAGCTCGACGCGCTCAAGATCGACCGCAGCTTCGTGCACGGCATCGGCAACGACGAAGGCGGCACCGACATCGTGGCCGCCGTGATCCATCTGGCGCGCGCCCTGTCGATGCAGGTGGTGGCGCTGGGCGTGGAAACGCGCCAGCAGCTGGAAGTGCTGCATGAACTGGGCTGCCAGACTTGCCAGGGCGCGCTGTTTTATCCGCCGCTGCCGGCGGCCGGGCTGCTGGAACAAACCAATATCGATTTCACCTCACCTACCCTCCTAAGCAATGAGGAATAAGCCATGAATAATATGACCGACCTGGGCGAGCAACTGGACGCAAAGCTGCTGCTGTCCACCCTGATGGCGCTGAAAAAAGGCGATTTTTCAGTGCGCATGCCCTCCGACTGGGTAGGCATGGCCGGCAAAATCGCCGACACGCTGAACGACATCATCGACACCAAGGCGCGCATGGTGCGCGAGGTGACGGAGGTGAGCCGCGTGGTGGGCCGCGAAGGCCGCCTGACGCAGCGCGCCGAGATGCCGAATACGGCCGGCGGCTGGGCCACCATCATCAGTTCCGTCAACACCCTGATCGACGATCTGGTGCGGCCGACTTCCGAAATGGCGCGCGTGATCGGCGCGGTGGCGAAAGGCGACCTGTCGCAGACCATGGCGCTGGAGGTGGACGGCCATCCGCTGAAAGGCCAATACCTGCGGGCGGCGATGACGGCGAATACCATGGTGGAGCAGCTGTCGTCCTTCTCCTCCGAGGTGACGCGGGTGGCGCGCGAGGTGGGCACGGAAGGCAAGCTGGGCGGCCAGGCGCAAGTGAAAGGCGTGGCCGGCACCTGGAAGGACTTGACCGACTCGGTGAACTCGATGGCGGGCAACCTGACCTCGCAGGTGCGTAACATCGCCGAGGTGACGACCGCCGTGGCCAACGGCGACTTGTCCAAGAAGATTACGGTGGACGTGCGCGGCGAGATCCTGCAGCTGAAAGACACCATCAACGTGATGGTGGACCAGCTGCGTTCCTTCGCCTCCGAAGTGACGCGCGTGGCGCGCGAGGTGGGTACCGAGGGCAAGCTGGGCGGCCAGGCCTATGTGCCGGGCGTGGGCGGCACCTGGAAGGACTTGACCGACAACGTGAACTTCATGGCGTCCAACCTGACGGGCCAGGTGCGTAACATCGCGGCGGTGACGACGGCGGTGGCCAATGGCGACTTGTCCAAGAAAATCACGGTGGACGTCAAGGGCGAGATTCTCGAATTGAAAAACACCATCAATGTGATGGTGGACCAGTTGTCCTCCTTCGCGTCGGAAGTGACGCGGGTGGCGCGCGAGGTGGGCACCGAGGGTAAGCTGGGCGGCCAGGCGCAGGTGAAAGGCGTGGGCGGCACCTGGAAGGACTTGACCGACTCGGTGAATTCGATGGCGGGCAACCTGACCGGCCAGGTGCGTAACATCGCGGAGGTGACCACCGCCGTGGCCAACGGCGACCTGTCCAAGAAGATCACGGTGGACGTGAAGGGCGAGATTCTCGAACTGAAGAACACCATCAACGTGATGGTGGACCAACTGAACTCGTTCGCATCCGAGGTGACCCGCGTGGCGCGCGAGGTGGGCACCGAGGGTAAGCTGGGCGGCCAGGCGAATGTGTCCGGCGTGGCCGGCACCTGGAAGGACTTGACCGATAACGTGAACTTCATGGCGTCCAACCTCACGGGCCAGGTGCGTAACATCGCCGACGTGACCACCGCCGTGGCCAACGGCGACCTGTCCAAGAAAATCACGGTGGACGTGAAGGGCGAGATTCTTGAGCTGAAAAACACCATCAACGTGATGGTGGATCAATTGTCCTCCTTCGCCTCCGAGGTGACGCGCGTGGCGCGCGAGGTGGGCACGGAAGGCAAGCTGGGCGGCCAGGCCTACGTGCCGGGCGTGGGCGGCACATGGAAGGACTTGACCGACAACGTGAACTTCATGGCGTCCAACCTCACGGGCCAGGTGCGTAACATCGCGGCGGTGACGACGGCGGTGGCGCGCGGCGACTTGTCCAAGAAGATCACGGTGGACGTGAAGGGCGAGATTCTTGAACTGAAAGACACCATCAACGTGATGGTGGACCAGTTGTCCTCCTTCGCCTCCGAGGTGACGCGGGTGGCGCGCGAAGTGGGCACGGAAGGTAAGCTGGGCGGCCAGGCCAACGTGTCCGGGGTGGCCGGCACGTGGAAGGACTTGACCGAGAACGTCAACCAGCTGGCGGCCAATCTGACCAACCAGGTGCGCGCGATCGCGGAGGTGGCAACCGCCGTGACACGCGGCGACTTGTCGCGCTCCATCCAGGTGGAAGCGCGCGGCGAGGTGTCCTACCTCAAGGACAACATCAATGAGATGATCCGCAACCTGAAAGACACCACGCTGAAGAACGCCCAGCAGGACTGGCTGAAAACCAACCTGGCGCGCTTCACCCGCCTGCTGCAAGGCCAGCGCGACTTGCAGGCGGTGACCAAGCTGATTCTGTCCGAACTGGCGCCGCTGGTGTCGGCGCATCACGGCGTGTTCTACATGATGGATGCCGGCGACAGCGATGCGCGCCTGCGCATGATCGCCAGCTACGGCTACCGCTCCAGCCGCAAGCTGCCAACTTCGTTCCTGCCGGGAGAAGGGCTGGTGGGCCAGTGCGCGCTGGAGAAGGTGCGTATCTGGCTGACCGACGTGCCGCGCGATTACATCGTGGTGTCGTCCGGCCTCGGCGCGGCGCCGCCGACCAATATCGTGGTGCTGCCGATCCTGTTCGAGCAGCAGGTGAAGGCGGTGATCGAGATCGCCTCGCTGGACCGCTTCACCGAAACCCACCTGTCCTTCCTCGACCAGCTGATGGAATCGATCGGGGTGGTGCTCAACACCATCGAGGCCAACAGCCGCACCGAATCGCTGCTGACGCAGTCGCAATCGCTGGCGCAGGAGCTGCAGCAGACCAACCAGGAGCTGGCGGAAAAAGCCCGTCTGCTGTCCGAGCAGAATATCGAGGTGGAGCGCAAAAACCGCGAGGTGGAACAAGCCAAGCTGGCGCTGGAGGAAAAAGCCACCCAGCTGGCGCTGTCGTCGAAATACAAGTCCGAGTTCCTGGCCAATATGTCGCACGAGCTGCGCACGCCTCTGAACTCGCTGCTGATTCTGGCGCAGCAGCTGGGCGACAACCCGGACGGCAACCTGTCCGGCAAGCAGGTGGAATTCGCCAAGACCATCCACGGCTCGGGCTCCGACCTGCTGACGCTGATTAACGATATTCTGGACCTGTCGAAGATCGAATCCGGCACGGTCACGCTGGACGTGTCGGAGTACCGCTTCCAGAATCTGCGCAATTACGTCGACCGCACCTTCCGCCACATGGCGGAGGCCAAGCATCTCGGCTTCCACGTGGAGCTGAAGGACAACCTGCCGACGGCGATGATGACCGACACCACGCGCTTGCAGCAGGTGCTGAAAAATCTGCTGTCCAACGCCTTCAAGTTCACCACCCATGGCCAGGTGTCGCTGGTCATCAGCCTGGTGAACAGCGGCTTCACCAGCGACCACCCCAACCTGCTGCATGCGGACGCGGTGCTGTCGTTTGCGGTGTCCGACACCGGCGTCGGCATCGCGGCCGACAAGCTGCAGCTGATCTTCGAGGCATTCCAGCAGGCCGACGGCTCCACCGCGCGTAAATACGGCGGCACCGGCCTCGGCCTGTCGATTTCGCGCGAGCTGGCGCGCCTGCTGGGCGGCGAGATCCGGGTCGAGTCGGTGGTCGGCAACGGCTCGACCTTCACGCTGTTCCTGCCGTATAATCGCGCGGGCTTCATCAATTACGACATGGTGCGCGCGCCGCAAGTGCGCTTGCCGGCGCCGGCGCCGCAGGTGGTGTACTCGCCGCCGCCGCAGGCCGACCACGAGACGGTCAGCAACCTCTCCGAGCTGGAGGCGGAGCTTGACGAATACAGCGGCAGCGACGACCGCGGGCTGGTGGCGCCGGGCGATCCCTCGGTGCTGATCATCGAGGATGACGAGCGCTTCTCACAGATCGTGCTGGGCTTCGCGCGCGAGAAGAACTTCAAGGGCATCGTCACCATGCAGGGCGATTCGGCCCTGAGCCTGGCGCGCGACTACCTGCCGTCGGCGATTTTCCTCGATCTGGATCTGCCGGATATCGACGGCTTCACGGTGCTGGACCGTCTGAAGCGCGACCCGAGCACGCGCCATATTCCGGTGCACGTGATGTCGTCGCTGCGCGAGCGCGAACGCGCGCTGCGGCTGGGCGCCATCTCTTACCTGAATAAGCCGATCAGCAAGGAGGCCTTGCAGGAGGAGTTCAGCCGCATTCAGAAATTCCTGCTGGGCGGCAAACGCAGCCTGCTGGTGGTGGATGACGAGCAGGCGCAGCGCGAATCCATTATCGCCCTGATCGGCGATGCCGACATTCATATCGTGGCGGTGGAAACCGGCCAGGCGGCGCTGGATGCACTGCGCGAACAGCATTTCGACTGCATGGTGCTGGATCTGACGCTGCCCGACATCAGCGGCTTCGATCTGCTGGACATCATCGGCAAGGACGAGTCGCTGCGCGATGTGCCAATCGTGATCAACACGGCGCGCGACCTGAACCGCAAGGAAGTGGCCAAGTTGAAGCGCTACGCCAAGACCATCGTGGTCAAGGATGCGCGCTCGCCGGAGCGCCTGCTGGACGAGACGGCGCTGTTCCTGCACCGTTCGCAGGCCAGCCTGCCGGAAGCGCAGCGGCGCATGCTGGAGGAAATCCACGCGGCCGAAGGCGGGCTGGCAGGACGCAAGGTGCTGATCGTCGACGATGACTTGCGCAATATCTTTGCCTTGTCCTCGCTGCTGGAGCGCCAGCAGATGCAGGTGCTGTTTGCCGAAAATGGACGCGACGGCATCGAGGTGCTGGAACGCGACCCGACCATCGAGATCGTCCTGATGGACATCATGATGCCGGAGATGGACGGTTACGACACGATGCGCGCGATCCGCCGCATTCCCAAGTTTAAATCGCTGCCGATCATCACGCTGACTGCCAAGGCGATGAAGGGCGACCGCGATAAATGTATCGCGGCCGGCGCCTCGGACTACATCACCAAGCCGGTGGACGTGGCGCAGCTGCTGTCGCTGATGCGCGTATGGTTGCACTGATGGCGTCCATCATCGCCTCCATCAAAGCCGCCCTGACCGGCGCGCCCCCGCCCGACGCCAACGCGGCCACCCAGCGGGAGGGTACGCCCGACGCGTCCGGCGGGGTGCCGCTGATCGTCTCGGCCGGCGGTACGGGACGGCGCCACTCGCCGTCCTCGGTCGAGGAGCTTGAGCTGGAACTGCTGCTGGAAGCTTTGTTCCAGTGCCATGGCTACGACTTCCGCGGCTACGACCGCTCCGTGGTGACGCGCAAGGTGCAGGCGCTGCGCGCGCAACTGGGCCTGGCCACCATCTCCGCCCTGCAGTCGCGCATCCTGCACGACGACGAGGCCTACAACGCCCTGCTGCGCGCCCTCTACGTCGAGCCGGCGCTGATGTTCGATCACACGCTGGAAGTCTCGATGCTGCGCCTGACACTGGGCGTCTGCCTGCACGGCGCCGCCCTGCCGCGCGTCTGGCTGGCCGACTGCGCCGGCGCCCAGCAGGCCTGGACGCTGGCCATCCTGCTCGATCAGGAACATCTGGCGCCGCGCACCGAAATATACGCCACCGTCGCCAGCGACGCCATGCTGGCGGAAGTGCAGCAAGCCAGGCTGCCGATGGAGCGCCTGGGCGAACTGCAAGGGAACTATCAGCGCAGCGGCGGCATCGGCAGGCTGATCGACTACTTCGACGTCAGCGACGACGGCCGGCACGCCGTGCTCAAGTCGCACCTAAGAAGCCGCATCACCTGGGCCCAGTACAATCTGGTGACCGATGCCTCGTTCAACGAATTCCAGATGATCCTGGGCCAGCGCGCCCTGCCCGACTTCGGCCCGGCGCTGCGCAAACGCGTGCTGCAACTGTTCGACGACAGCCTCGCTCCTTTCGGCGCGCTGGCGCTCGACCGTCCACTGGAGGATCACGACCCGCTGGCGCGCCACTACAAGCCGCTGCTGCCCCACCAGTCCTGGTACAAGCGCATCGCCTGACCTGCCCCAAAGGGATTTGACAGCGCCTGCGCTTCGCCGTAGATTGCACGCTTGCCCACAAGGCTCCCAAACGATAAAAAGGATAAGCATGCAGCGCAGTTTGATTTCGCTCGCCGTAACGGCGATGCTGGGCTGGTCCGCCGGCGCCCCTCCCCTGGCCGCCGCGGCGCCTGCCGCCAAGGTAACGCAAGTCACCACCCAGCTGCCGCGCACCGCCGCGCCGACGCACTACGCCGTCTCGCTGGTGCCGGACGCCGCCAACAGCAGCTTCAGCGCCAGCGTCACCATCGCGCTGGACGTCAAACAGGCCACCAGCAGCCTGACGCTGAACGCCGCCGAACTGAAATTCAGCGCGGCCGCCATCAGCGCCGGCCCCGGCAAACCGGTGCAGGCGACCAGCAAGATCGAGGTCGACGCAAAGAATCAAACTGCCACCTTCCGGTTTGCCGAAGCGCTCAAGCCGGGCAGCTATCAGCTCAAGCTCGATTACACCGGCGTGATCGGCGACCAGCCGGCCGGCCTGTTCTCGCTCGACTATGAAAACGGCGGCGCGAAGAAGCGCGCCCTGTACACCCAGTTCGAGGCCGCCGACGCGCGCCGCATGATCCCGTCCTGGGACGAGCCGTTCTACAAAGCCACCTTCGCGCTGGAAGCCACCGTTCCGGCGGGCCAGACCGCGATCTCCAATATGCCGGTCGCTTCCACCACCACCCTGGCCGACGGCCGGGAACTGGTGCGCTTCGCCACCACGCCGAAAATGTCGACCTACCTGCTGTTCTTCGGTCTGGGAGAATTCGACCGCGCCAGCGCCGTCGAGCAAGGCGTGGAACTGGGCGTGGTGACGCAGAAAGGCGCGCTGGCGCAGGCACAGTTTGCGCTCGACTCCTCGCGCGCCGTGCTGAAGGAGTACAACGACTACTTCGGCGTCAAATACCCGCTGCCCAAGCTGGACAACATCGCCGCGCCGGGCCGCAGCCAATCCTTCGGCGCGATGGAGAACTGGGGCGCCATCTTCACCTTCGAATACGGCATGCTGCTGGACCCGCGCACCGCCACCCAGTCGGACAAGGAACGCAGTTTCACCTTTGCCGCGCACGAAATCGCCCATCAGTGGTTCGGCGACCTGGTTACCATGTCGTGGTGGGACGATTTGTGGCTGAACGAGGGCTTCGCCTCGTGGATGGATTCGCGCACCACCAACCGCCTGCACCCTGAGTGGAACTGGCACCTGCGCACCGTCGACGTCCGTGAAACCGCAATGGAGCACGACGCGCTGGCCACCACCCACCCGGTGGTGCAACGCATCGGCACCGTGGATCAGGCCACCCAGGCCTTCGACGATATCACCTATCAGAAGGGCGAATCGGTGATCCGCATGCTGGAAAACTACGTGGGCGAAGAAGCATGGCGCGCCGGCGTGCGCAGCTACATCGCCCGGCATGCTTACGGCAACACGGTCTCCAACGATTTGTGGCGCGAAATCGAGAAGGCTGCACGCAAACCGGTCACCGCGATCGCCCACGACTTCACACTGCAACCGGGCGTGCCGCTGATCCGCGTGGCGGACGCGGTCTGCAAGAACGGCAAGACCGCCGTCCAGCTGACGCAGGGCGAATACAGCAAGGACCAGGAAAACAAGAAGCCGCTGACCTGGCGGGTGCCGGTGGTGGCGCAGACCATCGGCGGCGCGACGGTGCGCACGGTGGTCGCCGGCGGCAAGGCCAGCCTGTCGCTGCCGGGTTGCGGCGCGGTGCTGGTCAACGCCGGCCAAGCCGGCTATTACCGCGTGCAGTACGCGCCGAAAGCGTTTGCCGCGCTGGCGGAAGGCTTCGCCGCGCTGCCGGCCATCGATCAACTGGGCCTGCTGGGCGACAGCTGGGCACTGGGCCTGGCCGGCCAGGCGCCGGCCACCGGCTTCATGGAGCTAGCCCAGCGCGCGCCGCTCGACGCCGCGCCGGAAGTGTGGGAAAACATCGCCCAGGTGCTGGCCGGCCTGCGCGACCACTACCAGGACAAGCCGCAGCAGCGTGCCGCGCTGGAGCGCTTTGCGCGTGCGCGCCTGTCGCCGGTCCTGGCGCGCATCGGCTGGAGCGCCGCCGGAAACGAAGCGGCGCCGGTCGTCAACCTGCGCGAGACGCTGATCCTTACCCTCGGCAAAATGGGCGACGAGGCCGTGCTGGCGGAAGCACGCCGATTGTACGCTGCGTCGGTCAGCGACAGCAATGCGCTGCCGGCCGCGCTGCGCCGTCCGGTGCTGGCGGTGATTGCCGCCAATGCCGATGCGGCCATCTGGGAGCAGCTGCACGCCCGCGCCAAAGCGGAAAGCGCCAATGCCGCCAAAAACGAGCTGTATGAGCTGCTGGCGTCCGTGCGCGACCCCGCGCTGGCGCAGCGCACGCTGGATCTGGCGCTGACCGACGAACCAGGAGCCACCATCGGTGCCTCGATGATCAGCGCGGTGGCGGTGCGCCATCCGGACCTGGCTTTCGATTTCGCGCAGGCCCATTATGCACAAGTGGAAAGCAAGGTGGAAGCGGGCTCGCGCAGCCGTTACTTCCCCGCCCTCGGCAAGTACTCGGCCGATCCGGCCATGGTGGGCAAGCTGCGGGCCTATGCGAGACAATATCTGACGGCCGAAGCGGCGGGCGACACCAACACAGCAATTGCCGCGGTGGAGTACCGCATCAAGGTGCGCAGCCAGCGCCTTCCCCAGATCGACGCCTGGCTGGCGCAGCACGGCAGTTAAGTTAAGGCGGCCGGGCAAAAAAAAACCAGCATCGTCGTGAGACGGTGCTGGTCGCAAAACGCTCGAGAGCGTGGGGATGTCCGGGTGTCCGCCGCTATGGTGCGGCTGGACTGAATCTGTGCCGGGCTTGGTCGGTCCGGCAACCGGGCGCTGGGCTTAACCTCGCGCTATGGATGCTACTTTGCCACCGATCGGCAAGCGCAGGCTTAGGACTTCATTAAGGAAGCCAGGAATGGGGAAGTGAGGTATGGTGCCGGTGTTTCAGGCCACCGGCCAGCCTGCTGAGCTATGTTCTGTGGGATCCCGCACCGTCTTGGGCACGGGGCCAACGGGAACACGCTTTCGCCAGCGAAGGCGATAATAATTGGACAATATTACACCCACATGACGCATCGAAAAATCTCTCTCGCTGCCATCGCTGCCATCGCCCTGAGCATACTGGCTGCCTGCTCGCAGCTGCCGCCACCGGCCGCCGCGCCTATAGCGGCGCCGGCAGCGGCATCGCCTGCGGCGCCGCAGCAGGCCGGCGCCGGCCCATTGCTGCGCATCGACAGTGCGCGCTCGCTGATCGTCGTCACAGTGCGGCGCGGCGGCGTGCTGGCGCGGCTAGGCCACGACCACGTGGTGGCCAGCCACGCCATCACCGGCACCGTCGCGCCGGCGCAGAACCGCGCCGATTTCACGTTCCGTCTCGATGAGATGAAAATCGATGAAGCAGACCTGCGCCAGATCGCCGGCCTCGATAAGCAGCCATCGGCCGACGCCATCGAAGGCACGCGCCACAATATGCTGACCAAGGTGCTGGATGCGGAGCGCTATCCGCTGGTGCAGGTGCATGCCGAGCGCGGCGCCGCCGGCCAGCCGCTGCAAGTGGCGATCACCCTGCACGGCGTGACGCGCACGCTGGCGATACCGGTCGATCTGCGCGAAGAAAACGGCGTCATCACCGTCAAAGGAACGGTCAATCTCAAACAAACGGATTTCGGCCTGACGCCCTTCTCCGTCATGGCCGGCGCCATGTCGGTGCAGGATCAGATGGAACTGCGCTTTGAGCTAAGCTCCAGATAAAAAAAGGCCCGCGGCACTTTGTAAGGCGCGGGCCAAACGTTTCAAATCGGGAGAGACTTGAAAGAGCAAAGACAGTATCTCCTCCGCGCATGACGCGATGATGACATCGCGTCCCCGAACAAACTTTTTTTAGCGTGCGATGATCAGGCGCAGTCCAAGGCCGACGAAGATGGCGCCGGCCACGCGGTCCATCCATTTGCCGGCGCTCGGCGTGCGGTTGATCCATGCGCCTACCGCGCCAGAGAAGTAACCCAGCAAACCAAACAGCACCACCGCCTGCGCCGTGAACAGCAGACCCAGTTGCGCTGTCTGCCAGCCGGCATCGCCACGCTCGGCCACCACAAACTGCGGCAGGAAGGACAGGAAGAACAGCACTACTTTCGGATTGATCGCATTCGCGAACAAACCCTTGGCGAACAATTTCCCCAGGCTTTCATCGGGCAAGCCAGCGCCCTCCACGCGCGCGCCGCCGCGGCTGCGCAGGGCGCCAATGCCGAGCCAGATCAGGTAGGCGCCGCCCGCCACCTTCAGGGCGCCAAACGCCAGCGGCGAAGCCTTGATCAATGCGCCCACGCCCAGCGTTGCCAGCAGCGTGTGACTGAGGCAGCCAAGCGCGCAACCGAGGCCGAACATCATGCCCTGGCGGCGCCCGCGCGACATGCCGACACTCAGCACCATCAGGTTGTCCGGTCCTGGCGAAATGGTGATCAGCAGCGCGGCGCTGAGAAAACCGATGAACTGCTCTGGTGATATTAGCAAGATGACGCCCTCATGCTCAAAGCCGCCATCATACCAAAAGGCTATGTTCTCGATTACAATGGGTTTTTCCAGACAGCGGGCGCACGGACCACGAATGAGCAACGCGAGCACGATTCTCAGCTTCAGCGCGCACGTGCACCGCTATGCCCTGCTTCTGTTACTTGCGTTCTGCATGGCGGCGCCACTACGGGCACAGACCGTGGCGCTGTCGCATGACAGCGTCGATCTGGCCAAAGCCGGCCGGCTGTATGTCGATGGTGGCGAGCCCTATCCGGTCAACGCCGCCGGCCTGCCGGCCATGCTGGCGCGGCTCAAGCCGGCGTCCCGCGTCAACCTGCTGGGCGGCAGCTACTGGCTGTATGCGGAGCTGCGCAACGATGGCCGCATGCCGCACTGGGTGATCGATCCGAACGACACCCTGATCGACAGAGTCGACATCCAGGTCTACGGCGAGGATGGCAGCATCCGCCAGATGCGAACCGGCTACCGCCAGCCGCACCCCTATCTGCTGCACTACGGCCAGGACGTGGACCTGCAACCGGGCTTGCGCCATCACGTCCTGATACGCTTCTCCAGTCCCTACTACGCGCGCACGCCGGTGTTCTCGGTGCTGCAGCGGCCCGCCTACCAGCAACTGGTGGCGCATGAAAATGTGCTGATCATCGGCGCGATGGGCGCGCTGCTGGCGCTCGCGGTGTTCAACTTCTTCATCTACTCGATCACGCGCGAGCGCTCTTCGCTGTACTACTCGCTGTATGTGCTGTGCTATGCGGTAGCCTGGGGCATGACCTTCCATCTGTCAGCCGACTTGTTCGAGTGGCATAACCTGCACTGGCATTATGTGCCCTTCTTCCTGCTGCCGGTATTGAGCACGCTGTTCTACACCACCTTCCTGCGCCTGAAAGAGACCGCGCCGCGCCTGTTTGCGCTCAGCCGCATCAACATCGTGCTGCCGCTGGCGGCGCTGCCCAGCTGCTTCCTGGCGCTCAGCTACGCCCACACCATCGCCACCATCGTCATCACCATCTGGATGACCATGGCTCTGGCGAGCGGCATCATCGTCTGGCGGCGCGGCTACCAGCCGGCGCGCTTCTTTGTGCTGGGTTTTGTGGCGCTGATGATCCCGGGCCTGCTGATCCTGCCGGCCAACGTCGGCCTGATCCCGGCACTGGTGAGCAATGCGCAGCTGTTCACGTTATTGGGCGGCACCTTGGACGGCGTGCTGCTGGCGTTTGCGCTGGCCGACCAGATCCGCCTGCTGCGCAACAATCTGGAGCAGCGCGTGCAGGAGCGCACGGCCGAACTGACCGAGGCCAAGGAACACGCGGAAATCGTCAGCCGCCACCGCATCGATTTTCTATCGGCCATGAGCCACGACATCCGCACGCCGCTGGCCGGCGTCATCGGCATGCTCAAATTCGCCCTGCGCGATCAATCCGTGCGCGGCCGCACCGGGGAATACCTGCGCATCGGCCTGCAGAACAGCGAATCGCTGCTGGCCATCCTCAACGACATTCTGGATTTTTCCAAGATCGACGCCGGCCGCCTGTCGATTGAAAGCGTGGACTTCGACCTGATCGCGCTGGTCGACGACGCGCTCGGCATTCTGCAGCAGCAGGCCGACGCCAAGAGCCTGCTGCTGCGCTACGATCTGGCGCTGGACCTGCCGCGCTACGTGCGCGGCGATCCGACCCGGCTGCGCCAGATCCTGCTTAACCTGCTGGGCAACGCCATCAAGTTCACCGACCGCGGCGAAGTGCGACTGGACGTGTCGGCGCTGCAGACGGCCGACGGCCGGACCAATGTCAGTTTCGACGTCAGCGACACCGGTCCCGGCATCCCGGCCGACACGCTGCCACGCCTGTTCCAGAAATTCGAGCAGGCCGACCATTCCACCACGCGCCGCTACGGCGGCACCGGGCTGGGACTGGCCATCTGCAAAGAACTGGTGGAACTGATGGGCGGCGCCATCGTGGCCGAGAGCAGCGTCGGCGCCGGCTCCACCTTCAGCTTTACCCTGCCGCTGCAACTGGGCGCGGCGCCGGCGGCCGATCCTTCGGAGCTGCCGCGCAAAACGCATCACGCCTACCGCCTGCGCGTGCTGTGCGCGGAAGACGTGCGCACCAACCAAATCATCGTCAGCACGCTGCTGGAAGGCATGGGCCACGACATCCGCATCGTGGAGAACGGCCTGCAGGCGCTGCACGCGCTGAGCAGCGCCGCCTACGATCTGGTGCTGATGGACGGCCGCATGCCGATGATGGACGGCGAACAGGCCGCGCGCCTGATCCGCGCCGGCGGCAGCGAGGATTACCGCGTGCTCGATCCCGGCATTCCCATCATCGCGCTGACCGCCAACGCCAGCGACCATGACCGCGCGCGTTATCTGGCGGTGGGCATGGATGGCTTCCTCAGCAAGCCGGTGGACGAGCGCCTGCTGTACGACCAGGTGGAAAAAGTCATCGCCCAGCACCTCAGCCGCGGCCGGCCGCTGCGCCCGACCGACGCCGCGCGGCTGGCGGCGCAGTCCGAAGCGGCGCTGGACCAGCAATTCGGCGTGCCGCCGGCCGCGCCGGGCACCGTGCAAATCCTGCCGCTGGCCGGGCTGTCGCACAAACATCTGCAGCGCATCACGCAAGCCTTTCTGGAGGAAGCCCCGCGCCGCCTGGCGAGCGTGCGTGCCGCCGTCGCCGCCGGCAACAGCGCCTCCGCGGCAGCCGCCAGCCATGCGCTGAAAGGCAGCGCCGGCTATCTCAACTCCACCGAACTGCACACGCTGTGCCATGCCATGGAACGCGCCGCCAGCGCCGGCGACCTGGCCATCGTGACCGCCATGCTGCCGGACGTCGAAGCGGCACTGGACAAGGCCTGCGCCGACCTGCGCAGCGCTGCCGCAGCCTGACCCGCCATCCCATATGACGACACACAATGACACCCTGATCAACCGCGACGGCCTGCCGCCCGCGGAGCGGCGGCTCGCCATGCTGTCGGTCGCCATCGGCGTCGGCATGGCGTCGCTCGACACCGCCATCGCCAACACCGCCCTGCCGGCGATCGCCGACCAGTTGCACACGACGCCTGCCGCGTCGGTCTGGATCGTCAACATCTACCAGCTGGCCATGGTGGCCACCCTGCTGCCGTTTGCCGCACTGGGTGAAGTGATCGGCTACCGGCGCGTGTGCATCCTCGGCCTGGCCGTGTTCACGGCCGCCTCGCTGGCCTGCGCGCTGGCGTGGTCGCTGCCATCGCTGGTGGTCGCGCGTTTATTCCAGGGCATCGGCGGGGCCGCCATGATGGGCGTGAACACCGCCCTGGTGCGCACCATCTTCCCTTCCCAGCTGCACGGCCGTGGCTTCGGCCTCAATTCGCTGGTGGTGGCGGTGGCGTTTGCGGTCGGTCCCACGGCGGCGTCACTGATCCTGGCCGCTGCAGCGTGGCCATGGCTGTTTGCCATCAACGTGCCACTGGGCGTGGCCGCCGTGCTGCTGGCGCGGCGCGCCCTGCCGCACTCGGCACGCGCCAGCCACACCATCGACGCGCAGACGGCCATTCTCAACGCGCTGGCCTTCGGCATGCTGATCCTCACCTTCGGCGAAGGCGCGCACCAGCAAAGCTGGCACATGCTGCTGCCGGAACTGATCGCCACCGTGATCTTTTTCACCCTGCTGCTGCGCCGGCAGCGCGGCCATGCCGCGCCCATGCTGCCGGTGGACTTGTTCAAGCGGCCGCTGTTCGCACTGTCCGCGCTGACCGCCGCGTGCACGTTTGCGGCGCAGGGACTAGCCTTCGTCTCGCTGCCGTTTTATTTCGAACACACGCTGGGGCGCTCGCCGATTGAAACGGGCTTCCTGATGACGCCATGGGCGGTGCTGGTGGCGGTGATGGCGCCCATCGCCGGCCGCCTGAGCGACCGCTATGCGCCCGGCGCGCTGGGCGGCATCGGCCTGGCGCTGCTGTCATCCGGACTGGTGGCCATGCTGATGCTGCCGGCGCAGCCATCGGCGTTCGACATCGGCTGGCGCATGGCGTGGTGCGGCATCGGCTTCGGCTTCTTCCAGGCGCCCAATCTGAAAGCCATCATGGGCAGCGCGCCGCCGCACCGCGCGGGCGGCGCCAGCGGCATTGTCGCCACCGCGCGGCTGCTGGGACAAGCCACCGGCGCGGCGCTGGTGGCCTTTTGCTTCACCCTGTCCGCCACGCGCGGCACCGCGTATGCGCTGATGCTGGCGGCGGCGTTTGCCGGCGCGGCCAGCATCGCCAGCTTCTCGCGCCTGGCCTTCACTTCGGCCGAGCAGGCCTGACCGCCGCATCGGGCTTGCTTAGCCGGCCGTCGCGTAATTGCTTCACCGCCGCGGTTACCGCGCGCGCCACATTGCGCACCTCCTGCTGGAAGGCTTCGTCCCTGTCCAGCACCGCGTGGCTGTCCGCGTACGATTCGTAATAGCCGAGATAGCGGTCCAGCATGGACTGCTGGCCGGCGTCGATGAGGCCCATCCAGTTCAGCCAGTCCGCCAGATTGCGGCGCAAGCTCTCCGCGCCGGCCACATCGCCATGCACCACCAGCCCGTAAGCGCGGCCCGCGAGATGCTTGGGATAGTCCCAGCCCGCCAGTTCCAGCGCCTTGGCCTCCCCGGCCTTTTTGCCGTGCGTGCTGGTGGGGTCGGGATTGCCGCCGTCGGCGCACACCAGCCGGTCTATCATCAGCTTGAGCGGCGACGGCGCTTCATACCAGTACACCGGCGTGAAGATGATGACGCCATGCGCGGCCACCCATTGCTCGTAGATTTCCGCCATCCAGTCATTCACCTGGCGCTCGGCATGGTTCGGATAACAGCTGCACGGCCAGTGGCACAAGGGCATGGCGGTGGACACGCAGCCCTTGCACGGATGGATGTGCAGGTCGTACTCGGAAGTGAGCCGGCTCAGATCCAGTACGTGGCTCTCGATGCCCGCCTCGGCCAGCACCTCCAGCGCCCACTGGCTCATGCGCCAGGTCTTGGACACCTCGCCGGGACAGGTGCCGTCGTTGCGCGCGGCGCCGATAATCAGCAGCACGCGCGACGGCGTCTGCGCATCCTGCTGCCGCTGCTGCGCCGCCAGCAGACGGTCGCGCGTGGCCCTCCACTCGACCGACAGATCGTAATCGGGATCGGCGAATTCCGGGCCGGCCTTCTGCGTGACCGGGGCCTTGCGGCCGGCTTCGAAATTGCGCCATGCGATTTCCTCGACTTGCGCCAGCGCGGCCTGCACCGGCTCAAACGCCGGATCGGCAAACGAGCGCATAAAGCGCAGATGAAATTCCTCGCGGGCGATCTGCTGCGGCGCCTGCCCTTTCCTGACCTCTGCCATATTCCCTCCCGTTTGAACTGAGCTTGACACGCTGCCGGCCCAGGCACCGTTCGCTGACGCACACTCCTACAAGGCCACGGCGCGTGCTCCTACTCACCCGTCCACAGGCCGGGCTTAGCATGGCATTTTCGAAAGGAGACACATCATGAGCCAGCCCAACAAACCTAGCGAAAAAGGCTTCAAGCCCGGCGCCAACATGCCGCACCAAGGCTACGATCCCAAACAGCACGGCATGTCGGAAAGCGGTAACCATGCCAGCGGCGACCCAGCCAACGACACGCCCACCGGCAACCAGCAAAGCGCCGCCTCGGTAGCCAAGCAAGTCACGCACCGCGACCGCCAGGCCGGCGCGCGCGGCGACGACTACAGCGACACCAATCGCAACAAAGACAAACAAGGCCAACGCTGATTCCAGTTTACCGGACATGGATTTCCTGTAAAATGGAAATCCATGGACATCACACTTTTAATCGCCCGCCGTGTGCGGGAGTTGCGCGACGCCGATGGCTTGTCGCTGGACGCACTGGCCGCGCGCAGCGGCGTAGGCCGCTCCACCATCTCACTGATCGAACGCGGCGAGAGCAGCCCCACTGCGGCCGTGCTGGACAAGCTGGCCAGCGCGCTGGGCGTGGCCCTGGCCGCGCTGTTTGAGGACAAGAGCGCGCCGCAAGACACGCCATCGCCGGTGGCGCGGGTGGCGGATCAACCGGTATGGACCGACCCCGGCTCCGGTTACATTCGCCGCAGCCTGTCGCCGCCCGCGCCATCGCCACTGCAACTGGTGGACGTGGTGTTCCCAGCCGGCCAGCGCGTGGCCTACGACAGCGTGCCGCACAACGCCGACATCCACCAGCAGGTCTGGATGATCGAAGGCACGATGGACATCGGCGTCGGCGAGCAGCACTGGCGGCTGGAGGCGGGCGACACGCTGGCCATGCGGCTCGACCGGCATATCGTCTATCACAATCCCACCCGCAAGCAGGCGCGCTACCTCGTCGCGCTGACCGCCCAGCCATCCAGCAGGAGAAACGCATGACCATCACCGTCCGCCGCATCGATGCCGGCGAAGCCCACGCACGCGCCGAAGCGTTGACCGAAGCCCTGTCCGATGTGTTGATCGATTGCGTAGAGGGCGGCGCCTCGGTCAGCTTCATGTTGCCGCTGGCGCGCGCCAAAGCGCAGGCGTTCTGGCGCGGCGTGCTGGAAGGCGTGGCGCGCGGCGAGCGCATTCTGCTGGCGGCACAGACGGAGACCGGCCGCATCGTCGGCACCGTCCAGCTGATCACCGCCCTGCCGGACAATCAGCCGCACCGCGCCGACATCGCCAAGATGCTGGTGCACCGCGATGCGCGCCGCCGGGGCGTGGCGGCGCAGCTGATGGCCGCCGTCGACGATGCCGCGCGCGCGGAGGGCAAAACGGTGCTGGTACTGGACACCGTGACTGGCGGCGATGCCGAACGCCTGTACCAGCGCGCCGGGTGGCAAATCGCAGGTGTGGTGCCCAATTACGCGCTGATGCCGGATGGCGCTTACTGTGGCACCACCTTCATGCACAAGCAGCTTGCAGTGTAAAATGCGGCATGGCCAGAACACCAAAAGAACACCGCGCCTGGGTGCGCATGCCATCCGGACGCCGGCTGGATTTGCTCGACCCGACGCCGTTTGACTGGGACGACAGCGACCTCGCGCTGGGCCTGGCGCGCACCTATCGCTGGGGCGGACATTCCGCATGGCCCTTGCCGCTGTCGGTGGCGCAGCACTCGCTGACAGTGATGCACGTGCGTGCGGCGGCTTGCGCGGCGAATGGTCTGCAACTGTCACCCATCTCCGCCTTGCGCGAACTGCTGCACGATGCCGAAGAAGGCTTGTTGGGCTTTGACTGCGTGTCGCCGCTCAAGCCTTTCATGGGCGATGCCTTCAAGACCTTGAGCACGAAACTGGAAGCGGCCGTCTTCCTGCGCTACGGCCTGCCGCGCTGGACGGCCAAGGAACACGCCGCCCACAAAATGGCCGACCGCCTGGCGGCGGCCAGCGAAGCGGTGCACGTCGCCGGCTGGTCGGCGCAGGAAGTCCAACAAACGCTGAAAATCGCCGTGCCGCCGCTGAGCGACGACCCGCTGCACGCCGCCTACGGCAGCACGCCATGGGAACCCTGGCCCCCCACCCTCGCCGCAGAACGCTTTCTCGCCGAACTAGCTCGCCTCAAACAGCTCAGCCCATGACCCTGTGCCGGCGCGCCAGCCAGCCGAGTCTTCCCAGCCCGCCCAACATCAGCGCATAGCTTGCCGGCTCCGGCACCGCAATGGCGGGTTGCCATAGCTGGCGCCGTAAATGAATGCCGGCCGGGGTGTATTCAATGCCAGGGCCGATGGCTTGGAAGCCGTAATCAATGAGCGTGTGCGGTGAGTCAGTGCTGGCGACCAACATGGTGTCGATCCGCTGTCTGTCGCGCATATGTGCTACACGCGATTAAAGAAGCACGCTGGCACGTTTCGCATCGGTTACAGGATACGCCCCCTGCCTCTCCAATTTTGCAATCAGATCGTCGGTACTAGTGGCCTTGGCATAGTCACGCTCTTGCTCGGTGATGCCAATGATGTGCAGAAAATCAAAGCGTCCCGAAGCCAGTTGTACAGTTGCTTCGTAATGGCCAGGTTGTGCAATGGCGAGATAGATCAGCTTCGAATCCGCGCTGCCATCAACGGCACCGCCTGCCGGTACCCGATGCCCATAATCGAGAGGCTCTAAATCGCCGAAATGACCGTGGCTTACCAAAAGGTGGTACGCCAGTAGTCTTCGAAGTGCATTGATTGGCCAATCTGCCTGGCTGGGCACTTCAATGACGAACTCGACTCCCAGCCAGGAATATTCCTCCGGATGAAAATCTTCCGGCTCAGTCTCCCATGGGTTGGACGCACCAGATGTGACGTACAGCCACGAAGCCCTGGCCGGCGTGGGTTTGAATTCCATCACCCCCAAGTGCAACCATCGCGGGTCTACATCTTGAATGCCGAAAATCCGCTCGAACATTTCGACCTCAAGTGGAAAAATTCCCCGGCTCAAGGTGCCAAACAATTTCGGATATGCGGTTTCCTCGCGATAGGTCCAAATTTCTTCTAGTGAGCTCAAGGTATCTTCCAGCGTTAAAAAAACAAAGGTCTATTTTAGGCCAGCAGCAGACCCTGTCAGGGTAGCAGCTTACCTCTTGGCAAAGTTCACACATTATCACGCAAGGGCGCGTTTAGTCTCCGCCGAGGCCGGTTTCGAAACGATCCCCTGCCCTGCGCTCGCGCAAAAACAAAATTATGGCTTCCGGCACCATGGGCCCGGCCTCTTATCTGAGGGCGAAACCGGCTGCGGGTACGGCGCGACCGGCGAGTTGACGCTATCGCGCCAGCTGCAGGGCAATCACAAGGCATGCACGGTCACAGCATACAAGGATCAAGGCGGCAATGTCGCCAAGGTGGAAGCACAGTGCGCCAAATGACGCGACAGCGCTCAGGCCTGGCAGGACATTGAGCGCCTGAGCGGGCACTGCCGCGCGCAAGTTGCTTATACCTTCGTATAACTATACGGAACGGGCACGGTTGAAGAAAATGGACGCATCAACTTCACCAGGAGCCCGACCATGAATACCGCTTCCGTCGTCATTGCCGATGTCCACCCGCTGATCCGCGCCGGCATGGCCGCGCTGATTGAGTCCAACGGCAGGTTCACGCTGCTGGGCCAGGCCAGCAATGGCAGCCAGGCTGTCGAGATGTGCGAGCGCCTGCAGCCCGACTTGCTGCTCATGGATATGAACCTGCCCGACTGCGACGGCGTGGAAGCGCTCGGCCGCATCCGCGCCCATCACCCGGACGCCAAGGTCATCATCCTCAGCGGCCATGACGGCGAAGAGGACGCCGACCGCAGCATGCGCGCCGGCGCCCACGCCTACATGCTGAAAAGCGCGCCGCTCGACGATCTGATGACCTGCATCCACGCCGTGCTGCAAGGCCGCAAGTTCATGATGCCGGAACTGGCGCTCAAGCTGGCCAGCCGCATTCATGGCAACCAGCTGACGCCGCGCGAGCGCGACATCCTCGGCCACCTGGCCAGCGGCATGAGCAACAAGGTGATCGCGCGCGCGGCCGGCATCGGCGTCGGCACGGTGAAGTTCCACGTCAAGAGCATTATGTCCAAGCTGAACGTGTGCACGCGCACGGAGGCTGCCATAGTCGCGGCCCGGCGCGGACTGGTGCATCTGAACTAGGCTGCCGCTTATCTACGACGAGGCACCTGCGGCTCAGCCCTAAGGAGGAGCCAGACTTTTGGCAGGGGTGTTTCAACCGTGCGTTGCCTACACTGCATGCGTAGTTCTTACTCATTCACACAGGAGCAGCTTATGTCGAACAGCAAACTGGCGGTAGACCACGTCATCACCGAAGATGGCACGCGTATTCATTTCAAGGACTGGGGCAGCGGCCCGGCCGTGGTCTTCAGCCACGGCTGGCCGCTGCAAGGCGACGCCTGGGAAGACCAGATGATTTTCCTGGCCAGCAGAGGCTACCGCGCGATCGCCCATGACCGCCGCGGCCATGGCCTGTCGAGCCAGCCATGGAACGGCAATGATATGGACACCTACGCCGATGACCTGGCTACCCTCCTCAACGCGCTGGACATCAAGGACGCCACGCTGGTCGGCCACTCGACCGGCGGCGGCGAGGTGGCGCGCTATATCGGCCGCCACGGCAGCGCGCGCGTGAAGAAAGCGGTGCTGGTGGGCGCGGTGCCACCGCAGATGGTGGTGTCGGCCAACAATCCGGACGGCTTGCCGATGTCGGTGTTCGACGGCATCCGCGAAGGCGTGCTGAAAGACCGTTCGCAATTCTTCAAGGACTTGACCATCCCGTTCTACGGCTACAACCGTCCGGGCGCCAAGGAATCGCAAGGTGTGCGCGATACCTTCTGGCTACAGGGCATGCAGTGCGGCATCAAGAACGCCTATGACTGCATCAAGCAATTCTCGGAAACCGACTTCACCGAAGACCTGAAGAAAATCGACGTGCCAACCCTGATCGTGCACGGCGACGACGACCAGATCGTGCCGATCGGCGCCTCGGCCAAGGCCGCCGCCAGGCTGGTGAAAAATTCCATCCTGCTGGTGTACGAAGGCGCGCCGCACGGCCTGCCGACCACCCACAAGGACCGCCTGAACGCCGACCTGCTGGCCTTCATCCAGTCCCGCTAACCCTATCGGGTAATCCGGCTACCGCAACTATGCCGGATTTTCCCCGCAGGCCCTATCCTGCATGATGCGTGCTGACATAACACCACTCCGGATTGCACTATGGCCAGCATGCAGCTCCCTCCCGACCTGCGCCCGGCGCGCATCAATGCGCTGGGCGAATTTGCCGCCTCGATCGCGCACGAAGTCAAGCAACCGCTGGCGGCGGTCAAGCTCAACGCCGAAGCCTGCATGGCGCTGCTGGAGCAGGATCCGCCGCGCATCGCCGAGGCGCAGGCCGCGCTGCGCGTGCTGATGCAGGCCAGCGTGGCGGCCGGCGACATGGTGCGCAGCCTTCACGGCATGGCTTGCCAGTCCGCGCCCGAACGTACCCTGTTCCCGATCGACGACGCCGTGCGCGAGGTGCTGCAATTGCTGCGCGCACAACTGCGCCAGCGCGGCATCACCGTGCAGGAAGACCTGGGACTGACGCACTGCCAGTTGCAGGCCGACCGCGTACAACTGATGCAGGTCATCATGAATCTGGTCTTGAACGCCATCGAAGCGCAGCCGCGCACTCTGACGCTGCGCACCGCCCTGCTCAACGGCGCCGCGCACATCGTGGTGGCCGACGATGGCGCCGGCATTCCGGCCGAACTGGCCGGTCGCATCTACGAACCGCTGTTTTCCACCAAGCCAGGCGGCACCGGCATGGGCCTGGCGATTTGCCGCCGCATCGTCCAGGCCCTTGCCGGACGCCTGTGGCACAGCAGCGGCGCCGGCAGCACCGCTTTTCACCTCAGCTTCAAGGAGTACACCTTATGGATCCCATCTCGATCCTGATCGCGGACGATCATCCCCTGATACTGGCAGGCTTGAGCGCACTGCTAGGCGCCATGCCGGAGTTCCGGCTGCTGGCGCAGGCCAGCGACGGCGTGCAGGCGGTGGAACTGTACCGCCAGCACAAGCCGGACGTGACCATCCTAGACCTCAACATGCCGCGCCTGCACGGCGTCGGCGCCATCGAACAAATCCGCGCCGAGGACGCCGGCGCCAGCATCGTCATCCTCACGACTTACCAGGGCGACGAAGACGTGTATCGCGGCCTGCAGGCCGGCGCCAAGGCCTATCTGCTCAAGGATGGCGAACCGGCCCAGTTGGTCGACTGCCTGCGCACGGTGGCCAGCGGCAAGCAATATCTGCCGCCGGCGGTGGCCAACAAGCTGGCCGAACGCATGGCCAGCAACCAGCTGTCGCGGCGCGAGCTCGATATCCTGGCACACATCGCCAGCGGCAAGAGCAACAAGATGATTGCGCGCAGCGCCGACATCGAGGTCGGCACCGTCAAATTCCACGTCAATAACATCCTGGCCAAGCTCAATGTTGCCAGCCGCACCGAGGCCGCGACTGTCGCGGCCCGGCGCGGCTTGCTCAGCGTCTTTTAATTATTTCGCTGGCACGGCCGCCAGCACTTTGTGGCTGCCGTTGGTGCGTTCCGGCGCCTTGTGCACCATGGTGTAAGCGTAATCCACGCCCATGCCGTAGGCGCCCGAGTGTTCCTTGGCGATGGCCATCACGCCATCGTAGGTCTCGCGGCGCGCCCAGTCGCGCTGCCATTCCAGCATGACTTGCTGCCAGGTCACCGGCACCACGCCGGCCTGGACCATGCGTGCCATGGCCTGGTCGTGCGCTTCCTTCGAGGTGCCGCCCGACGCATCGGCCACCATGTAGATTTCATAGTCGCCTTCCAGCATGGCGCACAGGGCGAAGGTGGTGTTGCAGACTTCGGTCCACAGGCCGGCCACAACGACTTTTTTGCGGCCGTTGGCCTTGAGCGCGTCGCGGACTTTCTGGTCGTCCCACGAGTTCATCGAGGAACGTTCGAGGATGTCCTGGCCCGGGAACACGTCCAGCAGTTCCGGGTAGGTATGGCCCGAGAAGGCTTCGGTTTCCACGGTGGTGATGGCGGTCGGAATGCCGAACACCTTGGCGGCCTTGGCCAGCGCCACGGTATTGTTCTTCAACACCTGACGGTCGATCGACTGCACGCCGAACGCCATTTGCGGCTGGTGATCGATGAAGATCAGCTGGCTGTTCTGCGGAGTCAGGACTTCTAATTTCGGATTGCTCATGATGGGATTCCATGTGGTGTAAAAGGAATCTTCATGATAGGAGGCACGCCCTGGAAAAACTACTCATCTAAATATAGGCTGGCCACTCACCCCACCTCTGCTACCATAGGTCCACCATGAAAACACAACTGACCGAACTGGCGCGCGGCCTGCGCGACCTGCACAAGCAATTGATCCACCTGGAAACCCAGTATTTTGGCGCCGTCGGCAGCCCGCTGGAGCATTTGCAGCTGATCACCAACCACCCGCATTTCGCCTGGCTGCAAAAGCTGTCCGGCCTGATGACCCAGCTCGACGAGCGGCTTGACGACGCCGAGCCCGTCACGCTGGAGGAAGCCAAGGCTTTCCGCCAGTCGGTGGAAATGCTGATCGGCCCGTGCGAGGAAGGCGACACCGCATTCCGCGCCAAGTACAACGCCCTGCTGCACGACGGCCCGGAACTGGTGATGGCGCACGGCGCGGTGCGCAAGCTGCTGGCCGCGATCGCCTGAGCGGCGCCGGGATCAGCGCCTGAGCCAGCGCGGCAGATAGCGCTGCCAGCGCGGCAGATAGCGCTGCCAGCGCGGCTGCCCGGCATAGGCACAGGCGGCCGGCACGCTCAGCTGCACCAGCGTGCCGGCTGGCGCACGCGGCTCGATGCTCAGCCCGGCGCCGATGCGGGCCGCGCGCTCGAACAGGCCGGTCAGTCCCCAATGGCCGGCGCGGCCGTTGCGCACCAGCCCGGGATCGATGCCCTTGCCATCGTCCAGCACTTGCAGGCTGAACACCGCATCGCCGTACTGCAAACGGATCTGCACCGCAGCCGCCTCGGCATGGCGGAAGGCATTGACCATGGCCTCGCGGCCGATGGCGTAGCATTCGCAGGCGGCCTGCGCCTCCAGCGCGCGCGGCACGCCTGCGGTATGCAGGCTGAACACCGCGCGATGGCTTTCCTGCAGCACCTCGCCCACCAGCGCCAGGCCGCGCGCGAGGTCGCCGTCTCCCATGGCGCCGGAACGCAGGTCCATCACCTCGTTGCGGCCCTCCTCCATCACCTTGTCCGCCATCAGCAGCACGCGCTCAATTTTCTGGCGCGCGCCGGAATCGGCCGGCAAGCCGCCCAGCGCCGACTGGAAGCTCAGTGTCAGCCCGTGCACGCTCTGCAGGAAACTGTCATGCAGCGCGCGCGCAATCCGTTCCCGCTCGGCCATGCGGGTGGTCAGGCGCAGGGTGGCCTGGCGCAGCCACAGCAGGTACAGCGCATACAGCAGGCCGGCCGCCGCCAGCGCGCACAGGGCGTAGAACAGCGGCGTCTGGGTGAGGGTCGGCAGGATGCGCAGGGCGATCACCTCCGCCTGCCGGTTCCACTGGCCAAACTGGTTGACTGCTGCCACGCGGAAGCGGTACTCGCCCGGCCCCAGGTTGGTGTAAGACACGGCGCGGCGCGTGCCGGCATCCTGCCAGCCGCTGTCGACGCCCTCCAGCTGGTAGCTGAAGCGCAAGCCTTCCGGCATGCTGTAACTGAGCGCGGTGTATTCCAGACGCAAGGAGGTGGTGCCGGCCGGTAGCATCAGCGGCCGGCTGAAATCCAGGTAGCGCCGGCCGCCCGCCTCCAGCGTTTCCACCCTGGCCAGCGGCGCCGCCGGCAGCGGATGCTGGCTGGCGGCATCGAGCCGGACAATGCCGCTGACGCCGGCAAACCACAACTGGCCGTCGGCATCGCCCATCGCGCTCGGCAGGCGGCTGGCGGTCGCGGCAAAGTCGGGATAACCGTCCAGCACGCCATACAGCACGTATTTGAGCGGCTGCTGCGGCGCCGCCAGCGCGGCCTGCCAGTCTGCCGCGCGCACCTGCACCACGCCCTTGCGGCCGTTGAACCAGCGATCGCCGTTGGCCGACACCACCATGCCGGACACGCGCACCAGCACCTCCGGGTCGGCCACGGTCAGGCGGCGGAAGCGGCCGTCGCGCAACACCGCCAGCCCGGCCGCACCAGCGGCGATCACCTCCTGGCCCGCCTGCAGATAAGTGATGGCGCCGATTTCATCCTCGCCCGATAAGGCATAGCGCGTAATGCGGCCGTCATTGAACCGCAGCACATCCCCGTCGCTGCCGGCGAGCCACGTCACGCCAGAGGCGCCGGCGGCCATGAACGATATCTTCGGCGGCAAGCCCAGCTCGGACTGGGACTGCCACCGGCCGCCATGCCAGCGAAAGGTGCCACGCCCGCCAATGCTGATCCACAGGTCGCGGCCATCATCGAGGATGCGGTAAATCCGGACTGCTCCCGGCGCATCATCCGCAGCCGGCGGATAAGCGAGCCGCTCCACCCGGTCCGGGTAACGGCGCTCGATATGATCGACGCTGGCCACCAGCAGCGCACCATCGGCGGCATTGGCCAGCGCCCCCAGATGGCCTTCCGCCTGACGCTCGACCACCCTGGGCGGCGCATCGGCGCGCAACTGCCATACCTCGCCGGTGGGCTGGGCCCAGGCCAGCACATGGCCATCGGCGCCGCGCGCAAAGCTGAACATGCGCTCGCCGCCATTGAGCCGCGCCGGCAGCAGCCGGTTGTTGCGGAAGCGCTCGACGCCGGCCTGGGTGCCGACCCAGATATTGCCGTCGCGGTCTTCAAACAGAATATTGCCGGTCAGGCTGCTGACCTGCCACGGCTGATCCAGCTTGCTGCTGGGCGTGGCCGTCGGCCGCCGCGGCACCGACGCTTGCAGGCCGACACCATCGGTGCGACAGACGCCGGGACAGGCCAGCGCCCAGTAATTGCCGTCGCGGTCAAACAGCCCACTCTCCTGCCCTTCGGCCTGCACCTGCCAGCCGGCGCGCGGCAGGTCCGGCCCGGCGTGCTGCGGCGGCACCGGCACCAGCTGCTCATGCGTATCCAGCCACAGCCGGCCATCCGGCGAAGCGCTCAGGTTGACGGTACTGTAGCCGCTCAGCACGGTGCGAAAACGGCGGCCGCCGCGCGGCAGGACCAGCAACTGCTGGCCCACCGCCAGCCACATTTGCTCGTACTGATCGAGGATCAGGTTGGCCGGGCGGCCGGGCGGCAGACCAAGCGCCGCGCCGACGTTTTCCCACGCCCCATTTTTCAGTTGCAGCAAGCCGTTGCTGGTGGAGGCCCACAAGACGCCGTCGGCGTCGCGCACCGTGCTGATCACCGAAGCGATCTGCACCTGGCCCACGGTTGACGGGTAATGCTGCAAATGTCCCTTGCTGAGCACGCTGACGCCGCCGAAGTAATAGCCGATCAGCAGATCGCCGTTGCGCTGGGCGTTCAACGCCGTGATCGGCCGGCGCGGCAGGTTCTCGCCCGCCAGCGCCTCGAACTGGCGGAAGCGCACGCCATCAAAACGGTACAGGCCATTGCTGCTGGCAATCCACAGCCAGCCGTCGGTGGTCTGCGCCATGGCGGCAATTTCGCCGGGCGCCCCATCCTTGCCGGTCCAGATATCGTGGTGGTAATCGCTGAGGGCAATCTTGGGGTCGAGTGCCCGGGCGGTGGGCGTGCCAGTCAGGCAGACCAGCAGGCAGCAGAAAAGGAAGAGCAAACGCATGCCAGCATCATAGACTAAAATGAATTTCGACAAAACCTATCAATTTAATAGAAACAATAAAATTTACCAATTACCCCGGCGGCGTTATTCTGTCTACCAGTTCATTGCCGAAAGAGAGCATCACCATGAAGCGCTTGCCCCTGAGTACCCTCGCCCTGCTGACCGCCCTCGCGCTGGGCTTTTGCGACCTCCAGAGCGCCGGCTGGGCGTTTTTCGGGCTGGGCATGGTCACCTGGGTCAAGCTGGATGCGCCCCGCCTGCTGCGCGCCGACCATTACGGCCTGGCGCCGGCGCTGGCCTTGCTGGCCTACCCGGTGCTGGCCGGGGCCCAGGCCAACACTGCCATCACCTTCGCGCTGGCATTGCACGCGCTGGTGGTGTTCCTGATCCTGACCGGCCGCCATCTGTCGCAAGACATAGCGCAAGCATTTTCTCAGCAAAAAGGCATAAGTCAGCGTATCTAAAGTGGTTTTTTCAGATATCCACATCAGCTGTGGATAAGGGTGTGCATAAGCCCCTCTTGACAGCCGAGAGCGCCTTTAACGGCGGGCGAAACAACAAATTGCCTAATCCACAGGCAGATTTTTTTCATAGAAAAATCAAGCACTTACAAAAACCGAAAAAGCGCCGGCCGGCATTTTTTTCGCGTCTTGAAAAATCTTCCCATGTGCATAAGTAGGCAGCACGGCACCGTTGTTTCGCTGCACTGCGAATCCTTTGACAAAAGTGCTGGCGAGGAATAGTGTCACTCTGGAGATCGGCCTGTGCGACTTACCGGGGACGGGACTGCATGAATCAGAACGACGACGATACCGATTGGATGATAGAAGACGAAGCGGGCCCCGCCGGCCAGCCGCGCGGCAGCAATGCCGCCCCGGCCGCCGGCCCGGCGCCATGGCGGGTGCTGATCGTGGACGACGACGTCGATGTGCACGTGGTCACCAAATTCTCCCTCAGCAATGCCTGCTTCCAGGGGCGCCGGCTCAGCTTCCTGCACGCCTACAGCGGCGAGGAAGCACTTAACGTGCTGCGCAACACACCCGATATCGCGCTGGTGCTGCTGGATGTCATCATGGAAACCAGCGACGCCGGCCTGCAGGTGGCGCGCCAGATCCGCGAACAACTGCACAACCAGCTGGTACGCATCGTACTGCGCACCGGCCAGCCTGGGCAGGCGCTGGAACACAGCATCATCCTGGATTACGACATCAATGATTTCTGGTGCAAGACCGACCTCACCACGCGCAAGCTGTTCACCACCGTGATCTCTTCGCTGCGCGCCTATGCCGGGCTGGAAGCGGCGCATCAGCACACGCTGGCGCTGCAGGCCGAACTGGACGCGGCGCGCCGGCTGCTGGCCGCGGTGGACCAGCACGCGGTACTGCTGACGCTGGACCCGCGCGGCCGCATCGCCAGCGTCAACGACAAATGCTGCGCGGTGTACCAGTTCAGCCGCGAAGAACTGGTGGGCGCCGATCCGCGCCTGCTGCATCCCTCGCCCTACCCGCAGGACCAGCTGGCCGATGCCCTGCAGGCATTGCGCGACGGCGAAACCTGGACCGACGTCATCAGCACCTGGCGGCGCGATGGCCAGGAAGTGCGCCTGCGCGTCACCGCCAGCGGCGACGACGGCGGCGCCGTGATCGTCGGCAGCGTGCTGCAAGCGCTGAAAAAACCGCTTTAAGCCACGCTTAAGTGACGGATCCATAAGCGTTTTTCGGGATATCCACAAATGCTGTGGATATCTATGTGGACAGCCCCCCATTGACAACGCAGAACGCCTGTAACGGCGCGGTTTTCATCAAATTGCCCATCCAACAGGCAAAAACAAAATCCTTTAAAATCAATTACTTAAATTTTCAAGGATGGGGACAAGAAAATTTTTCAAAAAAATTCTTGCCAACATGATTTGTGCATAAGTAAACGCCGCCAGCGCCTATCAATGCGGCGCTTGGCGGCGCTGCTCCGGGTGCAGGAGCACGCGTTCGATCACTTTCGGGTGCACATTATGCGATTTCAGGTATTCGATCGCGCACACGGTATTAAAACTGGACTGCACCGAGATGCCCCGTTCGACCACGGCGCTGCTGGCGGTGTCGTGGCGCTGCTGAAATAGCAGGGTGGGCGGTGCGGATTCCAGGCTGGAAACGAGCGTAACGTTCATCATGATCCTTGGTTGAAAGTCAGGGCTGCCGCCCGATCGGTGATGCGCTCAGGGAGTATCGTCGAGGATAGGAGAAAGTCAATGTCAGCCTCCTATCATTTCGCAATTATAATGAGGCATGACTTCCGACATTGCCCACCCCCGCCCCACCTCCCTGCTGGATTTATTCGTCTCGTTCACCCTGCTTGCGCTGCAAGGCTTTGGCGGCGTGCTGGCCGTGGTCCAACGCGAGCTGGTGGAGCGCAAAAAATGGCTGACGCCGGAAGAATTTGTGGAGGACTGGGCGGTCGCGCAAATCATGCCGGGACCGAACGTGGTCAACCTGTCGTTGATGATCGGCGACCGCTACTTCGGCTTGCGCGGCGCCATGGCGGCGCTGGCCGGCATGCTGTGCCTGCCGCTGCTGGTGGTGCTGGCCCTGGCCGTGCTGTACGCCCAGTACGGCAGTCATCCGGGCGTGGCGGGCGCGCTGCGCGGCATGGCGGCGGTGGCGGCCGGCATGATCGCCGCCACCGGCCTCAAGCTGGCCTCGGCCCTGCACGCGCACCCGCTGCCGCGCTGGCAGACCGGCCTGATCGCCGCGCTGTGCGTGGGCTTCGTGCTGGTGCTGCGCCTGCCGCTGGCCTACACCCTGCTCATCCTGGGCGGCGTGGGCTACACGCTCACCTACCGCCGGCTGAAAGGAGGAGCGACATGAACGAGGCGCCGCTGCATATCGTGCTCAGCTTTTCCGACTGGCTGAGTCTGTTCGGACATTATCTGCTGCTGTCGCTGATGTCGATCGGCGGGGCGATTTCCACCACCACCGAGATGCACCGCTACCTGGTGGTCGAGCATCAATGGCTGACGCAGGAGCAGTTCAACAATGCGATCGCCATCGCCCAGGCGGCGCCGGGGCCGAACGTGCTGTTCGTGGCGCTGATGGGCTGGAACGTGGGTTTGAACGCCGGCAGCTACACCCTGGCGCTGGCCGGCGTGGCGGTAACCATGCTGGGCATCCTGATCCCCAGCACCACCCTGACCTACCTGGCCGCGCGCTGGGGCCACCGCAACCGCGAACTGCTCGGCGTGCGCGCCTTCAAGCAAGGCATGGCGCCGGTGGTGGTGGGGTTGATGTTCTCGGTGGGCGTGATCCTGGCCTCCAGCAACAACCACCCGGCCCGCGACTGGCCGCTGTGGCTGCTGTCCGGCGTGGCCGGCCTGCTGATCTGGCGCACCCGCATCCACCTGCTGTGGCTGCTGGCCGCGGGCGCCGTCATCGGCTGGTTCGTTTAACCCCCTCACACCGAGGGGTCTGCCCCCGATGCAGGCCGCCGTGCGGGTTACCGGTTCTGATAACCGCCGTAATGCTTGACCGGGCTCCAGTCCGGCTGCACCTCCAGCCTGGCCGGTGCAAACTGCCGATACTCCGGCGCGGCGTACACCACCTTGCCGTTGACGATGGTCAGGCTGGATTCCAGATTCCTGATCTGCTCCACATTCATGGTGAAGTAATCCTGCGGCAGGATCACCAGGTCGGCGTACTGGCCCTTGGCCAGCGTGCCTTTCAGCTTTTCCTCGCCGCTCATCCAGGCGCTGCCCTGAGTCATCAGCTTCAGGGCCTGATAGCGGCTCAGCACATCCTTGTCCTGCCAGATCTTCAGGCCGCCGGCCGTCTTGCCCGTCACCGCCCAGTAAATCGACGGCCACGGGCCGTAACTCGATACGCGCGTGCCGTCGGTGCCCAGGCCTACCGGAATCTTCATCGCCAGCATCTTCTGAATCGGCGGCATCTGGCGGGTCTGCTGGCCATACTGCTTCCAATACAGCTCGCCCTGGAAATACATGCGGTCCTGCACCGCAATGCCGCCACCCAGCGCCTTCACGCGGGCGAGCTGCTTGTCGCTGATGGTCTCGGCGTGATCGAAGAACCAGCGCAGGCCATTGAGCGGCGTGTCCTTGTTCACTTTCTCGATCACCGCCAGATCGCGGTCGATGCTCTCGTCATAAGTGGCGTGGATGCGGAACGGCCAGCGGTTCTTGATCAGCAGGCGCAACACCGGCTCCAGTTCGCTTTCCATCTGCGAAGGCATGTCCGGACGCGGTTCCAGGAAGTTTTCAAAGTCGGCCGCGCTCCACACCAGGTTCTCGCCGCCACCCTCGGTGTTATAGCCATTGGCGTAGAACAGGTGATCGTTCTTGTCCGGATGGGTGAGCGTCAGCCAGCGCTGATAGTCTTCCAGCTCCTTGCCCGGCTTTTGCGCGAACAGATAATACGAAGTGCGCACCGTCAGCTTGCCGTTCTTCGCCAGCTCCAGGCTGACGGCGTAATCGTCGGGATAGGCCTGACCGCCGCCGCCGGCGTCGATCGCGCTGGTCAGGCCAAGGCGGTTCAGCTCGGCGTAATACTGCTGGGTCGAATTCAGCTGCTGCTCGCGCGACAGCGCGCCGGTCTTGGCCAGCGTGGTGTACAGGATCATGGCGTTGGGCTTGGCGATCAGCTCGCCGGTTGGCTTGCCGTCCGCGCCCAGCTCCACCACGCCATCCTTGAACTTGGTGTTGGCGTCGTAGCCCAGCGTCTCGATGCCCTTCTTGTTGAGGAAGCCAAGGCCA
>Ga0102587_1000170_pt1 | contig 86398 bp, 79 predicted proteins | sample AraplaF_Col_mTSA_FD_76853 | JGI IMG/M metagenome (GOLD analysis project Ga0102587, IMG submission 76853) | Arabidopsis root microbial communities from the University of North Carolina, USA - plate scrape MF_Col_mTSA (SPADES assembly) (version 2) | ecosystem: Host-associated > Plants > Roots >...
CAGGCCGACCTTGTGTTTGATGACGCTTTGAGGAACACTGCTCATGGGGTTACTCCTTGGCGCTTGCGCGCTGGTTTAATAAAGATTCGCACCTCTATCAAACCGGGTATATGCCGCTATGTCGGCGACGGTGGCCTGGTCACCCAACGCGAAGTCACGGGCTGCAAGCTGTGGCTCGAGAACGTCGAACAGCGTCTTTGAGATGGCCCTGGTTCGAACATGGTCGAGTGAAAGACCAAGTACAGTGAGCCAATGTTGAACTTTGGCTTCGCTCGCGGTGTCCGTAGGCATCCAGTGCCCTTCGCCGTAGGTGCGCGCGAGGTAGGCGAGGATTGCGTCGGAGTCGTGAAGGACAAATCCGCTGTCGTCAATAACTGGCACTTGGCCAGATGGATTCGTCGGAAGATACTCGGGAGTCCGCTGCTGACCGTTGGCCAAGTCGACGTCGATCACCTCGAACGGGAGGAAGAGGAGTGAAAGAAACAACTCGATACTGTAAGCGTGGCCAGATAGACCGGCGCGATACAAGCGGATCGGGCGCACTGGCTTGGCTAGGCTAGTCATGGCAATTTCCTTAAATATGCAGTAGTTGGAAAGGCCGCGCTTTTTGGTATCCTCGAGTTTTCCAAAACTTGCATTCACGTTGCCCAAGGACGCATTTTGCAAATTTCCTGACTTCCGAGAAACGTCGCCAGTTGAAATTGAATTTTTCCCTCAGCGAAAAAATGGCTTCGAGATTTGCTCTGAATGTTTCGTGGGCTAGAACTGAACCACTAGGTTTGACCCTCCCTCGACTGTCTTGCGAACGCCGCGCCCCTGTCGTAAGGACCCCTTAAACCCCCAATTGATAAGCACTTGGTGGAGCTGTTTGAGGCTGAGCGTCTGCTTTCGGGATTTGGCCGCCTCGGTCCTGGGCGAGGCTGGAGGCTGGAATGCGTATGGATACGATGGCGCGGGCGGATTTGACCCGCCCCCAGAATTAGTGCCGGTCTTATGTAGAAATTTCCGGCTTCACGGATGAGTTCGATTGGGCCTTTTCCTGGCCTGACAGGCGAACTCGGCTGGCGTAGCCCGCTGTAATGCGGTGACCCAGATTCGGCCCAGTACGCGCCACGATAAAATTGGCGTAGTGGCCGCCTAGCGAGCACGGCAACATTCGGGCAACCAGTTGTCATCGATGAGCGCCCGGACTATTCGTGGATGGAGTGGCAGCCAATTCTCGGCTGAAGGAGCCTCAGCACGTTTGAACCTAGTAAAGAAGCCTCCGGTCCGGGTGGTGGTTTCGACGATCGTTTCCTGTACTACGTGAAACACCTTTGCAGTCGATTCCTTGAGCGCACGTATCTTGAAATTCGGTGACTTAGGTGAGTGATTTGCGCATGTTGCAACCTCGACAGTGTACCCTTGTCGCTGGAGCACCTTTATCTGCTGCTTCGCCGAAGGGTTGATGGGAGTAAAGAGGACGTTCACTTCACGTAGCAGCGCCCGCTCACCATCTCGGGCGCCAAGCCAGTATGCCCCGCCTACCATGCGATGTGCAGCATTGGAAACCTGTACGATGCCACCTGTCGCGACCATTGTAAGTTCGCCGGTGGCGCCTGGGGGCAAAAACGTTGCGCCAGCGATGGGCCGTTCAAAATAATCGAAATGGCTTTCTTCCCATCCAACTGCGTGAATTGAGCTGAAGAGGTTGCGCCAAGTCCTCACCTCTTCGCTGGGACCGCGCGTTCCTAGCAAGGTTAAGACCGCGCGAACTGGAACGTCGAACTTCAATCTTGCCGGTGCGCCGAATGCGAGAACCGCAACCACGTCGCTCACGTCCTGATTGGGTAAGACGTCCAGGTCAATCAATGGATGGTCAATCGTGGCGTCAATTGCTGCTTGAATCGCCTTGCGTCCGCCAGCCGCCATCCAGCGGTCGACTGTTGCCGTGTCGTTGGACATGTTTTGTGCGACTGCAAGCCGGATTTGTTCATCCATAGTTATTGCCATTCTCTTCTCGTGTAGTCTATCAAGGCTCGGTGCCAGTAACAGGCCGTTGGTTATGCCAAGATGTCGCTGATGAGACGCTGACACACTTGACGATCTTGCGATGGTATAGAGACCCATCTGGCAACTGGTCGGAGTCTCGAGAAAAAACTTGCATGAGATATTTGGGGACGGTAGAGTCCTGTGACTGCTCCATCTTCGGAATGCAGGCATTCCACCGAGTGCGACAAAATCTCTTCGAAGTGACCCATAAGGGGACTACGTCCCCATCAATTCGCAGAAGTCCTTATTTTATAAGGCTTACTTTATTAGTCGCGAATACTGCTGCATCATCGGCGTGAGCTTTTCGGAAGGGCTGTTCTTGACGGCGGCGGCGTTGATTTCGTTCGGGACGGTGGTCATTGGGTCTGAAAATATGGTGCAATAATTAACCCGTCATTTTACCGCTTTCGTCGGTGGTGCTGGTGAAAACGCACCTCTCCCTCGATCGGAGTACACGCGATTGCTCAAAAAGCAAGCGTCGAAGAGCTATTGTTGACCTCGGACTCTTGGCGAAGCCCGAGATCGAAGGCTAGCCTTCGGCATTGAGCGAAATCAGCGCTGCAAAATAGCATCCGGAATAAAGTGGCTATCTTCACAAACGCCAAGCGCGTGACATTTCACTTTCTTCTAGAGGCAGCCATGCAAAATGATGGATGGAAGGCACAGGCCGATAACGCGAAACTGAAAATGAGCTCCAGTGCGCGAACGCGGATGCGGCAACGTGAAACTGCTCAGTATCGCTACTACGACGATGGCGGACCTGGCCGAGGAAACTGTACGTGGGGAATCGGGACACTGGCGCATCTGGGGCCGTGCACTGTCGAAGAGTTGGCGCGACCAGTTTCTCCAGAACGGGTTGAAATCACATTCTCTGAAAAGGTCGCAGAGGCCGAGCGTGTGGTTCGAAAACGGGTGAGTAGCCAGGTCCTTAGCCAAGATCAGTTCGATGCACTGGTAAGCTTCACGTTTAATGCCGGCCAGCGAGGTGCCGAAAGTGTCTTGGCGAAAGTAGATAAAGGCGATTTCAAAGGCGCGGCGCATGGCATCTCACGTACGATTTATATGTCCGTCCGCACAAAGAAAGGGAGCAAACGGGTGGTTGCGCGCGGACTGATTTCGCGCAGGGCCGAGGAAAGTGCGCCTTTCCGTGCAGTTGACAAATAGCGAGCCTGAGGGAACGAGTATGAAACGGCTTAACTTGCTCTGCCACGCGCGCCGCATGGCGTTTATTGCTATCGCGATGGCTGTTCCCGGTGTCGCCGGCGCGATTGACAACGCTGATATTTACGGTCGCTGGCGCATCACCAAAGTCCTCGGTGCGGCCGAGGTTGCTGCCATGTCCGACAAGGCAGCATGGGGTTTGATTGGCAAGACGGCACGGATCCAACAGCACAGTTTCAGCTTCAACGGCGAAACCTGCGAAGAGCCCAGCTATGAGCGGAGCACGCAAGACCTGGTGCGGTCATTCCGGGAAGAGGGGCACGCAAGTCCGGCTCATATGGGCTTGCCAGATCCGGTCACGTCCATCGACGCCCGTTGTACGCATTTCTTCCTCAAGAGGCCCGGCGTCATCGTGATCCATTGGGGCGGCTATTACTTCGATGCCGTGAAATACTAAAGGTCATCTCTGATCTATAGTGCTGCGGACATATGGAATCGGCATGGTTTGAAAGATTTTCCTGATGCCTGCGCCGGCCTGCTTTCGGCTAGCATGGCGGCATGAAAAAATTATTGATAGCGTTGATGGCGGCACTCGCCTTGCCCGCAGGCGCGGAGACCTTTGTCAAGGGGGCGGATGTCGGCTGGCTTCCGCAAATGGAAGCCACCGGCTACAAGTTTTATAACAAGCAGGGCCAGCAACAGGATGGCCTGCAGATCCTCAAGGACCACGGTATCAACACGGTGCGCCTGCGCACTTGGGTGAACCCGTCCGACGACCGGGCGAGCGGCCATAACAGCAAGGACGAAACCGTCGCCATGGCGGTGCGCGCGCAGAAGATGGGCATGCGCGTGATGATCAATTTCCACTACAGCGACAGCTGGGCCGACCCACAACAGCAGCGCAAGCCCGCCGCCTGGGCAGGTCACGATTTCCCGCAACTGCTCAAGGATGTCTATGCCCACACCTATGATGTGATGAGCGCGTTGAAGCAGGCCGGCGTCACGCCCGAGTGGGTACAGGTCGGCAACGAAACCCGCACCGGCATGATTTATCCGGAAGGCCACACCGACAACTGGCCGCAACTGGCGCAGCTGATCAATCAGGGCTACGATGCGGTGAAAGCCATCAGCCCGACGTCGAAGGTGGTGCTGCATCTGGACCGGGGCAACGACAAGCAGTGGTTCCGCACATGGTTCGATAACGCCACCGCCAACGGCGCAAAATATGATGTGATCGGCCTGTCCTATTATCCGTACTGGCTGGATGGAAGGCCGGATTACACGCTGTCCATCGATGATCTGGGCGACAATCTCAAGGATCTGGCCGCGCGCTACGACAAGGAGGTGATGGTGGTGGAAGTCGGCGGCGAGGACACGCAGCCGCAGAATACCTACGATATGCTGCTGGCCGTGCAGCGCAAGGTACGCGAGGTGCCGGATCACAAGGGCCTGGGCGTGATTTATTGGGAGCCGCAAGGTGCCCGCAGCTGGAGCCACTATGAACTGAGTGCGTGGGGCGACGACGGCCGCCCCACCAAAGCCATGGAAGCATTCTTGGATTCGTTATAAGGAAGCGTGTTTATCTTCGTTTTCAGTGTTTATCCTGGTTGTTATACTTCAGCCAAGATACTCACAGAAGGGGCGGGATGAACAAGCATTTGATGGCGCTGGCGGTTGCCGGCGCATGCAGCATGGCGCACGCGCAGGATGGCGCTGCCGATAAAATTGAAAAGGTCGAGGTCACCTCCACCCGTACCGGCGCGGTCGACGTGCAGCAGGTGCCGGCCGCCATCACGGTCATCAAGCCGGATCAGCTGACCAGGTATGGCCAGGGCAATCTGGGCGACATCGCCAATCTGGTCCCGGCCATTTCGCTGCAGGAGCAGGGCGCGGGCGTCAACAACCTCACCATCCGCGGCCTGGTGGTGCGCGGCATCGTGCCGTCCGAGGTGCAGGATGCTTCGCTGGTGGCGGTATATATCGATGACATGCCGGTCACCCTCAAATCCGGCAATCCCGACTTGAAGGTGCTGGACCTGGAACGCATCGAGGTGCTGCAAGGCCCGCAAGGCACGCTGTTCGGCGCCGGCGCCATGGCCGGCACCGTGCGCCAGATTACGCAGAAGCCGGAGTTCAATGAGTTCTTCGGTTCGGTGGAGGCGGTCGGTTCGCAGACTTCCAAATTTGGCGGCAATAACCATAACCTGCGCGGCACGGTCAATGTGCCGGTCAAGGATAACGTGCTGGCGTTGCGCGTTACCGGCTACACCGGCAACGATTCCGGCTATGTGCTCAACCAGGCCAACGGCAAGACCGATAACGATGTCTCCACCAATCAGGGCCGCATCGCCGCGCGTTTGCGCGCCACGCCGGATTTGCTGATCGATGCCAGCGTCACGGCCTCCAATATCAAGGGCGGTGTCAACGACGCGTATTCCGGGCTGGCGCCTTACACCACCTCTTCGCTGATCCAGCAGACCAGCAAGGACAATCTGCAGCTGTATAACCTGACGCTGAATTACGACGCCGGCGCGGCGCAACTGGTGTCGTCCAGCTCTTACCTGCATCGCGACACGCTGTACATCAACTCGGGGCAGTACAAGGCGACCGCCTTCATCTTCGGCAGCCAGCCACCGTTGATTGCCTCGTCCTACGTGATCGGTAATAAGCTCACCAACTTCGCGCAGGAATTCCGCCTGCAGTCGAAGGCGGGCGGCCCGCTGAAATGGACCGCCGGCGCGTTCTACACGCAAGGCAAGCGCGATCTGCGTCAGGACCAGCCGACGCCGGGCTTCGACGCCCGCTTCGCGGCCGCCAAGAACTTCCCCGGCTATAACTCGCAGCTGAACGACAACGCCTTCACGCCGGACGATTACTTCTCCGGCACGCAAAACATCGATTCGAAGGAAGCCGCGCTGTTTGCCGAAGCCACGTACACCGTGTGGGACAAGCTGGATCTGACCGCCGGCCTGCGCCTGTTCCGCGGCACGCAGGACTTCGACCTCAAATTCAGTGGCCTGTTCGGTAATCTGATCAACTCCACGCCAGCCAAACCGCAAAGCAGCATCCCCGAGACCAGCAGCAGCAGCGAGACCTCGAAGGGCGCCAATCCGCGCTTCGCGGCGGCGTATCGCCTCGATGCGGACCACACCGTGTACGCCTCGGCGGGCAAGGGCTTCCGTTATGGCGGCAACAACCAGCCGGTGCCGTTCGATTTCTGCGGCCAGAATGCGCCGTCCACCTTTGCGCCGGACAGTCTGTGGAACTTCGAGGCCGGTTCGAAAAACGCGCTGTTCGACCGCCGTGTGATCTTCAACGCCAGCGCCTACCTGATCAAGTGGAAGGACGTGCAGGTGTTTAACAAGCTGCCGTGCACCTATTACTTCACGCAGAATGCCGGCAAGATCCGCAGCGAGGGCGTGGAGCTGGAGAGCTTCTTCAAGCTGTCGCGCCAGGCGTCGTTTGGCTTGAGCGCCACCTTCAACCACGCGTACGCCGCCGAGAAAGTCGTGACCGGCATCGCCGCGCAGAATATTCCGGAAGATGCGCGCGTGCCTTACGCGCCGAGGTTTGCCGCCAGCGCGGTCGCCAATTATGTGATTCCGCTGGCGGGGGCGGAGGAGATCGCGCTGTCGGCCAATTATGCGCACCGTGGCGAGTCGTTCACCAACTTCGCCGCGTCGCAGGGCAGCTATTCGCGCATTCCCGCGTCGAATACGCTCAACGCCACCGCCATCTACAAGACCGGTCCCTACGAGTTTGGCGTGTTCGGCACCAACCTGACCAACGGCGCCAAAATCAGCGATGTCACCACCAGCACCATTGCCATCCAGCCGGGCGACAATCTGTACATGATCCGTCCGCGCACGGTGGGTGTGCGCGTCAAGGCGCGCTTCTGAGGCGGCGCCGCACGCCGTTCCGTCAGCGCACCCGCACCACGCGCTCGGCGCCGACCGGGTTGATGGCGTAACCGTTGCGGCCGGCGGCCTTCACGCCATACAAGGCCTGGTCGGCGGCGCGCATGATTTCCTCGACGCTGGTGGGGGCGCCGCTGGCGATGGCAATGCCGATGCTGGTGCGCACTTCGCGCTGCTGGGCGGCAAGCGTGAACGGCGTGCGCATGGCGGCCAGGATTTTCTCGCCCAGCACGCCCATCTCCGTGTCCGACGCCAGTTGTTCGAAGACGATCACGAATTCGTCGCCGGCCAGCCGCGCTACCGTGTCGGTGGTGCGCACCGCACCGCTCAGCCGGCGCGCGAATTCGATCAGCACCTGGTCGCCGGCCGGATGGCCCAGCGTGTCGTTGATGGCCTTGAAATGATCGATGTCGAGGATGGCCAGCCCCAGCGGCTGGCCGGAACGCGCCGCGCGCGCCAGCGCCTGCGGCAGGAAGGCGTCGAACATGCGGCGGTTGTGCAGGCCGGTCAGGACGTCGGTGGTGGCCAGCCGGTGCAGTTCCTGCTCGGCCTGTTCGCGCCGCTGCGACAGCGCAAAGAAGGCCCGGCTCAGGTGGCCGAACTCATCGCGCCGCACGACGTCAAACACCGAGATGTCGGCGCGGCCGGCGCTGATGTCCTCCACATGCCGGTGCAGGCGGCGCAGGGGCCGCAGCAGGTTCTTGGTGATCAGCCAGCCGAACAGGCCGGCCACGGCGGTGACGATCATGGCCCCCAGCAGCGCGCGCAGGCGCACGTTCAGCATGGACGAGAAGGCGCTGCGCACCGGGTACGACAGCCCGATGGTCCAGTCCGCTTCGCGCAGGTGCTTGTGCACCAGCAGCACCGGCACGCCGTCGTCGAGCAGGTCGTCTTCCCAGCCTTCGCTGGTGCGCAGGGCGGCCTCCTGCAGCGAGCCCGGCTGGTCGTCGCCTTTTTCCAGGATGCGGCTCTTGTCCGGATGGTGGATGATGACGCCGTCATCGGTGACGATGAACAGATAGCCGTCGGCGCCGGAGCGCAGGTTATCGAGCTGGGCGGAGAAGGAGGGCCGCAGCAGGTCGATCGCGCCCAGCAGGACGCCGGTGATCTTGCCCTTGGCGTCGCGCAGCGGTTGCGTCAGCACCACCACCGGCTGGCCGGAGAGCGTGCTTTTGAACGGCGACGACAGCACGCCCTCCTGCAGGCGCAGCGTGTCGCGGAAGAACGGACGCGCGGCAACGTTGACGCGCTTGGCGCGCCGGTCGCGCAGGCTGGCCACCAGATTGCCGTCGATGTCGAAGGCGGTGACGTTGAAGAAGGCGTCGCGCAGCGTCTCGTGCGCTTCCAGCTGGCTTTGCAGCTGGTCCAGCGGTTGGCCGCGCTCGTTGATTTCCTCGGTCAGCGACTTTAACAGCTGGCGTTTGTTCTGCAGATCGTTATCGATAAAGACCGCCGCCCCCGTCAGCAGGGACAGTTCCTGGCGCGCGATCACCTGCCGCAGCTCGGATTCGGCAATCAGCAGCGAGATGCCGCCCGCGCCTATGCCGGCAAACAAAACCAGTGCGATGACCAGCGTCGTGATCTTGAATTTGAAGCTGTAAAAAAAGAGCGAGAGAGGCCGCATGCTGTCTCCGGACATGCAACGCTGTGGAGTTCCCAGTATAGCGCAGCCGGTTGCCTCGCCGCGCCCGCTTGTTGATGTTGTGCGATAAGCGGAACCATGCAGCAAGTATACCGCCAGCACCATAGAAAACGATTTCTGCTGCGGTTTTTACCACGACCCGTTGTTGTTCTATTGTTATCTGGAAATTATTAGTCTAAGCTGGGATGGCAGAGAATAAGCCAGAACAAAGGAGACACCATGTTTGCCAATTTGTCCATTCGTACCCGGCTGGTCGCCACCATGGCGCTGCTCGGCGTACTGATCATCTTCATCGGCGCGCGCGGCATCGCGGCGCTGCATACCTCCAACAGTGTGCTCAAGGATGTGTATTCGAACGCCATGGTATCGATGAAGGCGATCTATGAGGCGCAAATCCAGATTGACCGCGCCCGCCTGTCGCTGGACCGCGTGGCCATGAACCCGGACGCCGACAATGTGGCGGACATCCTGAAGCGCGCGCAAGGCCGCCTGGATGAGAACGATAAGGTCTGGAAGAGTTATCTGGCGCTGCCCTTCGGCGAAGGCGAGAAGGCCCTGGCCGACCAGGTTGATGCCACGCGCCATGCGCTGATCAAGGACGGCTTGCTGCCGGCCATCAAGGCCCTCGCCGGCAAGGACAAGGCCGAGATTGACCGCCTGATGCTGAGCGAAATCACGCGCCTGTTCCGCCTGTACACCGACGCTTCCGAAAAGCTGTCGGTTTACCAGCTCAAGTCCAGCGAGGAGCAGTACGAAGCCAGCCAGGCCGCCTACCAGCGCAATATGGCGCTGGCCATCGCTACCATTGTGGTTGGCATTGTGCTGGCCAGCATCTCCGGCTGGTTGCTGCTGCGCGCCGTGATGCAGCCGCTGGATCAGGCCCGCGCTCATTTCCATGCCATGGCAGGCGGCAACCTGTCCAACCACATCGAGCTGGGCCGCAAGGATGAGATGGGCGAGATGATGGAAGGCTTGCAGCAAATGCAGGAACGCCTGGCCGGCACCGTGCGCAGCGTGCGCGAGGGCAGTGACGCCATCGCCACCGCCAGCAGCGAGATCGCGGCCGGCAATCTGGACTTGTCGCGCCGCACCGAGCAGCAGGCCGCCAATCTGGAGGAGACGGCATCCTCGCTGGAACAGCTGACTTCCACCGTCAAGCAGAATTCGGACAATGCGCGCCAGGCCAATGCGCTGGCGGCCTCGGCCTCGGATATCGCGGTCAAGGGCGGCGAGCTGGTCACGCGCGTGATCGACACCATGGGCTCGATCACCCAGTCGTCCGACAAGATCGCCGACATCATCGGCGTGATCGATGGTATTGCGTTCCAGACCAACATTCTGGCGCTGAACGCGGCGGTGGAGGCTGCCCGCGCCGGCGAGCAGGGCCGCGGCTTTGCGGTGGTGGCGACCGAGGTGCGCAACCTGGCGCAGCGCTCGGCGGCGGCGGCCAAGGACATCAAGGCGCTGATTACCGATTCGGTGGAAAAGGTGGGCAGCGGCAGTGCGCTGGTCAACGAGGCCGGCGCCACGATGGAGGAGATCGTCACCAGCGTGCGCCGCGTTACCGACATCATCAGCGAAATCAGCTCCGCCGGCCGCGAGCAGGAAATCGGCATCGAGCAGATCAACACGGCGGTGGCCGAGATGGACAATGTTACACAGCAGAATGCGGCGCTGGTGGAGCAGGCGGCGGCGGCCTCGCAAGCCATGCAGGAGCAGGCCGTCAAGCTGGCCGAGATGGTGGCGGTGTTCCAGGTGGAAGGCAGCAGCGCGACGCGGCGTGCGCCGCCGGCCGCCGCTCCGGCCGCCGCTCCGGCCGCCGCGCAGCCGGCCGCCGCGGCCAGGCCCGCGCTCAAGCTGGCGCCCAAGCCGGTGGTGAAGCCGGCCGCCAGCAAGCCGGCCACGCCGCGCAAGGCGTCGGCCGACAACAGCCAGGAGTGGGAAGAGTTCTGATCCCCGGAACTCGCACCGCATCCTCCGGTCACATGGATTTGACCGGAGGGCGCGATGCAAGACCTTGATACCCAGACCCCCGCCGCCGCGCGCGGCAACCGCTGGCGCAACGCCGGCCTGCTATCGGCAGCCACGCTGGCCGCCGCTTATCTCGTGGTGCGCACGCAAAGCGCGCGCGCCGAGCGCCAACATCCTCCCAGTGGCCGCTTTGTCGACGTGGACGGCGTGCGCCTGCATTACATCGAGCAGGGCGAAGGGCCGGCGCTGGTGCTCTTGCACGGCAATATGGTGATGGCCGACGATTTCCGCTGCAGCGGCCTGCTGGAACGGCTGGCGCAAACCTACCGCGTGATCGCATTCGACCGCCCCGGCTTTGGCTACAGCAACCGCCCGCGCGACGTCAGCTGGACGCCGGACGCGCAAGCCCAGTTGCTGCACCATGCGCTACGCAAGCTGGGCGCGGGCGAGTATCTGGTGCTGGGCCACTCGTGGGGCACGCTGGTGGCGCTGGCCATGGCCATGCAGCAGCCGGAGCGCGTGCAGGGCTTGCTGCTGCTGTCCGGCTACTACTATCCGGGGCCGCGCCTCGATGTGCCGGTGGCCGCCATGCCGGCCATTCCGCTGCTGGGCGATTTGATGCGCTATACGGTGTCGCCCCTGCTGGGCCGGTTGGTATGGCCGTTGACGGCCAAGGCCATGTTCAGCCCGGACACGGTGCCGGAGAGCTTCCGCAGCGAATCGCCGTGGATGCTGCTGCGGCCGTCGCAGGTGCGCGCCATGGCGTCCGAGGCGGCCCTGATGATACCGGGTGCTGCGGTGCTGGAAGGGCGTTATGGCGAGCTGCGCATGCCGGCCACCATCATGGCCGGCGAGGACGATCGCGTGATCGATCCGCACAGCCATTCGGAGCGCTTGCAAAAAACCTTGCCCGACAGTGAACTGACGCTGTTGCCTGACATGGGCCACATGCTGCCGCATCTGGCGCAGGAGGCGATCGCCGACGCCATCGACGAAGTGGCGCAGCGCGCCGGCATCAACGTGCCGGCGCGGCTTAATGGCGCGGTCCCGCACCATGGCGAAACCGCGCCGGCGCTGTAGCTGTCACTAGAGCGCGGCCGGCCAGCCGCCGCCGATGGCTTTCACCAGCTGCACGCCGGCCTGGCGGTAGCGGGTGGTCAGGTCCAGCTCGCTGCGGCGCGATTGCAAATAGGCCGTTTGCGCGGTCACCACTTCAAGGTAGCTGGCCGCGCCCTGGTCGTAACGCTTCTTGGCCAGGTCGAGCGCGCGGCCGGCGGCAGCAGCGGCCTGATGGTCGAACCTGGCCGCCTCGTCGTAGTTGTTGAGCAGGGTGAGCTGGTCTTCCACTTGCTGGAAGGCCGCCAGCACCGTCAAGCGGTAGCGCGCGCCGGCTTCGTCCAGCTGGGCTTCGGCGCCGGCGATCTGCGCCTTGCGGCGGCCGCCATCGAGCAGGCTGACCGCCAGCGTCGGGCCGACCGCCCAGAACAGGTTGGAGGCTTGCGCAAAGCGGCCGAAGTCGCTGCTCTGCACACCGGTGCTCAGGCCCAGCGTGAGCGAGGGGAACAGGGCGCTGCGCGCCACGCCGACCTGGTCGCTGGCGGCGGCCACGCGCAGCGCGGCGGCGGCGATGTCGGGACGGCGCTGCAGCAGCGTCGACGGCACGCCCACCGGCACCGCCGGCGTGGCGAAGCCGGCGTTGCTGCCTGCATCGGCCGCGTCCAGCTTGAAACTGGCGGCGTTGGCGCCGACCAGCGCGGCAATCGCATGCTCCTGCACATTGCGCTGGGCCTGACGCTGGCGCAGCAGCGAGCGGGTTGATTCCACCTGCGTTTCGGCGCGCGCCAGGTCCAGGCCGGAGGCGCTGCCGCCGTCGTGGCGACGGGTGATCAGCTCGGCCTGGCGCTGATAGGCCGCTTCGGTTTCGCGCAGCAGCTTGATGTCGGCATCGGCGCCGCGCAGGGCCAGCAGGGTGTCGGCCAGCTGGATTTGCAGCGACAGACGGGCGGCGGCCAGATCCGCGTTGGCGGCGCGTTCCTGCGCTTCGCCGGCGCTGACTTGCTGGGCGATGCGGCCCCACAGGTCGACTTCGTAGCCCAGGTCGAACTGCAGCGTGCCGCTGTTGTACTCGGCCGGCGAGGTGGCGCCGCGCAGCGGCTTGAGGTCGGACTGGCGGATGCGCTGGCCGTTCAGCGAGGCGCCCAGCGTCGGCGATTGCGCCGCGCGCAGCACGCCGGTGGCGGCCTGCGCCTGCTTGTAGCGCGCCAGCGCGCTGGCCAGGTCGGGGCTGTTGGCGATCAGCTGCTGCTCCAGCCGGTCGAGCTGGGGGTCCTGATACATGGTCCACCAGTCGGCCGGCAACGGCGCTGTCTTGGCGTTGGCGTCGGCCCAGCCGGCCGGGATATCGCGGAAGCTGTCGGCCATCGGCACGGCCGGTGGCGGCTGTACCGGCGCTTGCGCGCAGGCGGCCAGCGCCAATGCCAGCGCCAGGGCAAGGGGAGTAGCGTAGCGGGTCTTCACGGCTTGGCCTTTGCGTTAGTCGTCGCGGCGGCCACGCGCACCACGTCGCCGGTGGCAACGCCGTCCGGCGGATTGGCGATGACCTGATCGTTGCGGTCGATGCCGGACGATACTTCCAGCAGATTGCCCAGATCGCGGCCGACCGTGATCGGTTTCACCACCACGCGGTTATCCTTGCCCAGCGTGGCCACCTGGGTGCCGGCCTTGTTGAAGATCAGCGCGCTTGGCGGGATGCTCAGCGCGGAGCTGGCCAGCGGCGCGTCGAAGTGGATCGAGGCATAGCCGCCCGGCAGCAGTTCGCGGCTGTCGTTCTGCACGGTCAATTGCACCAGCATGGCGCCGGAGCTGGCGTTGATGGCTTGCGACAGCGATTGCACGGTGGCGGTGTACACCTTGCCCGGACGCTCGGGCACGCTGAGCTCGGCCTTGTCGCCGACCTTGATGGCGGCCACCTGCCGCTGCGGCACGTTGACGTACACGCGCAGGCGGCTGATGTCGGACACCACGAACAATTCGCTGCCCGGCGCGCCGCCGACGCTGATCAGCGCGCCCACATCGGTATTGCGGGTGGTGACCACACCGTCGAACGGCGCCACCAGGCGGGTGTAGTGCTGCAGCGCCTGCACGCGGTCGACATTGGCCTGCATGGCGTTGACGGCCGACTGCTTGGCCGCCAGATCGCCGGCTTTTTCATCGGCCTCCTGGCGCGAGACGGCGTCCGCCGCCAGCAAGCCCTGCCAGCGCTTGGCGGTGCTGGCCGCCAGCGTCAGGTTGCTGCGCGCGGTGGCCAGTTCGGCCTTGGCCTGCAGCAGTTGCTGGTCGAGGTCGGGCGTTTCGATATCGGCCAGGGTCTGTCCCGATTTCACTTGCGCGCCGATATCGGTGCTCCAGCTTTTCAGATAGCCGCTGACGCGGGCGTAGATGGGCGCGCGCTGCCATGGTTCGATGCGGGCCGGCAGTTCCAGCGGCGCGCCGGCAACCTGGCCGGCCGCCAGCACGCCGACCAGCGGCACCACCGGCGTGCTGGCTTGCTTGACTTGTTCGGCTTGCGAACGGCGGCTGATTACGCCGGCCGCTACCAGCGCGGCGGCAAGAACGATCAGGCCCAGGGCCAGCGGCTTGTGACCCGTACGAGAAGTATTAGACATGGACAGGTACTCCGGAAATTGGTTGGTCGTTGGATTGGGTTTTCGGCGCGTGCTTGCGGTGCACCAGGCTGAACACGACAGGCACGAACAGCAGGGTGGCGGTGGTCGCGAAGATCAGGCCGCCTATCACGGCGCGGCCCAGCGGCGCGTTCTGCTCGCCGCCGTCGCCCAGGCCCAGCGCCATCGGCAGCATGCCGATGATCATGGACAGCGCGGTCATCAGCACCGGACGGAAACGCACCGAACCGGCTTCCAGCGCGGCCTTGGTGGCGTCGCCCAGTTCATCGAGGCGTTCGCGGGCGAAGGAAATCACCAGCACCGAGTTGGCGGTGGCCACGCCCATGCACATGATGGCGCCGGTCAGCGCCGGCACCGACAGCGTGGTATTGGTGGCGAACAGCATCCAGACGATGCCGGCCAGCGCGGCCGGCAGCGCCGAGACGATCACCGCCGGATCCAGCCACGACTGGAAGTTCACCACGATCAGCAGGTAGATCAGCACCACCGCACCCAGCAGGCCGAACAGCAGGCCGGCAAACGCGCGGTCCATGGTTTTCACCTGACCCAGCATCTGTATCGAGGAACCCTTCGGCAAGTCGGCCTTGGTTTCTTCCAGCGCTTTGTTGATGTCCTTGGCCACGGCGGCCAGGTCGCGGTCCTGCGTGGTGGCGTAGATCTGCACCATGGGCTGGATGTCGTACTGGCTGACGATGGCCGACTGTGTGCCGCGCTCGAAGCGGGCTACGCCGCCCAAGGTGGCGGTGCCGGCGGTGGAGCCATTGCCGACCGGCAGATTGGCCAGCGCCGACAGCGAATCGAGTTGCGGTTGCGGCGTCTGCATCACGATCGGGTAGCTGACGCCGTTGGCCGGATTCAGCCAGAAGGTCGGCGCCACCTGCGAGGAGCCGGCCAGATTGACCACCATGCTGTTGGTGATGTCGCGCGTGGTCAGGCCCAACTGCTGCGCCTGGGTGCGGTCGATGTCGACGTTGAACACCGGCGACTTGTTGGACTGCTGGATGCGCGCATCGGCCACGCCCGGAATCGCCTTGATGCGTTTCAGCAGCTTGTCGGCGTAGGCGTAGTTTTCATTGATTTTCGCGCCGCGAATCTGCACGTCGATCGGCGCCGGCGAACCGAAGTTCAGGATCTGGCTGACGATGTCGGCCGGCGGGAAGGAGAAGGTGGTGTCCGGGAATTCTTCCGGCAGCACCTTGCGCAGTTTGCGCACATAGTCGGCGGTGGGAGCGTGCTCTTCGCTCAGGGCGATCTGGAAATCGCCATCCTGCGTGCCCATCATGCCGGTGTTGTTGTACACGGTGTTGATCGAGCTGGCCGGCATGCCGATGTTGTCGGTCATGGTGACGATCTCATTGGCCGGAATCACGCGGCGGATGGCCTGTTCGATGCGGGCGAAGCGCGCCGCCGTTTCCTCGATACGAGTGCCGACCGGCACGCGCACGTGGATCAGCACCTGGCCGGCGTCCACCGACGGGAAGAAGTTACTGCCCAGGAAAGGCACCATCGAGAACGAGGCCGCCACCACCAGCAGGAAGCCGATGATGAATTTCCTGCGGTTGGCCACCGCCGATTCCAGTACGCCGGAGTAGCTGGCGCGCAGGCGCTCGAAGCGGGCCTCGAAGGCGCGCTGGAAGCGCACCAGCGGATTGCGCGATGCTTCCGTCGCGCCACTGCCGCCGTGGGCGTGGGCATGGCCTTCGCCGGTGTCGTGCGGCAGCAGCAGGTAGTTGGCCATGGTCGGCACCAGCGTGCGCGACAGGATGAAGGAGCAGATCATGGCGAAGATCACCGCCTCGGCCATCGGCACGAACAGGAAGCGCGACACGCCGTCAAGGAAGAACATCGGCACGAACACGATGCAGATGCACAGCAGCGAGACGAAGGCCGGTGTGGTGATCTGCGCCGCGCCGTCCAGGATCGCGGCTTCCACCGGCTTGCCCTGTTCCAGATGCCAGTTGATGTTTTCGATGGTGACGGTGGCGTCGTCCACCAGAATCCCCACCGCCAGCGCCAGACCGCCCAGCGTCATCAGGTTGAGCGATTCGCCGATGGCCGACAGGGCGATGATGGAGCCGAGTATCGACAGCGGGATCGATACCGCGATGATGATGGTGGAACGCCAGCTGCCGAGGAACAGCAGAATCATGAGGCTGGTCAGGGCGGCGGCGATCACGCCTTCCGAGGCCACGCCCTTGATGGCGGCGCGCACGAAGACGGATTGATCGTTAATCGGCGTCACGGTCAGCGCTTCCGGCCAGCCGGATTTCAGCGTACTGATTTTTTCGCGGATGCCGTCGACGATGGCCAGGGTGGAAGCCGAGCCATTCTTCAGCACCGACATCAGCACCGAACGGCTGCCGTCCACGTGCACCACGTTGGTTTGCGGTGCATTGCCGTCGTGGATGTTGGCGATGTCGCCGAGGTAGATGGTGGCGCCGTTGGCCACCTTCACCGGCAGGCGTGCCAGTTCGGTGATGGCCGAGGGGGCGCTGTTGAGCTGGATGGTGTATTCCAGCGAGTCGATTTTCTGCGTACCGACCGGCGTCAGCACGTTTTGCGCCGCCAGCGCGTTGGCGATGTCCTGCGCCGACAGGCCGCGTGCCTGTAGCAGCGCCGGGTCAACGTCGATCTGCACCTGGCGTTGCTTGCCGCCGTACGGCAGCGGGATCGCCGCGCCCGGCACGCTGACCAGCGGCGTGCGCACGGTGTTGGTGCCGAGGTCGGACAGCTGCTGTTCGGATAAACCCTTGCCGGACAAGGCCACCTGCAGGATGGGCACGGTGGCGGCGTTGTAGTTGAGGATCAGCGGCGGCGTGATCCCGGCCGGCATCTGCTTGAGCAGCGATTGCGAGATGGCCGTCACCTGCGCATTGGCCACGGCGATGTTGACGCCCGGCTGGAAGAAGATTTTGACGATGCTGACGCCGGTGTAGGTATTGGCCTCGATGTGCTCAATATCGTTCACCGTGGTGGTCAGGGCGCGCTGGAACTGAGTCGAGACGCGGCCGGCCATCTGGTCGGGCGGCTGGCCGGTGTACTGCCACGCCACCGCAATCACCGGAATCCGGATGTCGGGGAAGATGTCGGTCGCCGTGCGCAGCGCCGCCAGCGGACCGACGATCAGCAGCAGCAGGGCCATGACCACAAATGTATAGGGACGCCGGAGCGCCACGCGGACAATATCGATTAACACGAGGGAACCTCTGGGATTTTCTACATTAGTGAAAGATTTTAGCGAATTACGCGTTATGGCTGATTTAAGAATTGTTTCTGGCATGTATCGCCGTGTATCCACCGGCTTTGTCATCTGCTTGTAATCTGGCCGTCATGTTGCGGTCAGCGGGTGGTTTCTATACTGGGTCACCCTCAACCCTCAAGGAAATCAACATGAAAAAGCTGTTACTTGCCGGCGCCTTTGCCGCCCTGTTTTCCGGCGCCGCTTCGGCCGCCGTCGACAATATCGTATTAGTACATGGAGCGTATGCCGATGGCTCCTGCTGGAATGAAGTGATCGCCCTTCTCCAAAAGGAAGGGAAGCATGTGACCTCGGTGCAGAATCCATTGACGTCGCTGGCGGATGACGCCGAGGCCACGCGCCGCGTGCTGGCCTTGCAGGATGGGCCGACGGTGCTGGTGGGCCATTCGTGGGCCGGCACCGTGATCAGTGAAACCGGCGGCGATCCGAAGGTGAAGGCGCTGGTGTACGTGGCGGCGCGCGCGCCGGATGCGGGCGAGGATTACGGCGCCCTGGCTGTGCGCTTCCCGGCGCCGCCAGCCAGCGCGGGTCTGGTGAAGTCGGCCGATGGTTTTGCGCAGCTGAGCGAAGAGGCCTTCGTGCGCGACTTTGCCGGCGATCTCGATCCGGCCCGCGCGCGCGTGCTGTATGCCGGCCAGGGACGCATTTCGCAAACCCTGTTCGCCGGCCGCACCACGCAGACCGCGTGGAAGCTCAAGCCGACTTATTACGCGGTGTCGGCCAATGACCGCACCACCTCGCCGGATCTGGAGCGCTTCCTCGCCAAACGCATGGGCGCCAAGACCATCGAACTGCCATCCAGCCACGTCTCGATGATCTCGCACGCCCGCGAGATTGCCGACCTTATTCTGGACGCTGCGAAGTAAGCACGGCGGTGCCGCCGTACTGATTCACGCGCGGCACCAGGTTGGCGCGGTCGTCAGCCGACGGCGCCACATTGGACAGGTAGACCAGCGCCTGCGGCGCCTGGCCGCCGCCCATGGTGGCGACGATCTTGTTGGTGGCGGTGTCGATCACCTGCACGCCGTCGCCGTTTTCCAGACCGATGTAGACGCGGGTGTTGTCGTCCGAAGTCCAGGCGCCATGCGGCAGGGCGCCGGTGGCGACGGTGTCCAGCAGCTTCGCTTCCTTGCCGGTGCTGTACACCTTGACCGCGTTCTCGCCGCCGACCGTGACGTAGGCGCGCACTTCGCCATCCACCCTGGCAAACGCCAGGTGGTTGGTAATGAAGCCGGTGTCGATCACGCCGGTGACTTCCAGCGTGGAGGTGCTGATGCGCGTGACTTTGCCGACGTCCTTGTGCGTCATCCAGATTTCGCTGTAGTCCGGTGTGAATTGCAGGAAGGGCGAGAACGGGCTGACCACGTCGATGCGCTTGATGATGGTATGCGAGGCGACGTCGATGATGTCCACCTTTGGCGTGAAGCTGGAGACGGCAAACGCCAGCTTGCCGTTCGGGTGGAACTGCACCATGCCGGGACCGAGGTCGGTCTGGATGCGGCGCGTTTCCTTGAACGTGACTGGGTCGATCACGGAAATATAGTCCTCGCCGCGCACCACCACCCAGACTTCCTTGCCATCGGCGGTGAAGAAGCCTTCGTGCGGCGAGCGGCCGATGTAGGTTTTGCCTTTGACCTTGTTGGTGGCCGTGTCGATGAAGGTCACCGAGTTGGAACCGTTGGAAATGACAAGCAGCGTCTTGTGATCGGGCGAGAAGCCCAGGCCATGGACGTTGGTTTCGCCACGATACAGCGGCGACAGCACGTCCGGGCGCGCGCTACCGAGTTTGATCTGGCCAAGCAGGGTATTGCTGGCTGGGCTGAAGACGGAAACGGTGTTGGTGTTCTGATCCGCCGTGTAGACGCGGTCCAGCGGCGAAGGGGCGGCGAAAGCCTGGGCGCATAGCAGCGCGCCCGCAGCAAAGGCGAGTGGTTTCATTTGGTGGGCTCCTTGTGGTTTTGCAGCCAGGCCTGCATGACTTTGATTTCGATCTGCTGCTCGGCGATGATGCCAAGCGCCAGATTGCGGATTTCCGGGTCCTGGGTGGAAAGCAGCACGGCTTTTGCCATATCGACGGCGCCTTGGTGATGGGGCATCATCATGGTGACGAAGTCGTGATCGGGATTGCCGTTCATGGGCGCCTGGCGCATGCCGGCATCCATCACGTTCATGGCGTCGTCCATCAGGGCGCTGAATGGCTTGGCGCTGCTGGCGACGAAGGTGGGCGGTGTGGCGGAAGCGGAGTCCGCGCCGCCGTGGTGGTGGTCCTGCGCGTGCGCGCCTGCCGCGATCAGCGGCAGGACAACGAGGCAGGCAGCGATGGCGGCCCGCACCGGATCAGCCGCGGTACAGCGGATTGCTGGCGACGTACACCGTGATCATGCCGGTATCAACGCCTTCCGGGGCGATTTTCGACAGACTGAAAGATTCTTCGCTATGCAGCGTGTCAAAATGCCAGGTGAAGGATTTGCCGCCGACGTCGAAGGTGACGGTGTCGCCGTTGTTGACGTTGACCCACTTGGTGTCGGCCTTGATGGTGATATGGCGGTCGGCGTTTGCTGCCGCCGTGGCCATGCCGAATTCCGGATGCGGATTGACCGATGCGTGGGCGGCGCCGGCGGCCAGGGTTGCGGCGATGATGGTGATGTGCAGTGCTTTGAACATGATGTTTCCTTTCGTGGTTGAGTGAAGATATGGCCAGTCTATGGATTGGGCGCTGACAGGAAGATGACGCCCAAATGACAGATTTGTAATCCCGGCAGCTGGGCAAAAAGCCGACAATGAGCACATCATGAAAATACTGATTGTTGAAGACGAACCGAAAGCAGGCGACTATCTGGTCAAGGGCCTGCAGGAATCCGGCTACGTGGCGGACCTGGCGCGCAATGGCGTCGACGGCCTGGCGCTGGCGCAGGAACACGATTACGACCTGATCGTGCTGGACGTGATGCTGCCGCAGATGGACGGCTGGACCGTGCTGGCCCGCCTGCGCGAACGCAAGGAAACGCCGGTGCTGTTCCTCACCGCGCGCGACGACGTGGCGGACCGCGTGAAAGGGCTGGAACTGGGCGCCGACGATTACCTGGTCAAGCCGTTCGCCTTCGCCGAGCTGCTGGCGCGTGTCAAGACGCTGCTGCGGCGTGGTCCGGTACGCGAGGCCGACATCATCCGCGTGGCCGATCTGGAAATCGACGTGCTGCGCCGGCGCGTGACGCGCGGCGCCAACCGCATCGACCTCACCGCCAAGGAGTTCGCGCTGCTGCATCTGCTGGCCAAGCGCCAGGGCGAGGTGCTGTCGCGTACCCAGATCGCGTCCATGGTGTGGGACATGAACTTTGATTCCGACACCAATGTGGTGGACGTGGCGATCCGCCGCCTGCGCGCCAAGGTGGACGATCCCTATCCCGTGAAACTGGTACAGACCGTGCGCGGCATGGGCTACCTGCTGGAGGCGCGGCCGTGAGCTTGCGCTCCGGTCGGCCGCTGTCGCTGACGCTGCGCGTGGCCCTGCTGCTGGCGGCGGTGAGCGTGGCCAGTTTTGTGGCGGTGGGCGCCTACCTGTATCACACGCTGCAGCGGCAGATGAGCAGCCGCGATGACGTTGAGCTGATCGTCAAGGCCGATCAGGTGCGCCACCTGATCGCCGGCATGCCGTCGGCCGAAGCCGTGCGCCGAGAGGCGCATGCCTTGAGGGACACGCTGTATGGCCATAACGACTTTATGTTGAAGGTGAACGCGGCCGACGGCAAGCCGCTGCTGCAAACCTCGGTCACATCGCGTCCGCTGCCGCAGGTGGACAGCGTGCCAGCCCAGCGCGCGCTGACGCTGGAAGACATCCACGACTGGCAGCCGGCCAGTGGCGTCGGCCGCATGGTGCGCGCCACCGGCCAGGCCGGTGCCGATCCGGTGCAGGTCACGCTGGCGCGCGAGCGCTCCGACCGGCTGCACGTGTTGCGCGTCTACGCCGGCGACCTGTTGCTGGCGCTGGGCTGCGGCGCGCTGCTGGCGACTTTGCTGGGCTATGCCATCGTCCACCGCAGCATGCTGCAATTGCGTTCGGTGGTGGCCAAGGCCAACGACATCAGCACCAGCCGCATGAACAGCCGGCTGTCGGTGCAGGATGCGCCGGTCGAGCTGCGCGAGCTGGGCTCCGCCTTCAACGCCATGCTGAACCGGCTGGAGGACGGCGTGCAGCGGCTGTCCGGCTTTGCCGCCGATCTGGCGCACGACATGCGTACACCGCTCAACACGCTGATGATGGAAACCCAGGTGGCGCTGTCGCGCGCCCGCCCGGTGGAGGAATACCAGTCACTGCTGGCCTCCAACCTGGAGGAATACGAGCGGCTGTCGCGCATGATCGACAACACGCTGTTCCTGGCCCGGGTGGACAATGCCCAACTGGCGCTGCAACGCGAGCCGCTGGACCTGCCGGCCGAGCTGCAACGCATCCACGATTATTTCGAGTTCCTGGCCGATGACGCGGGCGTGCGCCTGAGCGTGCAGGCCGAGCCGCTACAAGCCAGCGTCGACCCGGTGCTGCTACAGCGCGCCGTCAGCAACCTGATGGCCAATGCGCTTGCGCATACGCCGGCGGGCGGCACGGTGGCGCTGTCGGCCCGGCAGGTGGATGCGGGCGTCGAGATTGCCGTGGCCAACAGCGGTCCCGGCATCGAGCCCGCGCATTTGCCGCATATTTTCGACCGCTACTACCGCGCCGACCAGGCGCGCTCGGCCGGTGCCGGACTCGGCCTGTCCATCGTCCGCGCCATCATGGATTTGCACGGAGGGAATATTTCCGTGGCCAGCCATCCCGGCCTGACGACTTTTTCACTGCTTTTCAAAAAAACTTAGAAAACCGTGTCGATTTCTGAAGTGCTGCTTCGTCGTAGGTATAGAGTTACCTGTTCAACCACCAAGGAGATCATCATGGACAATCAATTGCACACTGTCACTCCCCATTTAGTATGCGAAGGCGCGGCAGACGCCATCGCGTTCTACAAAAAGGCTTTTAACGCGGTCGAACTCATGCGCATGCCGGGCGAAAACGGCCGCCTGATGCACGCCGCCCTCAAGATCGGCGATTCGACCATCATGCTGGCCGACGACTTTCCCCAGCATGAGGGCGGAAAAGGGCCGAAGGCGCTGAACGGCAGCCCGGTCACCCTGCACCTGAACCTGCCGGACGTGGATGCGGCATTCAAGCAAGCGGTGGACGCCGGCGCTGCGGTGCGCATGCCGCCAACCGATATGTTCTGGGGCGACCGCTACTGCCAGGTGACCGATCCCTTCGGCCATTACTGGGCGATTGCCACCCACGTCAAGGACATGACGCCGGAAGAAATAAAGGTGGCCATGAAAGAACAAATGCCCGGCGATTGCCAGTAAGGAGTGTTCCATGCGATTCATGATCATCGTGAAAGCCACCGAGGATTCGGAGGCGGGCAAAATGCCGAGCACGGAACTGCTGACCGCCATGGGCAAGTTCAACGAGGAATTGGTCAACGCCGGCGTGCTGCTGGCCGGCGAGGGCCTGCATCCGAGTTCGAAGGGAGCGCGCATCCGCTACGACGGCGCCAGCCGCACCGTGACCGATGGCCCGTTCGCCGAAGTCAAGGAGCTGATTGCCGGTTTCTGGCTGATCCAGGTGAAATCGAAGGAAGAGGCCATCGAGTGGATGAAGCGCTGCCCGAACCCGTTCGACGGTCCGTCACAGATCGAAATCCGCCAGGTGTTTGAAATGAGCGACTTCGGCGCGGCGGCCACGCCGGAACTGGTGGCGCAAGAGGAGTCCCTGCGGGCGCGCTTGTGATACCTTATCGGCTAGGTCTAGTCTGGAGCATGATGTAATGGAATTCATGGTACTGCGCCGTGCCAATCAGAGCACGGAACGAGGCATACAACCGCCGGCGCTGGAGCCCGGCACCTTCCTGCGCCCCAGCGCGCAGGCGGTGCGGCTGCTGCGCCGCGACGGCGAATGGAGCGAGCAGCGCGGTCCGTTCCCGCCAGGGGAACTGATAGCCGGCTTCGTGCTGCTGGAGGCGGAGTCGCGCGAGGACATCATCGAGCAGGTGCGTTGGTGGCCGTTGTTCGACAGCGGCGCCGTGTATGAAATCCGCGACGCCGGTTGCCCCGGCAACTGCGTCGGCTTCGACGAGCGCGGCACGGCGGCCGGCACCCTGCCGCAACGCAAGGAAGAACTCACGCGCTATGTGGTGCTCCTGCGCTCCGACGCCGATACCGAGGCGGACGCCGTGCCGCCGCCGGAAGTCATCGACGTCATGAACGCGACCAACGAGGCGGGCGTGCAGCAGGGCGTGCTGCTGGCCGGCGAGGGCTTGAAAGGCACGGCCAGCGCCGCGCGCGTGCACTACGCCAATTCCAAGACCACGGTGGTGGATGGTCCGTTCACCGAGGTGAAGGAACTGATCGCCGGCTACTGGATGCTGCAGGCGGCGTCGATGGAAGAGGCGATCGCCTGGGCCAGGTCCTATCCCTATCCGCAACCGGGCGACGTCACGCTGGAACTGCGCGAGGCGTGCGAGCGCGTCTCGCATACCGAGTTCACGCCGGAGATGGTGGCGGCCGAGGCGCGCATGCGCGCCGAACTGCTGGAAGCGGGCTTGCGCAACGCCTTCAGCAAGGCAGCCCGTGGCGGCTGACGTCCGCAAAATCGTCGAGGCGGTGTGGCGGATGGAGTCCGCCAAAATCATCGCCGTGCTGGCGCGCATGTTGCGCGATGTGGGGCAGGCCGAAGAACTGGCGCAAGATGCGCTGGTGCTGGCGCTGGAGCGCTGGCCCGAGACCGGCGTGCCGGAACAGCCGGCGGCCTGGCTGACCACAGTGGCGCGCAACCGCGCGCTCGACGTGCTGCGCCATCGTCAGCTGCATGCCGAGAAAGAAGCGGCCATCAGCTACGAAATCGACAACCAGTTGCAGGACGCCGCCCCCGATCTGGAAGCCGAGGTCGCCAACGCGCTGGAAAACGACATCGGCGACGACCTGCTGCGGCTGGTGTTCGTGGCCTGTCACCCGGTGCTGCCGACCGATGGCCGGGTGGCGCTGACCTTGCGCATGCTGGGCGGCCTGAGTACCGAGGAAATCGCCCGCGCTTTCCTGGTTCCCGAGAAAACCGTGGCCCAGCGCATCGTGCGGGCCAAGCGCACGCTGTCCGAGGCCAAGGTGCCGTTCGAAGCGCCGCGCGCGCACGAGCTGGGCGAGCGGCTGGCCTCGGTGCTGCAAGTGATCTACCTGATTTACAACGAAGGCTATGCCGCCAGCGCCGGCGCCGACTGGATGCGTCCAGGCCTGTGCGAAGAAGCGCTGCGGCTGGGGCGCATCCTGGCCGAACTGCAGCCGCACGAGCCGGAAGTGCATGGCCTGGTGGCGCTGATGGAAATCCAGTCCTCGCGCGCCCGCGCCCGTATCGGACCGAAGGGCGAGCCCATCCTGCTGCTGGAACAGGACCGCACGCGCTGGGACCAACTGCTGATCCGGCGCGGACTGGCCGCGCTGGCGCGTGCCGAGCAAACCGCGCGCGGCTTCGGCCCGTACGCGCTGCAAGCCGCCATTGCCGCCTGCCACGCGCGTGCGCGCCGCGCCGGGGACACCGACTGGCAGCGCATCGCCGCGCTGTACGACGCCTTGGCGCAGCTATCGCCATCGCCGATCGTGGAACTGAATCGTGCCGTCGCGCTGTCCATGGCCTACGGAGCGCAGGCGGGACTGGAAGTGGTGGACGGCCTGCTGGACGCGCCGGCCCTGAAAAACTACCACCTGCTGCCCAGCGTGCGCGGCGACCTGCTGGCCAAGCTGGGCCGGCACGAAGAAGCGCGCACCGAATTCGAACGCGCCGCCGCCCTGACCCAGAACGAACGCGAACGCCAGCTGCTGCTGGCCCGCGCCCAAACCGGGGTCAGGTCTTGAATTCAAACACGAGCTCAAGCGTAGCAGCCGCTTACAGCAGAGCCCGTGCGCGATTGCAAGAACTGACCCCGGGTTTTACAGCGTGGCTTCCAGCACGTTCACCAGCGAGGCGATGCCGTCGGCATCGGTCTGGTCGAAGCGGTTGGGTAGCGGGCTGTCGAGGTCGAACACGCCGATGATGGCGCCATCCGCGCCGCGCACCGGCACCACCAGCTCGGAACGCGAGTTGACGTCACAGGCGATGTGGCCGGGGAAGGCGTGCACGTCCGGCACCACGATGGCTTTGCCTTCGACGACGGTGGTGCCGCAGACGCCGCGGCCTTTTTTGATGCGGATGCAGGCCGGCTTGCCCTGGAACGGTCCCAGTACCAGCTCGTCGCCCTTGAGGAAGTAGAAGCCGGCCCAGTTCAGGCCCGGCATGCTGTTGAATACCAGTGAGCTGAAATTGGCGGTATTGGCGATCAGGTCGGTCTCGCCGTGGACCAGGCCTTGCAGCTGCGGGCGCAGGTCGTTGTACATGGCGGTTTTGGCATCGGCGCTGTCGGTGCCGTAGGTGGTGTCGCTGAGGGTGAAGGTCATGATAGAGGGACGGTTTAAAAAAAGCAGGGCTATATCCTACCCTATTTGTAAGCAGTATCTGATAGCGCCTGCGCCGGATACGCGCTACTCTGTTGGACACACCTGTTCTGCCTTGCGGGGGAGAGATGACTACCAGAAAAAAGAATGCTGGCGCTCCACGCCAGCCCCGGCAAAAACCAGCGCCGCCACCGGCGCTCATCGACCTGCAGGCTTTGCTGACGATCGGCGAGGAGCCGGTGGTCATCGATCCCGAAGAAAACGACAACGTCAACTTCATGGCGGAAGTGATTGATCCTTTGTAGGCCGGCGCAAGTGACCGGTCACCGGAATCTTCCTACGTGCGCCGCTGGGCATGTCCTATATTGTGCGGTTGGGCCCTGAACTAGCATGACTGCTCCTTTCACTATTTAGATTTGAGGAGATCACCATGGCTACCAGCGATAAAGGCAGCAAGCAGGAAGACAAATCCGGCAGCAAGCAAAGCGGCGATACCAGCAAGCGCGGTTTCGCCTCAATGGATCCGGAGCAGCAGCGCGAAATCGCCGCTGAAGGCGGCCGTGCCGCGCACGAAAAAGGCACGGCGCACGAATTCACTTCGGAAGAGGCGCGTCGCGCCGGCGCCATGAGCCACAAGAACGATCCGGGGCGCAGCAGTCAGAGCGCGTCGACGGGCGGCGGCTCGCGCGGCAGCACCAGCGCCGGTAACAAGGGCGGCGCCAGTGAGGACGAAGATGAGGACGATAACGACAATAGCCGTGGCGGCCGTAGCCCCAGCCGCTCCAAATCTTGACCGGACCGGATAGTCCGCCGCAACCGCAGGCCGCGCGCCTGCGGTTTTTTTTTGCGCAGCGACTTTACAGAACAGATACACAAGTTGGATTGACTCATCAAATGATAATCATTATCATTTGTGTTTTGTCAGCCAAGGAAATCCTGTGAGCGTACCAAGCGCCAGCTCCGCCCGCAATGCCAGCCGCGCCGTCTGGCTGAAGCATTTGCACCAGTGGCATTGGATCAGCTCGGCCATCTGCCTGCTCGGCATGTTCCTGTTTGCGATCACCGGCATCACCCTCAACCACGCGGCCCAGATCGAGGCCAGGCCAACCATTGTGCGTCAGCAGGCGCAGGCGCCAGCGGCCCTCACCGCCGAACTGCGCGCCTACGCCGAGCAGCATGACGGCGCCAAAGAACCGCTGCCGGCCAGGGCCGAGCAATGGCTGGCGCAAGTCTTCAAGATCCAGCCGGGCGGGCGTGTGGCCGAATGGTCGGCCGATGAGGTTTATCTGCCGATGGCCAAGGCCGGCGGCGACGCCTGGGTGCGCATCGGCCTGCAAGACGGCGCGGCGGAATTTGAAAATACCGACCGTGGCTGGATCTCCTGGCTGAACGACGTCCACAAGGGCCGCAACACCGGCGCGGCGTGGAACTGGTTCATCGATATCTTTGCCGTGGCTTGTCTGGTGTTTTGTATCACCGGCTTGCTGATCCTGAAATTCCACGCGGCCAACCGGCCGTTCACCTGGCCGATGGTGGGCCTGGGTGTGCTGATTCCGGCCGTGATTGCACTGCTGTTTATCCATTAATCTCTCCACAGGACTTCCATGAAATTACGCTATTCCATCGCGCTCAGTCTGCCACTGGCCAGTGCTTCGGCCATGGCTGCCGATCTGGCCCTCAAACTCGATGTGCCGCAGCTGAACGTGGCCGAATACCATCGTCCTTACATCGCCGCGTGGCTGGAAAACGCCGATCAGAAAGTGGTGGCCAACATCGCCGTGCTGTACGACACCAAGAAGAAGGACAATGCCGGCACCAAATGGCTCAAGGACATGCGCCAGTGGTGGCGCAAGAGCGGCCGCGAGCTGACCATGCCGATGGATGGCGTGTCGGGCGCGACCAAGGCGCCGGGCGAGCTGACCCTGACTATGCCGAAAGCCGCGCTGGACAAGCTGCCGGCCGGCCAGTACACCGTGCTGGTGGAAGCCGCGCGCGAAGCCGGCGGCCGCGAAGTGGTGAAAGTGCCGCTGGCCTGGCCGCCGAAGAGCGCCGCCAACCTCACCGGCCAGGGCAAGGAAGAACTGGGCGCCGTTGTTGTACAAGTCAAACCATAAGCCAGGGGCGGGGACATGAAACTGCACAAATCGTTGATCGCGCTGGCGCTGGCCGGCATGTCGCTGGTGTCGGCGGGCGCGCATGCCCACAAGCCATGGCTGCTGCCGTCGTCGAGCCAGGTGGAAGCCGGCCGCGACGGCGTCGCCTGGGTGACGGTGGACGCCGCCATTTCCGAAGGCCTGTTCGATATCGACCATATGCCGCTCAAGCTGGACGGCATCGACATCACCGGCCCCGACGGCGCCAGGCTGGCGCCGGAGAACGTCGGCAACGGCAAGCTGCGCAACACCTTCGACCTGAAGCTGGTGAAGAAGGGCACCTACAAGATCGCGCTGGTGTCGCAAAGCGTGTTCGGCAGCTACAAGGACAAGGAAGGCAACGTCAAGCGTTTCCGCGGCACCGAGGAATCGCTGGCCAAGGATGTGCCGGCCGATGCCACCGAGGTGAAACTGTCGCGCACGGAGAGCCGCCTGGAGACGTTTGTGACCAATGGCGACGCCAGCAAGGAAGTGCTGAAGGCGACCGGCAAGGGCCTGGAGCTGGTGCCCGTCACCCATCCGACCGAACTGCGCGCGGGCGAGAAAGCCACCTTCCGCTTCCTGTTGGACGGCAAGCCGGCCGCCAATCAGGGCGTGAGCCTGATTCCGGGCGGCGTGAAGTATCGCGGCACGCTGGGTGAAATCCGCCAGAGCACCGACGCCAACGGCGAGCTGACCCTGGTGCTGCCGGCCGCCGGGGCCTACATGGTCAGCAGCAGCTGGCCGGCCGCCGCGCCGCAAGCGCCGGGCCAGCCGCCGCAGATGCCGCCCCGCCGCGCGACTTACGCGGCGGTGCTGGAAATCCTGCCGGAATAAGGCTGGCATGCGCCGGGTACTTCTGCCGCACGATATCTCGGACGATCCGGCGCCGGCGGGCGGCGCGATCCGCGATTACGCTGGGCGCAGCATGGGCACCAGCTGGTCGGTGCGGCTGGTGGCCGCGCCCGATGCCGCCTGCGCGCATCTGCAGGACGGCCTGCAGCAGCAGCTCGATGCCGTCGTGGCCGAGATGAGCCATTGGGAGGCCGGGTCCGACCTGGGGCGATTCAACCGCGCGCCGCCGGATAGCTGGCAGGTGCTGCCGCCGGCCTTCTTCGATGTGCTGTCGTACGCCATGGACGTGGCGCGCGCTTCCGGCGGCGCTTACGATCCGTGTGCCGGTACGCTGGTCAACCTGTGGGGCTTCGGGCCTTACGGGCGCTTTGACCAGCCTGACTTTGCGCCGCCCTCCGCCGATGAAATCGCCATCGCCCGCGCGCAGCTGGCGGCGCGGCCGGTGCGCCTGCGGCGCGATGGCCGCCGCGCCTTGCAGCCGGGCGGCGTGCAGCTGGACCTGTCGGCGGTGGCCAAGGGCTACAGCGTGGACCGGCTGTCCTACTACCTGAAAACGCAGGGCTTCGCGCATCATCTGGTGGAAGTCGGCGGCGAGCTGCGCGGCAGCGGCATCAAGCCGGACGGCCAGCCGTGGTGGGTGATGCTGGAGCAGGTGCCCGGTGCCGAAACGGACGAACTGGTGCTGGCGCTGCACGGCTTGTCCGTTGCCACCTCGGGCGATTATCGCCGCTATTTTGAAATGAACGGCCAGCGCTACTCCCACACCATTGACCCGCGCAGCGGCATGCCGATCGCCAATGAGCTGGCGTCGGTGACGGTGGTGCACGCGCAGTGCATGGCGGCCGATGCCTGGTCGACCGCGCTGACCGTGCTGGGCAGCCGCGAAGGCTTGCGTCTGGCCGAGCTGCAAGGGCTGGCTGCGCGCTTTGTTGTCCGTCAGGGCGACGGCAGCTTGAGCGAATATCTGAGCCCCCATTTACGCAACATGCTAGACGAATGATCTGGACCAACGACCCGACCCGATGGATGCTGGTGGCCGGCATGGGCGCGGCCTACGCGCTGGTGTGCCTGGCGCCGTACTTGCGCACGCGCCGCAAGCGTCTGGCCGCCGCGCGCTCCAGGGCGGAAGCGATGGCGTCGCCCGGCTGGATCGTCGCTTACGCCAGTCAGACCGGCAATGCCGAAGAACTGGCGCAGCAGGCGGCCGCCACCCTCAAGCTGGCCGGCATCCCGGCGCGGCTGGCGGAACTGTCCGAGCTGGGGGCGGGCGATTTGCAGGATGCCGAGCGCGTGCTGTTTATCGTCAGCACCTATGGCGAGGGCGACGCGCCCGATGCGGCGGCAGCGTTTGCCGGCCGCCTGATGACGACCTCGCTGCCATTGGCGCAACTGCATTACGCGCTGCTGGCGCTGGGCGACAGCGCCTACGCCCAGTTCTGCGGCTTCGGCCGCGTGCTGGACCAATGGCTGAAGGCGCAAGGCGCACAGAGCCTGTTCCCGCGGGTCGAAGTGAATCGCAGCGCGGACCAGGCGATCGCGCAATGGCGCCAGCAACTGAGCCATCTGGCGGGCACCAGCGATGCGCCGGACTGGAGCGCGCCGGCATTCGAGGACTGGCGCCTGAGCGAACGCGTGCATCTGAATCCGGGCAGCGCCGGCGCGCCGGTGTATCACCTCGAACTGGAGCCGGTCGGCGGCGTGCTGCCGGACTGGCAGTCGGGCGATCTGGTGCAGATTGCCGCGCCGGCCGATCCGTCCCGGGCGCGCGAATACTCGATTGCCTCGGTTCCCGCCGACGGCCGCGTGCATCTGCTGGTGCGGCTGCATGCGCATGAGGATGGCAGTCATGGCGTGGCGTCGGGCTGGCTGACGCAGCAGGCCGGGCTGGGCGCGGTGGTGCAACTGCGGCTGCGCCAGCACCAGCGCTTCCGTCTGAACGGCAATGCCGCGCGTCCGCTGATCCTGATCGGCAACGGCAGCGGCATTGCAGGGCTGCGCGGGCATTTGAAAGCGCGCGCGCTGGCCGGGCAGGGGCGCAACTGGCTGCTGTTCGGCGAGCGCAACGCCGCCTGCGACTACCACTACCGCGCCGAGCTCGATGGCTGGCGGCGCGATGGCGTGCTGGAAAAACTGGATATGGTGTTCTCGCGCGACCAGGCGGAGCGGCGCTACGTACAGGATAGGCTGGCGGAGCAGGCCGCGACGCTGCGCGAGTGGGTGACGCAGGGGGCGGCCATCTACGTCTGCGGCAGTCTGGAAGGAATGGCGGGCGGCGTGGATGCGGCGCTGGAAGCCGCGCTCGGGCGCGATCATCTGGATGCGCTGGCGGCAGCCGGCCGCTACCGCCGCGACGTCTATTAAAACTCCGGGGTCAGGTCCGTCATTTCTACACGCACTCAGCCGTAGCGATCGCTACGGCTGAGTGCGTGTAGAAATGACGGACCTGACCCCGGATTATTCTGCGCCGGCTTGTTCCAGGCCGCGGGCCAGGCTGGAGATGGATGGGTTGTCGATGAACACGCACCGCTTGCCGGTGCGCTTGCAGTAGTCTTTCACGCGCCAGTACGCGCTGTGGCTGATGCAGCCGGTCTGGCAGATCACCAGGTCGGCCGCCGCCAGGCTGGCTTCCAGCCGGCTGGCGTTGTCTTCCAGGCCGCCATCGTGGTGCGCGAATTGCGCGCCTTCACGTTCGATCAGTTCGCGATAACTGGCGACGTTGCCATTGCGTCCGCCGACGCACAGCACGGCGCGATCGCTCAGGCGCAACGGCATTTTCATGACGTGCTCCACCGCCGGGCGGGCTGGCGCCGTTGCTGCTGCGGCAGGTTCTGCCGTGCGCGCCAGTTCCAGTTTCAGTTCGTTGATCTGGTTGCGCATGGCGCGTTCCCGTTCTTCCATCTGGCCCAGGCGTTCGGCCAGCCGGGCGCGCGATTCCAGGCCAGGAATCGAGGTGCGCAGTTGCTCCAGCTCGGTTTTCAGCGAGTCGATCATGCTGTCCTTGCCTACCACTTGCGCGCGCAGTTGTATCAGCTGGGCCGCGTGCTTGTCGGCGTCGGCGATTTTCTCGGCCAGCAAGCCGTTGGTGCGTTGCTGCGCCTTGTGCAGGTCGTGCGTCAGACGCTTGTTGTCTTCCAGCGTGGCATTGAATTTGCCGAGGTCGGCACGCACGCAGGCGCCAGCCTGGTGCTGCACCATGTGCAGGTCGCGGCACATTTGTTCTTCCAGCTCGGGCGTGCAACGCGGATGCGTGAGGCCGGCCCAGAAAGCGCCAGCCACGTCGCCGTTGTTGACGGCGCTACGCCACAGCTCGGCCACTTGCTCGGTGTTTTTGGCGTTGCGGAAGCGCAGCAGCACCGGCGCATAGCGGCGTTCCAGTTCTTTTTGCAGCGCTTCCGACAGGCGGTTGCGCGTGCCGCATTCGGTCACGGCGCCCACGTGCACTTCGTAATCGTCGGCCATCACAGTGCCCTGGGTGACTTTGTCCACCAGCTTGCGCAGTACGCCCAGCGGGAAGCCGACGCCCACCAGCGGGCAGTGGCAGGCATGGCTCAGTTCCCACAGCCGGCGACGGCGAGAGGCTTGCGGCTGGGCGGCGGCAATCATGGCCGCCAGCGGATCGTGTTTCTCGCACATGGGCGCTCCTCAGGCCAGCGATGGCGCGGTACGCGCGCGCGCCATGATGCGGGCGAGGAAGTTGGTCTTTTCCTGTTCGTGCAGGTTGCGCTCCACCTCGCTGGCCCATTGTTCCGACAGTTGCTGGCAGGTCGCGCTCAGCACCGGCGACAGTTCCGGCAGGCCGGCCAGCGCTTTCAGGTGGCGCTCGATGACCGAGGCCAGTTTGAGGCAGCCACCGGCCGCGGCGTTGCCGGCCGTGTAGTGCGACATCAGATGCAGCACGGCGGACAACATCAGTTCGGGATTGTGGCCGCCATGCGCTGGGGCGAGGAAGATCGGGTTGCTGGGTTCGATGGCCATCAGACGCTCCTGTGTGGAAAAGAGTGCGGCTGGCGGATCGGCTGGCTACGCGGGTGGGGAGGAGGACGCGCGGCGGCGCGCCCTTTAACGCGCGGTTAAGCGGTCAGGATTAATTTGTTCAGTTGGGTGATGCGCAGGCGATAGACGCGGCCGCCGTGATCGATTTCAAGCTCGCGGCCACCATCCATCAGGCTGGCGCTGCTGATGCGCTTGACCGCTTGAGTCGCTTGCGCGGCGACCGGCTGGGTTGCGATGGCGGGCGGCAGGGCAGGTGGGGTGGTGATCATCGTCGGGCTCCATAAATAAGAATGATTCGCATTTGCGTTGATTATTGTGGAAACCGGGACGGAATGCAAGCCCTTTTCAGTTATGAATTCATTAAAAAAAAGGCCCGGTCGGAAACCGGGCCCAAGGCTGGGTAAAACGGGAGGTAATACTGAAAAGCTACTCCTGCTACAAAGCCGCCAGCAACTGGCCCGACGGTACGGTGGCGCCGCTCTTGTTGCGGGCGGCGGGACGGCCGCGCGTGCGCGAAGGCGGCAGGCGGCGCAGTGATTTCAGGGCTTCCGGATCCTTGATGCCGATGGTGCGCTGGTCGACGCTGATCAGGCCGATCTCGTTGAAGGCCGACAGCGTGCGGCTGACTGTTTCCAGCGTCAGCCCGAGGTAGCTGCCGATTTCGTGGCGCGTCATGCGCAGGTTGAACAGCTTGCTGGAATAGCCCATTTGCGCAAAGCGCTCGGACAGCGCCACCAGGAAGCGCGCCACCCGCGCCTCGGCGCTGAGCGCGCCCAGCATGCCGATCATGGCTTGCTCACGCACCAGTTCGCGGCTCATGACGCCGTACATCATGTTCTCCAGCTCGGCGTGCACGCGCCCCAGCGCGGTCAGCTTTTTGAACGGCAGCAGGATCAGGTCGCAATCGGACAGCGCTACCGCCTCCGACGAGTAGTGGCGGGTGTGGATGCCATCCACGCCCAGCATGTCGCCCTTCATCGGGAAGCTCAGCACTTGTTCGTTGCCGTATTCGTCGATCAGCACGGTTTTGAGAAAACCGGAGTTGACGATGTACAAGGTGTCGAATGGCTGGCCGATGGTGTGGATGCGCTGGCCGGTCTTGAATTGCACGTGCTGGAACAGCAATTCCTCGTTCGCCATGGAGCTGGCTGCCGGAATATGCAGCAGATCGCAGACTTCCTTGAGGTTCGACCAGAGCCGCCCCTGACGCTGGCGGCCGGCTTCCATCGACGACGCTTGCAGGGTCGTCGTGGCCGGACGAATTTCAGACGTTTGCGTAGACAGCATGGTTATCTCTCCTGTGGGCTAGGTGCTGTGCGGTATGGTTTCAGTATGCCAACACAGGGGGGAGATAGATATCAGCAACGGCTGAATGTAGACGTAGGAGTCGCACCTGCGACTGTAGGACAACTCCTACGCCAGAGTTCGCCTGTCAGGTCTTGAACGGCGACAGCAGGCGGTGCGCCACCGCGTATTGCACCATTTCCGACAGCGAGTTCATGCCCATCTTCTGCATGATGCGGGTTTTGTGGGTGCTGACGGTTTTCACGCTCAGATGCAGGCTGTTGGCGATTTCCGTGATGGAGCGGCCCGCCACCAGCAGCGAGAACACCTCGAATTCGCGATCCGACAGCTGTTTGTGCAGCAGCGATTCCTGCGGCATCATGATGTTGAGCGCCAACTGCTCGGCCACCTCGGTGGAGATGTACGGCCGGCCGGAAGCCACCTTGCGGATCGCTCCCACCAGCTGGGTGCCGGCGCTTTCCTTGGTCAGATAGCCCTGGGCGCCGGCGCGGATGGCGCGCACCGCGTACTGCTCCTCCTCGTGCATGGTGAGGATGAGGATGGCCAGCTTGGGCGCCTCGGCCTTGATCTGGCGGATCAGGTCGACGCCGCTGCGGCCGGGCATGGACAAGTCCAGCAGCAGCAGGTCGAACCCACCCTGGCGCACATGGCCCAGCACCTCGAAGCCATCGATGGCTTCGCCCACAATGTCGATGTCGGGCGCGCCATCGAGGATGCGTTTGAGGCCTTCGCGCATGATGGTGTGGTCATCCGCAATGACGATACGAATCATAAGGATCGCTAGAAAAGTAATTAATGGTAAAAGTTATTGCGATTCAGCTAACCTTATGATCTTACTATAAAAGGCCTGCGCACGCTATTTACTACCGGGTTCCTTGATCAGCCGGTGCACCAGCACCGGGATTTTAGAATGCTGCAATACCTTGTTGGTTACACTGCCCAGTAGCAGCTGGCCCCAGCCGCTGCGCCCGTGCGAGCCCATGAAGATCAGGTCGCAGCCCTGGTGTTGCGCCACATCGACGATCTTGCTGGCCGCGCTCTCGTGAAAGGCGGTCACGGCTTCGCAGCGCACGCCGCGTCTGGCGCAGGAATCGACCACGTCCTGGGTATGCTCCCGCCCGGCGCGCTGCATGGCGGCGCGGTATTCGTCTTCGCTGGGATAGCTGGGCGGGATGATTTCCACGTAGATCGGATACTGGTACTCGGGCGCCACGAACAGCACCAGCACCTCGGCGCCCAGCTGCTCGGCGAACTGCACGCCGGCGCAGGCGGTTTTGCTGGAGACGGCCGAGCCGTCGGTGGTGATCAGGATTTTGCGGTACATGATGGACCTCCCTTTCTGATTCAGCTCACAGTTTCATTGTAGTCGCGATTTACATTATTGATACTATGGAAAGACTTGATATTTATCAAAGAAAAGTGATTTACCCCGTATGGCACGGTGTGGGCTTTTATGCTTTTTACAGGTTTTTTTTGCACCAAAGCACTACTTTTGTGTCACGCGGCATACTCCGTTGTTCTATCCAATGTTAGTATCTCCAAATACAGCTAGTTTAGGGCAGCAAATTTACCAAATATGGAGAAGCAGGGATTATGACTAACGCCGCTGACGATTTCGACGCATTATTTGAAGAAGTGTCTGCTCAGAGCAAATCCGCAGCGCCCGCTCCAGCACCTGCACCCGCGCCGGCCGCTGCTGCTGCGGAAGATGACCTGGAAAGTCTGTTTGAAGAAGTGGCCGCCGCCCGACCGCCCGATGTGGTCGCCGCTGCCGAACCCGCCGCGGCGCCTGCCGCCGCCGACGCCGTCGATGGCGAAGTCAAGGACGCCATGTTTGAACGCCTGGGCGGCATCGTGCGCCTGCTGCACGACTCGCTGCGCGAACTGGGCTACGACAAGGCGCTGACCGAAGCCGCCACCCAGATCAGCGATGCCCAGGACCGCCTCGAATATGTCGCCTCGCTCACCGAGCAGGCCGCCAACAAGGTGCTGAATACGCTGGACGAAGGCATGCCGGAGCAGGACGTGCTGTCCAAGCAATCGAAAGACATGGAAACCCGCTGGGCCGACCTGTTCGCCGGCAAGCTGAGCCTGGAACAGTTCAAGCAACTGGCCGGCGACTCGCAGAAATTCGCCGTGGCGGTGTCGGCCGCCACCGAGGCTGAAAAAGCCCGCCTGCTGGACATCATGATGGCGCAGGACTTCCAGGACATCACCGGCCAGCTGATCAAGAAGGTGGTGCACATCACCAAGACCGTGGAGCAAGAGCTGGCGCAGCTGTTGAAGGACAACGCGCCGCCGAGCGTCAAGGAAAAAATCGCGCAGAAAGAAGTGTCCCTGATGTCCGGCCCATCGGCGCCGGCCGTGGCCCTGAGCCAGGACAGTGTTGACGACCTGCTTGCCGATCTGGGGTTCTAATGGACGATATGCTGAGAGATTTCGTCGTTGAGGCGATGGATCTGGCGGTCAATGTCGAGGAGCACCTGCTGCGCCTCGAACGCGACCCGGACAATAAAGAGACGCTGAATGCGGTGTTTCGTTCCTTCCACACCATCAAAGGCGGCGCCGGTTTCATGGGCCTGCCGGCTATGGTGACGGCCTGCCACCTGACCGAAAACCTGTTCGATGCCCTGCGCACCGGCGCCGCGCCGGTGACGCCGCTGTCGATCGAGGCGGCCTTGCAGGCCTCCGGCTTCGTGGCCGATCAGCTGGCCGAACTGAACGACGGCGCCGAGCCGGCCAGCCTGCCGGCCCTGCCGGGCGACCTGGAACAACTGCTGAACGACGCCATCGCCGGCAAGACCGACTCCGGCGGCGCCAAGCCGGCCGCCGCTGCGCCGGCGCCGGCACCTGCTGCGGCCGCCGCGCCGGCTCCGGTCGCTGCGGCGCCGGCCGCCGCGCCATCGGCCGACGGCCTGGACTGGGAAGGCATGTACGAAGCCGTGATGCCGCCGGGCAGTTATACCCGTTCGGCACCGGCCCCAGCCCCAGTTGCCGCTGCTGCCGCATCCGCACCATCGCCCACCGCGCCAAGCGCCGCGGAAATCGCCGCCGTGGCTGCCGAAGTCAAGGCCGCCCCGGGCGCGCGCCGCGAAGCCGCCGAGAAAAAGGACGAGCGCCCGCAAAACGCCCCGGCCAAGGAAGAATCGATCCGTATCGACGCCGTCAAGCTGGACGCGCTGTTGGAAGTGGCCGGCGAATCGGTGCAGGCCGCCAACCAGGCTGCCGTGCTGCTGGAACGCCTGATGCAGTTCAAGTTCGAAGGCCAGGCGCAGACGCTGATGTCGACGCTGGCCGAAACGCTGGAACGCGCCTCGCGCTACTCGACCGAACTGCAGCGCGCCACGCTGGCGACCCGCATGCAGCCGGTCGGCCGCCTGTTCCAGAAATTCCCGCGCCTGGTGCGTGAACTGGCCAAGGATCTGGGCAAGGAAGTCGATCTGAACATCGAGGGTGCGGAAACCGAAGTCGACCGCGTGGTGGTCGATTCGTTGTACGATCCGCTGGTGCACATGCTGCGCAACGCGCTCGATCACGGCGTGGAAACGCCGGAAGAACGCGCCGCCGCCGGCAAGCCGATCCGTTCCTACATTCAGCTCAAGGCATGGCAGGAAGCAAATAGCGTTATGATTGTGCTTCAGGATGACGGCAAGGGCATGGACCCGGTCAAGCTGCGCCAGAAGGCTTTGCAGAAGGGCCTGATCTCGGAATCGACGCCGCTGACCCCCGACGATTGCTATCAGCTGGTATTCTTGCCGGGTTTCTCGACCAAGGAAGTGGCCTCCAGCGTGTCCGGCCGTGGCGTCGGCATGGACGTGGTGAAGACCGCCGTGGAGAAAAACCGCGGCGCCATCCATATCGAGTCCGAGCTGGGCAAGGGCACCAAGTTCTCCATCCGCCTGCCGATCGAGTTGTCGATCGTGCCGACCATGCTGGTCTCGACCTCGGGCGCCGCGCTGGCGTTGCCGATGGCCGTGGTGCAGCGCGTGGTCGAGCTGCCGGAAGTGTTCATGGAAGTGGGCGGCGCCCCGGTCCTCAAGGATCAGGGCCGTCCGCTGCCGGTGCGTTCGCTGGCCGACTCGCTGGGCTACGAAAGCTGCCGCGAGAAGGTGGGTATTGTTGTCTCCGCGCCACAACCATACATTCTGGCGGTGGAAGCCGTGGACGGCACTGCCGACCTGGTGATTAAACCGATGACCGCGATTACCGTCGAGGGCATTACCGGCACGGCTCGTTCTGCCGAGGGCGAGCTGGTACTAGTAGTCGGCCTATCGTTCCTAATGGACGGTTGTAGAGGTAGTGTACGCATGGCGGCCTGAGTCAGAAGATCAGGCCAGAAAGACCAAAAGCCTGCGTCCACGCAGGCTTTTTTTATTTAGGAGTCATACCCCGTGTATCGGTATGCAGAAGGCATCGGGCTCAAGAGGTCGGACAGCGGTGGCTGCTATTGCATTGCACAATATGGCATAATCAAGTTGGATAATCGTAGCAGTATGCAAATGACATCATGAAGACGCTTTACGACAAACTCTGGGAATCCCACGTGGTCCGCACCGAGGACGACGGCACCACCATCCTGTACATCGACCGTCACCTCGTGCACGAAGTGACCAGCCCGCAGGCGTTCGACGGCCTGCGCGCCGCCAATCGCCAGCCGTGGCGCCTGTCGGCCAACCTGGCGGTGGCCGACCACAACGTGCCGACCACCTCGCGCGCCGAAGGCATTGCCGATCCGGTTTCGCGCCTGCAGGTGGAAACGCTGGACAAGAACGCCAAGTCCTACGGCCTGACCTACTTCAACATGAACGACAAGCGCCAGGGCATCGTCCACGTGATCGGCCCTGAGCAGGGCGCGACCCTGCCGGGCATGACCGTGGTCTGCGGCGACTCGCACACCTCGACCCACGGTGCCTTTGGCGCGCTGGCGCATGGCATCGGCACCTCGGAAGTGGAGCACGTGCTGGCCACCCAGACCCTGCTGCAGAAGAAGTCCAAGGCCATGCTGGTGGAAGTCAACGGCACGCTGCCGGCCGGCGTCACCGCCAAGGACATCGTGCTGGCCATCATCGGCAAGATCGGCACCGCCGGCGGCACCGGCTACTGCATGGAATTCGGCGGCTCGGCCATCCGCGCGCTGTCGATGGAAGGCCGCATGACGGTCTGCAATATGGCAATCGAAGCGGGCGCGCGCGCCGGCATCATCGGCGTCGACGACACCACCATCAATTACGTCAAGGGCCGCCCATTCTCGCCGGCCGGTCCGCAGTGGGACCAGGCGGTCGCATACTGGCGCACCCTGCACACCGATCCGGGCGCCAGGTTCGATCTGGTCGTCACGCTGGACGCCGCCGAGATCAAGCCGCAAGTCACCTGGGGCACTTCGCCCGAGATGGTGCTGCCGGTCGATGGCCGCGTGCCGGACCCGGACCACGAAAAGGACAGCGTCAAGCGCAGCGCCATGGAAAAGGCGCTGGTCTACATGGATCTCAAGCCGAATACCGCCATCGAAGACATCCGCATCGACAAAGTGTTCATCGGCTCGTGCACCAACTCGCGCATCGAAGACTTGCGCGCCGCGGCGGCCGTGGTGCGCGGCAAGCACCGCGCCTCCAACGTCAAGCTGGCGCTGGTGGTGCCGGGCTCGGGCCTGGTGAAAGAACAAGCCGAACGCGAGGGCCTGGACCGCATCTTCAAGGATGCCGGTTTCGAATGGCGCGAACCGGGCTGCTCGATGTGCCTGGCGATGAATGCCGACCGCCTGGAGCCGGGCGAGCGCTGCGCGTCGACCTCCAACCGCAACTTCGAAGGTCGCCAAGGCCAGGGCGGGCGCACCCATCTGGTGTCGCCGGCCATGGCTGCGGCCGCCGGTATCGCCGGCCACTTCGTGGACGTGCGCACACTGCACTGATTTGTACAACTAGCGGCTGAGGCGCCGCATCCAAACTAGATAGGAACTATCATGAAAAAGATCATCGCTCTGACCATTATCGCTACCTTCGTACTGACCGGCTGCAACACCGTGGCCGGCATCGGCAAGGACGTGCAAAAAGCGGGGCAGGCGGTCCAGGGCGCCTCAGGCCATTAAAAACCGACGGGCCAGGCGCCCGTCCACTGTAGAACGATCATGGAAAAATTTACGATTTACGAAGGTTTGGTGGCGCCGCTGGATCGCGCCAATGTCGATACGGACGCCATCATTCCAAAGCAGTTTCTGAAATCCATCCACCGCACCGGTTTCGGTCCCAACCTGTTCGACGAGTGGCGCTATCTCGACCACGGCGAACCGGGCATGGACAACAGCAAGCGTCCGCTCAATCCGGACTTCGTGCTGAACGAGCCGCGCTATCAGGGCGCCTCGATCCTGCTGACCCGCAAGAACTTCGGTTGCGGCTCCTCGCGCGAACACGCGCCGTGGGCGCTGGACCAGTACGGCTTCCGCGCCATCGTGGCGCCATCGTTTGCCGACATCTTCTTCAACAACTGTTTCAAGAGCGGCTTGCTGCCGATCGTATTGACCGAAGCGCAGATCGATCATCTGTTCAACGAAGTCAAGGCCTTCCCCGGATACAAACTGGTGGTGGACCTTGAGCAGCAGCGCATTTCCACCAGCAACGGCAGTCTCTCCTACCCATTCGAGATCGACGCCTTCCGCAAATACTGCCTGATGAACGGACTCGACGATATTGGCCTGACCCTGCGTCACGCCGACGCTATCCGCGGCTTCGAAGAGCGCCATCTGGCAAACCAACCATGGTTGGCTAACGTCATCTAAAAGATCGAAAACATGAAAATCGCAATCCTCCCGGGCGACGGCATCGGCCCGGAAATCGTCGCGCAGGCAGTCAAGGTACTGAATGTGCTGGGCGAACAATTTGAAATGGAAACCGCCCCGGTCGGCGGCGCCGGTTACGAAGCCAGCGGCCACCCGCTGCCGGAAGCCACGCTCAAGCTGGCCAAGGAAGCGGATGCCGTGCTGTTCGGCGCCGTCGGCGACTGGAAGTACGACACCCTGGACCGTCCGCTGCGTCCTGAGCAAGCCATCCTGGGCCTGCGCAAGAACCTGGGCCTGTTTGGCAATCTGCGTCCGGCCGTGCTCTATCCGGAACTGGCCAACGCCTCGACGCTGAAGCCGGAAGTGGTGTCCGGCCTGGACATCCTGATCGTGCGCGAACTGACCGGCGATATTTACTTCGGCCAGCCGCGCGGCGTGCGCGAGTGCCCGGACGGTCCGTTCAAGGGCCAGCGCGAAGGTTTCGATACCATGCGTTACGCCGAAGGCGAAATCCGCCGCATCGCCCACGTGGCGTTCCAGGCCGCGCAAAAGCGCAGCAAGCGCCTGACCTCGGTGGACAAGGCCAACGTGCTGGAGACCTTCCAGTTCTGGAAAGACATCGTCACCGACGTGCACAAGGAATATCCGGATGTCGCTCTGGACCATATGTACGTCGACAATGCCGCCATGCAGCTGGTGCGCGCGCCGAAGAAGTTTGACGTCATCGTCACCGGCAATATGTTCGGCGACATCCTGAGCGACCAGGCCGCCATGCTGACCGGTTCGATCGGCATGCTGCCGTCGGCTTCGCTGGACGCCAACAACAAGGGCCTGTACGAACCGTCGCACGGCTCGGCGCCGGACATCGCCGGCAAGGGCATTGCCAATCCGCTGGCGACCATTCTGTCGGCCGCCATGATGCTGCGCTACTCGCTGAACAAGGCCGAGCAGGCGGACCGCATCGAAAACGCCGTCAAGAAAGTGCTGGCCCAGGGCCTGCGCACCGGCGACATCTACGAAGAAGGCACCACCAAGGTGGGCACCGAAGAGATGGGCAGCGCGGTCGTCAAGGCACTCGGCTGATGCGCGTCGTCCCGGCGCAGGCCGGGACCCAATGATTGGATTCCGGCCTGCGCCGGAATGACGATCTGGTTAATTTAGACAAGGAAGAGCAAAATGAAACTCGTAGGTCTGGTAGGTTGGCGCGGCATGGTGGGTTCGGTCCTGATGCAACGCATGCAGGAAGAGGGCGATTTCGCCCACATCGAACCGGTGTTCTTCACCACCTCGAATCCGGGCGGTAACGCGCCGGCGATGGCCAAGAACGAAACCAAGCTGAAAAGCGCGACCGACATCGACGAACTGAAAAAGTGCGAGATCATCATCTCGTGCCAGGGCGGCGACTACACCACCGAAGTGTTCCCTAAACTGCGCGCGGCCGGCTGGAACGGCTACTGGATCGATGCCGCATCGACCCTGCGCATGGAAAAAGACGCCGTCATCGTGCTGGACCCGGTCAACATGCACGTCATCAAGGACGCGCTGGGCAAGGGCGTGAAGAACTTCATCGGCGGTAACTGCACCGTGTCGTGCATGCTGATCGGCCTGGGCGGCCTGTTCCAGCACGGTCTGGTCGACTGGATGACCTCGATGACCTATCAGGCGGCATCGGGCGGCGGCGCGCAGCACATGCGCGAACTGCTGACTCAGTTCGGCACCATCAACGGCGCGGTCAAGCCGCTGCTGGACGATCCTGCTTCGGCCATCCTGGAAATCGACCGTCAGGTGCTGGCGACCCAGCACGGCCTGTCGGCTGAGGAAACCAAGCAGTTCGGCGTGCCGCTGGCCGGCAACCTGATCCCTTGGATCGACAAGGACCTGGGCAACGGCCAGTCGAAAGAAGAGTGGAAGGGCGGCGCCGAGACCAACAAGATCCTGGGCCTGGGCCCGGACTTCGGTTCCAAAGCCATCCCGGTGGACGGCCTGTGCGTGCGTATCGGCGCCATGCGTTGCCACTCGCAGGCACTGACCATCAAGCTGAACAAGGATGTGCCGCTGGACGAGATCACCGACATCATCGCCTCGGCCAACCAGTGGGCCAAGGTGGTGCCGAACACCCGCGAAGCGTCGATGAAAGACCTGTCGCCAGCGGCCGTGACCGGCAGCCTGACCATCCCGGTCGGCCGTCTGCGCAAGATGAGCATGGGTCCGGACTACCTGTCGGCCTTCACCGTCGGCGACCAGTTGCTGTGGGGCGCGGCCGAACCGCTGCGCCGCATGCTGCGCATCGTGCTGGACCAATAAGCCTGAGCTAGTCTCAATCGGCACAAGAGAAGGGCTTTTCCCTATGTGTTTTCATAGGGGGAAGCCCTTTTGTTGGTTTACAGTGGTGCAAAGCTTGCATGCTCCCAAGCATGATGTTATGTTGGTATATCCGGGAAAGTAACATTTTCTCTCTGACAATCATAAAAACCGCCCCACTATGCCAGTACAAAATCGCCCCTTTGTTTCGTTCGCGTTGAAGTCACTCACCAGTGCGGTTGCCAGCGCTGTTTTGTTGGCCGCGTCTGCAAATGCGGCGGGACTGGGCAAGCTGACGGTCCTGTCGTCGCTGGGGCAGCCGCTGCGGGCGGAAATCGAACTCACCGCCGTCAGCGCGGACGAAGCCGGCGCGCTGGTCGCCAGGCTGGCGCCCACCGATGCCTTCCGCAGCGCCAATATCGACTTCAACCCGGCGCTGATGTCGCTGCGTTTTGACGTCGAACAGCGCAGCGGCAAGCAAGTCATCAAGGTCAGCTCCAGCCAGCCGATCAACGAACCGTTCGTCGACATGCTGCTGGAACTGACGTGGACCGGCGGCCGCATGGTGCGCGAATACACCTTCCTGCTGGACCCGCCTGACCTGCGCGCCACGCAAGCGCCGCAAGTGACGGCGCCGGTCGATGTCAGCAATCGCGGCGCCGGCACGGCCGCGGCGCCCGCACCGGCCGCCACGGCGCCAGCGCCAGCGCCTGCGGCCGCGGTTCAGCCGGCCGCGCCTGCTCGTCCGCAGCTGTCCGCAACGCCAGCGCCGGCCAAGGCCGCCGCCAGCGAATACACCGTCAAGGACGGCGACAACCTGACCCGCATCGCCAATCAGGTCAAGCCCATCGATGTTTCGCTCGACCAGATGCTGGTCGCGCTATACCGCGCCAATCCGGAAGCGTTCAGCGGCAACAATATGAACCGCCTGAAATCGGGCCAGATCCTGGCCGTGCCGGACGCTGATGCCGTCCGCGCCGCCGGCAGCGAAGCCGAAGCGCGCGGCGTGGTGGTTGCGCACGCGGCCGATTTCAACGCCTACCGCGCCAAGCTGGCCGGCCAGGTTGCCGCCAGCACGCCGGCCAAGGAAGCGGACGCGTCGCAAAACGTCTCGGGCAAGATCACCGCCAAGGTGGAAGAGAAGCCCACCGCCACCAACACCGCCAAGGACAAGCTGACCCTGTCCAAAGCCACCGCCAGCGCGCCGCAGCAAGGCAAGACCGGCCAGGCGGCGGAAGAGGACAAGATCGCCAGGCAAAAGGCGGTGGATGAGGCTTCCGCCCGCGTCAAGGAACTGGAAAAGAACGTCAACGACCTCGAAAAGCTGATGGCCATGAAGAGCAAGGCCGCCGCCGAGGCCAAGAAGCCATCCGCTGCGGCCTCCGCGTCGGCCTCGGGCGTGGTCGAGCTGGATGTCACGCCACAGCCGGAACACAAGCCCAAGCGCACGCTGGTGCTGCCGCCGAAGAAACTGGCCGAGCCGAGCTTCTTCGAAATCCTGATGGACAACATCACCTACGTCGGCGCGGCCGCGGCAGCCATCCTGCTGGGCGCCGTGGGCATTATGGCTTCGCGCCGCCGCAAGAAGTTCACGGTGCCGGCGGAAGAACCGTCCATCCTGGGCGATACGGCGATGCCGCCGCAGGAGCCGTTGATCGCCGAGGCCGGCGGCCAGAGCGTCGACACCAACAATAGCGTGTTCAACTCGAACTTCGCGCCGTCCGCTAGCCAGCTGGACACCAACGAGGTGGACCCGGTGGCGGAGGCCGACGTCTACATTGCTTACGGCCGCGACGCGCAGGCGGAAGAAATCCTGAAAGAAGCGCTGCGCACCCATCCGGAGCGTCACGCCGTGCGCCTGAAACTGCTGGAAATCTACGTGACCCGCAAGGATGCGCGCGCGTTTGAAACCCAGGCGTCCGAGCTGTATGCGCTGACGCGCGGCCAGGGCGGTGAATGGGAGCAGGCCGCCGCCATGGGCAGGGCACTCGATCCGTCCAATCCGCTGTACACCATGGGCGCGGAGAGCGGCAACACGCCGTTTGCCACCGCCCCGGTCACCACGGCCGCCGTGGCAGGGGCTGCTGCCGCCGCAGCAGCAGCCGACTTTGGCAACACCTACACCCCGGCCGAAGCTGCCGCGCCTGCGCTGGATCTGGACCTGAGCCAGGACGCCGCACCGGCCGCCGCGCCGCTGGAACCGGCCGCGCCAGCGCCGACCCCGGCCGCTGCGGCGGACTTCAACGACCTCGACTTCGGTGCCGACCTTGAGACCGCCTTGCCGCAAGCAGCGGACGCATCCGTCTCGCCGGCCTCGGTGGCGGCGGAAGCCGACAACCTGATGGACTTCGATTTGGGCGGCCTGAGCTTCGAGCCAGCCGCCGCGCCGGCGCCCGCTGCCGAACCGCCAGCCCCGGCCCCGGCCGACGATCTGGGCATGGACTTTGGTCTCGACCTGCCATCGACCGCGCCAGTGGCCGAGACCAAGCCAGCCGACACCACCGATCCGCTCGATCTGGATCTGGCCGGCTTCGACATTCCGGAAGTGCCGGCCTTCACCGAGCCGCCGAAAGCCGAGGCGGCCCCGCTGGACTTCGATACCGCGCTTGACCTGCCGCCGGAAGTGGAAAACATCACCGCCGCACCGCCGCCGGCCGCACAGGAATTCGATCTGTCGGGCATCGATCTGGACCTGGACCATCCCGGCGCCGCAGCAGAAGCGCCAGCCCCGGCCGCGCCGGCCCCGGCGCCTGCCAGCAACGAGCCGCTGTCCGCCCACCACATGGAAATGGACACCAAGCTGGACCTGGCCGTCGCCTATCAGGAAATCGGCGACAAGGAAGGCGCGCGCGAACTGCTGGACGAAGTCCTGCGCGGCGGCAGCGACGAGCAGATTGCCAAGGCCAACGCCATGAAGGCCCAGCTGGGATAAATCCGCGCCGTTATATAATGGCTGATTCAGACATTTGGATTGGGCAGTAGTGAAACGGATCGCAATCGGGCTGCAGTACGACGGCCAGGCCTGGCACGGTTACCAGAAGCAGGACCACGGCCTCACCGTGCAGGACAAGCTGGAGCAGGCGCTACTGGAGTTCGCCACCGTGCCGCTGGCTACCACCTGCGCTGGCCGCACCGATGCCGGCGTGCATGCGTCCGAGCAGGTGGTGCATTTCGATACCGACCTGAACCGCCTGCCGCATGCCTGGGTGCGCGGCGTCAACGCCTTCCTGCCGCCGTCCATCGGTGTGCGCTGGGCCAAGGAGCTGGAGGGCGACCCGAGCGTCGAAAACTTCTTCCACGCCCGTTTCAGCGCGCAGGCGCGCACTTACCACTATGTGCTGTACAACCATCAGGTGCGTTCTCCGCTGCTGCATGGTCGTGCCGGCTTCTACCATCACGCGCTGGACGTGGAGCGCATGCAGGAAGCGGTCAAGCCGCTGATCGGCACGCACGACTTCACCACTTTCCGCGCCGCGCACTGCCAGGCCAAGTCGCCGGTCAAGCAGATGCACGACATCCAGATCCGCCGCCAGGGCGACCTGATCATCTTCACCCTGAAAGCCAGCGCCTTCCTGCACCACATGGTGCGCAACCTGGTCGGTTCGCTGGTCTACATCGGCCAGGGCAGGGAAGACGTCAACTGGATGGCCGAGCTGCTGGCGGCGAAGAATCGTCAGATCGCCGCGCCGACCTTCATGCCGGACGGGCTGTATCTGGCCAAAATCGATTACGATGAAAAATGGGCGCTGCCGCAGGAAACCGCCAGCCAGCTGCCGTGGTTTTAAAAGGATAGACGCATGCGTACCCGTATCAAAATCTGCGGCCTGACCCGCGAGGAAGACATCCAGTCGGTGGTTGCCGCCGGTGCGGACGCGATCGGTTTTGTGTTCTATCCCAAGAGCCCGCGCTATGTCACGCCCGAGCGCGCGGCCGAGCTGATCCGCACCGTGCCGCCGTTCATCACCACCGTCGGCCTGTTCGTCAACGCCGCGCCGGAGGAAGTGGCTGCCATCTTGCGCGTGGCGCCGCTGTCGTTATTGCAACTGCATGGCGATGAAACGGTAGAGCAGGGCGCGGCCATCGCTGCGGCGGCCGGGCGACAGTACATGAAAGTGTTCCGCGTCAAACCTGACACGCGCCCGGATGAACTGCTAGAATACGAGCAGGCAAACCGCGCCGCCAGTCCCTTGTTCACCAGCCTGTTGCTGGATACCTATGTGGACGCCTACGGTGGCGCAGGAAAGGGTTTTGATTGGTCTCTCGTTCCAAAAGATCTCGCGCCTCGGGTCGTTTTGAGTGGTGGCTTGAGCGTACACAACGCGACTGACGCGGTGGATAGTGTACGCCCCTACGCGGTCGACATCAGTTCCGGTGTCGAAGCGTCCAGGGGGATCAAGGATGCCCGCAAGATTGCCGACTTTGTGGCGGCGGTGCGGGCCGGAGATACTCTTATCGAAAGCCAGACCCATCATGAAAGCGCTGTTCCACGCTAAAGATTACGAATTGCCAGACGCCAAAGGCCACTTTGGCCCTTACGGCGGCAGCTTCGTCGCAGAAACCCTGACTTACGCCCTGTCCGAGCTGAACGAGGCTTACGCCAAATACAGCAAGGACCCTGAATTCCTCGAAGAATTCCGCTATGAGCTGAAGCACTTCGTCGGCCGTCCGTCGCCGATTTATCACGCCAAGCGCTGGTCCGAACTGGCCGGCGGCGCGCAAATCTACTTCAAGCGCGAAGACCTGAACCACACCGGCGCCCACAAGATCAACAACGTGATCGGCCAGGCACTGCTGGCCAAGCGCATGGGCAAGCCGCGCATCATCGCCGAAACCGGCGCCGGCCAGCACGGCGTGGCCACCGCCACCATCTGCGCCCGCTTCGGCCTCGAATGCGTGGTCTACATGGGCAGCGAGGACGTCAAGCGCCAGGCGCAGAACGTCTACCGCATGAAGCTGCTGGGCGCGACAGTGGTGCCGGTGGAGTCCGGCTCCAAGACGCTGAAAGACGCGCTCAACGAAGCCATGCGCGACTGGGTGACGAATATTGAAAACACCTTCTACATCATCGGCACCGTGGCCGGCCCGCACCCGTATCCGATGCTGGTGCGCGACTTCCAGTCGGTGATCGGCGAGGAATGCCTGGTGCAGATGCCGGAACTGGCCGGCCGTCAGCCGGACTACGTGGTGGCTTGCATCGGCGGCGGCTCCAATGCCATGGGTATTTTCTACCCCTACATCGACCAGCCCGGCGTGAAGCTGGTGGGGGTGGAAGCGGCGGGCGAGGGCCTGGACGGCGACAAGCACGCGGCTTCGCTGACCAAGGGTTATCCGGGCGTATTGCACGGCAACCGCACCTATCTGCTGCAGGACGAGAACGGCCAGATCATCGAGACGCATTCGGTCTCGGCTGGCCTGGACTATCCGGGCGTCGGCCCGGAGCACGCTTACCTGAAGGATAGCGGCCGTGCCGAGTACGTCTCGATCACGGACGAGGAAGCGCTGAAGGCTTTCCACGATTCCTGCCACATCGAGGGCATCATTCCGGCGCTGGAATCGTCGCACGCCTTGGCCTACGCGGCCAAGCTGGCAGCCACGCTGCCGAAAGATAAGATTGTTTTGGCCAACCTGTCGGGCCGGGGTGACAAGGACATGCATACGGTCGCAGAGCGTATGGGTCTGAACTTCAACTAAGGAAACCGACATGTCCAAAATTGCAGCAACCTTCAGCGCTTTGAAAGCGCAAAACAAGACCGCGCTCGTTACCTTCATCACCGCCGGCGATCCGGGCCGTGAAACGACCGTGCCGCTGATGCACGCACTGGTGGCCGGCGGCGCCGACATCATCGAGCTGGGCGTGCCGTTTTCCGACCCGATGGCCGAAGGCCCGGTGATCCAGCGCGCCTGCGAACGCGCGCTGGCCAACGGCGTCGGCATCAAAGACGTGTTCAACTACGTGGCCGAATTCCGCAAAACCAACCAGACCACGCCGGTGGTGCTGATGGGCTATGCCAACCCGATCGAGCGCATCGGCGCCAAGGCCTTCATCGAGCAATCGGTGGCGGTGGGGGCGGACGGCGCCATCGTCGTGGACTACCCGCCGGAAGAATGCGAAGAGTTCGCCGCCGCCATGCGCGCAGCCGAGCTGGACCTGATCTTCCTGCTGGCGCCGACCTCGACCGAGCAGCGCATCGAGCAAGTGGCCAAGGTGGGCGGCGGCTTCAGCTACTACGTCTCGCTGAAAGGCGTGACCGGCGCAGGTAATATCGACACGGTGGACGTGGCCAACCGCCTGCAAGCGATCCGCAAGCACGTTAAGTTGCCGGTGGGTGTGGGCTTCGGCATCCGCGACGGCGCCACCGCGCGCGCCGTGGCCGAAGTGGCGGACGCCGTCGTGATCGGCAGCCGCATCATTCAAGAGATTGAAACCGCCGGCAAAGACGGCGCAGTCGCCGCCGTCCAGGCCTTCACTACCTCCATCCGTACCGCCCTCGACGCCTGACGTCTCTCAAAATCCGACTGCTCACCTTGATACATAGTTAAGTACTCGCTATGTTGAAAGGGAGCGGTCGTGCGCTTCACCTGGGATCCCCGCAAAGCCAAAGCCAACCTGCGCGCGCATGGTGTGAGCTTTGATGAGGCCATCACGGTCTTTGACGACCGTGATGGCGTGCTGCGATACGACCCGAGTCACTCGGATGTCGAAGACAGATTTTTCCAACTTGGCATCAGTGATAAGGAACGATTGCTGTTGGTCTGTCACTGTTATCGTGGCGAGAGCGTGCGAATCATCTCCGCGAGGAAAGCAGCTTTGATTGACGAAATTGATTATCTGAAAGGCGGCTGATATGCGTAAAGAAAAAGGGAATGCCGAATGGATTCCCAATCCGTACTTTGAGAATCTGAGCAAAGAAATAACCTTTCGGCTGGATCTTCGCTCGCTGGCCTATTTTGAAAAATTGGGTGAGCCTTATGGGCTTTCAGCCGAAAATATGATTTCTCGCTATCTCAGGCATCTTGCAGGATCTGGCTATAAAGCCAATCTTGGCATTCTTACCTTAAAAGAACGGGAGGAGTTGAAGAAATCACTGGAGGCGGAGGGTAAGCTTCCTCTGGACGAGTAGTGGAATTCCTCTAAAGTTCGACAGGGAACAGAGAAACGGCTACACTTCGGGCCACGAGTTAGCTGCAAGGAGAATTTATGAGTTGGTTGGAAAAACTGCTGCCCCCACGTATTCAGCGTTCCGACGCGGGCGCGCGCAAGACCATGCCGGAAGGCCTGTGGGTCAAATGCCCATCGTGCGAAGCCGTGCTGTACCGCACCGACCTGGAGTCGAACCTGCACGTCTGCCCTAAATGCGATCACCATATGCGCATCCGCGCCCGCGAGCGCCTCGACAGCCTGTTCGACGCCGGCGGCCGTTATGAAATCGGCATGGATACCCTGCCGGTCGATACGCTGAAGTTCAAAGATAGCAAGAAATACCCGGACCGCCTCAAGCAAGCGATGGAAGCCACCGGCGAGACCGATGCGCTGATCGTCATGGGCGGCTCCATCATGAGCCTGCCGGCCGTGGTGGCCTGCTTCGAATTCGAATTCATGGGCGGTTCCATGGGCTCCGTGGTCGGCGAGCGCTTCGTGCGCGGCGCGCAGATGGCGCTGGAGCAGAAGGTGCCGTTCATTTGCATCACCGCCACCGGCGGCGCCCGTATGCAGGAAGGCCTGTTGTCGCTGATGCAGATGGCGAAAACCACCGCCATGCTAACCAAGTTGTCGGAAAAGAAACTGCCATTCATCAGCGTGCTGACCGATCCGACCATGGGCGGCGTGTCCGCTTCCTTCGCTTTCATGGGCGACGTGGTGATCGCTGAACCGAAGGCCCTGATCGGCTTCGCCGGCCCGCGCGTGATCGAGAACACCGTGCGCGAGAAGCTGCCGGAAGGCTTCCAGCGCGCCGAGTTCCTGGTGCAGAAGGGCGCCGTCGACATGATCGTCGACCGCCGCAAGATGCGCGAGGAAATCGCCCGCCTGCTGGCCCTGTTGCAAAATCAACCAGTGGAAGTGCTGGCCTAAAAACGGCTTACGCTCTCACGCTGCGGCGCGCAATCGGATATCATCCGGCCTGCGCGCCGTTTTCATTTCTGAGTCACCATCATGTCGAACCTCCCAACTACTTTGCCCGCCTGGCTTGCGCTGCTTGAATCGCGCCATGCCGAAACCGTCATCAACATGGGCCTGGACCGCGTTCTGGCCGTCAAGGAACGCCTGCAGCTGAGCTTTAGCTGCCCGACCATCATGGTGGCTGGCACCAACGGCAAGGGTTCGACCTGCGCCATGCTGGAATCGGTGCTGATGCGCGCCGGCTACAAGGTTGGCCTGTACATCAAGCCGCACTTCCTCGACTTTAACGAGCGCGCCCGCATCAACGGCGACATGGCCAGCGACGAGACGCTGGTGGCCGCCTTCAACGCCGTCGAGGCGGCGCGCGGCGATACCTCGCTGACGTATTTCGAATTCACCACGCTGGCCATCATGAAGCTGCTGTCGCAAGCCGGCATGGATGTGGTCATTCTGGAAGTGGGGCTGGGCGGCCGACTGGACGCGGTCAACATCATCGATGCCGATGTTGCCATCGTCACCAGCGTCGATATCGACCACACCGACTACCTGGGCGACACCCGCGAGAAGATCGGCTTCGAAAAAGCCGGCATCTTCCGCGCTGGCAAAACCGCGATCTGCTCGGACCCGGTGCCGCCGCAATCGCTGATCGACCATGCCAACGCCATCGGCGCTGACCTGTGGCTGATGGGCCGCGATTTCAATTATTCCGGCGACAAGCAGCAGTGGAGCTACGGCGGCCGCGGCCAGCGCCGCAACTCGCTGGCTTACCCGAGCCTGCGCGGCGCCAACCAGATCCTCAACGCCTGCGCTGCCTTGGCCGCGCTGGAAGCGCTCAAGCTGGTGCTGCCGGTGGGCGCGCAGGAAGTGCGCACCGGGCTGGTGACGGTGGAGCTGCCGGGCCGCTTCCAGGTGCTGCCGGGCCGTCCGACCATCATCCTCGACGTGGCGCACAATCCGCACGCCGCGGCGGCCCTGAACCAGAACCTCGGCAACATGGGCTTCCACCGCTACACCTACGCCGTGTTCGGCTCCATGCACGACAAGGATATCGACGGCGTGATCGCCGCCATGTCCGAGCACGTCGACCATTGGTGCCTGGCGACGCTGCCATCGCCGCGCTCGGCCACGGCGTCGGAACTGGCCGCCAAGGTGCAGGCGGTGCAGCCGGAGCGTGACGAACGCACCATCAATGTGTTCGACGATCCGGGCGCGGCGTACGCAAATGCCATCAGCCGGGCCGGTGAGGATGATAGAATTGTGGTCTTTGGATCTTTCCTGACCGTCGCCGGTGTCATGGCGGCGCGAAAATCCTCACTCCACTGAACGCACAGGACTGAAATCACGCATGGGCTTGTTCTCGAAACTCGGTAAAAACAAGCAAGACGCTGGTCAAGACAGCGGCTATTACACCAGCGCAGATGACCGGGCCGCGACCGAACGCGCCCGCTCCAAGCGCGCCTCGTCGGCCGACGGCGGCGCCACCAAGCGCCGCACGCGCGAGCGTGAAGAGGATGATGCCGTGTTGCCGGAAAAGAAACGCGCGCGCCGCCGCCTGGTTGGCGCGATCGCGCTGGCGCTGGCCGTGGCCGTCGGCTTGCCGATGGTGCTGGATTCCGAACCCAAGCCCTTGTCGTCCGACATCGATATCAAAATCCCCGCCAAGGACAAGCCGACCGCGCCGGTGAGCGCGCCGGTGCCTGCCCAGGCCTCGCTCGATAGCAAGGAAGAAATCGTCGAAGACGCCAAGCCGGCCGCCAAGCCTGCTCCCGCGCCCGCAGCCGTGGTGGCCGCGCCAGCCGTGGCTGCCGTCGATACGGCTAAGCAGGCGGCGGACGCCAAGGCCAAGGCGGATGCCAAAGCCGAGCAGCAAGCCAAAGCCCAGTCCGACGCCAAGACGGAGCGCGAGCTGAAGGCGCGTCAGGAAGCCGACTACAAGCAGGAACTCGAACGCAAGCAAGCCGAGGCCAAGGCCGAAGCCAAACTCAAAGCCGAAAAACAGGAAACCGAACGCAAGCTGGCGGAAGCCAAGGCGGCCAAGGAGGCCAAGGCCGCCGAAGCCAAGCCGGCGGCAAAGACCGAAGACGCGCGCGCCCTGGCCATCCTCGAAGGCAAGCCAGCCGCGCCGGCGGAGAAATTCGTGCTGCAAGTGGCGGCCCTGAGCGACCAGGCCAAGGCCGACGAATTGCGCGCCAGGCTGAAAAACGCCGGCATCAACTCCTTCACGCAGAAGACGCCGTCCGGCGTGACGCGCGTGCGGGTGGGGCCGTTTGGCAGCAAGGAAGAAGCGGAGAAGGTGAAAGCCAAGTTGAGCAGCATGGGCCTGGAAGGCCGCATCGAAACCGTCTGAGGCGCCGCCTGACGTGACGATCTTCGATTATCTGGTCATTTTTGTGCTGGTCACGTCGGTCATCATCGGCGTGGTGCGCGGGCTGGTGAAGGAAGTGCTGTCGGTGATGAGCTGGATCATCGCCTTCGTGGTGGCCAATGCCTACGCCGCCTCGCTGGCGCACATGCTGCCGGAGGCGGTGCCGGGCGAGGTGCTGCGCTTGATCCTTGCCTTTATCGCACTGTTTATCGGTGCACGGATTTTAATGGGCCTGTTGTCGCTGGCGCTGGATGCCTTGCTGGATGCGGGCGGCCTGAGCTTCATCGACCGCGCGCTGGGCGCCGCGTTCGGTGTGGTGCGCGGGCTTGTAATTGTCTTGGCAGCCGTCATCTTGAGTGGGATGACGTCGTTGCCGAAGCAGGATTTCTGGAAGCATGCCGTCTTGAGTCCATACGCCGAGCAGGGTGCTCATGTGGTCAAGCAGTATCTTCCCGCTGCGATGGCGCAGCATGTGAATTTTTGAATTCGTTAAATCTGTAGTACCAGTCCAGGAGCATCATCATGTGTGGCATCGTCGGCGTCGTATCCCATCAACCTGTCAACCAAATGCTGTATGACGCCTTGCTGCTGCTGCAGCACCGCGGCCAGGATGCGGCGGGTATCGCGACCAATCACAGCAGCATGTTCGCCATGCACAAGGCCAACGGCCTGGTGCGCGACGTCTTCCGTACCCGTAACATGCGTACGCTGCAAGGCAATTCCGGTATCGGCCACTGCCGCTACCCGACCGCCGGCTCGTCGAGCGAGGAAGAAGCGCAGCCGTTCTACGTCAACGCGCCGTTCGGCATCACGCTGGCGCACAACGGCAACCTGACCAACTGGGAACAGCTCAAGAAAGAGATGTTCCTGAATGACCGCCGCCACATCAACACCGACTCCGACTCGGAAGTGCTGCTGAACGTGCTGGCGCACGAAATCCAGAAGGCCACGGTCGACATCTCGATCGACGCCGACACCATCTTCAACGCCGTGACCGTGCTGCACCGTCGTGTGCGCGGCGGCTACGCTGCCGTGGCGCAGATCGCCGGCGTGGGCCTGCTGGCCTTCCGCGATCCGTTCGGCATCCGTCCGCTGTGCCTGGGCATCAATGAAACCCCGGAAGGCGTGGAATACCTGATCGCTTCGGAATCGGTGGCGCTGGAAGGCATGGGCTTCCGCTTCGTGCGCGACATCGCGCCGGGCGAGGCGGTCTTCATCGACAACGACAAGCAATTGCACGCGCGCCAGTGCGCCGACAATCCAACCCTGAATCCATGCGTGTTCGAGTACGTCTACCTGGCGCGCCCTGATTCGGTGATCGATGGCGCCTCGGTGTACAACACCCGCCTGAAAATGGGCGAGTACCTGGCCGAGAAAATCAAGCGCCAGGGTCTGGCCGATGATATCGATGTGGTCATGCCGATTCCCGACTCGTCGCGTCCTGCCGCCATTCAGCTGGCGCTGGCGCTGAAAAAAGAATACCGCGAAGGCTTCATCAAGAACCGCTACATTGGCCGTACCTTCATCATGCCTGGCCAGGCTGCGCGCAAGAAATCGGTGCGCCAGAAGCTGAACGCGATTCCGGACGAATTCAAGGACAAGGTCGTGCTGCTGGTGGACGACTCCATCGTGCGCGGCACCACCAGCCGCGAGATCGTCCAGATGGCGCGCGACTCGGGCGCCAAGAAAGTGATCTTCGCCTCGGCCGCGCCGCCAGTGATCTACCCGAACGTGTACGGCATCGACATGCCGACCCGCGACGAGCTGATCGCCCACGGCCGCACCGTGGAAGAGGTATGCCGTGAAATCACCGCCGACGCGCTGGTGTACCAGGATCTGGACGCGCTCAAGCGCGCCATCTCGGATGTCAATCCGGCGCTGCAAAACTTCGAAGCTTCGTGCTTCGACGGCGTGTACGTGACTGGCGACGTGACCAAGGAATATCTGGATAAACTGGAATATGCCCGTCACAACCCGACCAAGGCCAAGGTGCCGGAAGACGCGGCCCGCTCGCAACTGAACCTGAACCTCGCAGCCACCGAAGCCTGATTGTCGCCCCGGCGAAGGCCGGGGCCTAATTGGATTCCGGCCTGCGCCGGAATGACGGAGCGGAAGCCAACACATGAACGATAAAAAGCACTACGGTTTTACCACCACCATCCTGCACGGCGACCGTCAGAAGGGCATCGAGCACGGTTCGCTGCACAAGCCGATCCACACCTCGGTCGCCTTCGGCTACGCCGATGCGCGCCAGCTGGCCTCGGTGTTCCAGGGCAAGGAGCCGGGCTTCCGCTATGGCCGCCAGGGCAACCCGACCATCTCGGCGCTGGAAGAAAAGGTCAACAAGATGGAGCAGGGCGTGGGCACCATCTGCTTCGCCACCGGCATGGGCGCGATCGGCGCCGTGGTGCAGGCGCTGCTGCGCACCGGCGATCACGTGGTGTCGTCGTCCTTCTTGTTCGGTAACACCAACAGCCTGTGGCAGACCGCCATGAGCCAGGGCATCGGCGTGTCCTTCGTGGACGCCACCGATGTGGCCAACGTCGAAGCGGCGATCACCGACAACACCCGCGTGGTGTTCGTCGAAACCATCGCCAACCCGCGCACGCAAGTGGCGGACCTCAAGCGCATCGGCGAACTGTGCAAGGCGCGCGGCATCCTGTACGTGGTGGACAACACCATGACCACGCCTTACCTGTTCCAGCCGAAGTCGGTGCACGCCGGGCTGGTGGTCAACGCCCTGACCAAATCGATCGGCGGCCATGGCAACGCGCTGGGCGGCAGCATCACCGATACCGGCGCCTACGACTGGACCCGGTTCCCGAACATCTACGACAACTACAAGAAAGCCGCGCCGCTGCAATGGGGCCTGGCGCAGATCCGCGCCAAGGCGCTGCGCGACTTCGGTTCCTCGCTGGCGCCGGATGCCGCGCACCATATCGCCGTCGGCGCGGAAACGCTGGCATTGCGCATGCAGCGCACCACCGCCAACGCGCTGGCGCTGGCCGAAATGCTGGAGAAGGACGAACGCGTTGCGGCCGTCTACTATCCGGGCCTGAAATCGCACCCACAGCACGGCATCAGCGCGGAACTGTTCCGCGCCCATGGCTCGCTGCTGAGCTTTGAGTTGAAAGACGGCCTGGATTGCTTCGACTTCCTGAACCGCCTGAAGCTGGCGATTCCGGCTTCGAATCTGGGCGACAACCGCACGCTGATCATTCCGGTCGCGCACACCATCTTCTACGAGATGGGGGCGGAGCGTCGCGCCTCGATGGGCATCGCTGAATCGCTGATCCGCGTATCGGTCGGTATCGAAGACACCGACGATCTGCTGGACGACTTCTGCTGCGCCCTCGAAGGCTGCTGACGATGAAAGCGCTGATCGCCACCGGCCTGATCGCGGCAGCCGCCGCAGCGCAGGCCGGCGCGGGCGATCTGCGCGTTGAAATCGACTACTACACCCATCACTACGACGGCGCCGACATTGCGCTGTCGCGCTTCCATTGCGGCGCCGCCAGCGCCATGCAGACCACCGAAGAGCGCAGCGCCTGGTTGGCCTGCTATGGCCGTTTCGCGCAGAATTACCGGGCCGCGCTGCCGGTGGGGCGCACCATTCCCGCTGAAGTGGCGGACGCCATGAGCGAGACCGAACTGGCCGCCGCGCAGCAATTGATGAGTCAGGTATTTGTGCAGGTCGCACAGGAGGCACGCCAGCAAGCCGATCTGGTCTTGCTGGCGCAGGGGGAGGTACTTAGTGCCAGGTCCGCATCAGGCCTACTGCCAGGCCTTCCAGCGCAAACTCGTCAGCTTCCGGATCGACCTTGATGATCTTGAAGTCCGGATTTTCCGGCAGCAGCTCGATGGTCGAGCCGGTCTTGCGGTAGCGCTTGACCGTCACTTCGCTGCCGATGCGGGCCACCACGATCTGACCGTTCTTGGCGCTGTCGACTTTTTTTACCGCCAGCAGATCGCCATCCATGATGCCGGCGTCGCGCATCGACTCGCCGCGTACTTTCAACAGATAGTCCGGCCTGGCGGAGAACATGGCCGGGTCGACGCTATAGCTGGTTTCCAGATTCTCTTGCGCCAGGATGGGCGAGCCGGCGGCCACGCGGCCGATCAGCGGCAGCGACATCATCAGCGCGGCCGGCACTTTCGGCGCGGCCGGTTCGGCGTGTGCGCCCAGCAGGCGGATGCCGCGCGAGGTGCCGGCGGCGATCTCGATCGCGCCTTTGCGGGCCAGGGCCTGCAAATGCTCCTCGGCGGCGTTGGCCGATTTGAAGCCCAGTTCGTTGGCGATCTCGGCGCGGGTCGGCGGGAAGCCGGTGTTTTCGATGGCGTCCTTGATCAGATTCAGGATTTGTTCCTGGCGTGCGGTGAGCTTGAGCATGAGTACAGTGAGCCTGTGTATATGAACAGTCTGTATTTTTGTACAGTGTGAAGCGAAAAGCAAGGAAATTTGTTGCTCAGCGCGAAATTTATTCATATTCAGTGGCTGATGCCTTCGCTGGTCCAGCTGCTGGGGCCGTCGGCAAGCGTGCCCAGGTACTCATTGCGCTTGCCGTCGCGCTCGGTGATGATGCGTGCCTGCGGTGTGTGCGGAGTGCGCGCCGCCAGTTGCAGCGTGACCGCGCCGCTGCGCGGATCGTAGACGGCACTGTCGTACTTGCCGGCCTCCAGCGTGATCCAGATGCGCTGCGGCGCGATGAACAGGCGCGTGCGGGCGCTGTCCTTCGGCGTGATGTGCAGCCGGCCGTCGTCCGCGACCCGCAGGTTGGCGCCGAAGGCCAGCCAGCCGAAGGTGGGATCGTTCAGCACGTAGGTGGCGGTGGCGTAGGCGTGGCCGTAGAAGCCCATGCCGTAGTCGCCGCTGTAGGCGTCCCAGCGCATCATGTCGGGCCAGGCGTGGAAGGCGGCCGAGGCAAAGCCCTGCTGGTCGATATTGGTGATCCCGCCCATCAGGCCGCCATAGGCCACGCGCAGCAGATGCAGGTCGGACGGATTGGCGCGGTAGGCTTCGAACAGCGGCACGGCGTTCAGCGTCGAACCGTAGTGGTGGATCTGGCGCTCAATGCGCCGGGTCTTGCCGCCGTACAGGAAGTCCCAGTAGCGGCGGGCGTTGCCGTTGTACCCCCAGCTCGGGATGATCGGGTCATAGCCGAGGATGACTTCGCGCGTGATGTCGGCCTGCGGCTGGTAGCCGAAGTGGCGCATCCAGGCGTAGACCTCGGCCTGGCCGGTGGAGTCCCACGCCATCTCGCTGCCGAACGGGTAGGCGAGCGTGCGCCAGTGGTCGGCGCGCTGTTTCATCAGGCGTTCCATGTTGGCGGCTTCGGCTTGCAAGCCTTCGCGCTGCAAGTCCTTGAGAATGTCGACGAAGACATCGCCTTCCATCAGGCCGAACTGCGCATACTCGGGCGCGTCGCGCACCATGGCCACCACGGTCTGGTAGGCATGTTCCAGATACCAGCGCCAGTCGTGCGTTTTTACGAGGCCGACATGGTTGCGCGCCAGGCGGTACAGCACCCAGTGGCCGATGGCGACGTGCGGATAGTTGTAGGCGCGGCCGAGGTCGGCGGCGTCCTTCTTGCTCCACGAGGACCAGCTGGTCCAATCGGCCTTGGGATCGTAATAGTTGGGAAAGGCTTGCGGGTCGTAGTAGAACAGACTCTTGCGCACGGCGCCGGCCTGCGGGCCATCGGCCACTTGCAGCTTGCCGACCACGGTTTCGTTGACCAGCTGTTCCAGCCTGGCGACTTCGGCGGCGTCGGGATTGTCCAGCTGCTTCATCATGGCGGCCACCCAGCTGCCGCCGCCACCTTCGTCGCTCATGCCGGAGATCCACACGCGGGTGTCGTCGGTGACGATGCGGTTGGCCTCGCGGTCGTAGGTCAGGATGGCCGGGGCGCGCTGGAAGGGATCGTTCTGGTCGTCGAACCATTGGCGGGTGGTGGCGAAGCGGCCCAGGTCGGCCACGGTCTGCTCCAGCGGCTTGGTGATGAAGTAGCTGATGGTTTGCACGCTGTGGTCGGCATAGGTGATGCTGAGCCGCGCAGGCCCCCAGCCCCGGCTCTTGACGGTGTAGCGCAGCCAGCCCTTGGCGGCCCAGTCGCCGCCGCTTCCGCTGGTCGCCGCCGCGCCGACGTCCCCGGGCGCTGACGCTATCCCGTGTCCAGCGCCCGCGTCGCCCCCGTCGGCCGCTGAGGGCGTCGCGTGCCCGTCGCCGCCCGCCACGGGCGTAACGGTCAGCGAGCCTGCCGGCTCGGCGCTGATGCTGGCGACTTTTTGCGGGCTGTGCAGGAACAGCGTGGCGTCCAGGTCGGTCGGCACCACATAGCCGGGCACGCCGACCGCCACCGGCCGCCGCTGTGCGACCAGCGTCTGCTCGATGGCGCGGATTGACGGCGCGGTCAAGAAGCGCACGCCGATCTCGCGTCGCTCGCCGGGCCGCAGTGTCAGGCTGCTGGGCGTGTTCCATTGCTCGCCGGCGTTTTTCCAGTCGGTTTCGGCATAGGCTTTGCTGGCCACGGTCCAGTCGTAGAAACCTTCGGCGGTCTGCTCGCGCTGGCTGCCATCCTTGATCGGGCGCCAGGCTTCCAGCGGCGTGCGGCCGTCCGGCAACACCAGCAGGGCGGGACCCTGGCCGTTGAGGCGCGTCACCTGCACATAGCCGGCGTCGCGGCCGATGTAGGGATCGGCAAAGCTGGCGCTGGCGTGGGCCTGCTCCAGCGTGCGGCCGGTGATGATGTTGTCGAACACCATGGGCATGCCGAGGCCGCCAATCTCCACCGGCCGCGCCGAACGGTTAATCAGCGTGAAGCGCAGCACCAGCGCGCCGTTCACATTGAGCCAGCGCCGCTCCACCGCCAGCGGCAGGCCGGCGCCCAAGGTGGCCGTGATGTCGGCCGCCGCCAGCGCGCGTCCGGCTGGCAGCACGCGCACCGGCTTGCGAGCGCGCGAGGAGGAATAGTCCTGCCAAGGGCCATCGCCGCTGCGCAGCCGCAGATTGAGGTCGCCCACGTGGGCATAGCCGTTGCCGCGCCGCTCGACCGCGCGCGTGCCGGGCACGAAATCGAACTCCGGGTCGGCCACCGGCGTCAGGCGCGCCAGCGTTTGCGTATCGCTGCGCAAGGCCAGCAGCAGTTGCGGCGTGCTGTAGGCCTGGCCGATGGCGAGGGAGGGCAGGGCGATCAGTGCTGCAACGACAAGTGATTTCATGGACAATCCTGTTGAAAGTGCAACACCATAGTAGCATTGCTGCTGCCACAACATGACGCTGGATTTCCTGCCCAAAAGCTGATATAGTCGCGGGCTTACCTCTTCCCACACCTGTCTTGACGCCAGGGTGGGCTATTTATCAAGTCCTTAAGGGAGTTATACATGCGTCACTACGAAATCGTATTTATCGTCCACCCGGACCAGAGCGAGCAAGTGCCCGCCATGATCGAACGTTACAAAACCACCGTAACGTCCCGCGGCGGCAACGTTCACCGCGTTGAAGATTGGGGCCGCCGTCAAATGGCTTACTCGATCCAGAAACTGGCGAAAGCTCACTACATCTGCCTGAACATCGAGTGCGACAACGAGACCCTGGTCGAGCTGGAAACCGCATTCAAATTCAATGATGCCGTTCTGCGTCACCTGACCGTCAAGATGAAGAAAGCGGAAACCGCTCCTTCGCCGATGATGAAATCGGTACAACGCGAAGACGCAGCAAAATCGCACCGCGCAGAAGCCGCAGCCGCTGCTCCAGCCGCTTAATTGACTGAGAAGGAACCGAGCTGAACCAGCTCCAGTTCATCGCCCTCATCGCCGAACGGGACGCCCTGCGCTATACCCCGGCCGGCATGCCGATCGTGAATGCTGTACTCCAGCACCGGTCGCAGCAGATGGAGGCGGGGATCGCCAGATTGACCGAGTTTGAAGTGTCCGCCGTTGCTGCGGGCGAAATCTCCGGCCGTTTCAATCAGGCGCCGCTGGGCGGGATGTACCAGTTCTCCGGTTTCCTCAGCAAGAAAAGCCGCAATAGCAAAAGCCTGGTGTTTCACATCATTGATTTTAGTGCTGTCCCGGACAGCTCAATTTAAATACAGGAGCCTAAAATGGCATTCGGTAAAAAGTTCGACAAAAACAAGCTCAAGCTGAAAGAAAAGCGCAAGCAACAAAACCCACTGTTCAAGCGCAAGAAGTTCTGCCGCTTCACCGCCGCTGGCGTTGAGCAAGTAGACTACAAAGACGTAGACACCCTGAAAGACTTCGTCCAGGAAAACGGCAAAATCATGCCGGCACGTCTGACCGGCACCAAAGCCCACTACCAGCGTCAAGTTGACACCGCGATCAAACGCGCGCGTTACCTGGCCCTGCTGCCGTACACCGATCTGCACAACGCCTAATCGCGGCAGAGAACCTGGAGAAGAACTATGCAAATCATTCTGTTGGAAAAAGTTGTCAACCTGGGCAACCTGGGTGAAGTCGTTAAAGTGAAAGACGGCTACGCACGTAACTTCCTGATCCCGCAAAAAATGGCGCGTCGTGCTACCACCGCCGCCATCGCGGAATTCGAAGCCAAGCGCGCCGAACTGGAAAAAGCTGCTGCCGCCAAGCTGGCCGCCGCGCAAGCCCAGGGCGAAAAACTGAACGGCATGACCGTGACCATCGCTCAGAAAGCCGGCGTTGACGGCCGCCTGTTCGGTTCGGTAACCAACTTCGACATCGCCGAAGCCCTGACCAAAGCAGGTTTCGCTGTTGAAAAAGCCGCTGTGCGCATGCCAACCGGTCCGCTGAAGACCGTGGGCGAGTTCCCGGTCAGCGTTGCTCTGCACACCGACGTGGTGGTAGAAGTGACCGTTGCCGTGGTAGGCGAAGCTGCCTAAGGCCGGACCGGGCGGCAACGCCTGTCTGGTTTTGCAACACCCTAGAAAAAGCCGGGCTAGCCCCGGCTTTTTTCTCGTCATAAAATTGTAATCTGGCACAAGCAAGCAGGTATAATTCGCGCCATGAACGCCCCCTCCGATCCGCAAGTCGATTCGCTACGCGTCCCGCCGCACTCTATCGAAGCAGAACAGTCCGTCATCGGCGGCCTGCTGCGCGATAACTCGGCGTTCGACCGTATTGCGGACATGATGCAGCCGGAAGACTTTTACCGTTACGATCACCGCATCATCTTCGAACAGATCGTGCGCATGATTAATGCGTCCAAACCGGCCGACGTCATCACCGTCTTCGAGAACCTGACCCAGCTGGGCAAGGCCGAGGATGTGGGCGGCCTGGCCTACCTGAACGCCATGGCGCAGAACACGCCGTCGGCCGCCAACATCCGCCGCTATGCCGAGATCGTGCGCGACCGCTCGGTGCTGCGCCAGCTGATCACCGTGGCCGACGATATCTCGGGCCAGGCCTTCAGCCCGCAGGGCAAGGAAACCAAGGAAATCCTGGACGAGGCCGAGTCGCGCATCTTCGCCATTGCCGAGCAGGGCGCCCGCGGCGCCGCCGGCTGGCTGGCGGTGCAGCCGCTGCTGACCCAGGTGGTCGAGCGCATCGACGAATTGTATTCGCGCGACAACCAGTCCGAGATCACCGGCGTGCCGACCGGCTTTATCGACCTTGACCGCATGACGTCCGGCCTGCAGCCGGGCGACCTGGTGATCGTGGCCGGCCGTCCGTCGATGGGCAAGACCGCATTCTCGGTCAACATCGGCGAAAACGTTGCCATTGAAGCCGGCCTGCCGGTGGCGATCTTCTCGATGGAGATGGGCGGCGCCCAGCTGGCCATGCGTATGCTGGGTTCGGTCGGCCAGCTCGACCAGCACCGCCTGCGTACCGGCCGCCTGAATGACGAGGACTGGCCGCGCCTGACGCACGCCATCCAGAAGATGAACGATGCCCAGGTCTTCATCGATGAAACGCCGGCACTGAATCCGATCGAGATGCGCGCCCGCGCGCGCCGCCTGGCGCGCCAGTGCGGCAAGCTCGGCCTGATCATTGTCGACTACCTGCAGCTGATGCAGGGTTCCAAGGCGGGCGACAACCGCGCTTCCGAGATTTCGGAAATTTCGCGTTCGCTGAAAGGCCTGGCCAAGGAGCTGGGCTGCCCGGTGATCGCGCTGTCGCAGCTGAACCGCTCGCTGGAACAACGCCCCAACAAACGTCCCGTCATGTCCGACTTGCGCGAATCCGGCGCTATCGAGCAGGACGCGGACGTCATCATCTTCCTGTATCGCGACGAGGTCTACAACGCCGACTCGCCCGATAAGGGAACGGCCGAGATCATTATCGGTAAGCAGCGTAACGGCCCGATCGGCGCGGTACGTCTGACCTGGATCGGCCAGTACACCAAGTTTGGCAATTACGTCGGTAACCTGTCCATCTATCAGGGCGACTAATCCTTACGCCGGCCCTATCACTGGCCGGCGCTCAGCAGTAGTAACAAAACGGAGAAAAAAATGTTTGGACGTTTGATGCCCACCGAGGGCAAATTCTTTGACCTGTTTAATCAGCACGCCGAGCTGTGCGTCAAAGGCGCGAAAGAAATGGTGGGCCTGATGTCCAATTTCGACGATCTGGAAAATCGCGTGCACGCGATCGAAAGCATCGAAAAACAGGCCGACAAGATCACCTACCAGACGGTCGACATGCTGCACAAGACCTTCATCACGCCGATCGACCGCGACGACATCCACAAGCTGATCACCCGCCAGGACGACATCCTCGACCTGCTGGAAGACGCGGCCCAGACCGTCTCGCTGTACGACCTGCACTCGGTGACGCCGGAAGCCAAGCGCCTGGCCGAACTGGTGCTGGCCTGCACCGAGAAGCTGAAGGAAGCCGTGGCCATGCTGCACAATATGGACAACTCGCGCCAGATCGTCTCCATCTGCGAAGAGATCGACCGCCTGGAATCGGACGCCGACCACGTGATGCGCGCCGCCATGTCCAAGCTGTTCCGCGACGAACCGGACGTGCGCAACCTGATCAAGATGAAGGCCATCTACGAAATCCTGGAAACCGTGACCGACCGTTGCGAAGATGTGGCCAACATCATCGAAGGCATCATCGTCGAAAACGCATAATTACAAAGACGAGTACCCATGCAAACCCTACAAATCAGTATCTACGTGCTGGGCATGCTGATTGCCCTGGCGCTGATATTTGACTTCATGAACGGCTTCCATGACGCCGCCAACGCGATCGCCACCGTGGTCTCGACCGGCGTGCTCAAGCCGCAGACCGCCGTGGCCATGGCGGCCATGTTCAACTTTGTCGCCATCTTCGTGTTCCACCAGCTGACCGTGGCCGCCACGGTGGGCAAGGGCACCATCGACCCGGGTGTGGTCGACCAGTACGTCATCTTTGGCGCGCTGGTGGGCGCCATCGTGTGGAACATCTTCACCTGGTACTACGGCATTCCCTCGTCGTCCTCGCACGCGCTGATCGGCGGCCTGGTGGGCGCGGCGGTGGCCAAGAGCGGCACCGGCGCGCTGATCTCGGCTGGCCTGATCAAGACCGTGCTGTTCATCGTGCTGTCGCCGCTGCTGGGCTTCATCTTCGGTTCGCTGATGATGCTGCTGGTGTCGTGGATCTTCGTGCGCTCGACGCCGCGCCGGGTGGACCGCTGGTTCCGCCGCCTGCAACTGCTGTCGGCCGCGTCGTACAGCCTGGGCCACGGCGGCAACGATGCACAGAAAACCATCGGCATCATCTGGATGCTGCTGATCGCCGCTGGCTACTCGACCGCCGGCGCCAGCGAACCGCCGCTGTGGGTGATCGTGTCGTGCTACACCGCGATCTCGTTCGGCACCCTGTTTGGCGGCTGGCGCATCGTGAAAACCATGGGCCAGAAGATCACCAAGCTGAAACCGGTGGGCGGCTTCTGCGCCGAGACCGGCGGCGCCATCACCCTGTTCACCGCGACCGCCCTGGGCGTGCCGGTGTCGACCACCCACACCATCACCGGCGCCATCGTCGGCGTGGGTTCGGCACAGAAAATGTCGGCAGTGCGCTGGGGCGTGGCGGGCAACATCGTGTGGGCGTGGATCTTCACCATCCCGGCCTCGGCCTTCGTTGCCGCGATCGCCTGGTGGATAGGGCATCACATCATGTAAAACCAAGGGAGCTGCGGCTCCCTTTTTTATTGCGCCGGCTGGCGTGGGCGGATGCGCAACTCATCGCCCACGCGCTGGATGTCGAGTTCGATGTCGGGCTGGCTGTAGGCGATTTCCGAAGGAATGGTAATGGCCTGCGCGTTATCGGCCTTGAACACGCGGGTGGTATGGCGACGCAATGCCCACAGGCTTGAGTTCTCGTCCGGCATGGGAACTGGATAATGTGATTGCGGCGGCAGGCCGAGATGCTCGTATGCACGGCGCATGATTTCTTGCTGCTCAATTTCCGGCATGTCAGGAGGCAAGACGACCTTCGCTTTTTTACCTCCCTTGGCCGTAATGTAGTAGGTATAGTCATACTCTGGCTTGTGCGGGAAAAAACGGTCCCGGATGAGGGGAAGCACAATGCTCATGGTTATGCTGGCGACCAGACCGAAAGCAAGTATGGCAATTGCCTGCCCCAATATTTGCCAACTCATGGCTTTCTCCCTCGCAGAAAATCGACTGCCACTGCGAACAGCCAAAGTATAAGCCCGATCAAAATAGAGGTTCGCACGCCATCCAGATTTGGAAAGTAAGGGCTGCCATGGTTGATGCTGAGGTAAAGACTGCACGCCCATGCGATCAGGCCGATCCAGAGCAAGACGTTGGTGCTTTGTGCTCCACGGTCATCCCAGGGCGTTCTTGGAAAAGTGAATGGCAACATCATTCCGAGGACAGCGCCTCCTACAGTCGGGCCGATGAATGCCACCGCCTCGGCATTGCCCGCACTGGCGCGCAACAAGAATTCAAGCACCGCCATTAGCCACGGGAATAGCCAGATCAGAAGTCGTCGTCCCATTTTGTCCACCGAAGAGTGAACCTCTACTGTAGGAGGACTCACCTGACGGCAGGTTGATGTGGATTACAGTAGAATCGGAATTCTTTTGATGAGCGGAAGATGATGGTGGTTGATTTTGCGGGTTTGAAGCGGTTGGCCGAGCAGTCGGCTGCGGTGGCTGCACCGTGCAGCTGTCATGACGCGGCGCTGCTGTCATGGCGGGCCGTGCCTCTGACGCTGGAGCTGGACCAGTTCGAGGAAGTGGCCACGCTGGTGGACGACCCGTTCGACGAGCCGACCTTTGCCGAATACCATCCCCACGGCACCCGCTACGACAGCGACGACGCCCCCATCGCGCCGCGCTACTTCCCCTGCAACCGCAGCCACGTCGTGCGCTGCGTGAAATGCAGCCGCCACTACCTGCGCTACACCGAAGGCGGCGGCTATTTCAGCGAAGTACGCATGCGGGCGTTGCGGCCCCCGGTCTTGGCGGACGCCGCTTTATAGCACGCCCGGCGCCAGGATGCGCTATCATCCCGGGTCCGTTTTAAAACCAGCCCAGATCCACATGCGTCCTCCTCGTAGCAAGCGATACTCCCGATTCCGCCAAGGCGTAGAGGTCCTGCTGGAGATGGCCATGCTGGGCGGCGTGGTGAGCGCCCTGAGCTACCACTGCGGACTGCATGGCCGCATGGGCGTCACCCGCTACAGCGTCACGCTGCCGGCTGAGCGCCGCCTGCCGCGACCGCTGAAAATCGGCTTCGCCTCCGACTTCCACGCCGGCCGTCCGACCCATCGGGCCATCTTTGCCGACCTGTTCGCCAAAATCGCCGAAGAGCAGCCCGACGTGCTGCTGCTGGGCGGCGACTACGTTACCGGGCCGGCGCGCCACGCGGCCTTGCTATGTCCGGGGCTGGCTGCTTGCCAGCCACCGCTGGGCAAATTCGCCGTGTTCGGCAACCACGACTTGTCCACCGACGACCAGGAAATCGCCCGCCTGTTTGGCGAGGCTGGCGTCACCATGCTGGTCAACCGCGGCGCCACGCTGCCGGCGCCGTTCGACAGCGTATCGATCTGCGGCATGGACGATCCATGGACCGGCGTGGCCGACGGCGACGCCGCCTTTGCCGGCGCCGGCGCCACCCGCATCCTGCTGGTGCACGCACCGGACGGCCTGCTGCTGCTGAACGGCCACCGCTACGACGTCGGCTTCGCCGGCCACACCCATGGCGGCCAGATCGCGCTGCCGGACGGCACACCGCTGGTGATGCCGCAAGGCCCGCTATCACGGCCGTTCTACTACGCTCGCTTCCCGGTTCCCGGCAATGGCGACCTCATCGTCAGCCGTGGCATCGGCTGCAGCGGCATCCCGGTCCGCATCAACGCCGACCCGGAGTTGGTGATCTGCACTTTGCAGTAGGTCGGTGATCAGTAGTCCCAGATCACCGGCACCCAACGGAAAGCGTCGCCGTCGATGGCCACCCGGCTGACAGACGGGAACGGCAAGTGGGCGGCCACCAGCAGGCCGCCGTTCTGCGCCAGTTCCTGGAACAGGCCAACGCGTACGCGAGCCGCCTTCTCAGGGTCGTGTTCGAAGCCGTTTTGCCATTCCGGATGATCGAACCCGACCGGGAACATGGCGTCGCCGGCGAACATCAGCCGTTCACCATCGGATTCCAGGTCGACCACACTGTGGCCCGGCGTGTGGCCGCCGGTGAGACGGGCGACCACTCCCGGCGCGACTTCGTACTGGTCGTCGAACATCCGGATCCGGTCGCGGTATTCGTTATAGAAGCTGGTGGCGGTCGAGCGCAGCACGTCCGGCACCGGCTTCGGCATGTTCGTGTGGGAGAAGTCGGGCGAAGTCCAGAACTTGACCTCGGCGGCGGCCACGTGGATGCGCACATCCGGACGCAGCCGTTTTTTCACATCATCGACGAGCAGCCCGCCTATGTGGTCCATGTGCATGTGGGTAATGATCACATCGGTCACGGCCTCCAGAGGGAGGCCGGCGGCCTCCAGACGCTGGGGAAACTGCCCGGCGCGCGGGAAGCCGGAGAACTGCCCACCCAGCCCCGCGTCGATGAGGATGATCTGCTCGCCGCTGCGCACCACCATGACGTTCAACGGCCAGTCGAACGTCTCCTGCGGCAGGAAATTATCGTCCAGCCAGAGCGCCAGGTCGGCCGGGGCGACGTTGGTGGCCATCGTCGATGTGGGCAACGGCAGCACGCCGTCGCTGATCACCAGCGCGTCCAGCTTGCCGACCCGCAGCGCGTAACGCGACGGCACTAGCTCCTGTGGCGCGTTGACCAAACCCATGTCGGTATGCGTATCGCGTTTGATCGGACTCTTTTTTGTTTGCGCCTGAATGTTGCTCACCATTTGATTCATTTTCTTCTCCTGTTGAATGTTGCGCGTGGTCGACCAATGTCATGCTTCGGGTCTCGGCGTAATGGGAGATGCCCTGTGCGTCTCCCATACCCTTAAGACGGCGCTGCCAACCGGTTTGTGACGGCGCTTGATTTACAATAAGCTCTGCTTTATGGAAGAGGCGATGGCTGGCTATATTCAACTTGCGGAAGAAGATCCCGGCGCGGCCGATTCGATGGCTTTGATGGATGAGTTGTCGACGGCGCTGGAGGCGATTACCGGCGATGGCGGCAGGTCATCCTTCGATGTCGACGATGTGCGCGGCCCGATGGCGTGTTTCGTGATCGCACGCGATCACAGCGGCGCTGCGCTCGGCTGTGGGGCGTTGCGGCCGCTGCAACCGGGCGTGGCGGAAATCAAGCGCATGTATGCGCGTCATGGCACCAGCGGCGTCGGCAGCGCGGTGTTGCGCTATCTGGAGGAAGAGGCGGTGGCGATGGGCTATCAGGCTATCTGGCTGGAAACCCGGCTGGTCAACCGCCGAGCCGTCGATTTCTACGAGGCGCGGGGCTATACCCGCATCGCCAACTATGGCAAATATATCGGCAATCCCCTCGCGGTGTGCTTCGAGAAACAGTTGCCATCCCTGCTGGAACTGGCTTAAGCGGATGTAAGCATGGTCTTACATGCCGTCGCGGCGGGCGCTGCTTACGTGCGGCGGCAACCGGGCGCACAATGCTGGCCATGAAGATCATTGACCAACGCTATCTGGAGGGCGGCAACCGCTATTCCACCCAACCGTGCTTATTGAGTATTCTTGAGCTGGACCCGGTCACGCCCGAAGCCACCGAGAAGCTGCAAAAGCGCCTGTATAACGTCTTGCCCGGGCTGCGCCGTTTGCGCGGCGTGGTCGGCAAGCGTGCCGACGCCGTACCGCGCGTGGTGGAGCTGGTGCAGCAAACCGCCATCGAATTGCGCCGTCTGGCCTTGAACGACGTGGCGATCGGCTTTGTCGGCGTGGTGCCGCGCATGCCGGGGCGCTATCGGCTGGTGCTGCCGGCGGTTGCCGGTGCGCCGGCGCTGGCGATGGCCACGCAGCTGGTCAGTGCCATGCTGGCCGGCCGCTCCTACAATCTGAAAGCCGGCCTGACACGCCTGCGCTTGCTGGCCGACCGCCGCCGCAAGCCACGCGGTCACTTGATGCAAACCGCGCGCACCATTTTGATGTCGGTAATTCCCAGGCGAACCTTGGCGATGCCTGGCTTTCTATGAGTTGTAACCCTACGGTTGCAGCAGTGTAGCGTGGTGCTGTGCAAACCATAATTCCACATCTTGCTGGAATTTTTCTGCAATGATCAGTGCGTCGTCGACGTCGGCTTGCGTTGCCAGGAAACCACCATATTTTCGATTACGCCACCGGCGCATGGCCTCGATTTCATCGTATCGATGCGTGGATAGCCCGATCACACTGGACGCTGCTTCCAGGGCAACTTCATGATGGCCCGGTTTTGAGTTAACCCGATATCCCGACGCAGCAAGCACGGCAAGCGCGGCAAGAAAAACCACGTCGTAGGCGGCCTCCATCCGTGTGCTAAAGGAATTCGCTTTGCGATGTGCATCAGCCAGTTGCTCGACGCTTGTGCGCAGCCATTGCTGGACTTGAATTTTATTGGTCGCTTGAGGTAGTAGCGGTGTGTCGGGCTTTTTTCGCAGGGCGGCCAAGGTTTGCAAGACCATGCGGATCTCCTTTCAAGAGGAGGATGGGGCCGTCAAGCAGTGTAGCAATGAACTCGTCTCCCTGATCCTGCAAGTGCTTGATCATTGATCTGGAGAAAACGGACGCATTAAAAGCGCGGTCAAATTGTCGTTCCAAAGGCCTCAGCAGCGCATTAATCCGTATTTCGGAAATGTCCCCGATGATAAGAATGTCGACATCGCTTTGAGCGCTTTCCTGTTGGCGGGCCACTGAGCCAAATAGAGCAGCAGATTCCACGTTAGGCAGTCCTGCGAATAATTCTTTTAGCGCGATCGCTATCCTGCTGGATTGCTGAAATAGCTGCACCAGTGGCCGGAGTGCTGGATCGGGTGATGCACGATAGCCTGTTTTCTCCGCTGTTGTCACCAAGCCCAGTGCGGACCAGCGCTGTAACCAGCGGCTTAGGTTGCCTGAGTCCACTTGCGCTTCATTGGCAAGCTCGCGCAGGCCGAATGTATGCTCCGGTTGTTCGAACAGGCAACGCAAAGCGCGGAAGCGGCCGGCACCGCCAAAGAGTTCGGCAAACATCGCTGTGTTCATCATTTTCCCTGCTATCAAAGGTGCTGTTGATAGTACAGTGGTTGCTGTTGAATGTACAGCGTCTCACTTGATGCAAACCGCGCGCACCATTTTGATGTCGGTGATGCCGAGGAGGACTTTTTCGATGCCGTCCATTTTCAGCGTCAGCATGCCGTCTTCCAGCGCGGCGGCCAGCAGCTGAGCGACGCGTGCGTGTTCCTGCAATAGCTTTTTGACCTTGTCGGTGCCGAGCATCAGTTCGTGCAGGCCGATGCGGCCTTTGTAGCCCTTGTTGCATTCATCGCAGCCTATCGCGCGGTAGAGCGTGAATTTGCCCTCTTTTGTGTATTGCTGGCGCCAGCGTGCAAGGATGGTGTTTTTGTCCAGCAGGTCCTCGCAGTATTCGCTCAGCAGCGCGTCCAGTTCCTCCGGCGACGGCTCGTAGGCTTGCTTGCATTTGCCGCACAGGCGCTTGGCCAGCCGTTGCGCCAGTATGCCCAGCAGCGCATCGGAGAAGTTGAACGGGTCCATGCCCATGTCCAACAGCCGCACGATGGATTCCGGCGCGCTGTTGGTGTGCAGCGTGGAAAACACCAGGTGCCCGGTCAGCGAGGCTTCGATGCCCATGCTGACGGTTTCCTTGTCGCGCATTTCACCAACCATGATGATGTCCGGATCGGCGCGCAGGAAGGCGCGCATCACGGTGGCGAAGTCCAGTCCGGCCTTGCGGTTGACCTGCACTTGGCGCAAGCCTTTCTGTGTGATTTCCACCGGATCTTCGGCGGTCCAGATCTTGGTGTCGGGCGTGTTCAGATAGCTGAGCACGGAGTGCAGGGTGGTGGTCTTGCCGGAGCCGGTCGGGCCGCAGACGAAGAACAGGCCGTAGGGCTTGCTCACCGTTGCGCGCAGGCGTTCGAGGTTGAACGGCAGCACGCCCAGCTTGTCGAGCGGGATCGGTTCGCCGGCCGCCAATATGCGCATGACGATGTCTTCCACTCCGCCCGACGAGGGGATGGTCGCCACCCGCAACTCGATATCCAGCGGGCCGTATTTTTTAAACTTGATCTTGCCATCTTGCGGCTTGCGGCGCTCGGAGATGTCGAGGTCGCACATGATTTTCACCCGCGCCACCAGCGCCGCGCGGTAGCTGGCCGGAATTTCGATATAGGGCACCAGCGTGCCGTCCTTGCGGAAGCGGATGCCGGTCTTGCCTTTGCCCGGCAGCGGTTCGATGTGGATGTCGGACACGCCCTGCCGGTACGCGTCCATGATGATTTTGTTGAGCAGCTTGACCAGCTCGTTCTCCACCGCCTCCGACACCTCGCCCGAGCCTTCGCCCTCTTCATCGTAGGCGTCGTCCATGCCGGACAGCAGATCGCCCACGCTGGCGCTGTCGCCGACGCCAAAGAACAGTTCCACCATCTGGCGGAATTCGCGCTGCGAGGTGACGCGGTACAGCGGCTTGGCGCGCGGGAAGATCTGTTCGACGATGTGGGTGTGCGCCAGCCGCTCCGGGTCCAGCGCCGCCACCAGCAAGCCATCCTTGCCGTCTTCCAGCGGCAGCCAGCCCGATTCTTCCACGTACTGGCGCTTGAGGTTTTTCAGCAGTTCCACCGGTTTCAGCCGGTCGGCGCGGAAGTGCTCGTACGGCACGCCGAAGTGTTTTTCCAGCGACACGCCGATGGCGGCCGGCTTGATCTCGTATTCATCGATCAGCACGTCCTCGATGTCGACCTCGCGGGCGCGCGCGCTGCGCGTGGCCGCTTCCAGCTCCTGCGCCGAGATCACCGCCTCTGTCACCAGCCCGTCATACTTGGTGCGTACCATCTGCGGTGGCTTCATGCGCTGCGAGAAGGCCACGGACAGGGTTTCGCACAATTCCTTGACGCCGTCTTCGGCAATGCTGGAGAAGGGCGTGCGGTCGCGGTTGTTGATGAACTGAACCACGCCCAGCAGCTCGCGCGATTGCACCGCGATCAGCGGCGCCACCAGCATTTGTTTGGTGCGGTAACCGGTGCGCTGGTCTACGCCTTGCTGGAAGCGCAGTTCGGGCGAGTAGCGCGCCAGCTCGGCCTGGTCGTAGACGTCGGCGATGTTGACGGTCTTGCGCGTCAGCGCCACGTAGCCGGCGATGCTGGCCGGCGTGATCGCCAGCTTGAGGTCACGGAACGAGGTCAGGCCGGTCTTGACCTTGGAGACGATGTAGTCTTTCTCCTTGTCCATGGCATACAGCGTGAAGCGGTCGCAATTGAACAGGTCGCAGAACTCCATGCCCAGATCGAGCATGATTTCATCGAGGTTGCTGGTGGCGTGGATCTTGGTGGTGACGGCTTGCAGCTTCTGGAAAAACGCCAGCCGCAGATCGACATTGTCAGGTCGTACACTGGGGTGGCCGGCGTCATTCATGATCGCTCCGCTAATTGAGTTGGACTTCCATTCCTTCGTAAGCGAGGAAGACTTGCAGCTCACCAAGCACGGCGGCGTGGCGCGCCATCACGTCGGCGAAGACGGCTTCCAGTTCGTCGTCGCTGCGGGTCGGTTCGTGATGGGTACAGTATAGCGCCTTGACGCCGGTGCGCAGCGCCAGCGCGAAGGCGGAATCGAAGGTGCCGTGGCCCCAGCCCTGCTTGGCCGGATACTCTTCGCGCGTGTAGGAGCAGTCGACGATCAGCGCATCGACACCTTGCACCATGGCATCGATGGCGGCGCTGCGTTCGGCCATCCACTGCTGGTAGGCGCCGTGCTCGGGATGGCCGGGCGGATGGATGTTGTAGTGCGGCTCGTGGTCGCCGGTAAAGAACAGCGAGCGGCCATTGCATTCGATGCGGTAGCCAAGGTCGGTCACCGGGTGGTTCATCACCACATTGCGGACTACGGCATCGCCCACCGTGACCGGCTGGTCGATTTCCAGGGTCTGGTATTCGATGGTGGCGTCCATCTGGGTTTCGCTGACCGGGAAGTAGCTGTTCTGCAGCTGCACGCCCATCACGTGCTCGATGCCGTTGCCGGTCACCGGGTCGGTCACGCCATGCAGGCGTACGCGGCTGTCGTGGATGAACAGCGGCGAGAAGAAGGGCAGGCCGTGGATATGGTCCCAGTGGCTGTGGGTGATGAAGATGTTGGCGTGTATCGGCCTGGTTTTGTTTTGGATCAGGGACTGGGCCAGCGCAAACAGGCCGGTGCCACCGTCGATGACGATCAGGGTGTCGTTGTCGGTGCGTACTTCAATGCAGGTGGTGTTGCCGCCATACCGCGCGGTGCGCGGGCCGGGGGAGGGTATGGAACCACGGACTCCCCAAAATTTGAATTTCATACGCGAATCCCTGAGAGACACTCTTATTGTTGTTAATTTGTTGCCTTCGATAATAGCTTTTTTTTGCCGGAAGAGGGCAAAAGCCGATGTAAATTCGTCGCATCGGCCATTTCCCGATGTACAACAGCTTGCACTAGAGCTACACTCTGCAACTATGCGCGCCCGTTGCGCAGTGTTGCGCCCGTTCGAAACGTTGTCAAAAAAAACAACCATGCAAGAGTTGAATCAAATCCAAATCGCTGCGCGCCTGGACCAGTTGACCGAACTCAGCGTCCAGCTGGGCAGCAATCACGATACCGATTCGCTGCTGGAGCGCATACTGGTGGTGGCCAAGAGCATGACCAACGCCGACGGCGGCACCCTGTACCGTCCCAGCGAGGACATGCAGCAGCTGAATTTCCATATCCTCCTCAACGATACGCTGAACATCCATCAGGGCGGCTCCAGCGGCATGCCGGTGTCCGGCGGCGTGCCGCTATACGACGAGCAGGGCGGGAAGAACCTGGGCGCCGTGGCCGCCTACGCCGCCCACTTCCGCCTGTCGGTGAATATTGAGGATGTGTACAAGGCCGATGTGTTCAATTTCTCCGGCATGGTCAAGTTCGACCAGCTGCGCGGCTACCATTCGCAATCCATCCTGACGGTGCCGATGAGCGACCACGAGGGCGAACTGATAGGCGTGCTGCAGCTGATCAATGCCAAGGACCCGGCCACCGGCGCCATCTGCGCCTTCAGCCAGACCGACCAGCGTTTCATCGAAGCGCTGGCGGCGCAGGCGGCGGTGGCGCTGACCCACCAGCGCCTGATCTACCAGTTGGAAGAACTGCTGGAATCGCTGGTCAACCTGATCAACATCGGCATCGACGACAAATCGCCGTACACCGGCCGCCACTGCCAGTTCGTACCGGAGCTGACCATGATGCTGGCCGAAGCCGTGCACCGGACGGACAGCGGCCCGCTGGCCGATTTCCGCATGACCGACGCCGACCGCAAGGAGCTGTGGCTGGCCGGCCTGCTGCACGATTGCGGTAAGATCACCACGCCGGTGCATGTGGTCGACAAGGCCACCAAGCTGGAAACCATTTTCGACCGCATCGCCCTGGTGGACACCCGTTTCGAGGTGCTGCTGCGCGACGCCGAGATCGCCGCCCTCAAGCGCAAGCTGGCGCCGGGCGCCGACGCCGCCGCCATCGATGAGGAACTGGCGCGGCAACAGGCCGCCCTGCGTGCCGAGCGCGACTTCATCCGCGCCGCCAACGTCGGCGGCGAGGGCATGAAGCCGGAAGATCAGGAGCGGGTGCGCCAGATCGGCCAGCGCCGCTGGACCGGTCCGGACGGCGTCGAGCGCGCCTTCCTGGACGATGACGAACTGCTCAACCTGACCATCAGGTTCGGCACCCTGACCGATTCCGAGCGCAAGCAAATCAACAACCATATCGTCATGACCATCAAGATGCTGGAAGCCCTGCCGTGGCCGAGGCACTTGAAGAACGTGCCGGAATACGCCGGCGGCCACCACGAGCGCATGGACGGCAAGGGCTATCCGCGCGGCCTGACCAAGGACCAGATGTCGGTGCAGGCGCGGGTGATGGCGATTGCCGACATCTTCGAAGCGCTGACCGCCAAGGACCGTCCCTACAAGAAGGGCAAGATGCTGTCCGAATCCCTGCGCATCCTCGGCAACTTCTCGCTCAACGGCCATATCGACCCGGATCTGTTCGACATTTTCATCCGCAACAAGATCTACATGGAATTCGCCCATAAAAACATGGATGAGAAACAGATCGACGTCATCGACGAAGGCCAGATCCCAGGATACCAGCCCTGATGCGTCTGCTTCCCGCCAGGCTCATCAAAATCCTGTCCAGGTACGGTTGGCGCTGGCTGCTGGGCATGCTGATCACCGCCGTCGGCGTCGCCTATTCGCTGGCGCTGTTCAGCAACGACACCATCGCCCGCCTCGATAATCTGTGGGCCGGCGAGCGCATGAAGCTGGAACCGCCCACGCTGGACAAGCGCATCGTGATTGTCGACATCGACGGCAAATCGCTCACCGAGTTCGGCCGCTTCCCGTGGAGCCGTAACATCCAGGCCAGCCTGATCTCGCAACTGACCGACCGCTACAAGGTCGCCGCCGTCGGCTACGATATTTCCTTCCCCGAGCCGGACACCTCGTCCGGCTACAACGTGCTGGAGAAACTGTCCAAAACCGAGCTGAAGGACGTGCCGGTGCTGCGCGAGCGCCTGCAGGAACTCAAGCCGATGATGGATTACGACGGCGTGTTTGCCAGCGCGCTGCAAGGCAAGCCGGTGATCCTCGGCTTCAACCTGTCGCCGGACCAGATCAAGGGCGCGCTGCCCAAGCCGCTGTTTTCCGAGGCCGACCTCAACGGCCGCGAGCTGACCGCCTACAACGCCGCCGGCTTCGAAGCCAACGTGCCGGTGCTGACGCAGGCGGCGGCCGGCGCCGGCAGCTTCTCGGTGGTGACCGATCCGGACGGCATCGTCCGCACCGCCTATCTGATCCAGCAAGTGGGCGAGGATTACTACCCGTCGCTGTCGCTGGCCACCGCCTCGCTGTACATGAAGGCGCTGGCGGTCAAGCCGCTGATGACGGAAACGGCCGACCAGCTGTCGCAGAACCAGCTCGACAGCGGCGGCTACGACGCCCTGACCATTCTGCTGCCGGGGCGCAAGCAGCGCGTGATTCCGGTCGGCGAGGCGATGAGCACGGTGGTGCAGTATCGCGGCCGCGGCGGCCCGATGGGCGGCTCGTTCCGCTATGTGTCGGCGGCCGACGTGCTGACCGGGCGCGCGCCGGAAGACCTGCTGAAAGGCACGGTGGTGCTGATCGGCACCACGGCGCCAGGGCTGGTCGACTTGCGGGCCACGCCGGTCAATCCCGAATATCCGGGTGTGGAAATCCACGCCAACCTGATCAAGTCCATCCTCGACAACCGCTTCAAGTCGCGGCCGTACTGGGCTTTCGTGGCCGAGGCCGGTGAAGTGCTGGTGGTCGGCCTGGCGCTGAGCTTTGCGCTGGCGGCGCTGTCGCCGCTGCGCGTGATCCTGCTGGGCGTGGCCGTGCTGGGCGCGGCGGTGGGCTTCAACTATTACCAGTACAGCGAGCAAGACCTGATCCTCAACCTGGCCATGCTGGTGATCGTGATCTTCAGCCTGTTCGTGCTCAACGTGGCGTGGGGCTACTTTGGCGAGGTGCGGCGCAATCGCGGGCTGGTGTCGCGCTTTGGCGAGTACGTGGCGCCGGAGCTGGTGGAGCAGATGTCGGAAGATCCCGACCAGTACAATATGGATGGCGAAAGCCGCGAGCTGACCGTGATGTTTGTCGACGTGCGCGGCTTCACCACCATCTCGGAAGGCCTGACGCCCAAGCAGCTGCGCGAATACATCAACCTGTACCTGACGGCCATGTCTGAAGATATCCGCGGCGCCCACCAGGGCACGCTGGACAAGTACATCGGCGACGCCGTGATGGCGTTCTGGGGCGCGCCGGTGGCTTTCAACGATCATGCCAGCCGCGGCGTGGCCACCTCGCTGTTGATGCAGGCCAGCGCCAAACGCCTCAATCAGGACTTCCTCGCGCGGGGCTGGCCGGAGCTGAAAATCGGCATCGGCCTGAATTCCGGCCTGATGCACGTGGGCGACATGGGCTCCAACATCCGCCGCGCCTACACGGTGATGGGCGACGCGGTCAACCTTGGCTCGCGGCTGGAAGGCATTACCAAGGTCTATGGCGTCGGCATCGCGGTGGGCGAGAACACGCGCGCGGCCGCGCCGGAATTCACTTACCGCGAACTGGACTTGGTGCGGGTCAAGGGCAAGAACGAGCCGGTCGCCATTTTCGAGCCGATCGCGCTGGCGCAGGACACCGACGACGCCACCAGGCGCGAAGTGCAGCGCTGGCATGAGGCGCTGGCCGCGGTGCGCGCCCAGCGCTGGGACGAGGCATCGGCCATCCTGGCCGAACTGCGGGCGCTGGCGCCGGAGCGCGGCCTGTACCAGCTGTATGTCGAGCGCATCGCCTATTACCGCGAACATCCGCCGGGCGAGGGCTGGGACGGCGTGACCACCTTCGAAACCAAGTGAATATTTGCCGGAAATGCAACTATGATGCGCAGATAACGCAGCCACAGTTTTTCGCAAAATTTGATGGCCAGGCGGTTAAACCGGATTACACTTTAAGGAAGATTGGTTTCCTGCGGGCTACATCGCACAGAAATCCAACACTTGCCGCCCGCAGCAGCAAGATCGCCGCGCAGAGGGAGACGCCTATGCTAGCATCTGGGAAAGATTGTTATTGCAAGATAGCAAAACGCCAAGATTGACAGATCACGAGTCCATAATATGACAAACAGCCTAACGCGCCTGCTTGCAGGGTCCGTTCTCGCCGTTGCGGTCGCCTCGGCATGGGGCGCGCCAGCGGCGGATGACAATGCCATCCGTTTTGAAATTTCCCGCTTTGAAGTCAAGGGGAACACCCTGCTGCCGCAGGCGCAGATCGACGCGTTACTAGCTGGGTTCAGCGGCAAGCAGCGTGACTTCGGCGATGTGCAGCGCGCCCTGGAAGCGCTGGAGGCAGCTTACCATCAACGCGGCTACAACGTTGTCACGATTGAATTGCCGGAACAGGAGCTGAACGGCGGGGTGGTGGTGTTTCGCGTGGTGGAAACCAAGGTCGGCCGCGTGACGGTCAAGAACAACCGCTATTTTGACGAAGCTAATATCCGCCGCAGCCTGCCGGCGCTGCAGGAAGGCCGGCCGCCCAACCTGAAAGCCGTGTCGGCCAACCTCAAGCAGGGCAACGACAATCCGGCCAAGCAGGTGACCATGAAGCTGCAGAGTGGCGAGAAGGACGACGAGGTCGACGCCGTGCTGGACGTCAAGGACGAGTCGCCGTGGAAGGTCATGGGCAACGTCGACAATACCGGCACCCAGGCCACCGGCAAGACCCACGTCGGCGTGATCCTGCAGAACGCCAATCTGTTCGGCCGCGATCACCTGGCCTCGCTGCAATACACCACCTCGGCCGAGGAGCCGGGCCGCGTCAAAGTGTATGGCGCCGGCTACCACATTCCATTGTATGCCAGCGGCGATTCGCTGGACTTTTACGCCAGCTATTCCAACGTCGATTCGGGCACCATTACCGCCGGCGCCTTCAACCTGGCCGTCAGCGGCAAGGGTGCGGTGTACGGCGCGCGCTACAACCAGACGCTGGAAAAACGCGGCGAGCTGGAGTCCCACCTGTCCTATGGTGTCGACGTCAAGGCCTTCAAGAACAGCGTGCAGCTGCTGGGCACGGAACTGGGCAACAATGTGACCGTGCATCCGCTCAGCGTCAGCTACCAGGCCAGCACGCCGATCACGCTGGGCGAGCTGGGCGGGCAGGTGACCTTGCTGCACAATATCTCGGGCGGCTCGAACGGCGGCCAGGACGCCTTCACGCTGGCGCGCACCGGCGCCAGCGCCAACTACACCATCTTGCGCGTGGGCGGCAGTGTCACCCGCGCGCTCAGCAACGAATGGCAGCTGCGCGCCATCGTCAACGGCCAGTACAGCAGTAATGCGCTGATCCCCGGCGAGCAGTTCGGCGCCGGCGGCGCCACTTCGGTACGCGGCTTCATCGAGCGTGAAATTTCCAATGATTCCGGCCTCAACCTCAATCTGGAGGCATACACGCCCAACCTGTGCTCGCGGACCGGTTGGAATTGCCGCCTGCTGGGCTTCTACGACAGTGCTTACCTGCGCCGCAACAAGGCCCAGCCAGGCGAACTGGAGAGCACGTCCATCGCCAGCGCAGGCCTGGGCGCTCGCTTCGTGCTGTCGACTTATGTGAACTTGCAACTGGACTATGGCCATGTCACCAAGGCCGGCGCCACCACCCGCGATGGCGCCAACCGCCTGCACCTGCGCCTTGGCCTGGCTTACTGATTGAAGAAGACCCAACATGAAACCGCATACTTCCTTTAAATTGCGCCGCAAGGTGCTGGCCGTGGTGGTGGCCGCAGCGTTCAGCAGCGCCCAGGCCAACCCGGTCGCCCCGACCGTGGTGCATGGCATGGCGACCTTCAATCAGCAAGGCAGCCTGTACTCGATTACCAACACGCCCAATACCATCATCGACTGGCGCAGCTTCTCGATCGCGCCGGGCGAGATCACCCGCTTCATCCAGCAGAACGGCGACAGCAAGGTGCTGAACCGAATCACCGGCCAGGACCCGAGCCAGATCCTCGGCTCGCTGCAGTCGAACGGCAAGGTATTCCTGATTAACCCGAACGGCGTGATCTTTGGCGCCGGCTCGCGCGTGGATGTCGCCGGCCTGGTGGCTTCCAGCCTGAATATCTCCAACGCCGATTTCCTGGCGGGCAAAAACAACTTCGACGGCGCCGCCAATGCTGGCAAGGTCAGCAACCAGGGCAGCATCACCACGCCGTCCGGCGGCCAGATCTTCCTGATCGCGCCGGCGGTGGAAAACAGCGGCGTGATCTCGTCGCCGAACGGCGAGGTGGTGCTGGCGGCCGGCAAGAGCGTGCAACTGTTCGATTCCAGCGATCCGAACGTGCAGGTGGTGGTGTCGGCGCCGTCCGACCAGGCCATCAACCTGGGCCAGATCGTGGCGCAGGGCGGGCGCGTGGGCGTGTTTGGCGCGCTGGTCAACCAGCGCGGCACCATCAATGCCAACAGCGCAGTGCGCGGCGAGAATGGCAAGATCGTGCTTAAGGCCAGCGGCACCACGCTGGTGGAAGCGGGCAGCAGCACCACCGCCACCGGCAGCAACCTCAACACCGGCGGCGATATCATGCTGCTGGGCACGCAAGTAGGCGTGATGGGGAACGCCGTGGTCGACGCCAGCGGCGCGGCCGGCGGCGGCAAGGTGCTGGTCGGCGGCGATTATCAGGGCAAGAACGCGGCGGTACAAAACGCCCTGTACACCTATGTGGACAAGGATGCGGCGATCCGCGCCGACGCCACAGGCACCGGCAACGGCGGCACGGTAGTGGTGTGGAGCGAGGACGCGACCCGCATGCACGGCACGCTGTCGGCGCAGGGCGGCGCCAACGGCGGCAACGGCGGCCTGATCGAAACTTCCGGCCACTATCTCAACCTGGCCGATGCGCGCGTCAGCACCCGCGCCGCCAAGGGGCGTACCGGCACCTGGCTGCTGGACCCGTGGGATATCGAAGTGGTTTCCGGCCGCGGCGGCTCGCTCGACGATGTCAAGGTGTTCGGCACCTCTACCTCCGCCGACGGCGTCAGCTCGGTCGGCGCCGACCTGATTTCGGAATCGGTGAACAGCGTGGTATTGCAGGCCAAGCACGATATCACCTTCAGCAGCGTCATCCTGAATACCAATTCCGGCGTCGGCCTGACGGCCCAGGCCGGTAACGACATCAGGGTCAATGCCCCGATCTCGATGCTCGGCGACATCACCCTGAGCGCCAATGACGCGGCCAGCGGCAGCGTCACCGGTGTTGGCGGCGTGACCATCATGTCTTCGGGCAGTTCAAGCACGATCAGCACCAATGGTGCCAACCTGAATCTGTCGGGCAGTTATGTCACCAACAATGGCGTTGTCGACCTGAGCGGCGGCAGCCTCGATGCGCGCGCCAATGTGGCCAACGGCTTTATCACACTGGGCGCGAACAGCGCGGTCCAGACCAGCGGCAGCGCCTTGCTCTCCTTCATTGGCGACAACATCAACCTGAACGGCGCCAGCGCCACCCTCGGCAGCGGCTCGTCCGGCGGCAGCGATTCGGTATCGTTTGCCACCTACACCAGCGGCCGCGAGATCGTCCTCGGCGGCACGGCCAGCGGCAAGCTGGGCCTGAGCGCGGCCGGGCTGCAATCGGTCTCGGCCGGCAGCCTGATCGTTGGCAGCAGCGGCGTCGGCAACATCACCACCGGCGCCAATGTCAGCCTGAGCGGCATCCGCAACGTCATGCTGGAAAGTGGCGGCAACATCACTCTCAGCAAAACACTGTCGGGTGCGCCTTACCTCTACGTCAGCGTGGACGGCGCCGGCACGTTGAGCACGGCCACCGGCTTCAGCCTGTCCGGCACCAGCAGCGTGACGCTGACCGGCAACAAGATGGACATCGCGGCGCCGATCGGCGCGGAAGGCATTTCGGTCAATACCTTCGGCAATACCGTCGGCATCAGCCTGGGCGCGGAAACCTCTGGCAAGCTCAGCCTGACGCAGACGGAATTGCGCAACCTGCAGTCCGGCTTCCTCAGCATTGGCGGCAGCGAGGACTATAGCGGCGCAGTCACGGTGAGCGGTTCGGTCGATCTGAGCGCCGGCAGCCCCATCAGCCAGCTGGATCTGCGCGGCGGCTCGATTACCGTATCGAACCCGTTCAAGACGCTGGGCGGACTGAGTCTCCATGCCATGGGCGGCGCCGTCAGCGGCACCGGCATCATTACAGCCGACAACCTGACCGCGAACGGCGGCTCGGTGTCGCTGACCGGCAAGAACGTGGTCAACAGCGTCAGCGGCATGGCCAGTGCAGGCTCGTTTGAGTTCGTCTCTGCCGGCGCCATGTCGGTCAGCGAGGGCGTCAGCGCCAGCAATAACGTGACCCTGACCAGCGGCGGCGCGCTCGACGTCGACAGCAGTATCCTCGCCTCAAACAACCTGAACCTGACGACCGGTGGCAATCTCGGTATCAACGACAATCTCACCAGCGGCGCGGCCATCACCCTGAAAACTACCGGCAACATCACGCAGGACAGCGGCGCAACCATCACGACGCCGTTGCTGGGCGTGACTGCGACCGGCGCCGTCAACCTGGCCGGATCGAGCGCCTTCACCAATCATATCGACGCGCTGACGGCGACCAGCGTGGGCTCGCTGACCGTCAGGAATACCGGCGCCATCACGCTCAACAATATTACCGTGAGCGGCACTGGCGCCTCGGACAAGCTCAAGGTCACCTCCGACTCTGGCGCAGTGACGGTCAGCGGTGCCCTGAACGCCAACAAGCAGGCGGTGGAACTAAACGGCACCACCGTCAGCGGCAGCGGCGTGATCACCGCCGGTACACTGACCGCCACCAGCGACAGCGGCGTCAGCCTGACCGGCGCCAACAAGGCGACGGCGGTGGGCGGTTCCACCTCCGAGGGCAACTTCGAATACAAGTTCAGCGGCAACGTGGCGCTGAACGGCATCTCGGCCAACGCGGTCACGCTGACCGGCACGGGTACCGGCAACATTACCCAGGCCAGCGGCAGCAGCACGCTGAGCGCCGGCTCTCTGCTGCTAAGCACGCCGGGTACCGTCACCATCGCCGGCGCGACCAATAGCATCGGTGCACTCAACGCCACCAGCGTTGGCTCGCTGACCTTGAAGACGATGTCGTCCTTGCAGGTGGACAATGCAACCCTGACCGGTTCTGTCACCGGCGGCCAGATCAACCTGACCGCCGGCAGCCTCAGCGTCAAGGGCGCCATCGATGGCAAGAATCAGAAAGTGGTGCTGAACGGCAATGTGGTGACGATAGATGCCGCCAGTTCGGCCGGCCTCGGCCTGTTCGAGATCGGCGCCGATACGCTGAACCTGAATAGCAATATCACGGCCACCGTGGCCAGCATCCATCCGTACAGCTCCGGCTACAGCATGGTGGTCGGCGGCGCTACCGGCTGCAGCACTGGGTGTATGTCGGTGCAGAACCTGTGGCATATGGTGACGCCTACGCTGGGCCTTGGCTCGGTGGACAGCTCGCTTAACGTTGGCAATATCGTGGTGGACAGCCTGAGCGGTCCGGGCTTGTCGACGGACAGTATCAACGGCCTCACCAATCGGATCGGCCTGCTGAGCAGGACCGGCGATATCACCCAGAACCTGGCGATTCAGGTGCGCGACCTTGGCGTAGCCACCTCCGGCTCCATCGTTCTCAACCGCTCCGACAACGCCGTCAGCAATCTGGCGGTGGCGCAGACGGGCAGCGGCAACATCACCTTCGCCAACTCGGGCGCGCTGGCCATCGCCCGTCTGACCGGCGGCACCACGGCGTCCGGCGTCCTGTACGACATCAATGGCGTGACGACCAATGGCAATGCGGCCTTCGGTGTGGCGTCGCTGGTCAAAGGCAGCGGTTCGGTGCCGGGCGCAACGCTGACTGCCAATCAGTTGACCATCAACGCCATCAACGGCGTAGGCACCACCAGCGTGCCGTTGTCGACCAAGGTGTCCGCGCTGACCGTCACCAATACCGCGAGCAGCGGCACGGCGCCGATCAATATCGCCAACACCAACAACACCGCGCATGCCTCGCTGCTGACGGTGAACGATGTGCAGCAGGTCGGCGCCGGCAATGGCGGCGGCGTCACCATCGATAATATCGGAGGCATGACGGTCGACAGTGCAGCTCACGTCGCCACCAGTACCGGGGCCATCAAGCTGCAAACCCACAGCCCGCTGGTGATTAATGGTGCGGTCACTTCGGATTCCGGCGCCATCACGCTGGCGGCGGGTACGGACTACGGTAGCGACAACACGCTCACCATCGGCAGCGGCGCCAGCGTCAGCTCGACCACCGGCAGCGTGACGATGTCGGCCACCAGCTACACCAACCTTGGTGGCACAGTGACGGCATCGGGTACGCCGGTATCGCCGACGCTGTATCCAGAACCGACGCCAACGCCGACGCCGACGCCAACTCCAGAACCAACGCCGACGCCTACTCCGACACCGACACCAACGCCAACGCCAACGCCAACGCCAACGCCAACGCCAACGCCAACGCCGGAGCCAACGCCAACGCCAACGCCAACGCCAACGCCAACGCCAACGCCAACGCCGGAGCCGACGCCAACGCCAACGCCAACGCCAACGCCGGAGCCAACGCCAACGCCAACGCCGACCCCAACGCCGACCCCAACGCCGGAGCCGACGCCGACCCCAACGCCGACGCCGACCGCGATGGCGTCAGGCCGATCATCTTCGACACCATCGTCAACCAAGACATCCGTGAAGTCCTGGCCACCTCCAATGGCTTCATGATCGACATCTTCTCGACCTTTCTCTCGCCCCTGGAGCAGGAGCTGACCGCACATTCGTCGTACTCGGTGGGCAAGTCGCACTCCATTGGTGGCAACTCCAACTACATGGAGCGCATCGAGGCGGTGAACTTCGCCCTGGACAACGACGATGGCGCCCGCACGCATTATTACGACAAAGCGGACCTGATTCTGGTGGGTGTGTCTCGTTGTGGCAAGACCCCGACCTGCCTGTACATGGCCTTGCATTACGGCGTCTGCGCCGCCAACTATCCGCTCACGGACGACGACCTCGACAAGCTGGAGCTGCCGATGCGCCTGCGCCCTTATCGCAGCCGGCTCTTCGGGCTCACCATCGACCCGAACCGCCTGGCGCAGATCCGCGAGCAGCGCCGCCCTGGCAGCCGCTACGCGACGCTCAAGCAGTGCCGCTGGGAACTCGAACAGGCCGACCGGCTCATGCGACGGGAGAACATCCCGGTCCTCAACACGACG
>Ga0102587_1000176_pt1 | contig 85320 bp, 70 predicted proteins | sample AraplaF_Col_mTSA_FD_76853 | JGI IMG/M metagenome (GOLD analysis project Ga0102587, IMG submission 76853) | Arabidopsis root microbial communities from the University of North Carolina, USA - plate scrape MF_Col_mTSA (SPADES assembly) (version 2) | ecosystem: Host-associated > Plants > Roots >...
GGTCAGGGCGGCGGCCTGGCTGGTGGTCAGCGCCACAATCAGCGCGGTGCTCAGCGAGCCGATCTGGTCCGACGTGAGGGCGACGATCTGGCCGGTTTTCAGGGCGGCAAAGTCGCGCGTTTCCAGCGCGTTGACCTGATCGGTGGACAGCGCGGCCAGGCCAGCCGTGGTCAGCACGCCGATCTGGCTGGTGCCAAGGGCGACGATCTGGTCGGTGGTCAGGGCGGCGGCCTGGCTGGTGCTCAGGGCGGCCAGCACGGTCGAGGTCAGCGCGGCCACCTGGGCCGTGGTGAGGGCGGCCACCACGTCGCTGGCCAGCGCGCCCACCTGTTTCGACTGCAGGGCGGCCAGGTCGGACGAGGACATGACCACGATCTGGCTGCTGTTCAGGGCGCCGATTTGTTGCGAGCTCAGCGCGGCGATTTGTTGCGAGGTCAGCGCTGCAGCCTGGGCGCTGTCGAGCGCGGCGACCTGCGCCGTGGCCAGCGCGGCGATCTGACTGGTTTTGAACGCGGCCAGGTCTTGCGTTTCCAGCGCCGCCAGCTGGGTGGTGGACAGCGCGCCGATCTGGCGCGTGGTCAGCGTGCTGCTCTGGGTGGTGCCGAGGGCGGCGATCTGGTCGGTGGTCAGGGCGGCGATCTGCGCCGTGCTGAACGCGGCCAGCACGGTGGTGGTCAGGGCCGCGACTTGCGCGGTGGTCAGCGCGGCCACGGCGTCGCTGCTCAGGGCCAGCGCCTGCTGCGACTGCAGGGCGGCCAGGTCTTGCGTTTCCATGGCGGCGACCTGGGCGGTCGACAGCGCGGCCAGCTGGCGCGTGGCCAGCGCGGCCACCTGCTGCGAGCGCAGGCCGGCGATTTGCGCGGTGTTCAGGGCGCCAATCTGGTTGCTGCTCAGGGCAAACACCTGGGCCGTGGTGAAGGCGGCCAGGTCCTGCGTTTCCAGTGCGTTGATCTGATCGGTGGTGAGCGCGGCTACCTGACGCGTGGTCAGGGCGCCGCTTTGCACGGTGGTCAGGGCGACGATCTGGTCGGTGCTCAGCAGGCCGATCTGGCCGGTGGTGAAGGAGCTCAGCACGGCCGTGCTCAGCGCGGCGATCTGCGCCGTGGTGAGGGCGCTGACGGCGTTGCTACTCAGCGCCGCCACTTGCTGCGATTGCAGCGCGGCCAAGGCCGAGGCCTGCATCGCCAGAATCTGGTCGGTCGACAACGCGGCCACCTGGCGCGTGGTCAGCACCGACACTTGTTGCGAGCTCAGGCCGACGATCTGGGCCGTGCCCAGCGCCACCAGTTGCGCGGTGGTCAGCGCGGCGATCTGGGCGGTTTTGAGGGCGGCCAGGTCGGCGGTTTCCAGCGCGGCGATCTGGGCCGTGCTGAGGCCGGCGATCTGTTGGGTGGTCAGCGTGCTGGCCTGGGCCGTGGTCAGGCTGACGATCTGGTCGCTGTCGAGCGCGGCCAGTTGTTTGGTGCTCAGGGTCGACAGCTGGGCGGTGGTCAGCGCCGCCACTTGCGCGGTGCCGAGGGCGGCGATGCCGTCCGTGCTCAGGCCGCTCAGCTGGCTGGTGCGCAGCGCGGCCAGGTCGCGGCTTTCCATCGCGGCCAGCTGGCCGGTGGACAGGGCGGCCAGTTGTTGCGAGCTCAGCGCATTGGCCTGGGCGGTGTTCAGGGCGACGATCTGGTCGGTGCTCAGGGCCGTCACGGCGCCGGTGCCCAGCGCGGCGATCTGCTGCGATTTCAGGCCGGACAGGGTGTTGGTGCTGAGCGCGGCCGCCTGCGCCGTCGACAGCGCGGCGATTTGCTGGGTGCCGAGGCCGTTGGCCTGAACGGTGCTCAGCACGGCGATCTGGTCGGTGCTCAGGGCGGCCAGTTGTCTGGTTTGCAGGGCGGCCATTTGCGCCGAGGTCAGCGCGGCAATCTGGTCGGTGCCCAGCGCGGCGATGCCGCTGGTGGCGATGGCGGCCACCTGCTGGCTGCGCAGGGCGGCCAGGTCTTGCGTTTCCACTGCCGCCAGTTGCGCCGTGCTCAGCGCGGCGATCTGCTGCGTGCCGAGGTTGGATGCCTGGGCGGTGGTGAGGGCGGCGATCTGGTCGCTGCTCAACGCGCCCAACTGTGCGGTGCTCAGCACGGCTAGTTGCGACGTCTTCATGGCGGCCAGGTCGCGCGTTTCGATGGCGGCGATCTGGCTGCTGCTCAGCGCTTGTACCTGCGCCGTTTGCAGCGCGGCCAGCTGGGCCGAGTTGAGGGCGGCGATCTGGTCGGTGCTCAGGCCGCGCACTTGCGCGGTTGGCATGGCGGCGATTTGCGCGGTGCTCAGCGCGCTCAGCTGGTCGGTGCTCAGCACCGCCGTGGCGGCCGTGCCGAGCGCGGCCACCTGTTGGCTCTTGAGCGCGGCAAAGTCCTGGGTTTCCATGGCGGCCAGCTGGATGCTGCTCATCTGGCTCAACTGCTGGGTGGTCAGCGCCACCACTTGCTGGGTGCCCAGCGCCACGATCTGGTCGGTACTGAGGGTGGCGAACTGGCGCGTGGTCAGGGCGGCGATTTGCTGCGTGGCCAGACCGGCGATCTGGTCGGTGCCCAGCGCGGCGATCTGCGCGGTGGTCAGGGCGGCGATTTGCGTGGTCTTGAGCGCGCGCAGGTCGCGCGTTTCAAAGGCGGCGATCTGCGTGCTGCTCAGGCTGGCGATCTGCTGACTGGCCAAGGCGCCGGCTTGCGCCGTGCTCAGGGCCACGATCTGGTCGCTGCTCAACGCCGATAGCTGGCTGTTGCTCAGGGTGGCGATTTGCGCGCTGGTCAGCGCGGCCACCTGGTCGGTGCTCAGGGCGGCGAGATTGCTGCTGCTCAGGCCGGCCAGTTGGGCGGTTTTGACGGCGGCCAGGTCTTGCGTTTCCAGCGCGCGTACTTGGTCGCTGCTCAGCGCGGCCAGTTGCTGCGAGGCGAGCGCGGCGGTTTGCGCGGTTTTCAGGGCGACGATCTGGTCGGTGCCGAGCGCGGCGATGCCGGCCGCGGTGAGGGCGGCGATCTGCTGGGTTTTCAGCGCGGCCAGATCCTGGGTTTCAATCGCGGCGATCAATGCCGTGCCGAGGGCGGACAGCAGCTGGGTGCCGAGGTTGGACAGTTGCAGCGTGGTCATGGCGGCGATCTGGTCGCTGCCGAGGGCGTTGAGCTGGGCGCTGCTCAGCGCGTTCAGTTGTGCGGTCCTGATGGCGGCCAGGTCTTGCGTTTCGAGCGCGGCCAGCTGGGTATTGCTCAGCGCTTGCACTTGCGCCGTGGTCAGCGCGGCGGCCTGGGCCGTGGTGAGGGCAACGATCTGATTGGTGCCGAGGCTGCGCACTTGCGCGCTGGTCAGCGCCGCCACCTGGGCGGTGCCCATGGAAGCGATCTGGTCGGTGCTCAGGGCGGCGGTGGCGGCGGTGCTCAGCGCGTCGAGTTGCGCGCTCTTGAGGGCCTGCAGATCTTGCGTTTCCATGGCGGCCAGCTGGCTGCTGGACAGCTGGCTCAGTTGCAGCGTGGTCAGCGCGGCCGCTTGCGCGGTGCCGAGGGCGACGATCTGGTCACTGCTCAGGGCGTTCAGCTGTTTGGTGCTGAGGGCGGCAATTTGCTGGGTCTTCAGCGTGGAGAAACCGTCGGTGCCGATGGCGGCCAGCTGCGCCGTACTGAGGGCGTTGACCAGCGTGGTGTTGAGAGCGGCGGTCTGGCGCGTGCCGAGCGCGGCCAGTTGATCGGTGCCCAGCGCGTTCAGCTGGCCGACCGACAGCGCGTTCAGCTGTTTGGTGCCGAGGGCGCTGAAATCGGCGGTTTCCATTGCGGCCAGCTGGGCCGTGGTGAGCGAGGCGATCTGGCTGGTTTGCAGCGCGGTCACCTGGTCCGAGGTCAGCGCCACGATCTGGTTGCTGACCAGCTGGCGCAGCAGGCTGGTGTTAATGGCGGCCACTTGCGCGCTGCGCAGGGCGGCGATGTCGTCGGTGGCGATGATCGCGAACTGGGCTGCCGTCAGGGAGTTCAGTTGAGCGGTGGTCAGGGCGGCGAACTGGTCGCTGACCAGGCCGGCGGTCAGCTGGTTGGTGGTCAGGCCGGTCAGCTGGTTGCTGGCCAGCGCCTGGATCTGGCGCGTGTTGAAGCCGTAGCCAAGCTGGTCCGTGGTCAGGGTTTGCAGGTTCTGGATCGATAATGCCCGGATCTGATTGCTGGTGAAATAAACCAGCTGCTCGGTGCCCCACGCAGTCATCTGCAGGGTGGAGAGCAAACCGATGTCCGCAGTCGTCAATAAAGCGATCTGATTGCTCTGCAGGCTGGCGATTTGTTCGGTGGTTAAACCCGGGATTAAAGATGGCATGTGAATATTCTCCTGACGGAAGAATATAGTACCGCCAAACAAGCTTATCCAGAGAGAAAAGGCCCAAATATCCCTTAAATCTTAGCCTGAAAACAATGACTTAGCGTGGTTCCGGCTGGCGCTTTTCCGGCCGAGGTTGGGGTGGAAAATAAGTAATCGGGAAACACTGTAAGATGCGCGTTCGCACTCATCCTTTATTTCCATGGCTATGCTGCAAACTCCCGCCACATTTACGCCGACCATCCGCCCGCTCAACCATGCCGAGATGCTGACATTCGTGTTCCATCGCGGAGAGTTGCTTTTACGCAACAACATCTGGGGCTTGCCGGATGCAAGCGAACTGGCGGCGCTATCGCTGGCGCCGGAGTGCCTTCATCCGCTCGGGCTGTGGGAGGGGCGCTACTACCAGGCGGCATGGCTGGACCAGCCGCTGACGCCCAGCGCCGAGTTCGGTTATCACGGCATGCGTTCGCTGTTCGGCGTGCTCGATGACAGCTTCCTCGGACTGGCCGGGCGCGCCTATCAACTGGCCGAATGGTCGCGCACCCACCGTTTCTGCGGCGCTTGCGCGACCGCGATGCAGTTGCTGGAGGGCGAACGCTGCTACAAGTGCCCCAGCTGCGGCCACAGCGCCTATCCGCGCATTTCGCCGGCCATGATGGTGCTGGTGCGCAAAGGCGAGCAAGTACTGCTGGCCATGCACACCAATTCGCCCTACAAGCGCTACACGGCGCTGGCCGGTTTCCTGGAGGCGGGCGAGTCGGTGGAGGAAGCCATCCACCGCGAAGTGTTTGAAGAAGTCGGCCTGCGCGTGCACAACCTGCAGTACTTCGGCAGCCAGTCGTGGCCGTTCCCGCATTCGCTGATGATTGCCTACACGGCCGACTACCTCGACGGCGAAATCCGCGTGGATACGGCCGAAATTGCCGACGCCCGCTGGTTCGGCGCGGACGATGAATGGCCCGATTTGCCGGTCAAGGTATCGATCGCGGCGCGGCTGATCGACGCTCACCGGCCCAAGCCATAGCGTATATACTGTCGGGCAATTTCAAAAAAAGGTGTTTCATCATGTCTCAAGAATTTACGGAAAACGACTGGCGCCGACTGATCGCCAGCATCGGCGAAGACCCGGACCGTCCCGGCCTGCTGGAAACGCCGGCCCGCGTTGCCAAGGCGTGGAAGCACTGGACTTCGGGCTACGACCAGGACCCGGCCACCCTGCTCAAGGCGTTTGAAGATGGCGCCGAGCAGTACAACGAATTCATCATCGTGCGCAATATTCCGGTGTACAGCCACTGCGAGCACCACCTGGCGCCGTTCTTCGGCAAGGCCACCATCGGCTACATCCCGAACGGCAAGATCGTCGGCTTGTCCAAGCTGACCCGTCTGGTGGACTGCTTCTCCAAGCGCCTGCAGGTGCAGGAACGCATGACCATGCAAATCGCCAACGCGCTGATGGAAGTGCTGGAACCGAAGGCTGTGGGCGTGGTGGTCAAGTGCCGTCACCTGTGCATGGAAAGCCGCGGCATCCGCACGCCGGGCGAAGAGACGGTCACCTCGGCCATGCTGGGCGAGCTGCAGCCGAATCTGGCGATGCGCACCGAGTTCCTGGCGCTGGCCAAGGACTGATACCCCATGGCGGCAATCGAATGGCTGGGCGGTAGTCTGGCGGAAGCGCAGGCGCTGGCGCGGGCGCAGCAGCGTCCGCTGTTCCTGTACTGGGGCGCGGTGTGGTGCCCGCCGTGCAACCGCGTGAAAGCGGACATCTTTGCGCGCGAGGCGTTAGTGTCGCGCACGGCTTCCGTGCTGTGCTACCACCTCGACGGCGACAGCGCCGGCGCGCAGGCACTGGCGGCGCAGCATCGCTTGCGCAGCTATCCGACGCTGGTACTGTTCGCGCCGGACGGCAATGAAATCACGCGCCTGCCGTGCGAGCTCGATGGCGAGCTGTTCGTGGAAGCCTTCGATAACGCGCTGGCCGTGTACCAGGCCGGCTCCGCGGCCGCCGCCGCGCTGGACGCGGCGCTGTCCGCCACGCGCGCGCTGAGCAATGGCGAGTGGTCGCTGCTCAGTCACTATTCGTGGGACACCGACGAAGGCAAGCTGCTGGGTGACCGCGCGCTGGCGCCAACCTTGTCCGCGCTGGCCGCGGCCGCCAGCGGCGATGCCGCCGCGCGCCTGGGCCTGCATGCACAACTGGCGTCCGGCGCGGGCGATGCGGCGGTCTTGCTGGCGGTGCTGGCCGATGCGCGCGTGGCGCGCGCCAACATGGACATCTTCAACAACAACGGCCTGCAGCTGGTGAAAATCGCCAGCCGGCGCGAGGAGCTGGCGGCCGCGCTGGGCGGCGTGGCGGCGCAATGGGCCGGTGATTTCTGGCTGAGCGCGTCGGATCGCCTGATGGCCGCGCGCCTGCAACTGCGGATGGCGCGTCTGCTGGCGCCGTCGCAGCAGTTGCAGGAGCAAGTGCGCGCGCGGGTGGAAGAGGCTTTGGCCGAGGCCACCGATCCGTACGAGCGCCACACGCTGGTCAACACGGCGGTGAGCGCGCTGAACGACGCGGGCTTGTCGGCGCAGGCCGAGCAAGTGCTGCTGGCTGAATTGCCGCGTTCGCATTCGCCTTACTACTTCATGCTGAGCCTGGCCGCAGCGGCCAAGCGCCGCAGCGACGTGGCGGGAGTATTGTCGTGGTATGGCAAGGCGTGGCAGGCGTCGGTGGGCGCGGCGACGCGCATCCAGTGGGGCGTGACTTATCTGAACAGCCTGATCGAGCTGGCGCCGCAGGACGCGGCCGCCATCGGGCAGGCGGCGCAAGGCTTGCTGGCGGATATAACAGCGGCCGGCGGCGATGCGCGGCAACAGCGCAATCTTAGCCAGCTGCACAAGCTGGCGCCGAAACAGGCAGCTCTGCCCGCCGCCCTGCGCGCCATCATACCGGCGCAGGCCGGTATGTAAAATCCGGGGTCAGGTCCGCCATTTCTACACGGGCTCAGCCGCGCGCGGCTGAGTCCGTGTAGAAATGGCGGACCTGACCCCGGATTTAATGGCGCTGGAACTCGGCGCCGGGTTTCCACTTCGGCGCTTCCTTGGCTTGCGCCGCCTGGTAGCCGGCCTGGAATAACAGGCTGATGTCTTCCACCGCGCCGGCGGTGTTCCAGTTGGCTTGCACCACGTCGTTGACGGTGTGGTACTGGTGCGTCATGTAGTTCAAGGCTTTGGCGCTGCTGCTGCGCAGGTAGATGGTCGGCACGCCTGCGCGCGCAAATTCCAGCTGATCGCCGCGGTAGTAGCTGCCGTTGCTGTTGGGCTTGACCACGCGGCCTTGCTTGGCCGCCAGCGCTGTCACGATCTCGTCCGCCGTCGATTTGCCCATGCCGCTCAGTTCGACGTCGCGCGCGCGGCCCCACAAATTCATGCCGTCGATATTGATGTTGAGGATGGTTTTGGCGATCGGATACAGTGGATGGCGCACATAGTGTTGCGCACCCAGCAGGCCGCGTTCCTCCGCCGTGGTCGCCACGAACAGGATGGTGCGCTTGGGCGCGGCCGGCAGCGCCTTGTAGGCTTGGGCGATTTGCAGCAGCGCCGCCACGCCGCTGGCATTGTCCACCGCGCCGTGGAAGATTTGCTGCGTACGCGGCCCCGGCAGCGTCTCGTCGATGCCGAAGTGGTCCCAGTGCGCGCTGTACACCACCACCTCGTTTTTCAGCTGCGGATCGGAGCCCGCGATGCGTGCCACCACGTTGTGCGAGGTCACTTCGCGCGTGGCGTTCACGGCGCTCAGGTTGAGCTTGATGCCCAGCGGGACCGGTTTGAAGTCGCGCGCGGCGGCACGCTGTTTCAATTCCTTGAAATCCAGCCCGGCAGCCTTGAACAGCTCGCAGGCGCGGTCCTGTTGCAGCCAGCCGGCCATGGCGGGCAGATAGGGTTCGGGCGTCTTGCTGTTGAGCGCGAAGTTTTCGCGGCCCCAGCCATTGACCACCACCTCATACGGATAACCGGCCGCCTTGGTTTCGTGCACGATCAGGGCCGCCGCCGCGCCCAGCCTGGCGGCGATTTCAAACTTGTAGTTCCAGCGGCCATACCAGGTGACTGCGCTGCCGCCGAAGACGCTCGCATCGAGCTGGTGCGGCCGCCTGGGATCGGGCAGCGGCGGGTCGTTGATCAGCATGACCAGGGTTTTGCCCTTGAGGTCGGCGCCCTTGTAATCGTCCCACTTGAATTCCGGCGCCTGCACGCCGTAGCCGACAAACACCAGCTCGGAGTTGCTGATTTCCACTGTCGGCTGCGGACGCGCGGTCCAGGCCACGTAATCGTCGCCGAACTTGAGCTGTTTGTCGCCGTAGCTGAGGGTGGGATGGCTGGAGATGCCGACCAGCGGCACCGCTTGCAGATAGGTGCCGTCCGGATTGCCCGGTTCCAGTCCCAGTTTCTTGAATTGCTGCTGCAGGTACTCGACGGTCTGCTCCTCGCCCCGCGTGCCGGGGGCGCGGCCCTCGAATTCATCGGAGGCCAGCGTGCCGATCTGTTCCAGCAGCATCGCACTGTCGACCTTGGGCAAGGCCGCAGCCTGGGGCTGGCTCGCGCAAAACGCCAGCAGCGCTGTCGACAGGAGCAATTTCATGGGGGGGGCAATTGTTAATAGGAAACCCTCATTCTGACACATTTTATTTCCCAAGAACACTGGGTTACCAAGTAAATACATCGGATAAGTGAATGCTTTTGACCCGATAATTGCGCTTTTTTATTCAAAAATTTAATACTAAGATGACTCCATCGCATACTTCTTCAAGGAGCATCAACATGAACACCAAAGCCATCCTCGCCGCTGCCGCCCTGTTCGCCGCCGCTGGCAGCACGTTCGCCGCCGACAGCTATGAAGCCGCCTACGATCAGGCCATCCTCAGCAACAAGAGCGCCAGCACCCTGACCCGCGAGCAGGTGAAAGCCGAAGTGATCGCCGCCCGCCAGGCCGGCACGCTGGACATCAACGATGCCTATCCCGACCAGTCCTTGGCCACGCCACGCGCCAAAAACGCCGATGTGAAGGCCCAGCTGGCCGCCAAACAGAACAAGGATAGCGCCACCCGCTAAAGTTCAGCTAGTTTCAAATAAACCACAGCGGAGCCCACGCGGCCCGCTTTGGTTGTATGCTGATTTCCATAAGACAAGACGGAGATCAGCATCATGAATAAATTGTCGTTCCAGCAGAAGTTGTGGGTCCCTCTGATTTGCAGCCTGCTGTGCATTACCGCGATTTTTATATTTGAAACCATCCAGACCCGCGATGTGCGGCTGGAGGAGCGCAAGAACGATTTGCGCGATGTGGACGAGCTGGCGCTCAACCTCGTCAAGCAATACGGCGACAAGGCCGCGGCTGGCACGCTGAGCAAGGAGGAGGCGCAAAAGCAGGCCATGGAGGCCATCCGCAATCTGCGCTACGCCAAGGATGGCTACTTCTCCATCAGCACCGGCACGCTGTCGCTGATGCACCCGATCAAGCCGGAAAACAATGGCAAGGATCTGGCCGACCTCAAGGACCCCAAGGGCACTTACGTCTACCGCGCGATTGCCGCCACGGCCGACTTGCCCGAGGGCGGCGGCTTCGTCAGTTATTACTGGTCGCGCCCGGGCTCGACCGAACCGGTGCCCAAGCTGAGCCGCGTGGTGCGCTACGATCCATGGAACTGGGCGCTGACGACCGGCGTGTACGTCGATGACATCGACGCCGCCTTCCGTGCCGCGCTGCTGAAATCGGCCGGCTGGCTGGCGCTGGTGTGCGCGCTGCTGTGGGTGGTGGTCAGCTTCGTCAACAAGAGCTTGCGCCATACCATAGGCGGCGATCCCGAGTATGTGGGCGAGATCACGCAGCAGATCGCCGCCGGCGACCTGAGCGTGGTGGTCAAGACCCATGCCTCGGACCGGGCCAGCATTTTGTATTCGGTGAAGACCATGCAGCAGCGGCTGGCCGAAACCATTGCCGAAATCCGCCACAGCGCCGAAACCATCGCCACCGCATCGAGCGAAATCGCCACCGGCAATATGGACCTGTCGGCGCGCACCGAATCGCAGGCCAGCTCGCTGGAAGAAACGGCGGCCTCGATGGAGGAGCTGACCTCGACCGTGACCCAGAACGCCGACAACGCCGTGCAGGCCAACCAGCTGGTGCAGTCGGCCGCGGAAGTGGCCGAGCGCGGCGGCAGGGTGGTGTCGCAGGTGGTGCAGACCATGGACACCATCAATGCCTCGGCCACGCGGATTGTCGACATCATCAGCGTGATTGACGGGATTGCGTTCCAGACCAACATCCTGGCCCTGAACGCGGCGGTGGAGGCGGCGCGCGCGGGCGAGCAGGGCCGCGGCTTTGCGGTGGTGGCGTCCGAGGTGCGCAATCTGGCGCAGCGCTCGGCGGCGGCGGCCAAGGAAATCAAGGAACTGATCAACGCTTCGGTGGACAGCATCGGCGCCGGCAGCGCGCTGGTGGCGGAGGCCGGCACCACCATGGATCAGGTGGTGGCCAGCGTGTCGCGCGTGACGCAGATCATGTCGTCGATTACCGACGCGTCGAGCGAGCAGAGCACCGGCATCGGCCACGTCAACACGGCGATCACGGAGATGGATTCGGTGACCCAGCAAAATGCCGCGCTGGTGGAACAGGCGGCAGCGGCGGCCGGCAGCATGCAGGAACAGGCGGCCACGCTGGCTTCGCTGGTGGCGCGCTTCAAGCTGGGTAATGAGTCGCAGGCCGCGCCGCGCGCGCGCTCGAGCGGACGGCAGGTGGCGCTGGCGGGCTAAAACTCCGGGGTCAGGTCCTTCATTTCTACACGACCTCTGCCGTAGCTGCGCTTACGGCAGAGGTCGTGTAGAAATGAAGGACCTGACCCCGGATGTTATTTGGTGTCGGCCGGCACGGTTTCCACCACCGCCGCTTCGTAGACGAATTTGTTGCCGTCCGGGCGGAACACGCCCATCAGTTCGCCGCCGTTGCCTTTCACGTCGGGATACATGGTGCAGGTCTGCGTTTCGACCTGCCACATCTCCGCGCCCGCGCGCAGGGTCCAGACGTTGTCGCCGCCGGACAGCAGTTCGATTTCCACCTCGTCGGCCGGCATCTCGCTCAGCTCGACGCGGCGGATGCAGTCGGGCAGGCGCTGCATGATCAGCTCGACCCGGCTCTCGCTGCTCCAGAAGTGCTTCTGCGCCCGGTGGATGGTCAGCGCGTGATTGCCGACCGGACCATCCGCGTAGTAAGACGCGGAATCGTCCACGCACGCGGCCAGCAGCAAGGGCATCAGGAGGATCAGGGTGTTGCGCATCGGGCTTTCCAGGATAGGCTATCGATTTGGTAACATTATAGCCGTCCCGCGCGACTCGCCGATTTTGAAGAAGCCCACCACCTCGGCCAGCGCCGCCGCCTGATCCTGCATGCTCTGCGACGCCGCAGCCGCCTGCTCCACCAGCGCCGCGTTCTGCTGCGTGACCGAATCCATCTCGGTGATGGCGTGATTGATCTGCTCTATGCCGCTGGTCTGCTCGCTGCTGGCGGAGGTGATCTCGCCCATGATGTCGGTCACGCGCTGGATGCTGGCCACGATATCGTCCATGGTCTTGCCGGCCTCGTTGACCAGGCGCGAGCCGTCCGCCACATTCGCCACCGAGGCGTCGATCAGTTCCTTGATCTCGCGCGCGGCGGCGGAACTGCGCTGCGCCAGGTTGCGCACCTCGGACGCCACCACCGCGAAGCCGCGCCCCTGTTCTCCGGCGCGCGCCGCCTCCACCGCCGCATTCAGCGCCAGGATATTGGTCTGGAACGCGATGCCGTCGATCACGCCGATGATGTCGACTATCCGGTGCGACGATGCGTTGATGCTGCCCATGGTCTGCACCGCCTGCGAGACGATGGCGCCGCCCTTGCTGGCGACTGCCGAAGCGGCGCGCGCCAGCGTATCGGCCTGGCGCGCGTTGTCGGCGTTCTGCTTGACGGTGGACGTCAGCTGTTCCATGGACGAAGCCGTCTCTTCCAGAGAGCTGGCCTGATGCTCGGTGCGCGACGACAGATCGAGATTGCCGGCGGCGATTTCGCTCGATGCGGTGGTAATGGTGTCCGTGCCTTGCAGCACGCGGCCGACCACCTTGAGCAGGCTGTCGTTCATGGCCTTGAGCGCGCTCAGCAGGCGCCCGGTTTCATCGCTGGAGCGCACTTCGATGTGCGAGGACAGGTCGCCGGCCGCCACCGTTTCGGCCACCGCCACCGCCTCGTTCAGCGGCACCGTGATCGAGCGCGTGATGGTCCATGCCACGCCGCCGCCCAGGCCCAATGCCAACAGGCCCAGCACGGTCATGGTCGTTTGCGCATTGCCCAGCGTGGCTTCCGCCTCGTCGCCGGCCTTGCGCGCCTGTTCGGTTTCGTAGGCGAGGATCTCGTCCAGCACCGCCAGCACGCCGCCCAGGCTGGGCGCCGCCACTTGCGTCAGTTGCGTGGTGGCGTCCTGGATCTCGCCATCCTTGCGCAGCTCGATGACCTTGTTGTTTTCGACCGCGCCTTTCTTAAGCAGGTCGTCCAGCTTGGCCAGCATGGCTTTTTCCTTGTCCTCGGTTGCCATGTCGACCAGGATTTTGCGGGCCTCGCCGTAACGCTTGCGCGCCTCGGCAATGCGCTGCAGTTCCGCGTTCATTTGCGGCGTGCCGGGCACCACCACGATGTTGGTCAGCGAGAGGGTGATGCTGCGGACGTTGTCCACCATCTTGTTCGCCGCCTGCATCTTGACGTTTTTGTCGGCGATGATGTCGTGCGTGCGGCCGCCGATGTGGCGCATGGCGCTGAGGCCCAGTACCACCGTGGCCACCAGCAGTATCAGCACGATGCCGAAGCCTACGCCAAGCCGGGTTCCGATTTTGAGATGAGCGAGCGACATGGCAGCCTTTCTGTGCATGATGAGCAGATCTCGATTGTTCCCCAATCCGCCCATCCATGCCACTCAGATACAACCAGTGTCGCTATGAAGCAACGTCAGAAGCGGTAGCCCACGCCCACGGCCAGCATCAGGGGATCGATCTTCACGCGGCTGGCCTTGGCGCCGCCGATCAGCACGTCGCTGCGGATCTGGACTTTCTTGACGTCGAAGTTGAGCGACCATTTTTTATCGATGGCCACGTCGGCGCCCGCTTGCAGCGCCAGGCCGAAGCTGTCGTGCTCCAGGCTGGCCGCGCCGTTCAGCAGCCGGTTCTGCGAGAAGGTGGTGTAGTTCAGGCCGGCGCCCACGTACGGACGGAACTGCGCGTCCGGCAGGAAGTGGTACTGCACCAGCAGCGTGGGCGGCAGGTGCTTGACGGTGCCGATCTTGGCGCCATCCAGCGAGACGTCGTGCTTTTGCGGATAGGTCAGCACCAGCTCCGCCGCGATGTTCTTGGTGAAGAAATAGGAGACGTCCAGTTCAGGGATGGTCTTGCTGCTGACGCTGATGCGGTCCGAGGCGCCGGCGCCGCCCACAGGGTCCGATTTGTCCGCCGGGTCCAGGTGTACCGCGCGCACGCGCACCAGCCATGGACTCTCTTCCGCATGAACGCCGCTACCGATCAGGGCCAGCATGGCCACTACTGCTGCTACAGGCTTCTTCATTTTTACTTCCTCTTTGTCGTCGTTAAGTAACGTGAGAAAGTCTATTGATGCAGTGCGGTAAAAACATTGATCCAAGTCAAAAATTTCAAAATGCGAAAAAGTGGTAGTATGACCAGCGGTCGATTTTGGCAAACTACGTAAAGGAGATCGCATGGGCAAGCTGAACGTCAACGGCGTCGTCAGGGAATATGAGGCAGAGGACGATACGCCGCTGCTCTGGGTGATCCGCGAGCAACTCGGGCTGACCGGCACCAAGTACGGCTGCGGCGTGGCCCAGTGCGGCGCCTGCACCGTGCATATCGATGGCCAGCCGATCCGCAGCTGCGTCTATCCCGCCTCCGCCGTTACTGCCGCGCAGAAGATCACCACCATCGAGGGCTTGTCCAGGGACGGCTCGCATCCCATACAAAAAGCCTGGGCCGCGCTGGATGTGCCGCAGTGCGGCTTCTGCCAGTCCGGCATGATCATGGCCGCCGCCGCGCTGATACGCGAGAAGCCCAAATGTACCGACGCCGATATCGACGCGGCCATGACCAACATCTGCCGCTGCGGCACTTACAACCGCGTGCGCAAGGCTATTCACGTGGCGGTGCGCGGCGGTGATCCCGCCACGGCGGGCCTGGCGATTGAGCGCATTGAAGGGAGCAAGGCATGACTTCGCGCCGCAGCTTCCTCAAGATGACCGGCGGCCTGGTGGTCGCCTTCCATATTCCGTTTGATGCCGCTGTCGCCGCCGAGGCCACGCCGGAAGTCAACGCCTGGGTGGTGGTGAAGCCCGACGACACCATCGTGATCCGCATCGCCCGTTCCGAGATGGGGCAAGGCACGCTGACCGGCCTGGCGCAGCTGGTGGCGGAAGAGCTGGATGCCGACTGGAGCAAGGTCACCACCGAGTATCCGACGCCGGGCCAGAATCTGGCGCGCAAGCGGGTGTGGGGCTCGTTCTCCACCGGCGGCAGCCGTGGCGTGCGCGAGTCGCACGATTATGTGCGCAAGGGCGGCGCGATCGCGCGCACCATGCTGGTCCAGGCGGCAGCGGACGCGTGGCAGGTGCCGGCATCCGAATGCGTGGCCGCCGCCAGCGTCATTACGCACAAGCCGAGCGGCCGCACCGTCAGCTACGGCAAGGTGGCCGATGCCGCCGCCAAACTCACGCCCCCCACCGACGTGGCGCTGAAAGATCCGAAAGATTGGAAGCTGGCCGGCAAGCGCCTCGCGCGTCTGGACACGGTGGATAAAACCACCGGCGCCCAAATCTACGGCATGGATATCAAGATGCCGGGCATGCTGAATGCCGCCATCAAGGATTGCCCGGTATTCGGCGGCACGGTGAAGAGCTTCGACGCGGCGGCAATCGAGAAGCGGCCCGGCATCAAGAAGGTGTTCAAGCTGGGTGACAGCGCCGTTGTGGTGGTGGCTGATACGTGGTGGCGCGCCAAGTCCGCGCTGGAGGCCTTGCCGATCGAGTGGGATAAGGGCGCCAACGCCAAACTATCGCAAAAGGATGTCAATGCCACCTTGAAGGCAGCGCTGGACGCGCCGGATGCGGTGGTGGGCAATGCGAACGGCGACGCCAAGGCCGCCATCAACGCCGCCGCGCGCAAGATCGAGGCGGTGTATTCCTTCCCGTGGCAGAACCACGCCACCATGGAGACCATGAACGCCACCGCAATCTGGACGCCGGAGCGTTGCGAAGTCTGGACGCCGACACAGAACGGCGAGGCCGCATTGGCCGCCACCGCCGAAGCGGCGGGCCTGCCGCCGGCCAGGTGCGAGGTCTACAAAGTGCATTTGGGCGGCGGTTTTGGCCGTCGCGGCGCCACCCACGACTGGGTGACGCAGGTGGTAAAGATCGCCAAAGAGATGCCCGGCACGCCGGTGAAACTGATCTGGTCGCGCGAAGAGGATATGCTGCACGGCCGCTATCACCCGATCACGCAGTGCAAGCTGACGGCGGGACTGGACGCCAAGGGCAATGTCACCGGCCTGCATATGCGCATTGCGGGACAGTCGATTCTGGCGTCGCTGGGCTCCACGCTCAAGGATGGCAAAGACCCGGTGGTGTTCCAGGGCCTGAACGCGCCGGGACCGGAAGCATCCATCGGCTACAGCTTTCCCAATCTGCTGGTGGACCATGCGATGCGCAATCCGCCCGTGCCGGCGGGCTTCTGGCGCGGCGTGAACCTGAACCAGAATACGATTTATCTCGAATGCTTCATGGACGAACTGGCCCATGCGACCAAGCAGGACCCGCTGGCTTTCCGCCGCAAGCTGATGGCCGATCATCCCAAGCATCTGGCGGTGCTGAATGCGGTGGCCGAGAAGGCCGGCTGGGGCAAGCCTGCGCCGAAGGGCGTGTATCGGGGGCTGGCGCAGACCATGGGCTTCGGCAGCTACGTGGCCGCGTGCGCCGAGGTGTCGGTGGACCGCAAGACTGGCAAGGTGAAAATTCATCGCATTGTCGCCGCCACCGACCCGGGTTATGCGGTGAATCCGCAGCAGATCGAGGCGCAGGTGGAGGGCTCGTTTGTGTACGGCCTGTCCGCCTCCCTGTACGGCGAGTGCACACTGAAAGATGGCCAGATGGAGCAGCAGAACTTCGATACCTATCAGGTGCTCAAGCTGGAGGAGATGCCGAAGGTGGAGTCCATCATCATGCCATCCGGCGGCTTCTGGGGCGGCGTGGGCGAGCCGACGATTGCGGTGGCCGCACCGGCGGTGCTGAACGCCATCTTCGCCGCCACCGGCAAGCGCGTACGCGACCTGCCGCTCAAAAACACCAGTTTGGTGAAGAAGGCCTAGCAATGAAGGCGCGCCGGCGCAGCAGCATGGCCAAGGCGCTAGCCTTCGCCGCGCTGCTGCCCGGCGCGATCGCGACCGCCGCCGCCACGGCCACCGCCGCCGCCACGGCCACCGCCACCGCCACCGCCACCACGGCCACTGGCGCCGCTACTGCCGCGGCGACGGTTGCCACGCCCTCGCTAGCGACCGATAACGCCGCATCGCTTTTGCCCGGCGCAGCCCCGGGCGACGCCGCGCGCGGCCGCGCCATCGTCGCCAACCGCCAGCTCAGTCTCTGCCTGCTGTGTCACAACGGCCCCATTCCTGAGGAACGCTTCCAAGGCAACCTGGCTCCCGACCTGCGCGGCGCCGGCCAACGCTGGAGCGCTGACCAACTGCGCCAGCGCATCGCCGACGCCAGCCAGTTCAACCCATCCACCATCATGCCCGCGTACTACAAGACCGAAGGCCTGAACCGGGTGGCCGCCGCCTACAAGGACAAAACCATCCTCAACTCGCAGCAGATCGAAGACGTGGTGGCATGGCTGCAAACCTTGAAGGAGCCTGCGCCATGAAGCGCCGCGACCTGCTCGTTGCCGGTACCTTGCTGGCGCTGGTCCGCCCCGCATCCGCCACACCGGCGGAAATGGCCGCCGCCATCGATACCTTCACCGGTGGCGCCAAACCGCAAACCGGCAAAGTCAAATTCGACATCGCCCAATTGATCGATAACGGCAACGCCGTCCCCGTCACCATCTCCGTGGACAGCCCGGCAAACCAAGTACGCGCTATCGCCATCTTCACCGAGCGCAATCCGCAAACCGAAGTCGCCGTGTTCACACTCGGGCCACGCGCAGGAAAAGCCGAAGTCTCCACCCGCATCCGCCTCGCCACCTCGCAACGCCTGATGGCCGTGGCGCGCATGAGCGACGGCAGCTACTGGTCGCATGGCGTGGACGTCATCGTCGCGCTGGCCGCCTGCATCGAAGGCGAGGCCCCCTGATGGCGCGCGCCCTGATCCACATGCCCGCCGCTGCGCGGCCGGGTGAAGTCATCGAAATCCGCGCGCTGATCGGCCACCCGATGGAAACCGGCTACCGCGTCGGCGCGGAAGGCAAGCTGCTGGCGCGCGACATCATCCGCAAGTTTGCATGCCGCTACAACGGCGAGGCCGTGTTCAGCGCCGAACTGCATCAGGCCATCTCCGCCAATCCCTACCTCGCCTTCTTCGCGCTGGCGACGGAAAGCGGCACACTGGAATTCACGTGGGAAGGCGATAACGGCTTCGCCCACACCGAAAAAATGCAGCTGACGGTGAACGCATCATGAAACTGGCGCTGGTCTTGGTCCTGATCGCCGCATCGGCGCTGGCCGCCGACGAACGCCGCTCCGGCGCCGATTTCATGAGCCCCGCCACGCAAGCCATGCAGCGCGACGACGCGCAAAACCCGGCCATGCTCTGGGTCGGCAGCGGCGAGGCACAATGGAACACAGTGGTAGGCGCCAGCGGCAAATCCTGCGCCAGCTGCCACGGCGACGCGCGCAGCAGCATGCGAGGCGTAGCCGCCCGCTTCCCGGCCTTCCACGAAGGCAGAACAATCAACCTCAGCCAGCGCATCAACATCTGCCGCGAGCGCAGGCAGCAAGCCGCACCATGGCGTGTCGAGAGCGAAGAGCTGCTCGGCATGGAAGCCTACGTGGCGATGCAATCGCGTGGCATGCCGGTAGCGCCGCCGCAGGACGAGGGAACACGCGCCAGCGCGGCGCGCGGCAAGCAGCTGTACTTCCAGCGCATCGGACAACTCAACCTCTCGTGCGCACAATGCCACGACCAGCAATGGGGCAAGCGTCTTGGCGGCAGCACCATCCCGCAGGCGCATGCCAGCGCGTATCCGATCTACCGGTTGGAATGGCAAGGCGTGGGATCGCTGCAGCGCCGGCTGCGCAACTGCATGAGCGGGGTGCGCGCCGAAGTGCCGCAATACGGCGCGCAGGAATTGATAGAACTGGAAGCCTGGCTCGCCGTGCGCGACCAAGGCATGAAGATCGAAACGCCCGGAGTACGACCATAAGGAGCAGCCCATGTCGCCGAAGCCCGCAGCGTCAATTGCCGTCATCCTGCTAGCCGCCGTGAGCGCGCTGGCAACGCCAGGCGCATCCGCCGCCGAAACACCGGCAATTGCCCCCGGCGCGCGCCTTGCCGCCACCTGCGCCGCCTGCCACGGCACCACCGGCGACACCCAAGGCAATACGTTGCCACGTCTCGCCGGCCAATCGCAGCAAGCCTTGTCGGCCAGTCTGCACGCCTTCAAAACCGGCCAGCGCGAATCGACCATCATGAGCCAGATCGCCAAAGGCTACACCGACGAACAGATCGAACAACTGGCAAGCTACTTCGCAGCGCAAAAGAAACCGGAGGCCGCCAAATGAAACGCCGCCAATTTCTACAAGCCGGCAGCGCGCTGCTGGCCGGCTGCGCCACCATCACCGGCCAGGCCAAACCGCATGTTGTGGTCATCGGAGGCGGCTACGGCGGCGCCACCGCCGCGCGCTACGTGCGCCTGTGGAGCGGCAACGCCATCGACGTCACACTGATCGAACCCAATGCCAGCTTCATTTCCTGCCCGTTGTCCAATCTGGTGCTGGGCGGCTCGCGCCAGATCGCCGACCTGACCCTGTCCCGCAACGCACTGGCCGGCAAGCACGGCATCCGCATCCTGCGCGATACCGTCACCAGCATCGACGCCAACAAACGCACGCTGGCGCTGGCCGGCGGCCAGACGCTGAGCTACGACCGCCTGATTGTCTCGCCCGGTGTGGACTTCATGTGGGACCAGCTGCCCGGCATGCTCAATCCGGGCGCGCAGGACAGCATCCTGCACGCCTGGAAGGCCGGTCCGCAAACCGTGGCCCTGCGCGCCCAATTGCAGGCCATGCCGGACGGCGGCGTCTACGCCATGACCATTCCGCCCGCGCCATACCGCTGCCCACCCGGCCCCTACGAACGCGCATCGCAAATCGCCTTCTACTTCAGCCAACACAAGCCGAAATCCAAAGTCCTGATCCTGGACGCCAATGACGACGTGGTCTCCAAGGGGCCGCTGTTCAAGAAAATCTGGAAAGAACGCTACAGCGGCATCATCGAATACCGCCCATCGTTCCGCACGGCCGACGTGGACGCGGCCAATCGCACCGCCATCTCCGAGCTGGGCGACAAGGTGCAAGCCGATGTGCTGAACGTGATTCCACCGCAGCGCGCCGGCAGCATCGCCGTGCAAACCGGCCTGGCCAACGCCAATGGGCGCTGGTGCGGCGTGGACTTCCTCAGCTTTGAGTCGACACAGATGAAGAACATCCACGTGCTGGGCGACGCCATCGCCGTGGCGCCGCTGATGCCCAAGTCCGCGCACATGGCCAACCAGCACGCCAAGGTGTGCGCCGCCGCCGTGGTGGACCTGCTGAGCGGCCGCGCGCCGTATGCGCATCCCATGCTGACCAATACCTGCTACAGCTTCGTCTCCGACCGCGATGTGATCCATGTGGCGTCCGTCCACGCCTACGACGCGGAAAAGAAAACGCTGCTGGTGGTGCCGGGTTCCGGCGGCGTGTCGGCCAACGCCAGCGCGCTGGAAGGGGAGTATGCAATGAACTGGGCCCGCAACATCTGGGCCGATACGCTGGGTTAGCGGTAGCGCGCCATGATCTGATCGATGGCGCCGTCCTTGATCAGCGCATCGATCGCGCGGCTCACCTCATCGAACGGAATGGCGGACTTTTGCGAGAACGCGCACTGCGCCTTGTACGAGGAAAACACCAGATCCGCCCGCACCTGCAAATCCGGATTGATGCGGTGCTGGTAATTCAGCGTGGCCTCGCCGATCATCGTGTACGGCACTGCGCCGGTCACCATCTGCTGGATGTTCTGATCCATATTGGCCGCATCCACGCGCTTGAAGCGGTGGCCCAGCACCTGCTCCACGCGCGGATAGCGATAACCAGCCACCGTGCCCACCGGCTTGTCCTTCAAATCCTTGAGCGAGCGCAGATGCGGCATATCGCTGCGGGCGGCGATCATCTCGGCGTCCGGCAGCATGGGCGGGCTCCAGTTGTAATCGCCGTCGATCCAGAACGGCAGCAGATAGCACATGCCGTCGGCGCGGCCGCTGCTGAGTGCCGGCGTAACCTCGGGGACAGCGGCATTCAGATACACCGCGTGCCGGCCCAGGCGCTGGGCCAGCGCGTCGCCCACGTCCTTGACGATGCCGCCGCTGATGGCGCCATTCTGGAAGCGCACGATCGGCATGGACTGGTCGAGCGGCGCCAGCATGACCAGCTCTCCCGGCCCGGCGACAGCGCAGGCGGACGTCATGCAGAAGGCAAGCGGGAAGTGGCGGAATCGGGTCGGCATGCCCCATTATAGCCGCCCGGACGCCCATCATTACCGGGTGAGCTTGCTTTTGGGCAAACGGGCGCTGGCATCTGCGCAGACATTCTAGACTGCGACCAAATACCTCTCACCAGGAGATCATCATGAAACATACTCTGGCAGCCGTATTTGAAACCCGCGCCGAGGCCAGCATCGCGAAGGACGAACTGGTACACAACGGCTATGACGCCGACAGCATCCAGATTCACGACTCGGGCAGCGTGGCCGGCACCGCACGCATCAACGACGACGCCTCCATCCTCGGCAACATCAAGCACATGTTCAGCCAATTGATCGGCAAGGACCACGCCGACCGCCACGTGTACGCGGAAGCGCTGAACCGCGGCCACACCGTGCTGGCGGTGGACACTACCACGTTGGAAGCCGCCGAACGCGCGGCGGACATCATCGAAGACTTCAACCCGATCGACATCGACGACCACGAAACCATGTGGCGCGCCAGCGGCTGGGGCGCGGAAGCCCTGCAGAGCGGCCCGCGCACGCAGCAGACCAGCACCGGCGCCCAGCAATCTGCGCCCGAGCAGCACGGCATCCGCCCGCGCGAAGACGCCGTGGTGTTTGCGCGCGCCGAGCAGGTGGCTACGCCGGGCTCCCAGCAGCGCGGCGACCCGGACGCCATACCGCCCGCCGCGGCGGAAGCGGTGGCCGATATCCAGAGCACCATCCAGCGCAGCGGCATGCGCATCTACCCGCGCAACGAGCCGAATCAGGACACGCTCAACATCCTGCGCGGGAACGATGACGACGCCGACGAAGAATACTTCCGCTCGCACTGGGAGAAAACACTGTCCTACACCGGCGGCACCTACCAGGAATACGACCCGGCCTACCGCTACGGCGAATCAATGGCGGGCAATCCCGGCTACAAGGACAAGCCGTTCGGCGAAGTGGAGTCCGAGCTGCGCATCACGTGGGAAACCCGCCATCCGCAATCGAGCTGGGACAAGTTCAAGGAAGCGGTGCGGCATGGGTGGGAGCGCATGACACGCTGATTGCGCAAGCTCAAGAAGTGCCTGAATCATCGTGACATCATCGGGGACTTGCGCGGCCTGTTCTGGGCCGGCTTCCCCGAGGGATGCCCACGATGGAAAAACTGCTGCCGTACTATGAACGCGAGTTGAGCATGCTGCGGCGCGCCGGCGCCGAGTTTGCGGGACGCTATCCCAAGCTCGCCGGCAGCCTTCAATTGCGAGGCGAAAGCTGCGCCGATCCGCATGTGGAGCGGCTGATCCAGGCCTCCGCCTTCCTCAACGCCCGCACGGCCAAGCTGCTGGACGACGGCTACGCCCATTTCACCGAAGCGCTGCTCGGCATGCTGTACCCGCACTACCTGCGGCCGATCCCGTCATGCTCGATCGCGCGCATCGACTACAGCGGAGCGCGCGGCAATGAGATCAGCACTTGCAACGTACTACCCCGCGGGACGGCGCTAAAATCGCTGGGGCAGGGCACCGTGGCCTGCCGCTTCCGTACCGTCTACGACGTCACCGTGGCGCCGGTGGCGATTAGTGCGGCGTGGTTTGAACCCTACATCCAGGCGCCGTCCTCGCTGTCGCTGCCGCCGGATGCCGGTTCCGCTATCTGCATCACGATAGAAAGCACTGCCGCCGGTCGCCCGTTGGCCGTGCTGGGAGCATCGGCGCTTCGCGTCTTCATCGACGCTGAAGCCTCGCTGAGCGCCGCGCTGCGCGACGCGCTGTTCATGCGCACAGCCTGCGCCTGCGTCGAGACAAATGGACAGTGGCGCATGCTGGACCGCGTGCCGCTCGTGCCAGTCGGCTTTGCTGACGACGAAGGACTGCTACTCGCCGCGCCATCTGAACACGGCGCCTATCGTCTGCTGAGCGAATACTTCGCCTTCCCTGAAAAATTCGACTTCTTCGACATCGACCTCGCAGCATGCGGACTGGAACACTGCACTCGCTTCACCTTGCGCCTGGCGCTGGCCGATGTGCGGCCCGATGCACCCAGCGCGTGCATTCTGCGCGCGCTCACGGCAGCCAACCTGATGCTCGGCTGCACGCCGATCGTGAACTTGTTCCCGCATTCGGCCACCCCGATCCGCATCACGCACGCCAGCAGTAGCTACCCGCTGATGCCCGACGAAATACCGGGTAACGCCTGCGACATCTACAGCATCGACAGTGTGCAGCTGGTGCGCAAAGCCCGCGACGGCAGCTCGATTTCCGAATTCTTCCCCTACTACTCGCTGCGCCACGGCGACAGTAGGGAGCGCAAAGGCCGCTGCGCATGCACGTTCAGTTCACTGCCGTGCGGCGCGGCGTGACAATCGTTCCCGCCTATAACGCGCGCGCCGACTTGCCGCAAGCGCAGATGCAAAGCGCCATCGTAGTCGGCCCGGAAGGCGAGGAAGTACATTGCGACCAGCTTGGCCGCGTCAAAATCCGCTTCCCCGGAGCCCGCGCCGAAGACCATGAGGAAGCCGCAGGTGCCGGGGCATCGGACACGCAGACGGATTCAGCGTGGGTACGCGTCGCCTCCAACTGGGCCGGCAATGGTCCGGGACCGTTCCAGCAATGCGGCACGATCGGCCTACCGCGCGTCGGCGCCGAAGTCCTTATCGCGTTCCTCAGCGGCGACCCCGATAAACCAGTAGTCGTCGGCCAGCTCTACAACCAGGAGGGAATGCCTGCTGCCCTCAGCAGCGCCGGCGACCTGCCAGGTAACCGCTACCTTTCCGGCATCAAAAGCCGCGAAATCAATGGCGGCCGCGCGAACCAACTGCGGTTGGATGACACTGAAGGTCAGATCAGTGCGCAGCTGGCTAGCGATCACGCACAAGCCCAGCTCAATTTAGGATTTCTCACGTCGTCAAGAACAGATGGCACAGGACAAACGCGGGGCGAGGGCGCCGAGCTAACTAGTAGCGAGGCGGTCGCTATTAGAGCTAGTAACGGAATACTGCTATCAACACATGCAACAAAAGGGGAGCATTTGGAGCGAGACGATCTGATTGGGATAGCAGATCTACTTAACAGCATCGCCGGTCAGCTCGCAACGGTAGCTCAAACCCACTCTGCCGATGATGCGGAGAAACCGCATCTTTCAGAATTAATAGACAAACTGAAGAACTGGAAGGCTGGTTCCCAGCAAGCGATTCTCGGAGCGCATGCGGCACAAGGAATGCTTTTCACAAGCGAGAACAACATCCTGATAGGTGCCCAGTCGAAGGTAGACATTCTTGGCTCGGGCGATACGAATCTCTCATCCGGGAAAAATATTTTTATTCGAGCCGTGAAGGGGGTGAGTGTCTTTGCTCATGCACTTGGAATGAAGCTGATTGCCGCTAGCGGAAATGTACTGGTTCAGGCACATCGTGGCGACATCAATATCACGGCTACCGGAAAGATTTGTATCACCGCAGGCCAAGGATTGGAACTCCAGTCCCCAGAAATCAAGCTGGTAAGTAAAGGCGCCCAGGTGAATTACGGTGGCGGCGCCATTACGCAGCAGAGCAAAGGCGCACACACCATCAAATCTTCCAAGTTCTTGCATACGGGCGGTGGTGATGGGAGTGTCAGTGAAGTCAAATTTCCAAGTACCACCATTGAAACCGACGAACGGATTGTTCTCTATCACTCCCAGACCGGAGAGCCTGTCAAAGGGCGCCGCTACAAACTGACGCTACCCGATGGGCGAAATATTGAGGGAACGACAGACAGCCAGGGACGAACAGAGCTCGCGACCGCTCAGGAGTTTGGTGAGATTGAAGTAGTGATCTATCCAGAAGAAGTGTAGTCAGGTAGGAGACCCATTATGACCACATCACCAAACCGCAGCGAGCCGACACGACCAGTTCCCTCGTATGAGGATCACGAGGGCAATCTGCGTGCAGTATCTCAGCTGTCACCGAAGGCAAACAACACGAGAGGCGCTGTTGGCATACCTCCAACGAAAGTAATGCCGGTAATTGTTATCGCCGGAATTATGGGTAGTAACCTGCGAGCGCACACGAATCCAGCAGATGGGAAAAACAAAGAACTTAATCCGGGTGCGGAAGCATGGCGCCCTCCTAATGGGGCGGACGAGGGCTTAGATGAAGCAAAAAAATGGAAAGCACGAAGTCCAGCTGTTCGGCAGAAGATCCTTGATGGAGACACGCTATCAGTGTGAGAAGGTTATTGTCATTACCCATTCGATGGGAGGACTTGTTGCTCGAGCCTTAGTTCATCCTGAGATTGGTAGGCTGGATAAAGAGGTTTTAGGTGTCGTACATGGGGCTATGCCTGCAATTGGCGCACCCGCGGCGTACAAGCGGATGCGTTGTGGATTTAAAGAGGAGTTTGGAAAGGTCGCCTACTACAACAACGAGCGTACGCATCAGGGCAAGATGTGCTGCGGACGGACACCGATGCAAACCCTAATTGACGGAAAGGAGGCGTGGCGCGATAAAATCATCACATTGAACGACTGAATCCGACCTGACAGTCGCAGGCTTCAAACCGGGTAGCCGAAATTGAAGCAGAACGGGCCTATACCTCAGGTCCACTTCGTCGGACGGGGTCACTTGTCGGGACAGTGAGACAAGGCGTGGTTCCTGGTCAGAAAATTCTTTTTGGTGTTCGCCAGTCCAGCGGCGCCTTTTATCGAATCGAATCCTATATCAGCGTAGGGGAGGATCTTTTCATCCAGGAGGGTATCGCGTAAGAAGCACCGCATCAATGCGTCTGCGTAATCTGTACAGCGGATATTCAAGGATGATAGTCCAGGCTTCAGCAGCCGGTTGTGATTGGATGAGGGACCGGAACTGCTCTTTGAACAAAGGAATGACACTCTCCCACGCCAGCGTCTGCTTTGAGTACTGTGAGGAGAAGCCATCAGCTGCATAAGCTGCTTGCAGCCTTCCCAGAATATTGTTGGGATCGGTTTTCAGGAATTCTGAGATGGTTGCCCTATAGTAGGCTGGCATTGTTCGTATTTTCCAAGAGGGTTCTAATGCTGAGCTCGCTTGCATTAAACCATTTTGGAAATAAAAAAGCCAACCGAATGGTTGGCTTTGGAATGGAGATTTATGTAGGATCTCAAAAAATTTGAAATTCTGGGTCTTACAAATCAAGGACTTGAACACGACTTATGAGACGAAACGGGTTAGTCGTCTCAAAATAAGTGAAATTTTCCTAAAAAAATCTCAAAATAATTGAAATTTTCCTACCGGACGTCTCGTCGAGACGGAAGTTGATTCGTCCCCCAATCGGTGGGTCTGACGATTTCGAGTTTATTGAGTAGCAGGGGCGCCACGACTCATCCCCCTTCCGACATAGCGAAGCCTTCATGGCTTCAGCGGTGCCGCCAATGGGCGCCTAAATCTGTAATCCGCTAGATCATTTGTCCACGGCAAGGGGGATGTTTGCGCTATGTTGGGTAGCGAATACCTTCTGGCTAAGTTCGCCACTCCACTCCATACCCCGTCTTATGGAGAAATCAATGACGATCAAGCAATGCGCTGGCTGTGGTCAGGCGTTTCAACCGCGCCCACAAACTCCCGATCAAACTTTCTGCTCAGCGCCGACATGCCAGCGTGCCAGAAAACGCCAATGGCAGCGGAGTAAGCTGCAATCCGACCCTGACTACCGAGCTAACCAACGTCAGGCACAACGCGATTGGCAATCGCGCCACCCCGACTATTGGCGCAACTATCGCGATTCCCACCCTCAGTATGCGGAGCGCCGCCGAAATCGACAACAGTCGGGGCCATTTAGTAACGCCGTCGGTGCAAAGATGGACGTGTGGATTCCACCAATTTCATTGCCGCCGGGGATGTACAAAATTGCACCTGTCAGAGGCTGCGGAGTAAGTGGCAGCGATAGTTTGGTCGTCCAAATTACAGCAGTGTGTTTAGATTGTCCCTGCAAAAAGGACGTGTGCAAAGAGAGGACGTGTTAGGTTTTTTTGCAAAGTTTCGGTATTTTCAGTCCATTGTGCTTTCGATCGGCTGGATAAGAAAGTTCCGGCGAAATGTGCTTGGCCATATCTGGTCGCGGCCATGCATGGACTGATCCGGGAGCGTGCACATCAAAACGGAGGGAGCGGGTGTCATGTACCTAGACGAACAATCATCGGGCGTGCCCGACCGTCCGAAAGCTCCGGCAATTTTCCGTGCAGTTGAATACGTGAGGATGTCTACCGAGCATCAGCAGTATTCGACTGAGAACCAGGCTGACAAGATCCGCGATTATGCGCAGCGTCGCGGTATTGAGATCGTCCGTACCTACGCGGATTCGGGGAAAAGCGGGCTGAGCATCGATGGCCGGCAAGCCTTGCAGCAGTTAATCAAAGACGTTGAGACAGGTAATGCGGATTTCCAGATCATCCTTGTTTACGATGTGAGCCGTTGGGGGCGGTTTCAGGATGCCGATGAAAGTGCGTATTACGAGTACATCTGCCGGCGCGCTGGTATTCAGGTGACCTATTGCGCAGAGCAGTTTGAGAACGACGGTTCGCCAGTGTCCACGATAGTAAAAGGCGTCAAGCGCGCTATGGCGGGCGAATACAGCAGGGAGCTGTCGGCCAAAGTGTTCGCCGGCCAGTGTCGTCTGATTGAGCTCGGTTTTCGACAGGGCGGGCCTGCCGGGTATGGCCTACGACGCGTCCTGGTCGACCAGACGGGGGTTTTCAAAAGTGAGCTGACGCGAGGCGAACACAAAAGCTTACAAACGGACCGCGTTATTCTTCAGCCTGGCCCAGATTCGGAAGTGAGCGTTGTCAATCAAGTCTATCGTTGGTTTGTCGATGATAACCTGGTGGAATCTGAGATTGCAGAGCGGCTCAATGGCCGAGGTATCATGACTGACCTCGGGCGCGCGTGGACGCGGGCCACAGTCAGGGAAGTCCTTTCCAATGAAAAGTATATTGGAAACAACGTCTACAACCGCCGGTCGTTCAAACTTAAGAAGCATCGTGTGGTCAACAGCCCGGATATGTGGATCAAAAAAGAAGGGGCTTTCGATGGCATTGTTCCAGCCGAACTGTTTTTCACTGCACAAGGCATTTTGCGCGCACGGGCGCACCGATATAGTAACGAGGAACTGGTCGAGAAACTGCGCAATCTGTACCAGCGGCATGGATATCTCTCAGGATTAATCATCAACGAAGCTGAAGGCATGCCTTCGGCAGCAGCCTATGCACATAGGTTCGGCAGTCTGATCCGTGCTTACCATGCAGTTGGTTTTACGCCGGACAGGGATTACCAGTATCTCGAAGCCAATAAATTTTTGCGGCGACTGCATCCCCAAATCGTTACTGAGACAGAACGAATGATCTCTGACGTTGGTGGAGTAGTTGAGCGTGATCCGGCAACGGATCTTCTCAACGTCAATCGCGAATTCACAGTCTCGTTAGTGCTGGCTCGCTGTCAGTCATTCGAAAATGGACGACGGAGATGGAAGGTGCGCTTCGATGCGACACTCGCACCAGATATCACGGTGGCAGTACGCTTGGATAGTGAAAATCAGACTGCGCTGGATTATTACTTGTTACCCAGACTCGACTTCGGGCAACCTCGGATCCACTTGGCCGACCACAACGGGATCGAGTTCGAGTGCTACCACTTCGACAGCTTGGACTACCTATATGGCATGGCGCGGCGCAGTCGATTACGGAGGAGCGCATGACCCATGACAAGGGCTATCAGCATTCTGAGTTGCGGATGATCCCATTGGAAAGGATCGACGTGCTCAACCCGCGCGACCGTAATAATCGAGTGTTTGAGCAAATCGTTACCAACATCCAAAGCTTAGGCCTAAAGAAACCCATCGTTGTGACGCCACGGCCAGGAGGTGATGGCGTTCGGTACTTGCTCATTTGCGGCGAAGGCCGCTTTAAAGCGTTCAGAAGCCTCGGTCAGTCAGAAATTCCTGCGATCGTCATGAGTGTCGATGATGAGTCGGCTCTCATTATGAGCCTGACGGAGAACATCGCTCGGCGCAAGTTCAGTCCGCTGGAACTGCTTTCTGGCATCGAGAAGCTGAGAGATCGGGGTTACGACAAAAAAGCTATTGCGGAAAAGACGGGACTGAGCACTGATTATGTGCAGGGCATTCTGTACCTGCTTAAGAACGGCGAGGAGCGGCTCTTGATGGCAGTCGGAAGCGGGCGAATTCCGCTCAATGCCGCCATAACTATCGCCGGCGCTGGCAACGACGATAAAGCAATCCAGACCGCGCTGCAGGAGGCCTACGAGTCCGGCAAGCTGCGTGGTAGCCACTTGATCCATGCACGTAGAGTAATTGAACGTCGTCGAACACGAGGCCGAGGAATGGGCGGGAAAGCGACGCCCCGCAAGCATAACGAAGATGTCACCTCATCGAGTCTGGTACGCAATTATAAGCGTGAAGTGGAGCGGCAAAAGCAGCTCGTTAGGAAAGCGGAAATCACTCAGCGGAGTCTGCTGTTCATCGTTGGCGCGTTGCGCCAGCTGCTTGCAGACGAGAGCTTTGGGAACCTCTTGCGTGCCGAGGGACTGGACACATTGCCGCAGTATCTTGCTGACCGAGTATGGACGAAGGGAATTTGATTATGGGAAAATCGCCTCTAGGCTTTGTTCCGGAACCATTGAGCTTGCCGCTTTCATTAATTCTGCCTTCGCGAAAAATGCCGGATGGGTTGTTCACCTCCCGAAAATTTAAACAAATCATCGCGTCCATTGAGGCCGTCGGCTTGATCGAGCCTTTATCTGTTGGTAAGCCCGACCGCGATAGGCAGTACATCTTGTTGGATGGGCATTCGCGGCTCACGGCCTTAAAGGAATTGGGATTCGAGAAGGCGCCGTGTTTAGTGGCTCTTGACGACGAGAGCTATACCTACAACAATCGAATAAACCGTCTCTCTAGCATTCAGGAGCACGTCATGATCAGACGTGCTGTTGATCGTGGCGTTAAACCAGAGAGACTCGCTAGGGCACTAGCTGTTGATATTAGCCAGATTCTTAAAAAGCTAAATCTACTTGACGGGATCTGTCCCGAGGCAGCGGAATTGCTGCGCGATCAGGTGTTCTCTGCCAATCTCGGCGCAGTGCTGCGCAAACTGAAGCCGACTAGGCAGGTTGAATGCGTTGAATTGATGGTGAGCGCTAATAATCTCACCGTCGCCTACGCGCAGGCTCTGTTTGCGGCCACGCCCAGCAATATGATTGTTGGGGAAACTAAGTCCAGAAAAATGGCTGGTGTTAGTGCTGATCAGATGGCAAAGATGGAACGGGAAATGGGAAATCTGCAAGAGCAATTCAAGCTGGCTGAGCAGTCCTATGGGCAGGACGTTCTTAACCTAGTATTGGCCAAAGGGTATTTGGCAAAGCTGATGGCGAACGACGCGATACTGCGTCATCTAACAAAGCATCACCCTGATGTACTCAACGAATTCGACGCTATCGCCAGCATGGCGGTATTGGATAAGTAGCCGGCATGTGCAGGTGAGAGGTCGTAAGTATTCGTTTGGATAGACGCTCGTACTGCTGCATGTGTCGACGAGCCTGCGTTCTTTAAAAATCGAAATGTATCAGGGCCATCGTCCTCAGTGCAGAGGTATTGCATCTGCGCCGAAGATGATGGTCGACAGGCACGCCGCTGGCCTGCCAATCCGCTCACGGGCGGCGAATTGGCAAACAGCGGCACTTTCGCCATATGGCCTCTCAGAGCGTTAGCTGGGAGCCGGTCGACTGTCATTTCCCCTCCATCTTCAGCGATTCATATTGAGGAAGCTCAATACGCTCCACAGTCAATACTTCTAGACTTCTTCGTGGGGGGCGTATGAACGAAGATCTATGGAAAGTACACAAAATAATTGCAGCAGCGCTTGAGTTGAAGGCTTCTCACGGCGTATTCTTTTCTGCGTGTATGCTGAACGAGGCGGGCGTGAGCCTCGAAACCGCAATTTTGCTATTAACTCGTTGAGTGGCGAGCTCAACTCTCCCTCTTAACTACGTGCGGTCGGAGAGAATCAAAAAGACTAAGCTGTAGCAGCTCATACTTGATCTGGCATCGATTGTCAGATGGTTTCGAAACTGCTTGTTTGCGCTGGCTCAAATTGCTGAATCGTGAATGGTGTAATCTACTCCAATCGTTCCGTTAGCCGGAGGTGCGGGACCTTGTTAGCTTGGCCTGAAGTGAGGCCACGTTGAACCATTTGGACGCGGAGGCTTTGTGCTAGAACCCCGACTTATCCAACTCGACAGCGAATTCACGTACCAGCAGGCTGTAATCTCCGCTGTGCTTCGTGTCCTTGCGCAAAGCCATGGTGTCGATTTTTCTGCCGATTTCGTGCGTGATCATCGAGCGGCGATTCTCATCGCCACTCGCAGACATCTATGTGGCCGTGACGAGCGCGCGGTAGTGGGGGAGGCATTGCGCCTTGGATTGGCCTACAAAGGCACGTAAAGATCCTATGGCCCGCCAACAAACGCCGCAGCCTCCTTCGATTCCACGAGACCGGCGGCGCGCCGCAATCTACGTTCGCATGTCGAGCCGCCCGCAAGATCGCTCCATCGAACATCAATGTGAGCGGCTTCAGCAATACGCCGATGAGCACGATGTTGATGTTGTCAAGATGTACGCTGACCCTGGAAAGAGTGGATTACGCATTAATGGCCGGGACGGCCTGCAGGAGCTGATGGATGACGTTGCTGCCAAGAAGACGGACTTTGAAATGGTGCTCGTCTATGACGTTAGTCGCTGGGGGCGATTTCAGGATACCGATGAAGGTGCGCATTATGAATACTTGTGCCGCCAGGCCGGGATTCAAGTGATTTACTGCGCGGAGCAATTTGAGAACGACGGTTCGGCCATTGCCTCGATTCTCAAAGGCATGAAGCGCACAATGGCTGCTGAGTATAGCCGCGAGCTGTCCGCCAAGGTTTTCTCAGCTCAATGCAGGTTTGCAACCCAAGGCTTCAAGATGGGGGGCTATGCAGGCTATGCATTGCGGCGTGTGTCATATGACCGGGACGGTAAACGGCGCCGGATACTAAAGCCGGGAGAGCGGAAGGCCGCAGCGACGGATCGCGTGCGCTTCTGCTGGGGGCCGCAACGCGAAGTTGAAACCGTTCAGCAGATTTATCGCTGGTTTGTGGACGACAAATTAGGTGATACAGAAATTGCGGCCAAGCTCAATGCGCTGAAAGTGCCGACGGAATGGCGCAGACCTTGGACCCCATTTCTGGTGAAGAGCATTCTGACTAATGAAAAGTACGTCGGTCGACTCATGTTTAATCGCGGGTCAGCGAAGATGAGTACACCACGGGCGCTCAACCCGCCGGATGACTGGATTTGCATCGATGATGCCTTCCCGCCTATCGTTACACCGCAGCTTTTTGAGAAGGCCGCCTATGAGCGGCTACGACGGAATCGACCTAAAACGTCCGATGAGCTGCTCCAGATGCTGCGGACGCTGTACAAGAAACATGGCAAGGTTACCGTATCGATCATCAACGCCGCGCATGGTGTTCCGAACCCTAAGTACTTTAACGCCCGATTCGGAACCTTGGCTGAGGCTTACTTGGCTGCAGGGCTGCCGGCGGCAAGACCACTCCTGCGCGCGCGAACACTTCGATCAGTTAGGCAGTTGCGCGAGGCGACGATGTCAGCGATCAAGATGGCAATTGAACAGGCAGGCGGGGGGCATATGCAATGTGAACACCGCTGGCTGTTGCAACTCAACGGGAAGGTTACACTCAAGCTAGTTGTGGCGCGCTCTCGCCACGACCCTGCTGGTCACATCAGATGGCGTATCCCAGTCCACACCTCGCCGGTACCGGACTTCGTTCTATGTGTGCAGATGGATGCTGCTAACGCCGGTGTCCTGGGATACTACTTGATTCCAGTCGCGGACTTTACTCAGGGTCATATCATCTTGCGTGGGGAGCATCCCGACGATAGGCGGCAATACCGGCATCAAACCTTGGCGTCGATATTCGGACTGGGGGCGTCGGAAAATGAGGCGTAGCGATAGGATCAGACAGACTAGCTGTCATCTGACAGTGGTTATCAGATGAAGTCTGGTTTATCACAACTAAGATCAATATTACTTCTGCTTGCTCGTAGAAGCTGAACCCTTCTTACTATGGAGGCCCTTATGTTTCGGTCGATAAGCCCGGCATATGGTGACGACTGCCGCAATCTATTAGCTCGTTGATCCAGTCCAGTCATGGCCGCGATGACGTCTGCGTCGCTGCCACTCGTCATAATCGCTCGCCATTCATCAAATGCCGAACACCAAGTGCCATTGGACTCCCAGCGATCCAAGTTAGAAATGCTCCACTGCCTGATTGTGGTTATTTCGAACGCATCGACGCAGGCCATGGCTACCAGAAGCTTTTGGTAGTCAAGATAGTCATGGTCGTTATGCATGTCGTCTCTCCTTGCGTGCTGCAGTTATCGCCCATTTTTGCTTTTCTGAGCATGAGTAAGTGTGTTGGCTCGGGTTCCGGGCACCGCTTTTAGGGAGTTGCATCCTTCGCCCTATCGATGCCACTACATTTGCGCCTTGCAACGATGCTGTGCATCGCAGTGAAGAGGGAAGGCTCCCTATTAAATAACAAGATTTCGTCTTTACAGGGTTTTGGCCCGTTGACTGGATGAATCCCTTGCTCGATTAGCCTAGGGACAAAGTATGCGGGAAGCAAACTGAACTGGGTTTCAAGTTCATGGCAGAAGACGAATTTGCTTGAAAATCTTTCGATATCTTGTTCGGCGACGAGAATGTGATGGCGTTCAGTATGACGGATGGAGAATAGTTTTGAGCTATAAACAAAACTGTAAACAGCCTGTTGGCGCACCCCCAGTTTTCTAGCGGTATCTGGAACCGACAAAAATCCAGAATAACTGACTTGACGCTGCTCTTCGATCCAATTCAACAACGATGGTCGGTCAAATAACCAGCCGGGTAGCAGTTCTCTTGTGCTTGATACCGCTACAGGACTCAACTCCTTTTTTATCACCGCCAACATTAGAGCTGGAAAGAGATACTTTTCCCTAAGCAAATAGCGGAATGCATGTGCCAGTGAGATGGTATCCGTCGCATCTTTTTCGTCTACTATGGGAAGACCTGAAGCGAACGACACAAGGGCCATTACATGGTCTTGGGGGATTCCCCAGCGTGACGTTCCAGAACTTCTTGGTTTGAAGATCGCCTCGATCGCCTCCCCGTTGACAAGCTGCATCGCTCGTGATTTCGTGAGCCCAAGGAGCTCGTATGTCTGTCTAAAATCGATAACGTTTTCCAACGCATTACGTATTTCCGTGATTTGTTTTCGGCTCACACACTTTAGCGACCTGCCTTTGGGCGTCTGCCGCACATAGCACGCGATTCGTCCTTGATCAATCAACAGCTGAATTTGGCGCGTTGTAGTATTTAGCTCCTTCGCCATCGAGCTGATGGGAATCCAATTGTGACGCAAGCGAGTAGTGTGCGAAAGCCTCGAATTGCGCTCAGCCAGTGACCCTCGCCAAGTACGCGAAATGAATTTTTCAAACGCCTGCAACAGAAACGCGTATTCCGGATCCTTTAGAGTTCGATACACGTAAGGGTAAAAAAAGCCGAAACGTTTTGATAGTCGTTGATCTTGTACGTCTATTTCGCCCGCCTTGTGAAACGACTTAAGCAGTGCGTGAAAATTGCGGGGCCAAACGGTCAGGATTTCAGCAGCGGCATTTACAACAGGGCGTACGACTGCAATGTCATGTAGATTGCTAATTTTCTGTGAAAATTTGCGGCCGCTGTTCTTGGCATAAGCTCCAAGCATGAAGGCTACCTTGTTCAGCTGTTCGAGTGACAGATCAGAGAGGTGGCGCTGCTTTATTGGAAGCTGGTGTAGCTTCGCGAAAAAAATTTCAGAAAGCTCGTTATCTGCAGTGGAAGAAGGTGTCTGGATATGTGTAGAAAGTGGCACGCCACAGTCGCAAGTCATCAGACTGTGGCGGCGCCAGTTCAGTTTTTTTCCACAGCTGTGGCAGTCTTCAATCAAATTCACACCGTGTTGATGGCAGCATGTGACCAACGTCAATTCCCACTCCCATCGCCACTGTGCTGATTCGTTAATGCAGCATGGGCAATAGCGGCTGGAGCGTTGATTCCAAATAGGCGGTGAGCCGGAAGTTGAGACCATCTGTGGGATCACTTCTTGTAGCATCGTTTTGTTTTGAGGCCATCGGTCGGCGCCAAGTCTGCTCTCTAGTACATCAATCGACGGCTTGCGATCAGGCCAAAGCTGAGCTACGCCGCTTAGGCCGTTCGCTTCTGCTAGCCGTAGGAGATAGCCATGCAGTCCCTCAGTGGAGACACGAGAGGGTCGTGAAAGTAGAATTGGAGACCCTTGAGCTTCTGGTGCAAGTCGCATATTCATATTTCCTCCTCGCTCGTTGCGCCAGGTAAAAGAAGCTTACCCCAACGCTCAAATGGCTCTCCCAATTTGTTGAGCGGGCGAGGTTCTGCATCGGAATTGAAAGGGTTAAGTTTTTTGGGAGCGTTTCTCCATACTGACTCCTCAAATGCTTGGGCCAGAACATTCCAATCTATGCGAGGGTCTCTCTTACGACCAGCAATTTGTACGGCTTCATCGATGATCTTTGCGATGTAATCAATCAGGCCATTAGTGGCAATGAAGAATCGCAGCGCTAGGTTAGCCTCATGAAATTCAATGCACCGGACCGGGATGAATTCTTGAACAGTCTTTAACAGCCCTCGAAATTCTTTTTGCCCCTCTTTGGTATGAAAGTTAAAAGGCCGAAGGAAGAAGACAGACGAGAAGCGCCTGGCGAGTTGTTCGTTCATACGAATGACTTCTTCAGCGCGCGGTAGTCCAACGACGACGACAGGTATGCGAGCAACATTTAAGACCCCCTTTAGCCAGTCTGCCACCTGGTTCGCAACACTACGGCGTCGCGAATCACAGAAGTGCTGAAATTCGTCAATGATGAGTAGCTCTACGTGACAAGCAACTAACAGCTTGAAGATGCGGCGAGTCTTTTCTTCGGTAGATCCTTTGTTGACATCTGGATCGCCCAGCGCATGAAGAATCGCCTCTGCTAGATTTTTCACCGTTGGCATTGCTGGGGTCTGGACAACCAGGATTGGCACCAGAGTCTGTTCGGGGTGCTCAGTTATTGGAAAGCTGTCCCTGTAGTGCTCGATTAGAGTGGTTTTACCTGCGCCAGACTGACCGACAAGAAGGAGCCCTCCAGCGATCTGTGCGTGGATGCCGCGGTCATGGACGTGGGAGATTTTTCGCCATCCTTCACGAAACGCGTTGAACTCGATTACTTGGTGGCGGACTGAAAAGCCAATGTATTTTCCCTCATCCGCGATATAGTCAGATCGGACGCTACGCTGAGATGTTGAGTCATTGGGCATCTTTAGCTCCCGATTTGCGTACATTTCGTGCGGAGACCGTAAATACCGGCAGCTTGTCGTCGAGGCCGGAATCAAGCTGAATATTCGATTTGGGTTTCGCGGATCTCGATTTGGCGCGCGCCTGTTCAATGGGAGACTGCGTCTCCTTAATGACTGCTTCGCTGTCACGCTTCTTCAAGCTGGCAGCGCGCTTCCGCTCTCTCATTTTTTTGCTATTGATGGCATCCGAGACCATTTTTTGGATCTCATCTTTGACCTCTAACAGTCTCGAAATGTTGATCCTGCTTCCGTATTTTTCTCTTGCTGCTGCTTGTATTAGAGTGTGAACGTGTCTGTTCAATTTCTGCGCGTAGTCCCAATCTACGGCTGGAACGCGGATGTAGGTTTCGGTAGGAGGATGAAACGCATGGATGTAAGAGACGTCGTCTTCGTAGTACTTGAGTTTGACCTTAGTGCGGGCATCTGCGCCAAGACGAAGAAAAATGGTCTGAAGTTCATCGCTGTTGTACATGAGGTTGTCTATCTCTAAGCCGTATCGGAAAAGCGTTCGTTCGGCAGGGATGCCAACAAGGACGTCTAATTGATCCGGGTAGGCGGGCAGCTCAATGCAGCAATTCGGAGCGCTCTCGTACCATTTATCCAGCGGGGTCATGCCAAGCTTACGATGCTTCGAGCAGTGATATATCTCCACGACCCATTTGGTGAGTAGGTGCATCAAGGTTTTCAGATCAATGGCAGCAAGCTCCTCGGAGGGATAATCGCCGCGTTGTTTGATGTTTGAGAAGACCGTTCCAGGAAGCTTGTGGACGAGTCCTTCGCTGATTGTTCGGAAGAACCGTTCGACAGAGCCCTTGTATTCAGGCTTCTTCGCAGGACAAAAAAGTAACTGAATGCCCAATTCGAAACAGATGTCGCTGAATGCCGCAGAGTGAAGATCCATGCCATTGTCGGTAGCGATCAACTCGGGAATGCCGTGGCAGGGCCATTTGGTTTGGATATCTGGGTACTTGCTGAGCCATTCGTCTTTAGGCAATACTGCACGTTTGAGGCACTGAAGTATTGTGAACGAAGACGGCTCATGGAATGCGACATAGAACCCCATGATCACTCTGCTATATCTGTCTATCGCGATCGTGAGCCAAGGTCGCCCTAATGGCAAATTGGTGTCCGCATCGATAATGATGACGTCTAGCGGAGTGTGGTCGACTTCAATGCGCTCAAGTACTTTGCTGACTTTTACCGTTCCCAGGACTGGACGATACTTTCGTTCAGCGGCATTCTTTCCAAGACGAGCACGATCGACGATTTCTTTCTCGAGGCCTTCTACGCGACGGTATACCGTCGCTCTGGATGGGCAGCGAATTTGGGAGGCCTGATCAAGGCCTTTGTTTACTTTCTTCACCCGGGCACACACATCGTTATAGACATCGGATACTGAATGCTGTTGCTGATCAAGATAGACGGTAGAGATTGACTCTTCCAGAAGATCATCTGCCGCATTGTTTTTGGGACGTCCAGAGCGATGGCGCATACTGACCATCTGTGCTCCTGCCCGTGACATCCGATATGACTTCAGCCAACGGTACAACGTCATTGGACTCGGTGGTTTCGGATCACCGATCGTTGCGGCGATCTTGCTAATTTGCGGCTGTAGAAGCTTACTTACCGAAGTAACATTGCATCCATCGAGTGCCACCACGTACTTCAGGCGCCTCAAGGATTCCGTGCGGATGCTCGCTGGGTAGGTTGATAGGTCCCGCGGCGTCGCTGTCCGGAAGATGGCATCTGGATCTGATAGGCAGCTCTCATCAATGACCAGCTCCCGCTTGAGCCATCTGGAAAGCAGTTCCGACTCAGTATAGGTGACGATCTCGCCAGCGTCGTCTTCTAATTGTAGTTTTTGATTTGCGAGGCGTCGAATCAGTGTCCAGGTCTGCTGGCGCTCATTGAAGCGCAGCCCTTTTCTAAAAGTAAAGCGAATCATTTTTGCCTCCCGAAGGTGGAAAGGTAATTGACGTGCTGCTCTGAATTGGTTTGTCGAAGTCACAGGAGGCGAGGCCGAGCGCGAGCAGGCGATAGACGGCGTGTGGCTCTTTGAGCGCCGCAGCGAGATGCTCGAAGGTCCAGTCATCGCGGCGGCGTAGCTCGAGCAATTGCCATGATGTTGGCTTGCCGGATGTTCGAGCTTTCAGGTGGTACGCACATCGCGAGAGATTCGTTAGTCTTGGCTGCCGGCGGATTTCTTCCTCAGTCAGAATCCAGAATTGTCGCGATTGGCGCTGATAGCTCGAAGCAATTAGATTAAAGCGTTGGGCGACGTCCTTTTTCGCCAGCTTCTTTTGAGGCTTAACCTCGACGTGCGCTACTGTTCCGTCGCTCAAGGTCAATGCGAAGTCGGGGTAATACTTTCTGGGCGCAGAGTCCTCGTAATACAGTTCGATGGATGGTTGTTCTTCATAAGCAATTACCCCGGGGGAAAGCTCAAATAGAACGATGGCATCTCGCTCCAGCAAAGACTCCCATGCCACCATGCGTTGATTTTTTGCTGATGGGAAGACACCTCGAACTCTACGACCGGATCGGGTCACGACTTTCCTTGTTGCCATACGCGGTACCTCTCGCTCATTGTCAATGCAAGATGAATTGGATCGCCAGAATTAATCTAGGCGGTATAGCTACCACTCGTGAAATTTCAGGACGAAAGGTCCCAGCATTGAGTATTAATTCAACGCGAAAGTGGTATATATTTGGAGGGAGCGGCTTGACGCGCGCGGTTGGTAGCGAGATACTGAGGATTCCTTAGGTCTTCTGTAGCTCGCAGCTATGGCTTACCAAAAACGGGGCAAGCCGATAGGTTTGTCCCGTTTTTACATTTGAGCCTCCGTTTCCTTTGTTTTCAAGGACAGCAGGCGGCCTTCCTTTGGTGGGACCTCCAGGCTCAAGAGTGCCAACAAAGCTTGCCATTGCGTCTGAGGGAGCCGGTCAATTTTCTCCCAAAGTTGGGAGCAGAATCGGAAAGCTTCTGGAGGGACATCACGTGGAAGGGTGTAACGCAGTTGCGATTCCTTGACCGCGATGGCTAGCTCTGCCTGCTCATGGCTCGTCATTTCGAACGTCTGAACCAGCTTGGCCAAAAATTCTTCATTGGAAGGATTTTTTGTCCCAAGTTCCAAAGCGGAAATGTAGCCTTGCTCGTATCCCATCAGCTCCGCCATTTGGGTCTGGCGAAGATCATGACGCATTCTTAGTTTATTTAGGTAAACCGCAAACGGGCTCATTTTGGGTTATCCGACAGAGGAAGTTAACGTCATAACCCTATCTGATTACAATGGGTTTGTAAATAAGTACTTGATTTTAAAGGATAATGATATAAATATGTCGTTTCCAACGTTGGAAATGCTCAAGATGAAATCCGTCGACAAAGTGCTGGTTAAGTTGGGTTTCAAGCAATCTGTATGATGTGGCAGAATTTAAATTCCCTCCAAATTTACTGATTTGCAGTCGTAGAACTGTTTGTAACAAGCCTACGTCTCGAAGAGCAGGCCCATCGAAGACATATCGCATCGCTCTTGTTTTTCCTCATGGCAATCTTATATGAGGAAAATAGCATTGTTGACCAACTTGCTTCCCTAAACACTTCAAGGTGCGCTAAATGGTAATTCATGGACGGGTTTCGGCGATGCGAGAGTTGTTGCGAAGTGCAGCAGTTCGTCGAGCAACAATATCGTTTCCTCAGATTTTTCAGTTATTCGATGAGAATGTGGCGCCACATGATGTATACGACACACTTGAGGCTGCGTGTGTTCAGCTGGCGGACTGGAGTGTAGGGATCTATTCCGTCGTTCTCGCGAAAACTGGCACTCTGCTGCCAGGCGACGGGTTCTTTGATATTTTTCGTTTACACCGCGAAGTTGAGTATCAGCGTATCGCCGCTCGGGCGCATGTGCGCGAACTTAGTCTTGAACAAAGGCGCCAGATGGTTGCTTTCGAGAGGGAGCGCGTTTATGCCCACGCAACCGCTAGTTGAAAGGTGGCCGGGGCTTCGGGTTCTCCACTATGGCTCTCGGCCGGGCATCAGATAGAGGCTTCAGCTGCTGGATACTTGCTCTCCATAAGAGATGCCCTCTAAAACCCTTCAAGATTCCCCCCTAGCTGGACCTTAGATATAGAGATTCGTAAGTGACCTGAGGCCTTTTGTCAGATCGATTGAGCCCGCGCACACGGCATTCAGCAAGCACCTCAACTAAACGTTGAAAAAGGACCTAGGTAAATGCAAATGAGTAACCTCTACATTTTGGTGTTCCGTGACGGCGATTACATCAAGATTGGAAAAGCAGACGATATCCATGCAAGGATCGCTGTTCTTCAACGTATATGGGGGCCTGTGAATTACGATGCCTCGTATTACTTACAAGCTCCGTTAGCCGTAGTGCGTCAGGTGGAAGGGGCTTTGTTGTCGCTGCTGGCGCAGTTTGCAGTATTTGTTATGGAAGGCGATGGCAAAACTGAGCTTCGCGCAAAGCCGGCACTCCCGATTGCTTTGCAGTACCTTGAAATATATTGCGCGAATATGCCAGAGTTAGATGGCCTAAAAATGGGAGTGGCCCTCCCTCCGTCAGCGCAGGGCAATGTACGACGAAAGCGCCGGCGAGATCGATTGCTAAGTAAATCTATTAACATGACGCGCAGCATCAGTGATGTGGCCAAGAAGTTTGGTAGGATCAACCGCTTGCTAACGGTATTGCACCGCCGCCAGGCACGGATTCCGTTTGAATACGAGCGAAACGGTAGCCAGATCTATTTTCGGGTACGGCGACCGACTAGCGTTTCCTCTTTAGATTCGGAATCGAGTGCCATCATGGACTATTTTCGGTTCGAAATCGAAGATCAATATGGCTGGGGGGGATTCAATTTCTGCTCTGTGGCTGGATCTGCGGACGTCGTGCAATTTAATGTGCATTTACCGATCACTGGGGTAAAAGAATGGGAAGCAGTGATCAATTATTTCATTGCTCAAAGTATCACCTTCTTAGAAAGACTACCCACACGATCAGCTGCAGCGAAGGAAGCGATCCCGCATTTGAACTGGTAGTCGGCTGTTTGCACCAGATCAGACTTGATCTCATACCTGCGGTTAGGTCGAGACGCTTGCTCGCGAGGGAGCTGCCTCGACAGTGAACGTTAGATGTATGAGGTTGAGTTGGTTTGTTGGGGGCGTAGTGCTGCAGGTCTGAAATTCTTGAGGTTAGATCTTGTGTCTTAGAGATCCCGTGTAGAATTGTAACTGATGAGGTCGATTTTCACTTTGAACGATGGTTTTTCTCTTGAGCTAGGAGAAACAAAGATGTCGAAAATTATCGGTAATAACGATGGCCCAGGTGGTCGCAATGAGACTTATCAAATTGGCTCGCGCAAAGAGGTGCCGCGAGCGCAAGCAGTACGTGAGGTAAAACAGGGACTCCATCCAGACACTCACGTGGTGAAGATCAACAATCGCGAGTATGTCCGGGATAATCCAGACCACTCCAAGGCCGACAATGTCAACCGCAAGAAATAGGGGCTGGGGTTCATTGGCCTCGGCCTCGCCCTACCCACGTGATTACGCCTTAATTGGTTGTATAGCATGCGAAAGAATCGGAGTTAGCGACTTCGATGATAGTTACCGATTTGCTGGACACAGGTTCCCCCAAGGAGCGTTAACGTCAATTTTAAGAGGGGATTTTCCGGAGCCGACCAACGAGCGTTGTTGACGAACGTCACGTGCTGAAGTGTAGGCTTGAATACTACCGGTATCGCTCCCGAAACTACGCGATCACCTTAGACCGAAGTTCAAGAAATATGCGAAGGTATCGGATGGATCAAGCGACTATAAATGATCTCGGGATCGATCAAAATATTTGGATTGCATTGCGAGACTGTCAGAAGAGTGCAGTCCGTTGCGGTATTGGCTACCTTGCATCTAGTTTGGCGCAAGAAAAAAATAAATCTTGCTTACTGAGCCTACCAACGGGAGCTGGGAAGTCTGGAGTTATCGCTACACTTGCCCATTATGCACCCCAGAACAAAATACTTGTTCTATGCCATCGCCGGTACGTTTGCAATCAACTTGCTAAGCAAATTCAAGGTGGATTTTTTCAGAAGACAGCGCCTGCCGCAATGACGGCACAGCGAACGGTATTCGATTCTATTGAAGACCTTAGCCACAACGGTATTTATGTTACGACATTTCAGATGCTTTCGAGGCAGGTGCCCGAACATCTTGAAGAAATTCGCCAGCAATTCGACCTCATCATTATTGACGAAGGTCACTCCGAGCCCTCGCCAATTTGGCGTACGTTGGTACGTGGAACAAGCGCTCATCGAATAATTGTCACGGCAACTCCTTATCGCAATGACCTATTTCAATTTGACGTCAGCCCCAGCGCTAGCTATATCTATACCTTCGCCGAGGCTGCCGAGGACGAAGTCCTTTTTGCTCCCCGATTAGAAACAATAGGTAGCGCTGAATTGGAAGGCATTATCAATAATTTTCTGGTAAATAATCCCGAACTCAAGTGCATTATAAAGTGTAAAAATTTTGAAGAGGTCCAGAGTTATTTTGATCGATTGTCCAAGCTTGCATCGACTATTGCAGTGCATGACGCGTTCGAGAACGATTCGCTTGACGTTCAACGAGTGTCGGTTCCGAAAGACATTGCCACAAGCGAATATCGTATTCTCGTCCACCAGCACAAATTGGACGAAGGCGTAGATATTCCTTGCGCGAAGATGCTGGTACTCACGTATGTTGTTGGTAGTGGGCGTGAGCTTGTCCAGACAATTGGACGTGTCGTGCGTGCCTTCAACATGCAAGAACCAGTCGTACTTGAGATGGATGGCGAAGCGAATCGAGTGATGTGGGAAAGCTATCTCGACTTCGATGCATCGCTACGGTCTGACGCTGGCGTTAAAAAGTTCCTGAGCTCTTTGGATAGTGCAAAATTGATCGAGCTTTACCTTGAAGCATTCCCTGATTTTAGTTATCACCAGAGTAGATTTGTTGGGAAATTCAATATCAATAACTTTGATCCCGATGAAGCCCTCGTGATACCGACAGCCTCGATTTGCTTCCTTCACACTAGATCTGATTTTTCAATTGCTCAGGCGTTGGATACGCTATATTGGCGGGGCACAAATTGCGGCGAGCTCTGCAAGATTTTTACTTCACGGTCGACCTCGATACGAGTTGTATTGTCCGTAGCCTTTAATAAGTCCAGATTCTTGGCAAATGAATTGTTCTTTGAGCCAACCCTCGAGATCACTTTATTGCGGGAAATGAAGAACGGAATTGTCGCGATTTTTGATAGCAGAGGCAGATCGTTTTCTGGCGATACGGAGTTGGACTTGGCGGGGCCTTTACCCCAAGAACAGCTACTGAAAGTCATGACCAGAGATGGGAAAATGCGCCCGAAAGAAACTAGCACCCGCGCTATTGGTAAACCCCTACGCCGGCCTGAGGCGATGCACATCAAGGGAGCCAACTTAGATGAACTTGGTGGTCAACAGCAATTCTCAGCGTATCGTATGTCCACGTTGAAGTGCGATACGTTAAATGATCAGGGGAAAAAGTCTGGAAGCTTCTATGTAGGGGTCGATTCGGGGAGGATATCCGACCATAAGGATCGCAAGTTCAGTCTACCCGATCTGGAGGAGTGGTTCGATATGATCGAGGATTGTCTTGCATCGAGTAATGAGGCCACGAGCCCTGTTCTCAGTGCATTTGCAAAACCCTTTACCCCAAGTGGCCCTCTTGAACTTGAAGCGTTGATGTTTGAATTCATGGAACCCGAACAAGCCTTACATATAGAGGCGGGCGAAGTGTCCGTTAAGGTCGAAGATGAGTTCTTGTTCTTTGAGTGTTCAGATAAATTTGAAATCGTGTCAGGATGCGCATCCACAACCGTCGAAGTCAGTGTTAGTCATGAGGAACCGTATATAGAATTCTCCGCTTGCACTGACATGGCCGCGAAAAATATTGATGGCACAAAAAAAGATATCGACGATCTCCTTCGCGAGCGCCTTAGCAAGGCATTGTTCAAGAATGGCATTACTTATTCAGGTGGGAGATTTTACGAACTTCGACTTCCGACTCAGGAGGGGATCGCGATTGAAAAGACAGAGTTAGGCAACATCATAGTTGGGCTTCCCGCGCTTTTGCAAGAAGGTCTCACAGAAAAGGGAACGGATATAGGACCCCTTGATGATCAATTCGATTCTGGTTCGGTTTTTTATCTTATTGATCAACTGAAGAATTACGCGAACGCGAATCCTTCACTCGCAGACTTGGGGCCGTTCTACGATTATGTTTCTCATCCTGACATTTTGCTTTGCGCGGACATGGGTACAGAGCCAGCTGACTTCATCATTTCGTCGCGAGAGAAACTTGTTTACGTGCATGTGAAGTGCGGAAAATCTTCGAAACAACCTCAGTCCTCCGCTGGTGCTATCGCGGAAGTAGGGTCGCAAGCAGTCAAGAACTTGGAAATGCTTATGTCCGGAGATCGCAATCTGCGGGCCGGAAACTGGACCGAGCTGTTGAATGATTGGCCAAGCAATAATGCTGAGAATCGGCTTGCGAGTCGAATTCGGCTGCTAGATGCGAAGCGCTTTAATGGAAGCGGCGCGAATGTAGAAAAGGACATGGAGCGTTTGTGGTCGATTATCGCTGATCAGCGAAAGAACATCGCGGTTAAAAAAGAGGTTTGGATCGTCGCAGCAAACAGTTTTTCAAGGTCAGACTTCGCAACTCAAATGAGCCTGGGTGCCCATGGTCGAAGTGAATCGCTACAGGCCTACCAGATAATCCAAGGTTGGATAGGTGCGTGTGCTAACCTTGATGTAGACGTCCGTCTATTCGTTGCACCTTGATGGCTTCCTGGAGTTCCTAGATCTGACATTGTATTGCCCGGGTGCGTCTAGGGGCTAGGCCCGCAAGGCATTCTTTATGCCCCGCTTGGCCCATCTACCTATTTCTCTATCTCCGATGGGGGATATCGAAGGCTCGACTGGTCTTGGCAACCATCGTTTTTCCCCGGAATGATCTCCGTGGCCAGCGCTATGTTGCCTTTTGCTGCTCTGCGTTTGAGCTCCTCTTCCATGAGGAGGGTTTTGTGCAGCAAACGGTGGTTTATTGAACAGTCGCAGTAAGAGGGGGTTTTCCTTTTCGAAGTACTTTCTCGCTGTTAAAATTGCCGTCAATTTATCAACGTCCAGCAAACATCGCTTTGCTGGACATTTTTGTGTCTAAAAGGTGGGTATCGGCCAATGGGGCAGCGCATCGGGTACGCCCGAGTTTCGGCGGAGGACCAGAACCTTGATTTGCGGCTCGACGCGCTGCATAAGGCTGGCGTCGGCGACGACTGCCTCTACTCTGACACGGCTGGCGGCAAGGACGCCCAGCGCAAGGAACTGGCAGCGTGCCTCAAGGCGTTGCGAGAGAGAGACACCCTTATCGTGTGGCGGCTGGATCGCCTCGGTCGCAGCTTACCCGACCTCGTGCGTATTGTTGGCGAGCTGGAACAAAAGGGCGTTAGTTTCGAGAGCTTGACCGAGAAGATCGAGACGCGCAGCGCGGCAGGCAAGCTCGCTTTCCACGTCTTTGCTGCGCTCGCCGAGTTCGAGCGCAACCTGATCCGTGAGCGTACGCGAGCGGGCCTTGTAGCTGCCCGAGGTCGCGCCGGCGGCCGGAAGCCCAAGCTAACCGATGCCCAAATCAAAGAGACCAACGAGATGGTGAATGCCAGGAAGCTCCCCATCGGTCGAATCGCCGAGCTGTATGGCGTATCGAGGACAACCATTTACAAGGTCGCACCACACAGTGAGAACGAAGCGGTGCGGCGCAGCCATTGAAGAAGAAGCCATGATCCGATCCATCCTCCAACAGTACCGCGACGAGGCGGCCTTCAACCGCGACCTCGGCGACCGCTTCGAGCGGCTGATGCGGGCCTACCTCAAGCTGGACCCCCAGTACGTCGCCTTGTTCTCGGACGTGTGGCTCTGGAAGGATTGGCCTGAGCGGGAAGCTATGGGCTACAAGGCCCCGGATACCGGTATTGACTTGGTGGCCAAGCTGCGCGACGAAGAGGGCTACTGCGCGATCCAGTGCAAGTTCTACGAAACGCCAATTCCATTGGGCGACCTCGGCAACTTCTTCACCCTGTCGGGCAAGGGAGGTTTCACGCAGCGTCTGATCGTGGCCACGGCCAATCTGAGCAAGCACGCGGCAGACGCGTTGGAAAACCAGACCATCCCGGTCGAGCTCATGACCTTGGAGGACTTGGAAGCTTCCCCCATCGACTGGTCTCAGTTCTCTATCGAGAAGCCCGAGCAGCTCCGGAAGCTGCCCAAGAAAGATCCGCGCGAGCATCAACGCGAGGCCTTTGCCCACGTTCTCAAAGGTTTTAACAACCACAACCGGGGCAAACTAATCATGGCTTGCGGCACCGGCAAGACCTACACCTCGCTGATCATCACCGAAGAGATGGTAAAGCCGGGGCAGTACGTCCTCTTCCTAGTGCCGTCGATTGCCCTGCTGTCTCAGACCCTGCGCGCATGGACGGCCGACGCTGCTGTGCCGTTGCGCTGCTTTGCCGTCTGCTCGGACAGCAAGGCCAGCCGCAATGAGGAGGACATGCGCATCTATGAGCTGGCCTACCCTGCCACTACGAATGCGACCAAGCTGGCCAAGTCCCTGACCGAGACGAAAGACGACAGTGCCGTCACAGTGATTTTCTCGACGTATCAGTCCATCGACGTAGTGCACCAGGCCCAGCAGAAAACTGGCATCGAGTTCGATCTGGTGGTGTGCGATGAGGCTCACCGCACGGCGGGCTACACCGCTCCGGGCGATGATCCATCCGTCTTCGTGCGGGTGCATGACAACATCTACCTCAAGGGCAAAAAGCGGCTTTACATGACCGCCACGCCGCGCATCTATGCCGAGGCAAGCAAGAGCAAAGCCGAAGAGTCGAACGTGCAGGTGTTCTCGATGGACGACGTGGACACCTTCGGCCCTGAGTTCCACCGACTGCGATTCGACGAAGCCGTGAAGCGCGACCTGCTGTCCGACTACAAGGTGCTGGTGATCGCGGTCGATGAGTTGCACGTCAGTCAAGTGCTGAACCAGCGGATCGGGGATCGAGGCGACGAACTCAAGCTGGACGATGCTGTGAAGATCGTCGGTTGCTGGAATGGTCTGGGCAAGCACGTAGCGGCCGAGGACGGCATGGATGTCAGCGTTGACCCGCAGCCCATGCGCACAGCCATCGCCTTTGCCCAGTCGATTAAGCATTCCAAACTGCTGACGGCCGAATTCGAGCGCATCTCCAACGACCTCGCCGACGAGATCGACTACCTGCCTGCGCTGGAAGCCAAGCACGTTGACGGTACCATGAACGTCGTCGAGCGCAATCAGAAGCTCTCATGGCTGAAAGACAACATCGCCAAGGATGAATCGCTGTGCCGCATCCTGACCAATGCCCGCTGCCTCTCTGAGGGCGTGGACGTGCCCGCGCTCGATGCCGCGATCTTCCTGAACCCGCGCGATTCCGTGGTGGATGTGGTGCAGTCAGTCGGCCGCGTGATGCGCAAAGACCCGGCGGGCCGGAAGAAGTACGGCTATGTGATCCTGCCAATCGGCATCCGCAAGGACACGTCGCCCGAGGCAGCGCTTGACGACAACAAGAAGTACCGGGTGGTCTGGCAGGTGCTCAACGCCCTGCGCGCCCACGATGACCGGCTTGACAAGCAGTTCGCCACCATCGACCTGACTGGTAAGGGCAACGGCGTGGTCAACGTGATCGGCGTCGGCGCTGGCAACGACAAAACCGACAACGTGCCCGACCAGCTCGGGTTCAACTTCGACCCGGTGGAGCTGGGCAAATGGCAGGACGCCATGTTTGCCAAGATCGTTCACAAGTGCGGCAACCGCCGCTACTGGGAAGATTGGGCTAAGGACATCGCCGAGATCGCCGACCGCCACCAGATGCGCATTCGCGCCATGCTGGAAAAGCCCTACTCCAAGGGCAAGAAGGCCTTTGACGAGTTCCTCAAGGGCGTCCGCAAGAACCTGAACCCTAGCGTCAGCCAGAACGACGCCATCGAGATGCTGGCCCAGCACATCATCACCAAGCCGGTCTTTGACGCGCTCTTCGAGGGCTACGCCTTCACCAGCGAGAACCCCGTGTCGCAGTCCATGCAGAAGATCATGGACATCCTTGAGGCGCAGGCCTTGGACAAGGAGCATGAGACGCTGGAAGGCTTCTATGCCAGCGTGCGCGAGCGTGCGTCGGGCATCACCGACCCCAGGGGGCGGCAGAAGATCATCGTCGAGCTGTACGACAAGTTCTTTAAGACAGCCTTCCCGCGCATGGTCGAGCGGCTGGGCATTGTGTACACACCGGTCGAGATCGTGGACTTCATCCTACACAGCGCGGATGCCGCCCTGCAAGAGCACTTCGGCACCCGCCTCGCCGACAAGAACGTCCACATCCTCGATCCGTTTACCGGCACTGGAACCTTCCCCGTGCGGCTGATCGAAACGGGGCTGATCCCGGCCGACAAGCTGCACTACAAGTACCACCACGAGCTGCACGCCAACGAGATCGTGCTGCTGGCCTATTACATCGCGGCGATCAACATCGAAGAGTCATTCCATCGCGTCACAGGGCAGGACTACGAGCCGTTCCCCGGCATCGTACTCACCGACACCTTCCAGATGAGCGAGCCGCAGAACGGAGATATCGACGAGGGCCTGCCGGAGAACCACGAGCGGGCAGACCGCCAGAAGGCACGCGACATTCGCGTGATTGTGGGCAACCCGCCCTACTCTGTCGGCCAAGACGATGCGGGCGACAACAACCAGAACCTCCGCTATGCGCGGCTGGATGGACGGATCGCTGCTACCTATGTGGCGCATTCGACCGCGACCAACAAGAACAGCCTCTACGACTCTTACATCCGGGCTTTCCGATGGGCCTCAGACCGGATCAAGGACGAGGGCGTCATCTGCTTCGTCACGAACGGCGGCTGGGTCGATGGCAACACTATGGACGGCTTCCGTAAGACGCTGCAAGACGAGTTTTCCGACGTGTATGTGTTCAACCTGCGCGGCAACCAGCGCACCAGCGGCGAGCTTTCACGCAAGGAAGGCGGCAAGGTGTTTGGCTCTGGGTCGCGCACCCCGGTGGCAGTCACGCTGCTGGTGAAGCGCAAGGGGCACACCGGCAATGCCAGCGTGCATTACTATGACATCGGTGACTACCTGACGCGGGAGCAGAAGCTGGACATCGTGTCTGGCTTCGGCAGCCACAAGGCCATCCCGTGGACAGTGCTCAAGCCCAATGCGCACCATGACTGGATCAATCAGCGCAGCGGTGACTTTGGCGAGTTTGTCGCGATCAATGACGAACCAGGTGCGATCTTCGCTATGCGTTCGCGCGGCGTATCGACCGGCCGTGACGCATGGGCCTACAACGTGAGCAAAGCGGGCGTGACTGCCAACATGAAGCGCATGGTTGCCTTCTACAACGAGCAGGTCAAGTCCGTTGGCCAGCGCTGCAGGGATGCCGGGAAGGAGGCCGACAAGACGGCCGCCGCCTTAGCCTCCCAAGAGAGCAAGAAGATCAAGTGGAATCGTGGCCTTCTAAGTAGCTTGGCACGGGCACGAGCCATCCCGTTCGACGAGAGCCGGGTTCGCCTGTCTGCATATCGCCCGTTCAACAAAGCGTGGATGTACTTCGACTCGCTGCTGAACGACATGGTTTACCGGATGCCTGCGCTTTATCCGCAAGACGACTGCGACAACATCGCCATCTGTCTGCCAGGTACTGGCGAGGATCGCCCCTTCTCGGCCTTGGTGACGCGCAACCTGCCCAACCTGCACCTGCTGCACGGTGGTCAGTGCTTCCCGCTGCATTGGTACGAAAAGGCCGGTGAGCAGGGGGCACAAGCTGGCCTGAGTTTCGACGAGCCGAAAGACAAGGCCGAGGTCAACGGCTATGTCAAACACGACGGCATTACCGACGAGGCGCTGGCCAACTTCCGTCAGCACTACATGAATAAGGCAATCACCAAGGAAGCCATCTTCTACTACGTCTACGGCGTGTTGCACTCGCAGGAATACCGCGACCAGTACGGGGCCGACCTGAAGAAAGTGCTCCCGCGCATTCCGTTCACATCGGAGTTCGCCGCCTTCGAGACGGCCGGTCGCGCCCTGGCCAAGCTGCACCTCGACTACGAGACGCTGGATCCGTGGCCAGTCACGGAAGAGGCCAAGGACAAGGGCGACCTCAACGATTTTGCCTATTACAGGGTCGAGAAGATGCGCTTTTTGTCCAAGGGGGGGCGTGAGAAGGACAAGACGGTCATCGTGTTCAACAGCCGGATTACGATCAAGGGTATCCCGTTGGAGGCCTACGAGTACATGGTCAACGGCAAGAGCGCCATCGAGTGGGTGATGGATCGCTACGAGGCCTATACTGATAAGGACAGTGGCATCAGGAACGATCCGTACGAGTGGTGTAAGGAAGTCAACGATCCGGTCTATGTGCTGAACCTGCTCAAGCGCGTGATCCGCGTGAGCATGGAAACGCTCACTATCGTCGGAGGCTTGCCGTCGATCCAGTGATGTCGGATTTTATCGGCGAAAGGCAGCATAAATTGTCAAACGATGCCGAGCAATTCAGGGAGGAATATGAACTCGCAATCTGATTACACTCAAGGTAGGTGCGAATGTTAGATATTGTTTACGGGAAAAAGACGAATCAGCATGCTGTTGAGGCAGTTGTGAACGTGCTTCGCGCCCAAAACTGGGAAGGTACGTTGTATGTTGGCTACCCGGTTTTCGGTGGCGAAGAATCGTCGTCCGTTACTGATGCTCTGCTGACCTGCATCGAGCATGGTGTCGTTGTGTTCGACCTATCCTCCCAAGAACTGAATGATGTTCCCTACGATGAGTTGGGTAGCGTGGTAAAGAGCCGCCAGCGTGAGCTTATGCGTAAGCTAAACGCTCGGCTTGTTGGGTACGAAGAGTTAGTAACGGAAGACGGCCTTCGGCTTGCATTCCCTATCAACGTTGTTACTTTCTTGCCTCAAGAGCTGCCTGAAGCAATTGGTGTAACGGTAGCTACACAAAACACTCTGTTGGAGACGGTAGTCAATTTCCCCGGACTCGACAGGCATTATTACAAGCCCCTAAACGCAGCCGTTCAAAAAACAGCTGCACTCAAACCAAAGAAAAAGCGTTTAAATGTGCGGAAATCGGATTCGATGGGGGCGGTAATGAAGCACCTCGAGAATCAGATCGCGAATCTGGACAGGTGGCAAAAGAACGCAGCAATCGAATCCCCGGAAGCCCCACAACGAATTCGCGGTCTTGCGGGAAGTGGAAAGACCATTATTCTTGCGTTGAAAGCTGCGTACCTGCATGCGAACGATCCAGAGGCTGAGATCGTTGTAACCTTCAATACGCGCTCGCTTTATCAGCAGTTCAAGAGCCTTATTCGCCGGTTCTACTTCGACCAAGTCTCTGACGAACCGAATTGGGAAAAGCTGCGCATTTTGCATGCATGGGGAAGTGAGACTGAACCGGGACTATATTCGACGGTGGCGTCGCTCGCTTCGATTACGCCAACGCCATTTGGCGTGGCTCGACACCGATTTGGCTACGAAAGCGCCTTCGCAGGAGTGTGCGGAGAACTTGTATCCCATTTGAAACGTCTGGGGCAGGGGGCGGTTTTCGACTATTTGCTGATCGACGAGGCTCAGGACTTCCCGCCATCTTTCTTCCAACTTGCATATCAAGCTACCAAGGCGCCAAAGCGAATTGTTTGGGCCTATGACGAACTTCAGAATCTCAGTGATTCGATGATGCCGTCGCTAGACCAACTCTTCGGGATTAACGAGGATGGGACCGCGATAATTGATGTCTCGAATGAAGAGGGACAGCCTAAACGAGACATCCTCCTGCCTATTTGTTATCGTAATCCTCCATGGCTCCTGTCTATGGCTTTGGGTCTTGGACTCGGGATTAAGCGACCATTAGGTCAGTTCGCGCAAATGTTTAGGGAGCCTGAATTTTGGCGCGAGATCGGTTACGAAGCCATAGACGGGGAGTTAGCCCTGGGCCAGCCCGTGAAGCTGCGGCGAGAAGCTGATCGGAGTGCGCCTTTCTTCGCTGAGATGTTGACTCCGTCAGACTCATTAACATGGCGTGTGTTTGATACTCATCAGACGCAAGCTGAGTGGGTCGCAGCAGATATCAATCGGGTGTTGTCCGTTCAAGAACTGGACGCAAACGACGTCCTTATTGTCATACCTGATTCGATTAACGCATCTAAAATCAGCATTTCGTTGTCCGACGAGCTAAAAAAATACCAGATTAACAGCCATTTAGTCGGAGTTACTGGCAGTCGGGATGCAGTGTTCGCCGATAAGTCTGTGGCCATGAGTGGCATCTATCGTGCAAAGGGAAATGAGGCGCCCCTCGTCTACGTGGTTAACGCGGAATATTGTGAAAGTGGTCCATATGATTTAAGCCGTCGCCGCAACATTCTTTTTACAGCTTTGACCCGAGCCAAAGCCTGGGTTCGTGTCTGCGGGGTTGGTCCGCTCATGAATACTATCGCGGCGGAGATGGAAGCGATCGCCGCTGATGGATTTGATCTTAGTTTTACCTATCCTACACCCGCTGAAATCGAAAAGATTAAAACGTCTTATCGCGAACGAACCTCAAAAGAAAAATTGGCAGTGAAGCGCGAAATCAAATCAGCTGAAAAACTATTGGAGCGCATCCTTAGTGGCGAAGTCGACTTAGGTGAATTACCTCCTCAACTCGCGGCGCTTTTGCGGAAGGGAATGAAGTAGGTCATGCGGGCCAGCACAAAAGATGTCCAAGCTGCACTTGAAGTAATGAAAAAGCGACTTCTCGAAGCAGATCTCCTGGACGACTGGAATCCGAGTGTTGTGGAAAAGACTTATGATCGGGGAGTACGTCGAGTTACTTGGGCAACCAATGGCGTACGGCCGGAACTTGTGGATTTATCTCTTTCCAATGTTCGTGAATATTTGCAGTTTTTGAATGGGCGCCACTATCAATTTAAGCTGACTGATGGCTCGCTCATTCAGGTCAGCTACGATATACATGAAAGTTCATCGGAAGTGCGTCAAAGCCGATTGGTTTGGTATCCTTGCCCCGTCTCTTTTAAGCCTGAAGAAATCCAAGAGTTTCCACTTTCTGAATTGATCCTATCATCTCCTACCGAGCTCCTAAATCTGCAAGCACCTATGCGCATTGACTACGCTCCTTCCCAGGTAGCTGACAATCATTCAACAACCCATATGCATCTCGGGCGCGAAGAATTTAGACTGCCAGTGCAACGACCGCTGGAGCCAAATCGTTTCCTTCGACTTATCATTCGGACAATATACCCAAGCATATGGGAACAAACCAATATCTTTAGAGCTGTCGAAGACTGGACGGGGGCAGAGGGGCTGAATGGTGACGACAAGCTTTGTGGTTCATTAAGCTGGCAGCTTCCAATACAGGTACCGCGCACAGCCTAATTTCTTCTAAACGGGAAGTCGTAAGCCATCCTGAGGGAAAGAGTTGTCTATTTAGAAGGCAACATATCGTGAAGTGCAAGCTGACCTAGAAATTCTTGAATGGCCTCAGGCAAGTGCTTTTTTACAATCTATCCTTTGCAAAGGCGCTGCTCAGGATTGGCGCCAAATCCACTTTTCGGAGGTAATGTGGGAGAGTTATTCAATGCTGAAAATATCAAGACCGTACTCGGCTTAGCATCTGCGTTAATGGCTTTGATCCTGGGGCCTAAAATAAAAGGGTTGATTGAATTATGGGAGTGGCACAGAACTAAGCAGGAGGAGTACGTTAAGAAGATGCTTGCTAATCCAGAATTGGATGCGCCTACAAAAGAAGCCCTGATAGAGCAGATGAACTATGTAGTGTATCGTAAGACGACTCGCATTCCGGCAGATAAGTTTACTCGCGAACGAGTTCGGGAATTGGTTCGAAAGTCGGAAGGGGAATTGCAAGAGTTTCAAATTTCTCGAGCTTGGAAGTACATTAAGCGAGAAAAAGCGGATCTAGTAGTTAAGATATCTACTTTTGACGCGGTCGAAAGCGTTCTTAATCGTGTATTCGGTCTAGTGTTTCTAGGTATGGCTGGCTTAGCGTTATTCGTCGCTCTAACTGCAAGTGGTATGGCAAGTATCGAGCGTTTCTATCTGGCTTGCATTGCGTTCTTGTTTTTTGCAGGCGCAATTTTTTACGTTTGGCAGACGATTCCGATGAGTATCGCGCGGAAAATTTTGCCGGTACTTCTCCGCTTGCAAAAAGACGTAACTCCAGATTGACGTGAATTGGTGTGAGCCTGTCAGAATCTTTTAGTGTGAAGCCGGGGTTATGAAACAATACCGAGAGGGCTTGTCCATGACCGATACAATGACTACGAAGAAGCCAAAAGGCAAGAAGCAGTATTCGCACCTGTAGCGAGTCTCGTCAAGAAAGCCTGCTATTGCGGGCTTTTTTATGCTAATTTGACAGTGAGGTGTCGTGCGCTTACCTTATGGCTATTGCAACCACGTGAAAGACTCTTATTATGAAGGTGAAATCCTCATTCAAGCGAGTAGAAACAGAGAAGATGCACTCAGGCGAGTTGGCGTTTGTATTTAAGGATGATGTGCCGACTTTAGCGTTAACGGTGGCGACGGTTGAGGGCTCGCAGGGTTTATTGCTACTGGAAGGCCCAAATGCTGGTCAGCTTGAAAATCTCTTGCATTTTTCACATATCGTTTTGACCGATCCTGTTGTTGTTACTCTGCCGAGCAGAGGCCGCAGCTCAATCAGTACCAAGCCGCCTAAAGACAAAGCTCTGTTCGTAGCGATAGACGGTGAGGAAACTTTCTTCGTGTTCCCGGTTAATGGTGGCGAGTTTGGAATGGCGAACATCGCAACTGGCGAGTTGAGCGACTTCGACCAGTCAGGCTTCTATCTCACACAATGGGAGCTGTGGCTTGAGGATGAGGCGGCACGCGAACCTCTCTTGACGACGGAATAACCTTTCAGCAGTACTTTATATTTTGAGCGACCATTGACAGTCGTCAGTGAGCGCTTTTTTGGGGCTGTCGCTTGCGCTCAACGGCGCGACGCGCTGGCGGCCATATCGGAGCAGTTCATCCGCGCGGCGGATGCGGCGCAGATTCCGCTGGAGGTGATGCACCGCGTGGTGGCCATGGCCAGCGGCGGCATGGCAATGGTTCTATATGCGCGGCGGCAGCGGCAAGGTGCGAGGTAATGCAAAGCTGGAGCGTGCGACTACAACGCATCCGGTGCGCTCAAGCCGCTTGTGCGCTTCACCGATCCGCAGCAGACCACCAACGGGCCTTCGCGAGGAGTGAGCGCAGTTGGGAGACCTGGTAGGGCTCAATTTTCCCGATACTTGCCTCATAGGAAAATGGCGAGACAGAGCTTTCGGTGGCAAAAAGGGATCGGTTCTGCATTTTGACCTGACCTCCACCAATAACCTCGAATTAAAAGCGGCCCTTACCTAGGGCCGCCATCATTTCAAATATTGAGATTTATTTCAATTATTTTGAGATCCTACAATTTACATGACTTAAACGTCGATATTCCCCGCCCGCAGCGCATTGGTCTCAATAAACGCCCTGCGCGGCTCCACATCATCACCCATCAGCGTAGTGAAGATCTGGTCGGCGGCAATCGCGTCTTCGATCTGCACCTTCAGCAGGCGGCGCACGGTTGGGTCCATGGTGGTTTCCCACAGCTGTTCCGGGTTCATCTCGCCCAGACCTTTGTAGCGCTGTTTCGAGACCACGCGTTCCGATTCGTCGCGCAGCCATTGCATCGCTTGGTGGAAGTCGGTCACGGCCGATTCCTTGGTGCGCTCGCCTTCGCCGCGGCGGACGAAGGCGCCCGGGCCGATCAGGCCGGTGAAGGTGGTGGCGGCTTCGGCCAGCACGCGGTAGTCGGCGCTTTCCACAAAGTCGGCATCGATCGAGCTGACTTTCACGTTACCGTGGTGCATACGCGCGATGTGCAGCTGGTGTTTTTCATTCAGCTCGTCCGAACGCACCGTGACTTTGACGGCGATGTCGTTGATGTTGGCTTCCAGCGCGCGCGCCGAGGCTTCGGTGGCTTCCTGGGTGCTCAGGTCCAGCGTGACGCCAGTCATGATGGCGGTCAGCGCGGCGCGGTCGATCACGCGCGTCAGGCGGGTCATGATGACGTTGGCCAGGTTGAACTGGCGTACCAGTTCGCCCAGCGCTTCGCCCATGATCGGCTCGGCGCCTTCGCGCGGCGTCAGTACGGCGGTGTTCAGGGCCACATTCATCATGTAGCCGGCTTCTTCCGCGTCGTCCTTCAGGTAGCGCTCGTCGCGGCCGGCTTTCACTTTGTACAGCGGCGGCTGGGCGATGTAGACGTGGCCGCGTTCCACCAGCTCAGGCATCTGGCGGTAGAACAGGGTCAGCAGCAGGGTGCGGATGTGGGCGCCGTCGACGTCCGCGTCGGTCATGATGATGATGCGGTGGTAGCGCAGCTTTTCGACGTTGAATTCGTCCGGGCCGATGGAGGTGCCCAGCGTGGCGATCAGGGTGGTGATCTGTTCCGACGACAGCATTTTTTCGAAGCGCGCCTTTTCCACGTTAAGCACTTTACCGCGCAATGGCAGGATGGCCTGGAATTTGCGGTCGCGGCCTTGCTTGGCCGAGCCGCCTGCGGAGTCACCCTCGACGATGTACAGTTCGCACAGCGCCGGGTCGCGTTCCTGGCAGTCGGCCAGTTTGGAGGACAGGCCCAGGCCGTCCATCACGCCTTTGCGGCGGGTCAGGTCGCGCGCCTTGCGGGCCGCTTCGCGCGCGCGCGCCGCTTCGACGATCTTGCCGCAGATGATCTTGGCGTCGTTCGGCTTTTCCATCAGGTAGTCGGACAGGGTCTTGGCGACGATCTCTTCGACCGGGCCGCGCACTTCGGACGACACCAGCTTGTCCTTGGTCTGCGAGGAGAATTTCGGCTCCGGCACTTTTACCGACAGCACGCAGGTCAGGCCTTCGCGCATGTCGTCGCCGGAGACTTCGACCTTGGCTTTCTTGGCGAAGTCGTTCTCTTCGATGTATTTGTTGATGACGCGGGTCATAGCGGCGCGCAGGCCGGTCAGGTGGGTGCCGCCGTCGCGCTGCGGGATGTTGTTGGTGAAGCACAGCACCTGTTCGTTGTAGGCGTCGTTCCATTGCATGGAGACGTCCACGCTGATGGTGGTGTTCTGGTCCGACTGGCGCTCGCCGGTGGCCTGGAACACGGTCGGGTGCAGCACGGTCTTGGCTTTGTTGATGTATTCGACGAAGCCGCGGGTGCCGCCTTCAAACGCGAAGATTTCTTCCTTGCCGGTGCGCTGGTCGGTCAGCTTGATGTTGACGCCGTTGTTCAGGAAGGACAGCTCGCGGATGCGCTTGGCCAGGATTTCGTAGTGGAATTCGACGTGGGTGAAGATTTCTTCGTCGGCCCAGAAGTGGACGTCGGTGCCGCGCTTGTCGGTTTCGCCGATGACTTTGATCGGCGAGACGGCCACGCCGTCGACCATTTCAATTTCACGGTTTTGCGCCACGCCGCGCTGGAATTCCATCTGGTGGACTTTGCCGTCGCGGCGGATGGTCACGCGCAGCAGTTTGGACAGGGCGTTCACGCACGAGACGCCCACGCCGTGCAGGCCGCCCGAGACTTTGTAGGCGTTCTGGTCGAACTTGCCGCCGGCGTGCAGTTCGGTCAGCACGATTTCGGCCGCCGAGCGTTTCGGCTCGTGCTTGTCGTCCATCTTCAGGCCGACCGGGATGCCGCGGCCGTTGTCGGTGATCGAGATCGAGTTGTCCGAGTGGATGGTGACGTGGATCTCGGAGCAGTAGCCGGCCAGTGCTTCGTCGATCGAGTTGTCCAGCACTTCAAACACCAGGTGGTGCAGGCCGGTGCCGTCCGAGGTGTCGCCGATGTACATGCCGGGACGTTTGCGGACTGCTTCCAGACCTTCGAGGATCTGGATCGAGGAGGCGCCGTATTCTTCGCTTTTTGGTACTGGTGCTGCGTTCTCTGCGGACATGTGCTGCTTTCTCAATCGTTATAACGTGTATTGCTTACTGGGGGCGTCATCCCGGCGCAGGCCGGGATCCAATCCATGTGGAGCATGCTTTTCATTGGGCCCCGGCCTGCGCCGGGGCGACGGGCTTAAATGCGCATCGGCATGACGACGTATTTGAAGTCGACATTGTCCGGGATGGAGATCAGCGCCGACGAGTTGGAGTCGCCCAGCGCGACGTTGACCTGGTCGCATTTCAGGTTGTTCAGCACGTCCAGCAGGTAGGTGACGTTGAAGCCGATGTCGACGCTGTCGCCGCCGTAGTCGATTTCCAGTTCTTCCACCGCCTCTTCCTGGTCGGCGTTGGTGGAGCTGATCTTCATGCTGCCCGGGGTGATGATGCAGCGCACGCCCTTGAATTTGTCGCTGGTCATGATGGCCGCGCGTTGCAGCGAACGCAGCAGTTCATCGCGGCCGATGGTGAATTCGTTCTTGTAGCCCTTCGGGATCACGCGGGTGTAGTCCGGGAACTTGCCTTCCACCAGTTTCGAGATCAGTTCGATGTCGGCAAAGGTCAGCTTGACCTGGTTGGCGGCGATGTCCAGCTGGACGGTCTCGTCGTTCTCTTCCAGCAGGCGTTGCAGTTCGATGATGGTCTTGCGCGGGATGATGACTTCCTGGCGCGCGAACGATTGCTCCGTCTCCACCTGGCAGAACGCCAGGCGGTGGCCGTCGGTGGCCACGGCGATCACGTTGTTGCCGTCCAGGACCAGCAGCAGGCCGTTCAGGTAGTAGCGGATGTCTTGCTGCGCCATCGAGAAGTGCACCATGTTGAACAGGTGCTTGAGGGTTTTCTGCGGCAGGGTGACGGAGGCGCTGTAGCTGTCGGCTTGCTGCACGGTCGGGAATTCCTCGGCCGCCAGGGTTTGCAGCGCGAAGCGCGATTTACCCGATTGCACCGCCAGCCGCTTGTTTTGCAGGGTGATCGAGACGTCGCCCGATTCCGGCAGGGCGCGCAGGATGTCCAGCAGCTTGCGCGCGGCCACGGTGGTGCCGGTCACTTCCGGACCGGAGCCGATCTCGGCGTTGGTGGTGATCTGGACTTCCGTGTCGGTCGACAGGAAGGATACGCTCTCGCCCTCTTTGCGGATGAGGATATTGGCCAGAATCGGCATAGTGTGCCGACGCTCGACAATACCGCTCACGATCTGCAGTGGCCGGAGTAGCGTATCTCGGGTGGTTTTGACCAATTGCATAGAATATCCTCAGTAAAATTTAACGATGTGTCAGTACTTTTTTGCCTTGTGAGCAGCCGGACAGGTTTGCCAGAATCATAAAGGCAAAATGGTCCAGCCGCTAGCGTCTCCGCGCCGTCGCACCGGCGCAGGCCGGTGCCTAATCATTGGACACCGGCCTGCGCCGGTGCGACGGTGGTGGCTTAGCCTTTCAAGGTTTGCTCCAATACGTGCAATTCGTGGTTGCATTCCGGGTTCTTGGTGCGGTCCAGGGCGATCTTGCGCACCGCGTGCAGCACCGTGGTGTGGTCGCGTCCACCGAACAGCTCGCCGATTTCCGGCAGCGACTTTTGCGTCAGTTCCTTGGCCAGGTACATGGCGATCTGCCGCGGGCGGGCGATGTTGGCCGGCCGGCGCTTGGAATACATGTCCGCGACCTTGATGTTGAAGAAGTCGGCCACGGTTTTCTGGATGTTTTCCACGCTGATCTGGCGGTTCTGCACCGACAGCAAATCCTTCAGCGCTTCCTTCACGATGTCGATGGTGATGTCTTTGCCGTGGAAGCGCGAGTAGGCCAGGATCTTGCGCAGCGCGCCTTCCAGCTCGCGCACGTTGGAACGCAGGTGCTTGGCCACGAAGAAGGCGACGTCGTCCGAGAAGGTCACGCCTTCCTGCTTGGCTTTCTTGAGCAGAATCGCCACCCGCATTTCCAGCTCCGGCGGCTCGATGGCCACCGTCAGGCCGGAGTCGAAGCGCGAGATCAGGCGGTCGTCCATGCCGGTGATTTCCTTCGGATAGGTATCCGAAGTGATGATGATCTGCTTCTTGGCCGCGATCAGCGCTTCAAACGCATAGAAGAATTCTTCCTGCGTGCGGCTTTTGCCGCCGAAGAATTGAATATCGTCGATCAGCAGCATGTCCAGCGAGTGGTAGTAATGCTTGAAGTCGTCGAAGCCCTTGCGCTGGTAGGCTGTCACCACGTCGCGCACGTACTGCTCGGCGTGGATGTAGCGGATCTTGGCGCCCGGCTGGTCGGCCATCACCTGGTTGCCGATGGCGTGGATCAAGTGGGTCTTGCCGAGGCCGACGCCGCCGTAGAAGAACAGCGGGTTGTACGACACGCCCGGATTATTCGCCACCTGAATCGCGGCGGCGCGCGCCAGCTGGTTGGCCTTACCGGTGACGAAGCTGTCGAAGGTCAGGTCGGTGTTGATGCGGCTTTGCTCGCGGCGCGGCGGGGCCGAGGCCGGCAATTCGGGCACGGACGGCACCGGGTCGGCCATGGCCATGCGGGCGTTGTTGCTGGGCGCGCCGCCATTGATGTCCGGCACCGGCGCGGTGGTCGCGGCCTTTTTCGGCGCCGACAGGCGCGGGTCGAGCACGAACTGCACCTCGGTCGGCTGCTCCCAGTACTGGCAGGCCAGCGCCGTGATGCGGCTGGCGAACTGGGTCTTTACCCAATCCAGCTTGAAGCGGTTGGGCGCGGCCACGCGCAGCTTGCCCGCCTCGTAATCGAGGGGGATCAGCGGCTTAATCCAGGCGCTAAATTGTTGCGGCGTCAGCTCCAGCTCCAGCTGGGCGGAGCAGGTCTGCCAGAAATTTTCCATGAATCGACTATCTGTGTTCTTGCTTGTATAAGGGTGTGGGCAACTTTGAAGTTTTTCACACGTAACGCGCTATTCTACTCTCGCTCGCTACAGTTATCCACAGGCACAACAGTATTTTTTCGCCCCGCCGGCATGGCCGGGCCGGCCGGCGGGGCCAGCCAGTTGTTGACAAGCAGGGCCGAAATGCTGATAATTCAGGGTTCCCCGCCCGTATTCCTTGTTTCTTCACATGGATATCAATATGGAGTAGCGAGGATTTAGCGGGCGATGAGATGGACCCAGCTTGTGCCGGATAGCGTTGGCATGGGTGCGCGAAGTGTCATTGGCACCAAAAACTGACGGGCCGTCTGACCCGATTTTGCATTTTTTTCTGCTTTAAGCGAGACCAACATGAAACGTACTTACCAACCTTCCGTTGTACGCCGTAAGCGTACCCACGGCTTCCGCGCACGTATGGCTACCCGTGGTGGCCGTCAAGTGCTGAACGCACGCCGCGCCAAAGGCCGCAAGCGTCTGGCTGTATAAGCTAGCCGCTTGTTAGCTGATCGCGTGGACAGCTGCATCAACAGCGGCTCGACAGGCGAAGGTTCACACGACTTCGCGCGCGCTCGGCGTATCGTTAAAACGGATGAATTTTCATCCGTTTTTCGTTTGCGCCCCAGCCAAAAAAGCGCGCACTTCGTGCTGTACACCCGTCTGAACCAACTGCCGCATGCGCGGCTGGGCGTCGTGGTGGCCAAGCGCTTTGCGCCGCGTGCCGTCACCCGCAACACGATCAAGCGCGTTACCCGCGAACTGTTCCGCGTCACCGGCCTGCCCGCCATCGATTGCGTGGTGCGTCTGGCCAGGCCGGTCAACAGCAAGGATGGACCTGCCACCTCTGCAAAGCTGAAAGCGGCCTTGCGGGTGGAATTGGCACGTCTGTTCGCGGCGCAAGCCAAATTGTCCGGCAAGCCGGCCTTGCCTCCTTTGCCGCCGCCTCCATCTGGGTCGCCATGAAAACCGTGCTCCGCTTCCTGCTGCGCTTTTATCAACTGGCCATCAGCCCGATGATGACGCCGAGCTGCCGCTTTCATCCAAGCTGCTCGAACTATGCGCTGGAAGCGCTGCAGGTGCACGGCGCCGCGCGCGGCAGCCTGCTGGCGGTCAAGCGCGTGTGCCGCTGCCATCCGTGGAACGCGGGCGGGCATGACCCGGTGCCGCCCCCCAAAGGCAAATCGAATTCCTCTACGACCGCTTGCGGTTGCAACCACTCCTGATTGAAATAATGGATATCAATAAACGTACCATCTTGTGGATCGTGTTTGCGGTGTCGCTGTTTGTTCTGTGGAACAACTGGCAGATCTCCAACGGCCATCCATCGATGTTTGCGCCGCCGCCGGCGCAGACGGCCAAGGCGCCTGAGGCGAAGAAATCCGATGCGCCGGCCGCTGCCGCAGCAGCCACCGCCGCCGCCGCCGTGCCAGGAGCGGGCGCCGCCGATGCCGTGCCGTTCAAGGCCGAGCGCATCACCATCACCACCGACGTGATCCGCGCCGACATCGATACCCAGGGCGGCGTGATCCGCCGCCTGGAACTGTTGAAGTACAAGGAAAACAGCCACCCGGGCTGGTTCGGCGGCTGCTTCGGCCTGTTCAAGTGGTGCGAGCCTGGCGACAACAGCAAGAACGTGGTGCTGTTCGACGTCGATGCCGGCACCGGCAAGACCTATCTGGGCCGCACCGGCCTGATCGGCGCGCCTGGCCTGCCTAACCACACCACCGGCTTCGTAGCCAAGCCTGGCCCGCGCATGCTGAACGACGCCAACCAGGTGCAACTGGTGCTGGAATCGGAAGCGGGCGGCGTCAAGCTGACCAAGACCTTCACCTTCAAGCGCGGCGACTACGTGGTCGACGTGCGTCATGACGTGACCAACACCGGCGCCGCGCCAGTGTCGCCAACCCTGTACCTGCAGCTGGCGCACGACGGCAACAAGCCGGCCGGCGATTCCTTCTTCAACAGCAGCTACACCGGTCCTACCCTGTACACCGAAGAGAAGCACTACGAGAAGCTGAAGTTCGAAACGCTGGAAAAAGAAGCGCAGGAAGCCGCCAAGACCGGCAAGCCGATGCTGCAAGACCACGCCACCAAGGCCGACAATGGCTGGATCGCGATTTCGCAGCACTTCTTCGTTTCGGCCTTCATTCCGCAGCCTAAGCTGATGCACGACATCGTCACCGAGAAGATCGATAACAACGTCTACGGCATCAGCGTCAAGCAGCCACTGGGTTCGATCGCGCCGGGCGCGACCGTGAGCAATGACGCGCGCCTGTTCTCGGGTCCGCAAGTGAACTCGCTGCTGGAGCCGGTCACGCCGGGCCTGGTGCTGGTGCGCGATTACGGCTGGCTGGCGGTGATCGCCAAGCCGATGTTCTGGGTGATCGAGCACATCCACGCGGTGCTGGGCAACTGGGGCTGGACGATTATCGCCTTCACCATCCTGATCAAACTGCTGTTCTTCCCGCTGTCGGCCGCTGGCTACCGCAGCATGGCCAAGGTCAAGCTGGTGACGCCGAAGATGCAGGCCATCCGCGAGCGCTACAAAGGCGACCCGGCCAAGATGAACCAGGCCACCATGGAACTGTATAAGCAGGAAAAGATCAACCCGCTGGGCGGCTGCCTGCCGATCCTGGTGCAGATGCCGGTGTTCATCGCCCTGTACTACGTGCTGCAGTCGGCGGTGGAAATCCGCGGCGCGCCATGGATCGGCTGGATTACCGACCTGGCGCAGCATGATCCGTATGCGATTCTGCCGGTGCTGTACGCGATCTCGATGTACATCACCACCAAGCTGAATCCGGCGCCGGCCGATCCGATGCAGGCCAAGATGATGCTGTTCATGCCGCTGATGTTCTCGGTGATGTTCTTCTTCTTCCCGTCCGGCCTGGTGCTGTACTGGGTGGTGAACAACGTGCTGTCGATTGGTCAGCAGTACGTGATCTCGAAAAAGTTTGGAGCGGTAGAGCCTGCCAAGGCTTAACGCTAAAGGCTGTTGCTAAAAAGCCCGCGTTGATCGCGGGCTTTTTTATTGAATACAATACGAGCTATGAATATCGACTCTTCCTCTATCGCCGCCATCGCCACTGCACCCGGACGCGGCGGCATCGGCGTCGTGCGCGCCTCCGGCAAAAATCTGAAACCGCTGATCGCCGAACTGTTCGGCGATACCGCACTGCAGCCACGCCACGCCACCTACATCCCATTCAAGCAGGCGGATGGCAGCGTGATCGACCAGGGCATCGCCATCTGGTTCAAGGGACCGCACTCGTACACCGGGGAAGACGTGCTGGAACTGCAAGGCCATGGCGGCCCCATCGTGCTGCAAATGCTGCTGGCGCGGGTGCTGGAAGCGGGCGCCGAGAGCGGCCTGCGGCTGGCCGAGCCAGGCGAATTCACGCGCCGCGCCTACCTCAACGACAAGCTCGACCTGGCGCAAGCCGAGGCGGTGGCCGACCTGATCGACGCCTCCACCGAAGCGGCGGCCAAATCGGCCTCGCAATCGCTGTCGGGCGCGTTCTCGAAAACCGTGAACAAGCTGGTGGACAGCGTCACCAACCTGCGCATGCTGGTGGAAGCGACGCTGGACTTCCCGGAAGAAGAGATCGACTTCCTGGAAAAATCCGACGCGCGCGGCCAGCTGAAAGGCATCGTTGACGCTTTAGAGCAAGTCTTCAAACAGGCGGCGCAAGGCGCCTTGCTGCGCGAAGGTTTGAACGTGGTGCTGGTGGGCCAGCCGAACGTCGGCAAATCCTCGCTGCTGAATGCGTTGGCGGGCAACGACGTGGCCATTGTCACGCCGATCGCCGGCACCACGCGCGACAAAGTGACCGAGACCATCCAGATCGAAGGCATCCCGCTCAACATCATCGATACCGCCGGCATTCGCGGGCCGGAAGAGGCGACCGACGTGGTCGAGCGCATCGGCATCGAGCGTACGTGGAACGAAGTGGGCAAGGCCGACGTCATCCTGCACCTGCTGGATGCCGACCATGGGCCATCGCGCTCGGACGAAAGCATCACCGCCGCCTTCCCGCAAGGCGTGCCGGTGCTGCGCATCTGGAACAAGATTGATTTGTCGGGCCACAAGCCGGCGGTGGACCAGATGGAAGATGCCACGCACATCTACCTGTCGGCGCACGAGCACATCGGCATCGACCTGCTGAGGCAGGAACTGCTGCGCATCGCCGGCTGGCAGCAGACCGGCGAATCGCTGTACCTGGCGCGCGAACGCCACCTGATCGCATTAAAGAACGCCGCCGCCCACCTGGCGCGGGCCGGCGAACACGCCGCCCAAAACGATCAATCGCTTGATTTGTTCGCCGAAGAACTGCGTCTCGCGCAAGTGCAGCTATCGAGCATCACCGGCGCCTTCTCCTCCGACGACCTGCTGGGTGTCATCTTCAGCCGCTTCTGCATCGGCAAATAAAACCCGGGGTCAGTTCTTGCAATCCAACACGAGCTCTGCCGTAGTAGCTACTACGGCAGAGCTCGTGTTGGATTGCAAGAACTGACCCCGGGTTTGGGTTTAGTACGGTGAGCCGGTGACGTCGAGTTTGAGTTGCCACAGGGCGCCGGCGCCGGTGATGTAGAGCGTTTTGCCGTCGGCGCCGCCAAACGCGGCGTTGGTCACGTTGGCATCCACCTTGATTGTGGCGATCTGTTTGCCGGCCGGCGTGAAGACGCGCAGGCGTTTGTCGGTGTGTTCGCTGACGTAGATGTTGCCATGGCAGTCGACCGCCATGCCGTCCGGGATGCCCAGCTTGTCCACCAGCGTTTTGCCCTGTTGCGGCACGCCGTTCAGGATGGGGTACGCGCGCAGCACGCCGCGATCGCCCACCATGCCGTTCACATACAGTACGTCGCCTTTCGGCGACAGCGACACGCCGTTCGGATTTTTCAGCGTGTCGTCCACCACCGTCACTTTGCCATCGGTCGCCACGCGGTACACGCGGGTCTTGTCCTGGCCGCCCGGCGCCGCATCGCGCTGGAAGTCGGGATCGCTGAAGTACAGGGTGCCGTCCGCAGCCAGCGCCAGGTCGTTGGGCGAGTTGAAGACGTTGCCGTTGAACTGGCCCACCACTTCGCTGCGCTTGCCGTCCAGCGTGTAGCGCGATACCGATTTGTATTTGTGGGTGCCGGCGATCAGGTTGCCTTTGCCATCGGTCGCCAGGCCGTTACTGCCGCTGTCGTCGATCACGGTGCTGACCTTGCCCTCGGCATCGAGCTTGAGGATGCGCGACGGGAAGCCCGGCCCGAACGTGAAGTCGGAGAGGTACAGCGCATCCTTGATCCACACCGGGCCTTCGTACAGGCCAGGCTCGCTGCGCGTGCTGTTGGCGGCGGCGATGCGGGTGGCGGTCAGTTCGCCGGACGGCGCCTTGCCGCTGCACGCGCCAGGCGCGGAGAAGGCGAGGGGCGCCGCCAGCACGGCGGCCAGGCTGAGGACGAGATGGCGTAGTTTCATTGCGATGACCCTGTCGGTACGGTAAATGTCACTTGGAATTTGCGCGGTGTTTCCGGCGGGAAGGGCTGGGACGCGCGCAGCGCTTTTGATGCGGCCTCATCATAACTGATGCTGTCCGAGGTCCGGTACATCATTTGCTGGTAGATGTTACCTTGTTCGTCCAGTATCACGTTGAATTCGGCCTGATGCTCGCCGCGCCCCAGCTTCAGCGGGAACACCGGTATTCTGGCGCTGATTTGCTGGTGGAGGTATCCCGGCAGCGGCTTGAATTCCGGCGTGGCCAGGTACGGCGCGGCGTTGGGCGGCGTGAAGCCGGCCGGCGTGTCGACATGGTTGAAAATCATCCGCGCCAGCTGCAGCACGACCACGAACAATATCCAGCCCATGCGCGGCGAAATGCCAAGGTTGATTTTCGGCAGCCAGGATTTTTTCGGCGGCGGCAGCGCCGCGGCGCGCCCCCGCCATTGCTGCACCACGTTCAGGTCGACCATCATGGCCATCCACACCGGGAAGTAGGCCATCAGTTTTTCCACGTAGGGCATGTCGGAGCGCAGCTGGTAGTCGGAGGGCGTATCGCTCTTGCGCAGCAGGACGATGGCGGCGCGGTGGATCATCAGTTCGGATTCCGGCAGGCGGTCGAAGATGGTGCGCTCGTCGATGGCTTTGTCGATCAGCGCGCCGGCCCGGCCCAGCTGTTGCAGACGGCGCCGGTCTTCGTTCCAATGGAACAGCTTGCCGGCGACCACGAACAGGACTTCATTTCCCGGCTGCCAGCCGCCAGCCAGCAGCTGCGCAATGTGCGCTTCGAAGTAGATGCGGGCGGTGATGTTGAGCAGGCGCTCGTCGTCCAGGCTGTGTTGCAGCGCCGCTTGCCATTGCGGCGGGTGCTGGACGTGCTGTTGTTGCAGCATGGCAGCGGTGGCGGCGCGGAATTCCGCGAACACGGCGGCGGCCAGCTGGGCCGGATCGTCGTGCGGCAGCGGCGGCGGCACCGGCGCCGGCGGCTCGGGCGCCGCACCCAGCGTGACTGGCGTGCGTGGCATGCCGTAGTTGGGCACGGCCGGCGCTGCGGCTGGCTCAGGTGCTGGCGCAGGCGCTGCAGCGGCCGTCGCCGTCGGCATCGCGTCCGCCGCGGCCTGCTGCGCCTGGCGGTCGCGCCAGGCCGCCCATTGCAGCGCGCTGTCATACGCATCGCGCAGTTCCTGAAAGCCGGCCGCGTCCTGCTCCTGATCGATCAGCTTGAGTTCGCGCGCGTAGGCGCGGCGGATGCTGCGTGCATCGGTATCGCTGTCCAGCCCCAGGCGCAGCAGAAATGGCAGGGTATCGCGCATGGTGCTCAGCTGGTGTAGTCAGGCAGGAAGCTCTGGTGCTCCAGCTCATCCAGCAGCCGGCCGAAGCCTTCGGCGGCCGGGCCGAACTGTTTCCGGTCCTGCGTTTCCAGCGCCTGCTCGAAGCGGATGATCTGATGGCCCAGGTGCTCGCGCAAGTCGCCGCGCAGTTGCTGGTACAGGCGCTCCGCGCGCGCCAGCAGGGTGCGGTTTTCCATCTGGTCGCGCGGATGGATTTTCAGCGCCGACAGATCGGCAAAGCGCTGCGCGATTTCCTGTTCGCTCAGCATGCCCGGGTTGCCTTCGATGAGCAGCGTGGTGGTCTGCTGGGTCTTGACGATGGTGGCCTCCACTTGCAGCAGGCCGTTGACGTCGTAGGTGAAGCGCACGTCGACGCCGGCCTCTTCCACCGGTCCGTTCGGCAGGCTCAGTTGCAACTGGCCCAGCCTGACGTTGTCGGCCGCCATGCGCGCTTCGCCCTGGTACACGTTCAGCACGATCTGGCGCTGGCTGGCCTGCAAGGGGAAGTAGCGTTTCACGCGGCTGATCGGCACCACGCTGTTGCGCTCGATGATGGGATCGAAGTGGCCATGCGAATAGGCGTCCTGACTAAGCCGCACCGAGGTGTCCACGCCCAGCGAGTAGGGCGACACATCGGTCATCACCACTTCATCGAGCGCGGCATCGCGCGCTTTCAGGCCGGCCTGCACGGCCGCGCCCAGCGCCACCACCTCGTCCGGGTTGATGTCGCACGACGGGAAGCGGCCGAACATGCGCGCCACCATGCGCCGCACCATCGGCATGCGCGAGGCGCCGCCGGCTAGCACGATGTTGTCCAGTTCGGTGCTGGGCAGCTGCGCGTCGCGCAGCGCGCGGTCGACCGGATCGCGCAGGCGCGACAGCAACGGCGCGCAGAATTTCTCGAACGACGCCTCGTCCAGCGCCATGCTGTAGTCGGCGCCGTTGTCGCTGAGGCGGATGGTGGTGCTGGACGATTCGCTCAGCGCGCGCTTGGCCAGCTCCACCTGCGCATGCAGGCGCTGCATGAAGCGCGCATCGTTCTTGAAGGCGGTGGACAGCTTGTTGTGCTCAAAGAAGCGCTCGACGATGCAGGCCACGAAGTCTTCGCCGCCCAGGAAGTTGTCGCCGGCCGAGGCCCGCACTTCCATCACGTTGTCGAACAGATCCAGCACCGAGACGTCGAAGGTGCCGCCGCCCAGGTCGAACACGAGGAATTTGGTTTCGCTGTCGCGCAGGTGGATGCCGTAGGCCAGCGCGGCGGCGGTCGGTTCGTTCAGCAGGCGGTCGACTTTCAGGCCGGCCAGTTGGCCGGCGGCGCGTGTGGCCTTGCGCTGCGCATCGGAGAAGTAGGCCGGCACGGTGATGATGGCCTCGGTCACCGGTTGGCCCAATGCCGCCTCGGCATCGTCTTTTAGCGAGCGCAGGATCAGTGCCGACAATTCCTCCGGCCGGAAGCTGCGCGTGCCGAGCTGGATCTGGCGGTCGCTGCCCATGTGGCGCTTGAAGGCGGCGGTGCTGAGCAGGGGATGGGTTTGCAGCCGCTCGCGCGCGGCGCGGCCGACCAGGATGCTGCCATCGTCATCGACGCTGACGCAGGACGGCGTCAGCACTTCGCCGAGACTGTTGGGAATCAGGCGGGCGGCGCCGTTCTCCCATACGGCAATGAGGCTATTGGTGGTGCCAAGGTCGATGCCAACTATCATGTGCTGTCCTGTACTGAATATTACATCCCGGCATCATAACCCAGAAGTGCGCGATAGTTGGTAAATTGATAGTTTTTATTGCCTGCCAAGTCAGGCGGCGTCGGCTTGCGGGCGGTACACGATGACGCAGTCGCGCCCGGCTTTCTTGGCGGCGTACAGGCAGCTGTCGGCGGCGGCCAGCATGGCGGCCACGTCGTTCAGGTGCTGTTTGTCGAAGGTGGCCACGCCGATGCTCATGGTAACGTGCGGCCGCGTGGCCGCCGGCGCGTGGTTGATGTTGAGCGAGGCGATCTTGGCGCGGATGGCTTCGGCGTGCTGCGCCGCCTGTTCGGCGCTGGTGTCCGGCAGCACGGCGGCAAATTCCTCGCCGCCGTAGCGCGCAGCCAGGTCGGCCGGGCGCTGCAGCATGGAGGCGAAGGCTTCCGCCACCAGGGTCAGGCAGGCATCGCCCTGCTGGTGGCCGAAGTGGTCGTTGTAGGCCTTGAAGGAGTCGATGTCCATCAGCAGCAGCGACAGCGTACCTTCGTTGCGCATGGCGCGCCGCAGTTCGCGGTCCATCGCCACGTCGAAGTGGCGGCGGTTGGCGATGCCGGTCAGGCCATCCACGTACGATTGCGCGCGCAGCGCCTCGGCCTGGCTGCGCAGCTGGCGCTCGCGGCCGACGATGGCGCTGATGTCGCTCACCTCGATCAGGCAGTAGCGCTCCTTGCCTTCGTTGAACGGGGTCACCGACACCGCTTGTTCAACCCGCTCGCCGCCCCAGCTGCCGGCCGGGTAGAGCGGGAACGGCGAGGGATTCAGCGACGGCGACAGCGTTTGCGGCAGATTGCTTTGCAGCGCGCTCAGCACGGCCTGCTCCAGCCGCTGGCCGCGCAGTTCGCCGTACAGGTCGAACAAGTCCTGGCCCAGCACGCGGTGCGCCGACTTGCCGGAACGGCTGGCCATCCACTGGTTCCACATGACGATGTGCATGTCGGCATCGATGACGATCAGGCCCAGCTGGGCCAGGCCGAGCACGCGCGCGGACAGCGGAGACGGTAGGGGAGCGAGTTCTGGCATGCGTGATTTCCTGAAAGGAATAATAATCGTGTGCCGATTATAAGGGCAGGCGCGCGCCTTGCCGCACTATCGCTTCCCGCTTTTTCATTGAAAAATATTTCCCCGTCTTTTGCCTCAGCGGCCCTCGCATTTATCCTGCTATTATTGTTCGCAGCAAATGGCTGTGCCGTTTCGGGCAACCCTTGAGAATTCTCATGCTTGCCGCAATTCCGCTGAAGTAATCTTGCAACTGACCTGAGCCTGGCCTGGAAAGGAGTGGATCGTGGAACCGATACAAGAGAGTGTCCCGGAGGACGGGGCCGGCATGCCGCCGCCGGCGGTGGTCGCCAAGCCTGCGCCGCCAGTGCGTGCGCGCCACATGCTGCCGCCCAAGGGCGCCTGCTGGTATTGTGAAAAACCGCTCGATAATGTGCGTCGTTTCTGCGACAAGGAATGCGCCGACGCGTTTGACGAAGAGAAGGAATATACCCGCTAGCTCATGGCTGCCCGCAAGGTCGCCAGCGCCGCTTCAAAGTCGAACTGGTGCGCGGCTTCCGTCACTTCCTGAAATACTTCCACTCCCAGGCTCGCCGCCAGCACCGTGGCCGATTGCTCCAGCACATCGATCGCCGCGCCATCTCCTTCATCCAGCAAGCGCACCAGATGCAGTAGCAGCATGCGGGTTTCCGGCAGGTGGTTGGCCGCCGACGGGGGCGCCGGCACCGCCAGCAACTGTTGCGGATCGCTGTCCAGTACCTGGTCGATTTGCGCGATCAGGCTGCGCAGCGCGGTTTCCAGCTGCGCCAGCGGCGCCGACCAGCTGGCGGCCGGTCCCGCGCACTGCGGTTCCAGCTGCGCGGCCAGCAGATACACTTGCTGCGCGCCTATCATCCCGGCCGCGCCCTTGAGCGTATGGACGATGCGCTGCGCATGACCCGGCTCGCCGCCGGACAGCGCCTTGCGCGCCTCGCAGCCGCTGTCCGGATAACGCTGGCGGAAGCGGCGCAGGATTTGCAGATAAAGGTCGCGGTCGCCCATCAGCTGCTGCAAGCCGGTTTCCACTTGCAGGATGTGGCCCCCGGCGGGAGCGGATGTGCTGGTTGCAGTCATCATAAGCACTACGATAGCAGACCCGGCCGGAAGGCATAGTTAAATTGATGCAACATCTGGCGTTTTATTTGGTGGTGAACGACCAGTTGCGCGTGACCGCCACGCCGCCCACCGTGCCGCTGAAGCTGACGTCGTAGGTGGTGGCGCTCCTGAGCGGCGCCAGCGGCACGATGGCGGCGGCGCTGCTGGCCTCAGGGGTGCCGGTGGCCTCGCTCAGCAGGCGCGTGGCCAGCGCCGTGCCGCCGCGCGGCGCCACGGTGAAGCTCTGCACCGTCACCGTGTTGATCTTGTCGGCATGCACGCTGATCGGATAGCCGACCTCGTTCTGGCCCGGCACCGGATCGGGCGATTCATTGTCGCTGAAAAAATTGGCCGGCACATTAGCCTGGTTGTTGAACGGATAGGTGACAATCTGGCCCCGCCCCAGCCCGGCCGTACTGTTCACCACCGCAAAGTCGGCGGTGAAATAGGTGTAGCTGCCCGGCGTGGTGGCGGCGCCGGCGCCGATGTCGCGGAACACCGGCTCGAAGATTACAAAGCGGTGGTAGATGGCGGTGATCAGCTCCTCGGCCTGGTAGAAGCCGGAACCGCTGGTGGTGGCGGAAATCACCTCGCCGGCCGCGTAGTAGCTGCCGGCCAGCTTGTAGCCGGCCGCGTTCAGACGGTCGGTCAGCGCCACGCCGGTAAAGCCGGGCTGGCCCGGCGTCTCGGTATGGGTGATGCTGCGATTCAGTTGCTGGTAGTCCGAATGGGCCTGCGCCGCCGCGTCCAGCAGACTGTTGCGGGTGAGGGTGGACAGGCCCAGCTGCGCGCGCCGGTAATTGAACCAGTTATAGCCATCGGTGGCGGTATTGCCGGTAAGCGCGGGCGCGCCCGGCTCCTGCGTTACGGGCGGCGTGGTCGTGGTGGGGCCGCTGACGGCCGTGCCGCCGCCGCCGCAGGCGGTCAGCAAGGCGGCGACCAGCAGCGCTGCCGGCGCGAGGCGCCATTTTTTCATGTTGAGCTCCTGTGTCATAGCGTGATTCTATGCCGGATTTCAAAACCGCCGCATCCGTTACACATGGTAAGCTTGCCGTTTCTTTAGGATCGCACACGTTTTGAAGCCATTACATCACCCGCGCATGCAGCGCGCCAAGTTTGCCTTGCCCAGCATGGTCACCCTGATGTCGATAGCCTGCGGTTTCGGCAGCATCGTCATTTCGGTCGACAATGCCATGCTTGGCCTGGCCCGCGATTACCGCCTGGCCGCCGTGCTGCTGGTGCTGGCCGGGGTGTTCGACGCGCTGGACGGCATGGTGGCGCGCGCCACCAACACCCAGTCCGACTTTGGCATGCAGCTGGACTCGATCGCGGATGTGATGAATTTCGGCTGCGCCCCGGGCTTGCTGTTGTATTGCTGGGGCTTCCAGCAGCTGGGCGCAGATTATCCGACGCTGCTGCGCCTGGGCGGCATGGCCAGCTTCTTCTTCGTGGCCTGCGGCGCGCTGCGGCTGGCACGCTTCAATGTGAATGTGGGGCGCACCGATCCGCGCTATTTCGTCGGCATGCCGATCACGGCGGGCGCGGCCTGCGTGGCGTCGGTGGTGGTGGCCTGGCCGGACCCGGCCGCCTCGGCGCTGCAGGGCGGCCTGATCGTGCTGCTGTTGTTCGTGGTGGGCACGCTGATGGTGTCCACCGTGCGCTTCCCGAGCTCCAAGCAAAAGAAAAGCCGCACCGCGCTGGTGGTCTTGCTGATCAATCTGGGCTTGCTGGCGTGGCTGCAGGCGGTGTACTTCGTGCTGTTCTTTGCCTGCTACATCGTGCTCACGCTGGCGCTGAACGCCGCCTGGAAGACCGGCTGGAGCGGCATCGCCCCGCCGGTCGTCTACCACGACGACTGATTAGGCGACTTCGTGGCCGCGCGCCGCGCGCAGGATGTCAAACCACTGCGTGCGGCTCAGGCTGAACTGCGTCGCCTGCACCGCTTCCCTCACCGCTTCGATGCGGCCCGAGCCGGTCAACGGCAGCGGGCGGCTCGGCAGCTGCATAATCCACGCAAACACCACGCTGCCGAACGGACGCTGCAGTTCATCGGCCACTTTCTGGATCGCCGCGCGCACGCGCACGCCGGCGTGGTCGTCGCTGCTGAACAGGCGGCCGCCGGCCAGCGGCGACCAGATCATCGGCGCCACGCCCAAGTCTTGCAGACCGTCGAAGGTTTCATCGAACATGGGCGCCACGTGCAGCGGCGAGAATTCCACCTGGTTGGTGGCCAGCGCGATGCGGCGGTTCAGGCTTTCAAATTGATGGCGAGTGAAATTGGATACGCCAAAGTGGCGCACCTTGCCATCCTGGCGCAGGCGTTCGAACGCGCCGGCGATCTCGTCAAAATTCATCAGCGGGTCCGGACGGTGGATCAGCAGCAGGTCGAGGTGGTCGGTGCCGAGCTGGCGCAGCGAGTTCTCGGCCGAGGCGATGATGTGGCTGGCGCTGGTGTCATAGTGCTGGATGGTGTGTTCCGGGCGCGCCGGCGATACCAGCTTGATGCCGCATTTGCTGATGAGCTGCATCTTGTCGCGCAGCGCGGACTGCAAGGCCAGCGCGGCGCCGAAAGTGGCTTCCACGCCATAGCCGCCATAGATGTCGGCGTGGTCAAAGCTGGTCACACCCATGGCCAGCGCCTGTTCGATCCACTCAACGTGTTGTTGCGGCGACAGATTCCATTCATTCATGCGCCACATGCCGGCCACAATGCGCGACAGTTGCAGGCCGCCTTGGCTGGTCACGAGGGAAGGGCAGGTCAGGTCGGTCATGGGCGTGCTTTCCTAGGCAAATGTGAGGCAGGAATTATAGTATGATCGATACGTATGCCAGACCGAAGGGAGGAAGCAGTGGGATTTTTATCGTTTCTGAAATCGAAGCCGGAACCTGAGGCCAAGCCCGTCAGCGCGCCGTCCGCTGGCAGCGCTTCCGCGCCCCCGGCGTCGCCCGCTGCCGCCGTGGAGCCAGAGGCCATCGTGTGCCGCGCGGAAATCGTCGATGAACGCTACAGCCTGAGCGGCTACCGTTTCAGCGCGCCGCTGCCGGAGCCGGCGATGCTTGCCGCGCTGGCCGGCGCCAACCTGGCCGAGTTTGCCCAGAAGCGGCTGGCGCTGGTCCAGATCACGCCGGACGCGGTGGCCGCCGGGCTGCATGCCCCGCTGGTGGCGCCGCAGACCGTGTTCCTGCTGGATCGCCAGGGCGCCGGCTTGCCGGCGGAACAGATCGCTTCCCTGATCGCGACGCTGCGCGCCACCGGCTGCAAGGTCGCCCTGCGCGGCGTGACGCTGGAGGCCGAGGACGCGCAGCTGCCTGCCGTGTGCGACTTCCTGCTGCTGGGGCTGAATGACCACACGCTGGCCGATTTCCAGACCCTGTCCAAGCAGCTGCGCCTGCGCTATCCCGAGCTCAAGCTGATCGTCGATGGCGTCGGCTCCTGGGACGAGCAGCGCATGTGCGCCTCGTGGGGCGCCAATTATTTCATGGGCCATTTCCTGACCACCACCGACAAGGTGGATCCGGAAGCCAAGATCGATCAAAGCCGCATGACCTCGATCGAGTTGCTCAACCTGCTGCGCACCGATGCCGAACTGCCGGCCATGATCGAGGTGGCCAAGCGCGATCCGGGCATGACCTATCAGGTGCTGCAATGGGCCAACGCGCCGGGCAGCGGCCAGACCACCAAGGTCACCAGCCTGCAACAGGCGTTCCTGGTGCTGGGCCGCAACCAGCTGTATCGCGGCCTGACGGTGTCGATGTTCCGCCTGGGCGCCGGCGCGACCCGCGAGCGCGACGAATCGCTGCTGGAAGTGGCGCTGACGCGCGCGCGCTTCCTGGAGACGTGCAGCAAGCTGCCGCAGGCCAAGCGCGATGAATTGTTCCTGGTGGGCTTGCTGTCGCTGTTCGATGTGCTGCTGGGCGTGCCGATGGCCAAGCTGGTCGACCAGATGAAGTTGTCGGACGAAATACGCGATGTGCTGCTGGGGACGGAGGGTGCCTACGGCCCCTACCTGACCATGGTGCTGCTACTGGAGCGCAACAAGGTTGATCGCGCGCTGGCGATTGCCGCGACGCTGGAGGTGGATGTCGACAGCCTGCCGCAAGTGGGGCAGGCCGCCTTCGAGTGGGCGCAGGAATCGCTGCAGCAAACCGGCGCCGAGTAAGGCCCGCACGGCGTGCCGCACCGGGGCCTGGCCCCGGATGGGGGCAGACCCCGGTGCCTGCGGGGTTTATTTCAGCCAGAGGCGGATCGAATCCCAGGCGCGGCCGAAGATGGAGGCTTGTTCCACGGTTTCCAGCGCCACCACCGGCAGTTCCAGCATCGGCTTGCCGTCCACCACCATCTTCAGGGTGCCGACGCGGCTGTTCTCGGCCAACGGCGCCACCAGCGGATCCTTGCGTTCCAGCGCCGGCTTCATCTTGGCGGCCACGCCCTTCGGCACGGTCACCATCACATCCTGGGCAAAGCCGATCTTCACGTTGCTCTTGGAACCTTTCCAGATTTCCGGCGTGGCGATCGCCTGGCCCTTGGAGTACAGCTTGACCGTGTCGAAGTTCTGGAAGCCCCAGTTCAGCAGCTTCTGGCTTTCCTGGGTGCGCACCTGATCCGACGAGGTGCCCAGCACCACCGAGATCAGGCGGCGCTCGCCGCTGCCGTTGGGACGGTGGGCCGAGGCGATCATGCAGAAGCCGGCCGCTTCGGTGTGGCCGGTCTTCATGCCGTCCACGGTCGGATCCAGCCACAGCAGGCGGTTGCGGTTCTGCTGGGTGATCTTGTTGTAGGTGAAGCTCTTCACCGAATCGATCTTGTAGAACTCCGGGAAGTCCTTGATCACGTGCTGCGCCAGCACCGACAGGTCTTGCGCGGTCGAATAGTTTTCCGGCGACGGCAGGCCGTGCGGGTTGGCGAAGTGGGTCGAGGTCAGGCCCAGGCGCTGGGCTTCCTTGTTCATCATCACCACGAAGGCGGACTCGTCGCCGGCGACGGCTTCGGCCAGCGCCACCGCCGCGTCGTTACCCGACTGCACCATCAGGCCGTACAGCAGGTCGTTGATGCTGACCGGCGTGGCCGGGTCGATGAACATCTTCGAGCTGGACGAGTCCACTTTCCACGCCTTGGTGGAGACGTTGACCATCTGGCCCAGCGCGATCTTCTTGTCGCGCAGCGCGCCGAAGGTGACGTAGGCGGTCATGATCTTGGTCAGCGAGGCCGGCTCGATGCGGGCGTTCGGATCCTGCGAGGCGATGATCTGGCCGCTGGTGGCGTCCAGCAGCAGCCAGGATTTGGCTGCGATGGTCGGGGCCGGCAGCGTCTGCGCCACGGCCGAGGTCATCAACATCACACTGGTGGCCAGTGCCGCGATAATTTTCTTCATGTGATTCGGTGTCAAAGTTAAAAGCGTAAGAATTATAGGGCTTTAGTCGGCGCTTGCGGTGTCCGTTTCAGCCTCGTCTAAGCCGCTGCGGCCCCACAGCTGCATCACCCAGCTCTTGATGTGGCCGAGCTTGCGGTGGAAGAAGTGATCGGCGCCGGGGATGACGATGACCGGGATGTCCTGCGGGCGCAGCCAGTCCAGCACGTCGCCCAGCGGGATAGTGTCGTCGTTTTCGCCGTGGATCAGGATGGTGTCGGCCGGGATGCCGGCCATTTCCCATTTCTTGGCGGCCGCGCCCACCAGCACCAGGCGCTCGGCCGGCGTGCCGGCGGCGGCCAGACGCTGCGCCAGATGGGTCTGCACATAGGTGCCGAAGGAGAAGCCCGACAGCGCCACCGGCAGGCCGGGGAATTTTTCGCTCATCCAGGCGTGCAGGATGGCCATGTCGTCGGTCTCGCCCTTGCCGTGGTCGTGCGCGCCCTCGGACTTGCCGACGCCGCGGAAGTTAATCCGCGCCACCACGTAGCCGAGGCTGACGAAGGTGCGCATCAGGGTCACGGCCACCTTGTTGTCCATGGTGCCGCCGTACAGCGGATGCGGGTGCGCCACCAGCGCCACGCCGCGCGGCGCCGCGTCGTTCTGCGGATAATCGATGACGCCTTCCATTTGGCCGGCGCCGCCGGCCAGGGTAAATTTTTCGCTCTTGTTCATATGCCTCAGATTTTCAGACGGTCGACCACCTTGCCATTGACCAGGTGGCTGTCGATGATTTCGTCGATGTCGCTGGTATCCACATAGGTGTACCAGGTGCCTTCCGGATAGACCACCATCACCGGGCCTTCGTCGCAGCGGTCGAGGCAGCCGGCCTGGTTGATGCGGACCTTGCCGGCGCCGTTCAGGTTGAGTTCCTTGCAACGCTTCTTGGCGTGTTTTTGCGCGGTTTCGGCGCCATGGTCGCCGCAGCTGTTGCGGCCGTCGTCACGCTTGTTCATGCAGAAGAAGACGTGGTGCTTGAAGTAGGGGGTATCGCTCATGGCCGTGCCTCTTTAAAGTCGTAGCCGCTATGATACCTTGGCGGCGTTCAGCTTGTGGGACGGCAGCCACAGGAACCACACCGCGAAGAATGGCCACAGCAGCGACAGGAACTGGGCCGCGCCGTTGAAATTCAGGAATTTCCCTTGCACCCAGGTTTGCAACGTGGCCACGAAGTAGGGGTTGGCCGGGGTGGTGTTGATGATGACCAGACCCAGCAACAGGGTGGTGACGGCCAGCCTGCGCTGTGCCACATGCGGGGCGTAAGCCAGGCCGGCCAGCATGATGGCGCCGATCAGGAAGCCGCCCTCGGCGCCGGGCGTGACCCAGACGAAGGCATTCTCGGGCGAGAACAGCAGCGCCGACGCCAGCGCCTTGACGACGATGGACGCGGCGATCATGCTGCCGACCAGCAGCCCACGTGGCGACGGCTTGCGCAGCAGGCACAGCAAGGTCAGGCCGGCGCCCACCATGCCGCAGGCGGTGATGATGGTTTCGGACAGCCAGTATTGCTCCACCGTCAGGTCGACGTCGGGGCGGACGAAGCTGGCCAGGTCGATTTCCATGTCCAGCAGCTGCGACAGCCAGTCGGACAGGATGGGCAGCAGCTGGCCCAGGCCGTACAGGAAGTTTTGCGGATAAATTTGCGACAGCGGCCACAGCGCCATCAGCACCAGCCCCTGGCTGGCATGCGGCGCGAACCAGGCCTGGCGCAGGCGCTGCAGCTGGCTCTGGTCGAGCAGGCGGCGAACGGTGAATACGCCGATCAGGCCGCCGAAGGCGCAGCCGATGGCGTTGGTGTAGAAGTCGAGGTTGGAGGAGACCCGACTGGGCAGGTAAGTCTGCACGGCTTCCATGGTGCCGGACACCAGCAGGCCAGCGGCCGAGGCAATCAGCAGCGCCCAGATGCCCTTGATGCGCGGGTACAGCGCGTAGGCGATCAGCGTGCCGAGCGGGATATAGCCGATGACGTTGATGATGGCGTCAAACTTGGTCCAGTAGCGCGGCATGCTGGTCGTTTCCAGGAAGATCAGCGGCGACAAGCCCTGGTTGTGCCAGCCGGAGAACGGGAACCAGCTGGCGTAGACGATCAGGCACAGATAGGCCAGCAGCGCCGCCCGCGTGATGGGCGAGGTCTTGCTGACCGGCGCCAGTGGCGGCAGGTCTGCCTTCGCGGGCGCGCCCGGCGCGGCGGAGGATTCGGCCGGTGCTGGCGTGGGCGCGGCGTCAGCCTGGACGGGGGCGCCAGCGGGCGCCCGGGCCGCTGCTGCTGCGTCATGCTGCTCGCCGGCGGCGGGCGCCGGGGCGGGCAGCGGGGGCGGCGTGGTTTCCGTCATTGGGACGGCGGCAGCGCCGCCAGCCAGGCGATCAGGTCGGCGGCCACGGCATCGCTGGCGTCGGCCAGGGCGCGCGCGCCGCCGGCGGCATCGGCGCTGCCGGCCGGCGCGCTGCGGCTGAAGGTCTTCTGGTCCACCAGCCGGTGGTTGCGGAACACCGAAGCGCGCAATACCAGCACGCCATTGCTGCTGGTGGCGCTATCGAAGTTCTGCGCAAAGTCCACCACCTCCATGCGCAGCACGGTGGCGCTGGCGGCGGCATCGGTGGTGGACAGCACCTGCGCGCCGGCCTGGCCGATATGCGCCTTGATGCGCTGGGTGAGCAGTTGCGCCGGCGTGCTGACCCACTGGTTGTAGGCATAAGGACGCGACTGGCGCGCATCGGCATACAGCAGGCGGTAGTGCATGCGCTCCGTGTCCAGCGCCGCCGGGCCGCTCACGTCGGCGACGATGATGGCGCCTATGCGGATGCCGGCCGGCGTCGCGGCAGCAGCAGCCGGCAGCGGACCGAAATCGTACTGCGCGGTCGACTGGCCCTTGCTGGCGCAGGCGCCCAGCGTTGCCGCCATGACGAGGATGGCGAAGGTATTGCGGATGGTCTGGGTCGTCATCTCGGAGTCCTTATTTGGCAGGCGCGGTAAAGCCTTCTTCACCGGGGCCGGGCGGCGTGCCGGGCGCGCCGAAGATCAGGCTTTGCGGACGGTCGTTAATCTTGTTCATGGTCTTGCGCAGCGCGCGCATGGAGGCGCGGGTGTCGTCCGACAGCGAATTCACTTGCGGCAGCGTGTCCAGTTCCACGCCGCCGGCCACCGCATCCACCGAGCTGCCGATGCGCTCCACCGTGGTGGTGATGCGGTCGATCGGTCCGCCCTTGGCTTGCAGGCCGGCGGTCAGCTTGTTGACGTCGGTCGCCAGTGCATTCACTGAGTTGAGCGTCTTCTGCGTTTGCTCGGCCAGCGCCGGCAGCTTGTCAATGGTCGGCTGCAGCTTCTCCGGCAGCTCGCGGTACTTCTGCGCCGTCTCGCTGACATCGGCGAAGGCGCCGAGGATGACCTTCTGATTGTCGGGGCTGAGCAGCGTGTTCAGGCGGCGCGTGACTTCCTCGGTCTGGGTCAGGATCTCCTTGCCGCGTTTTTCGATCTGGTCGAACAAGCCCTGGCGCAATGGAATGCGTGCCGGGCGGTCGGCGCTGGACGGCAGCAGCGGCGAGCCGACCTTGTCGTCATCGAGCGCGATGAAGGCGATGCCGGTCACGCCCTGGTAGCCCAGCGAGGCAAAGGTGGTGGTGGTGATCGGCGCATCGGTGTTGATGTTGAGCGTGACCAGAATCTGTCCGGCCACCTTGGGGTCGAAAGCGACGCCGCCAACGCGGCCCACTTCCAGCCCGCGGTAGCGGACCGGCGCCTGCGGATTCAGGCCGGGAATGGCTTGCGCGGTGGCGATCACGTACGGCACGCGCTCCACGCGGTCGCGGTTGAACCAGAGGCCATACAGGATGGCCGCGATCAGCAGCGTGATCGTGAAGAAGCCGGTAGTCAGGGCGTGGGATCGGTTTTCCATCAGGGCTCCGTTGATGTTTTTTCTTCCAGCGCTTCCAGCGCGCGGCGGCCACGGTCGCCAAGGAAGAACTCCTTGATGAACGGGTGGTCGACTTTCAGCAGATCTTGCAGCGGCCCAAGCGCAATCACGTGTTTTTCCGCCAGCACGGCGATGCGGGTGGACAGGGCGAACAGCGTATCCAGATCGTGCGTCACCATCACCACCGTTAAACCAAGTTCACGATGCAGCGACTTAATCAGCGCCACAAAGGCTTCCGACAAGTCGGGATCGAGGCCGGCGGTCGGCTCGTCGAGGAACAGCAGCTTGGGCTCCAGCGCCAGGGCGCGCGCCAGCGCCACCCGCTTGACCATGCCGCCCGACAGGTCGGACGGCATTTTGTTGGCGTGTTCCGGGCCGAGGCCCACCATATTCATTTTCAGCAGCACGGCATCATGCACCAGGTCTTCCGGCAGCACATGCAGCTCGCGCATCGGCTGGGCGATGTTCTCGAACACCGTCAGCGCCGAATACAGCGCGCCCTGCTGGAACAGCATGCCCCAGTGATTGCGCAGTTCCTGCAGCCGGTCGGAATCGATCTCGCTGATATCCTCGCCGAACACGCGCACGCAGCCGCGTGCCGGCCGTTCAAGACCCAGCATCTGGCGCAGCAGCGTGGTCTTGCCGGTGCCCGAGCCGCCGACGATGGACATGATCTCGCCCTGTTCGATTTCCAGGTTCAGATCCTGATGCACCACGGTGCGGCCGTACTTGGTCCAAAGGCCGGTGATCTCGACCACCGGCACGCTGCCGTCGAGCGTCAGTTCGCCGGTGCCGGGGCCGCAGGTGCCTTCGTATTCACTCATAATGAGAATCCTACGCCGCTAAACACAATCGCAAACACCGCATCGGCAAGAATCACGGCGGTAATCGCGGTGACCACCGAGGTGGTGGTGCCGCGTCCGAGGCTCTCGGTATTTGGCTTGATGCGCAGGCCAAAGTGGCAGGACACCAGTGCAATCAGCATGCCGAACACCACGCCCTTGCCGATGCCGATCAGGTAATTCGCCAGCGGCACGGCTTCCGGGAGCTTCAACAGGAAGTACTGCGGCGACAGATTCAGTTCCACCTTGGCCGAGACCATGCCGCCCATCAGCGCGATGGTGTCGGTCCAGATCACCAGCAGCGGCATGGCGATGGCCAGTGCCAGCACCTTGGGCAGGATCAGGCGGAAGCCGTGCGAGATGCCCATCACCAGCATGGCGTCCAGTTCCTCGGTCACGCGCATCACGCCCAGTTGCGCGGTGATGGAGGAGCCGGAGCGGCCGGCCACCAGAATCGCCGCCAGCAGCGGTCCCAGTTCGCGGATGATGCTCATGCCGAGCAGGTTGACCAGAAAGATATCGCCGCCGAAGTTACGCAGCTGCTGCGCCGACAGATAGGAGAACACCACGCCGATCAGGAAGCCCACCAGCGCCGTGATGCCCAGCGCCTGGAAGCCGGCGTGATAGATGTTGGCGGAGATTTCCTTCCACGGCCCGCGCAGCGGATTGCGCAGGAAGCGCCAGCTGTCCAGCACCACCTGCCCGATCAAACGCAGCAGGCCTGCCATGTGCTCGAAGAACAGCAGCATGGCAAAGCCCAGCTTCATCACCAGCGTCAGGCGGTTCTGGCGTGAGCGCGGCAGCTCCAGCGTGCCGGTGGTTTCCAGCCGCTTGAAGAATTCTTCCAGCCCCGGCGCCAGTTGCAGGTTGGCGGGCCGGGTCTTGCCCCAGGCGTTCCAGAACAACTGCGCGCCGATGTGGTCCATGCTGTCGATGGCCGACAGATCCCATTTCAGTTGATCGCCCTTGAGCGACTTGAGGAAAGCGGTAATAGTGGCCATGGCCTTGCCTTGCGCCAGAGCGTGCACTTGCCATGTGCCGGTCGCGGCGATGGCGCCGGCATTAAGGGTGAGAGTGGGCTCTTGGGCAGTAGGCATAGGCTCAAGTTTAAGTGAGTTTCGCCCCGGCCGCTACCTCGCTCGAAAGGAGGAGCCGCTCAGGCGGCCAAACGGCGCGCTTGCCGCTTGGGCGCCGGCGTGGCCTCGGTGGCCGGCTTGGGCTTGGCGCCGCCGCCGTGGTCACTGGCCAACAGGGCCTCGGCATCGGCCTTGTCCATCCCCTGCGTTTGCAGATAACGCGCCACCATGGCCACCAGCCGTTCCAGCGCGATGCGGTGCGTGGCGTCGGTATTGGCATACAACCAGTCGGAGAAGGCCATGAAGCGCTGGAATGGGGCATCGCCCAGCAGCACCGGCAGCGTGTGGGCAAAGCGGCCCGAATTCGCCACCAGATCCCAGTAGCGCGCAAAGCGCACCAGCCGCTGCATGGTGCTGAAGTCGATATCCTTATTGGCCAGGATGGTGTACGGCGCGTAAGGATCGTAGACCATGCCGTATTCCTGCGTGTGGCGAATGATGGGCGTGCCGCGCAGGCGCTTGAGAATGCCGAACTGGATCTCGTGCGGCTCCAGTGCCCACAGCTTGTTGAAGCCCTCGGCGAAGCTCTCCACCGTCTCGCCGGGCAGGCCGGCGATCAGGTCAACGTGCATGTGGGCGTGCGATTGTGTGGTCAGCCAGCGGATATTGTCGGCCGCCTTCTGGTTATCCTGCTTGCGGCTGACCAGTGTCTGCACCTCCGGATTAAAGCTCTGGATGCCGATCTCGAACTGCAGCGCGCCCGGCGGGAACTTGGCAATGCCCTCTTTCAGTGCATCCGGCAGGTGATCGGGCACCAGCTCGAAGTGGGCGTAGACCGGATCGTCCGGGTTGGCTTCCAGCTTATCGAGGAAGAACTGCATGATCTTCAGGCTGGTCTTGATATTCAGGTTGAAGGTGCGGTCGACGAACTTGAACAGACGGGCGCCGCGCTGGTACAGCGACTCCATTTCGGCCAGGAAGCTGTCGAGCGCGAACGGCCAGGCCGTCTTGTCCAGCGCGGACAGGCAGAACTCGCACTTGAAAGGGCAGCCGCGCGAGGCTTCCACATACAGGGTGCGGTTCTTGATATCGTCGTCGGTATAAAGCGAGTAGGGCAGCTTGATCTCGGCCATGGGCGGCTGCACGCCGGCATGCACCTTCATCAGTGGCTTGGGGCCGTGCAGGATTTCGCCGCACAGCTTGGGGAAGGTCACGTCGCCCCAGCCGGTGATCACATAATCGGCCAGTTTGACGATGTCCTGCTCATTGGTCTCGTGCGAGACTTCCGGACCGCCCAGCACCACCGTGACATGCGGCGCCACGCGCTTGAGCATGGCCACCACCTTGGCGGTTTCCTCGACGTTCCATATATAGATGCCGAAACCGACGATCTTCGGCGAGTACGACAGGATGCGTTCAACAATCTCGGTCGCCTTGGCGCCGATAACAAATTCCTGCAGATGCGTTTGCGCCTGCAGCTCGCCCATGTTCGCCAATAGATAGCGCAGACCCAGCGAAGCGTGGGTATATCGGGCGTTGAGGGTGGTAAGCAAAATAGACATGCGACTATTTTACTTGAGGGGTTGACGACTGGCACGCCATCCCCCATAATCTCGTTCCTCTGCTGCTGAACACAACGCTTCGCAGCAGTTAAAAAGACCCTGATCTTTAAAAAATTACAGTCGATAAATGTGGGCGTTTGATGCTGCAACAAAAAGCATTAAATGCTCAACAAGAAATACTGTCAGTATTTTGAGTGAGCGAACCATGGCCAGAAATGGTCATCAAACAGAGATTAAACTAAAGAGTTTGATCCTGGCTCAGATTGAACGCTGGCGG
>Ga0102587_1000180_pt1 | contig 84261 bp, 78 predicted proteins | sample AraplaF_Col_mTSA_FD_76853 | JGI IMG/M metagenome (GOLD analysis project Ga0102587, IMG submission 76853) | Arabidopsis root microbial communities from the University of North Carolina, USA - plate scrape MF_Col_mTSA (SPADES assembly) (version 2) | ecosystem: Host-associated > Plants > Roots >...
AAGACCTGTTCCGCCTGGCTCGCAGCGGGACTGCGCTGCGAGCTGGTCACCGTGCTCAAGACCTGGGGCTCCAGCCCGCGGCCCGAAGGCTCCATGCTGGCGATCTGCGAAGACGGCCGGGTGGTGGGTTCGGTTTCGGGCGGCTGCATTGAAGACGACATGATTGACCGGGCGCGCCGCGAAGGCCTGGACCGCGCGCGGCCGGCCATCGTGACCTACGGCGTTTCGGCCGACGAGGCGCGCCGTTTCGGCCTGCCTTGCGGCGGCGCCATAGAGCTGGCCATAGAGCCGCTGTCGGCGGCCAGCCAGGTGGACGAGTTGCTGCGGCGCCTGCAGGCCGGCGAGCTGGTGGCGCGCCGGCTGGATTTGCACAGCGGCGCCGTTACCCTGGGTACGGCCCTGCCCAGCCAGTCCATGCAGGTGTCCGAAGCCGCGCTGGTGACCCTGCACGGCCCGCGCTGGCGTTTGCTGATCATTGGCGCGGGGCAGCTGTCGCGTTTTGTGGCGCAGATCGCCCAGGGCATGGACTATGCGGTGACGGTCTGCGACCCGCGCGAGGAATACCGGGACAGCTGGCAGGTTGAAGGCGTGGAGCTGGCCACCGGCATGCCCGACGACGTGGTGCAGGCCATGAAGCTGGACGCGCGCTGCGCCGTGATCGCGCTGACGCACGACCCCAAGCTGGACGACCTGGCGTTGATGGAGGCGCTGCGCTCGCCGGCTTTTTACGTCGGGGCGATCGGCTCGCGGCTTAACAACCAGCGGCGCCGCGAACGCCTGGCCGAGCACTTTGACATGACGCCGCAAGAACTGGCCAGGCTGCACGGCCCCATAGGCCTTTACATCGGCAGCAAGACGCCGCCCGAGATCGCGATTTCCATCCTGGCCGAACTCACGGCGGTGAAGAACCAGGTGGCCTTGCCGCGCGCTGTGGGCATCGCTGAGGCCAAGGCGCAAGCCGGCCTGGTGCCCACGGGCGAGGTGTGTGAACTGCCCGTGCCGGCTGGCAAGCCTGACGCCTAAGCCCTAAGCGGCGGCCACGTCAAAGGCCGCGGGCGGCAGCCCGGCGCGTGAGCGCTCGGCCATCACGGCCCAGGCCGATTCCCATTCCCGAACGCGAGCCGGCAGGTCAAACAGCGGCGCCGCAGCCTTGCCCGCCTGCAGGTGTTGCCGCAGCTGTTGCAGGGCTTGCGGGTCGCGCCCCAGGCGCAGGGCTTCGGCCACGTAAGCCGGCCGGCTTTCCATCACGCATTGCGGCAAACCGGCCGCGCGAATGATGCTGCCGCCCAGGCGCGAAGCCATGCTCTCGCCGGCGCAGCTCAGGGCCGGAACCCCCATGCGCAAGGCGTCTTCCAGGCCCAGGTTGGCGTTAAAGCGCAGGGTGTCCAGGAACAGGTCGGCGTGCCGGAGGCAGGCCAGGGACTGGGCGCGTGTGAGCCTGTGGGTAAAGATGAGGCGGCTTTCATGCACGCCGGCGGCATTGGCCTCGCGCACCAGGTTGGCGGCGATGGCCAGGCTGTAGGCGGGCAGCCACAGCACCGCGTCGGGGAGCGAGCGCAGGATTTTCATCCAGGCGGCGAAGCTGGCAGGGTCCAGCATGACCGAGGGCACGGTGGCGCACAGCACCAGCGCGTCGGCCGGCAGGCCGGCCTGCTCGCGGCTGTCCCAGCCGGGATCCGGCGTTTCGTCATGGGCGGCCAGCCAGCAGCTGTGCGGCAGGCGCACGACGGCGCCGTAGGGCGCGAGGTCCAGCCCGTCGGGGTGCACAAAACGGTCGGACATGTTGTAGTCGCAGGGCCGCGGCGGATTGTGGCGGTGCCAGGTGAGCTGGCGCAGCTGTACGGGCGCAACGCGCAGTTCGGGTATCTCGGGCCGGCACCAGGCGGTGTCGAAGCTCATGTCGACAAACACGTCGAGCTGGTCCAGGCGCATGCGGCCGGCCGCTTCCACGTCCGACATATGGGCGATTTCGGTGACGCTGGCGGCATGCGGCTTGAGTATCTCGGCGTGTTCGGGCTCGGGGTGCCGCGTGGGCGAATAGATATGGATGGCAAAGCGGCCGCCGTCGTGCAGCGCGAGCTGGCGTTTGAGCGCATGGGCATGGCGCTCGTCGCGCAGGCTTTGCACCGCCATGCCGACCTGGATGCGCCCATCGTGCCGGCCCACCCGCGCGGCGCGGCGCGTGAAGGGCGGCAGGGCTGTTTTCAGGCCTTCGCTGATTTTCGCGACCGAGACATTGCGCACCTGGGCGAGTTCGTTCTCGTCCATGTCCAGCATCAGGCCGTAGAACTGCGCGTCACGCCAGTCGCGGCGCCGGCCGGTGCGCAGGCATTCGTCCAGCATCTGCCGCAGCGTGGCGGTGAGGCGTTCGTTCTCCCGCCAGTCGCAAACCGTCATGGCCTCAAAGACCTGGCCGCAGTAAAGCTGCCGGGCGTCGGGAAGTTCGTCCTGCGGCAGGCGCAGCTTGTGGTCCAGGTAGGCTGGCGCGATGGTTCGGCCCAGGAAGTCGCGGAAGTAGGCCAGCGTGTCGGCGTCAAAGCGCAGGCTGGCTTCGCGGGATTGGTCGAAGTCGCCGTTGAAGGCCAGCACGGCCGCGCCGCGTATGCGTATGTCCAGGTCGTGCGGAAAGCGCAGGGCCGCCGCTTCGAGCGCGGCCACCGCCTCGGTGTAGCGCCGGGCGCCGCACAGGTAGTCGCTGAGGTTGACGTGGTAGGGCGCGTGGCCGGGGTCCTGCGCCAGGCATTTGCGGGCGCAGTCGATCGCTGCCTCCCACTGGCCCTGCGCGGCGGCCATCAGCCCGACGTTGTTGAGGGCGCGCGCATGCGAGGGGTCCAGCGCCAGCGCGCGCTGGTAGGCCATGCCGGCGCGCGCCAGGTCACCGCAGCTTTCGGCGGCGATGGCCAGGTTGGCCGCGCCGTCGGCGGTCTGCAGCAGCGCGGCTTCCACCGAGAGCAGCGCCTTGTAGGCGGCCACGGGCCTGGAAAGCGCGGACAGCAGCGTGGCGCAGGCCGAGGCGGCGTTGACGTCCTCGGGCGCCAGCGCCAGGGCGTGTTCAAAGGCGATCAGGGCCTGCTCGAGCCGGCCCTCGGCATGCAGCTGCGCGCCGCGCTGCATCCAGCCTGGGCTGTCCTGCGGAGTGTCCGGGGGCGTGTTGTGCATAGCCCGGATTATGTGGCAGCGGCCTCATATCAACGGGGGATCGCAGGGATAATCGGCGCAGCATGAATGCTCCCCCCGTACAGCCCACCACCCTGCACCTGCTCGGGCGTTTCAGCGAGGCCTTTACCGGCGCGGAACGCGAGCTGCTGGACATACGCCGCCTGCTGCAGGGGCGACGGCCGGTCAAGCTCTGGTCCGACGTGCCGCCGCATCCCAGCTACGCGGGGCTGGGCATCGCGACCATACAGCCTTTTGCCCAGCAGTTCCCCCGCGGCGGCACCCTGCTGATTGCCGGCGTGCACATGCGGCCCGGCATCTGGCTCAAGTACGCCGGCTTCGAAAAAATCATCCTGTTCTACAACCTTGCCAACCATGGGCAGCTGTTTGCCGCGATGGAAGCCTTGCGCGGCAGCACGGGCCTGGACCCGGAGCTGGTGTTCGTCTCCAGAATGCTGCAGCTCAGCGTGGGCCTGCCCGGCCGCATTGCGCGCAGCCTGATGGACTTGCAGCCCTTTCTCGCGGTGGCGGATGAGCGCTTTGCGCGGGCAGCGGGCCGGCCTTTTACCGTGGGCCGCGTCAGCCGCGACGCGCCGGACAAACACCACCCGGAGGACCCGGCGCTCTACCGCATGCTGGCCAGCCGCGGCCTCAAGGTGCGCATCATGGGCGGAACCTGCCTGGCGGCCGCGCTGCAAGGCGTCGAGGGTGTGGAACTGCTGCCGGCCGGCGCCGAAAGCGCGGCCGATTTTTACCGTTCGCTTGACGCCTTCTTCTACCGCACGGGCGCTTCCACGGAGGCCTACGGCCGGGTGGTGGTGGAGGCCATGGCGGCCGGGCTGCCGGTGGCGGCCCATGCCCGCGGCGGTTATGCCGAAGTCATGGAGCATGAGGTGTCCGGCCTGCTGGTGCAGTCCCAGGAGGAGGCGTATGACGCGGTGATGCGGCTGGCGGGCGACGCCGGGCTGTGCCGGCGGATGGGCGAGGCGGGCAGGGTGCGGGCGCTGGCCGTGCATGGCCCGGAGGCCACGCAGCGCGAGATGGCTTTTTACCTGGGATCCGCAGCGGCTTCGGCTTCTTAAGGCGCCTGGAAGATGGCGGTACCGGAGAACGTGCCCGCGGGTGATATGTTGCCGTTGTAGATCAGGCCGGCGCGATTGGCATTTAGGCCCGTGAAGATCCCCCTTACCTGGGATCCGGTAAAGCTGGAGCTGGAGAAATAAACCGATTCCGAAATGTTGCCGAATGAGGTGTTGATGGTCGCGGTGAGCTGCGGCCCCAGCCCGCTGGGGTCAAAATTGACCGAAAGATTCGAGGTGTTAAACAGCGTTCCGCTAGTCCCGGTATAGGACGTGGGTGCTGAGCCACCTATCAGGGTGTATGTAGCGACGCCCACGGTGGTGGGCAGGACCGGCGTGGCCTGGCCCACGATGTAGTGCAGCTCGGCGAGGGTGGTGGCGCCGTTCTTGGTGGCGCCGGCCCAATTGCCCCAGCCGATGAAGTCGTTGGTGGCCATGGAGCCGAAGAAGCCCGCCGCGGTGTTGACGGTGGGTTTGAAGACGTTGCCCGAGGACTCGAATTCGCTGACTTTGCCGGTGTTCATCACGACGGAGGCGGAGGTCACCGGGCCGGCGAAGTTGCCACCGGGGTCTAAATTGACCGGAGGGATGTGGTAATGGGCGACGGCCGTCAGGTTGGTGAAGGTGCCGGTGTTTGGATCGGGTACGGGTGTCGTCGGTGTTTGGACGATGGCAGCCCCACCGGTGCTGTTGACCTTGTCGCCTACGTTGACCGGTTCGCGTTCCGGCGGCGGCGTCGGCACACTGGCCCGCACATTGGTGCGCACGGGCGCATCCGTGTTGTTGATGACCCGCACCGATTCGCCGGCCGTCAGGCCCACGCAGCCGCCGGCATTGCAGACCTCGATGGCGTCCAGCTCGGTCGTCACGCCCAGCGAGCCGTCGGGGTTGTAGCCGACGTTGAAGCCGGAACCGCGTATGCCTATGGTGGCGGTGGTGGTGGTGACCTTGTAGTTCTCGCGGTTGCGCTTGCCGATCAGGCCGGTGATGGCCCGCATGCTGCCGCGCAGCAGGTCGACCAGAAAGCGGTCTTCCTTGGGGTCGGCCTTGTCGACATAGTTGGCGACCTTGAACTCGGTGTTGGGCTGCAGGGACACCAGGCCGCCGTCGGTAAAGCGCACTTGCGCGCGCCCGCTGGCGCCGGTCAGTATGGCCTGGCCGCTTTCGATGTCCTTGCCCTTGACCAAGGCCGTGGTGGCGCCGTCCGCGCGGCGGACGTTGACGTCGCCGGCGATGAACTGGGCCACGCCCGCGGAAGGCGCGGCGGACGCCTGCAAGGGGTAAATGGCGGCCAGCGCCATGGCCAGGATGGTTTGCTGGAGCTTGATGTGCGGGGTCATGGTGGGTTCTCCGGGTATTTTTATTGAAGCGGTGCGCGCTGGGCTGGTAGGGGGGCTACGGGGCGGCCTTGCCTTGCTTAGAGGGGCGGTCTCAGGACCAGGTTGGTCTGCTGGAAAACGGCAGCGCCCGAAACCTGGCCGGTGCTGGGGCCTGTGCCGGTCACCGACGGCGCGCTGTAGACCAGCGCGGCGCGGCTGGCATTGTTACCGGTGAAAAAGCCGGTGACATTGGTGCCCGAGGTGTTGGTGATTTTCGAGTTGTTGATGTTGACGTTGCTGCTGATGCCGTAGTCGTTGCCGCCGAAGCGCGTGGTGAGATCCAGACTGCCATAGCCCTGGCCGGGGCTGTAGACGCCGAAGTTGGCGACCAGCGAACCGCTGACGAGCTGGCCCGCGCCCAGCAGGCTGGAGAAAGCGGTGCCGCCGGCCAGCTGGTAAGTGCCCTGCATGTTGTCGGCCGGCATCTGGGCCGTCGGCGTCGGCCGGCCCATCACAAAATGAACGGATTCAATCGCGGTGGTCGAGCCCGCCACGATTTTTTGCCCCGTCACCCAGCTGCCCCAGCCGACGAAGTCGGGATCGGACGGCACGCCCAGCGCGCCTTTTTCCATGGTGGTGAGGCCGGGCGTGCTGCGGAACTGGGTCAGGACATTGCGGCTGTCCAGGCTGTCGAAGTCGATCGGCTTGCCGCTCAGGAAGCTGGTCAGCACGGCGGTGCCGGCCTCGGGGTAGTAGCTTTCGACCACCGAGCTGGAAGCTGCGGGGTCGGTGAATGCGACAGCGGCGGCCAGGTCGGTGAACACCTGCTTGACGGGCGCCGGCGCGGGCGGGACGATGGCGGGTTTGCCGTCCGACGTTGTCTGGTTGCCCGCAACGACCACCTCCTGGGTGGGCGGCGGCGTCGGCACATTGGCCCGCACGTTGGTGCGCACCGGCGCTTCGGAACTGTTGATGACCCGCACCGACTCACCGGCCGTCAGGCCCACGCAGCCGCCGGCGTTGCAGACCTCGATGGCGTCCAGTTCGGTCGTGATGCCCAGGGATCCATCGGGGTTGTAGCCCACGCTGAAACCAGAGCCGCGTATGCCTATGGTGGCGGTGGTGGTGGTGACCTTGTAGTTCTCGCGGTTGCGCTTACCGATCAGGCCGGTGATGGCCCGCATGCTGCCGCGCAGCAGGTCGACCAGGAAACGGTCCTGCTTGGGGTCGGCCTCGTCGACATAGTTGGCGATCTTGAATTCGGTGTTGGGCTGCAGGGATACCAGGCCGCCGTCGGAAAACCGGACCTGGGCGCGGCCGGCGGCGCCCGTCAGGATGGATTCGCCGCTCTCCAGCGGCTTGCCCTTGGCCAGGGGCTCGGCCTTGCCGCTGGCGCGCAGCACGTTGACGTCGCCGGCGATGAACTGGGCCACACCGGCCGAGCCGGCGGCAAAGGATTGCGCGGGGAAGGCCGCCGCAACCACGACCGACAGGGCGGCGCGTTTGAGGGGGAATTCCCGTCGGGTTTTCATGGGGCTGTCTGGGCAGGGGCGGGCATGTTCAGTCGGCATCGCGGGTTCAGAAGTCGCGGCGTACCGTGACCGAGAACAGGCTGCGCTTGTAGTCGGAAATCGCGACGTTGGATTTCACCGAGGTCAGGGCCAGTTGGGGCGTGACGCGCCACAGTTTGGCGGGCACCCAGTTCAGGCCCATGTTCAGGTTCCACTGCTTGTCATGGCGGGTGACGAGGAAGAGCGGATCGGCGCCGCCGTATTTGCGGTCTTCGTAAGCAAGGCTGCCGAACAGCGCCAGCGTGTCCGAAAGCGTTTTCTGGATGCCGGTGCGCAGGCCGACGAGGTCATGGCCCAGGTGCGGAACGCCCGCGGCGCGCTCCTTTTCCGTGCCGATATAGCCGCCCGCGAAGACCACGATGTTGCTGTCGCGGAAGGCGTGGGCATAGGAGGTCCCGACCACCGTGCGGGTCGCGTCGCGCAGCGACTGGCCGGGGTAACTCAGGTCGCCCCACTGGATGTAGGTGCTCCACTGGCGAAAGCCGTCGATGCGATAGGTCCATTCACCGACCAGGCCCTGCTGGTCGCGGGCGCGCGAGCCGGCCACGGTATAGGTTCCGGCCTGCACCACGCCCGAGAACTCGTGTTTGTCGTAGCGGTAGCTGGCGCCGAAATTGACATCGACCTGGCCGGTGTTGAAGTCGTTGTACTTGGCGTTGACGCGCCCGTTGCCGTAGACGTTGCCGATCAGCGACCAGCGCGGGTCGACCACGTAGCGGGCCGACAGGCCACCGCCCAGGCTCATGAACGCGTCCTTGGTTTCGACGCCGGCGGGATTGAGCGTGAAGATCAGGCCGCCAAAAGCGGGTACGGCCACGTTCGGGTTGCCGGGGCCGCTGTTGATGTTGGTGTCGTAGCCAATGCTGGCTTCCAGGAAGGGCTTGACCGACGAGCGGGCGGCTTCTTCGGTGCGGTCAATGGCCTGCAGGAACTGGTCGATGGTGGCGGCGGCTTCGGCCGGGATGTTGTCCTGCTTGGTTTCCAGCAGCACTTGCCGGGAGGCCTTGGTGTCACCGACGGAGAACAGCGCGCGGCCGAGTTCGGCGCGTGCCCGGGAGTTGCTGGGCTGCACGGCCAGCACGCGTTCCAGGGCGAATACCGCGCGGGTGTACTGGCCGGTCTCGTTGGCGGCGATGCCCAGTACGGTGTCGAAGTCCGGGTCGCCCGCGCGCGCCGCCTCTTGCGGCTCCAGCAGGTCGAAGGCTTTTTGCGCCTGGCTTTGGTCCAGCAGGGTGCGGGCATTGCTGACCAGCGCGTCGACTTCCGCATGCGCCAGGCCGTTGGCCAGGGTAGCAAGAAGAATGATGATCCCGCCCGAGAAAAGTTTGGTTTTTGAATACATAAGTATTATTTTATAAAGGTCTCAGGTAACAACCCGTAAGCAACAAAAGTTTTATATCACGCGGGAATGACTTTCAGAGGTTTATTACACCTGCTACAGAGGGCGGAAGTGCGGCGCGGCAACACCTTTTTCGGGCTTTGGCACCGACTTGGTGATATTCACCAGTTTCAGGGGCGGCCAAGGGTATTTACGGGGGACATCTCCCTGGTTTGTCGGAATAATATTAGTCATTGCTTATATTAAGAAGAAGTCGCTATGGATGAGATGATTCAGACCAGTGCCCAGGTGGAACGGGGCCGGGTATTTGAGCTGGCCGCCGAGCTGTTCGCCGTGCTCGCAACGCCCATGCGTTTGCGCGTGCTGAGCGCCCTGTGCGAACGCGAAAAATCCGTCAACGAGTTGCTGGCCGAGATCGATACCACCCAGCCCAATCTCTCCCAGCACCTGGCGGTGCTTTATCGCACCGGTGTGCTGGCCAAGCGCAGGGAAGGCACCCAGGTGATTTACCGGGTGCAAAGCGAAAAAGCCGTGGCGCTGTGCCGCAGCGTCTGCACCCAGATCGCCATCGAACTGGACGAGCCGGGCGCGCTGCCGCCGGGGCAAAGCCTGTCGCCGCGCCCCGGCCTGCAGGACGCCTGAACCGAAAGACGCCACCCATGCTGAACCGATTCCTACAGCGCGCGCCCGAAAACTTTCTTTCGCGCGAGCAGATACAAGAAGTGCGGGCAGGGCGCCGCGGCTTTCTGGCCGGCGCCTTTGCCGCGGCGGCCGGCACGGTGGCCGCGGGCCGGGCCGTCGCGCAGGGCGCGGCGACGCCTGCTGACGGTGAACCTGAAATCCTGAACCTTCCGCCACACAGCAAAGGCCTGGGCCAGCCGGTGGCGGCCCGCGGCTACGGCCTGCCCAGCGAGTTCGAGAAAAACCTGCAGCGCCGCGAAAGCCCGGGCCTGACGCGCGTGAGCCAGGCCAGCGTGAGTTTTTGCCCCTTGCAGGGTCTATTCGGCATCATCACGCCCAGCGGCCTGCACTTTGAGCGCCACCACCAGGGTTGGTGGGACATAGACCCTTCCAAGCACCGGCTGATGCTCAACGGCTGCGACGAGGCCATGCTCAAGCGCCCCATGGTCTTCAACATGGACGAGCTGATGCGGCTGCCCAGCGTGAGCCGCATGCATTTCATCGAATGCGGGGCCAACACCGGCATGGAGTGGGGCAATGCTGCGGTGCCGACGGTGCAGTACACCCATGGCATGCTCAGTTGCAGCGAGTTCACCGGCGTGCCACTGCGCACCCTGCTGGAGCTTTGCGGCGCCGACCTCAAGCGCGCCAAATTCATCCTGGCGGAAGGCGCCGACGGCTCGGGCATGACGCGCACCATTCCCATGAGCCTGGTGATGAGCGGTGAGGTGCTGGTCGCCTACGGGCAAAACGGCGAAATGCTGCGGCCCGAAAACGGCTACCCCCTGCGGCTCATCGTGCCCGGCGTGCAGGGCGTGAGCTGGGTCAAATACCTGCGCCGCATCGAAGTGGGCGACATGCCCTACGGCGCCAAGGACGAAACCATCCACTATGTGGACCTGCAGCCCAGCGGCCTGCACCGGCAGTACACCAGCATCCAGGAAGTCAAAAGCGTGGTGACCTCGCCCAGCGGCGGCCAGGTGCTGCTGCAAAAAGGCTTTCACAACATCACGGGCCTGGCCTGGAGCGGTCGCGGCAAGATACGCCGGGTCGATGTTTCGGTCGACGGTGGGCGCAACTGGACGCCGGCGCGGCTCGAAGGGCCGGTGCTGGCCAAGTGCCTCACGCGTTTTAACGCCGACTTCGTCTGGGACGGCAAACCGGCGATTTTCCAGAGCCGCGCGGTGGACGAAACCGGGCAGATCCAGCCGAGCTACAACGAATTGCGCAAGGTGCGCGCCTCGCGCAGCATCTATCACAACAACGCCATCCAGTCGTGGGCGCTGGAAGAAAACGGCGAGGTGAAAAATGTCCAGGTTTAAACGTGTCCGGTGCTCGTTGCTGGTGCTCGCCTGCCTCGGCACCATGGGCACGGCATTCGCGCAAACGCAAGCCGCCGCGCGACAGGCGGCGCTGGCCAATATCGGCCGGACCGCCACGCCCGCCGAAGTGAAGGCCTGGGACATCGACGTGCGGCCCGATTTCAAGGGACTGCCCAAGGGGCAGGGCTCGGTGCGCCAGGGTGAAGTGCTGTGGGAAGCGCAGTGCGCCTCCTGCCATGGCAGCTTTGCCGAGTCGTCCGAAGTGTTCACGCCGATTGCCGGCGGCACCACGGCGCAGGACGTGAAAAGCGGCCGGGTCGACGGCCTGATGCCGGGCGCCAACCAGCCCAACCGCACCACGCTGATGAAGGTGTCGACGCTGTCGACGCTGTGGGACTACATCAACCGCGCCATGCCCTGGACCGCGCCCAAGACGCTGACACCCGACGAGGTCTATGCCGCGACGGCCTACATCCTGTTCCTGGGCAATGTGCTGCCGGAAGACTTCACGCTGTCGGACGCCAACATCCGTGAGGTGCAGGACCGCCTGCCCAATCGCAAAGGCATGACCACCGCGCACGCGATGTGGCCGGGCAAGGAACTGGGCGGCACGGCCAGGCCCGATGTGCAGGGCTCGAACTGCATGGTGAACTGCAAGGCTGAAGTGGTGGTCAAAAGCTTTTTGCCCGACTATGCGCGCAACGCCCATGGCAACCTGGCCGAGCAGTCCCGCGGGGTGGGCGAAAGCCGTGGGGTGGACACGACACGGCCGGCTTCGGCCGCGGCGGCACAATCGGGCAGCGCCGTGGCGCAGGCGGAGCGCGCGCCCGCCGCGATTCCGGTGGCTGCCGTGGTGAAGACGGCCGCCTCCGGCGCCGCGTCGGTGATGCCGCTGCTGCAGAAAAATACCTGCGTGGCCTGCCACGGCATGGACAACAAACTGGTGGGGCCGTCCTTCAAGGATATAGCCAACAAATATAAGGACCGTGCTGACGCGGTGAATTACCTCTCGGGCAAAATCAAGGCGGGCGGGCAGGGCGTCTGGGGTGCGATTCCGATGCCCCCGCAGGCTTTGAGCGCGGCGGAGTTGGCGCAGATTTCCCAATGGCTGGCGCAGGGCGCGGCGAAGTAGGTGCGCAGGCCGGCAGCGTTTTTTTTTGAGGCATGCTTGGGAGAAGTACCCTCCCGGATTTTTGGGTTTTTGGTGTCCAATCGGGCTAAGTTTTTAAGACATTCAAGTTATATAAAAGAGGAGTTCAACCATGGAACGTCGTGATTTTTTGGCCAGCGGTTCCGGTGCCACGGCACTGGCGCTGGCAGCCGCTTCGGGCCTGAGCCCGGCCTACGCGCAAAACGCGCCGGGCTGGAACAAGGCCGCTTTTGAGAGCAAATCCCTGGCCGACGTGGCCAAGGCCATGGGCGCCACCAGCGCGCCTGTCGAAAGCAAGGACCTGCTGCTCCAGGCGCCCGAAATCGCCGAAAACGGCAACGTGGTGCGCGTCGGCGCACAGAGCAATATCGCGGGCACCACGCAGATCGCGCTGGTCGTCGAAAAGAACCCCAGCGCGCTGGCCGCCATGTTCGAGATTCCGGCCGGCACCGACGCCAATGTCTCGACCAATATCAAGATGGGCCAGTCCTCCAATGTCTACGCGCTGGCCAAGGCCGGCGACAAGTACTTCTATGCGGTGAAGGAAGTGAAAGTCACTTTGGGCGGTTGCGGCGGTTGATTCGCGCCGACCCCGTCTTCACCCCAGCTTGAAATCAGGAGAAAAAAATGTCAGATCCCATGCGAATCCGGGCCCAAGCCCAAGGCGATAAAACCACGGTGCGTGTGCTCGTGAGCCATGAAATGGAAAGCGGCCAGCGCAAGGATGCCGCCGGCAAGACCGTGCCGGCCTGGTTCATCCAGAACATCAGCGCCACCTGGAACGGCAAGACCGTCATGAGCGCCCAATGGGGCACGGCCGTGTCCAAAAACCCCTTTGTGCAGTTCAGCTTCAAGGGCGGCAAGGCCGGCGACAAGATCGCGGTCAGCTGGACCGACAACCACGGCGACAAGCGCACCGACGAGGCCGTCATTTCCTGAGGTTCCCACCGGTTTTCGCGCCGCGGCCCCGGCCGCCCACAACGATATTTGAGGAGAGAGCACGATGAAATTGAGCCTGTTTGGGCTGGCGGCCCTGGCCGCCCTATCCGCCTTGCCGCTGCCGGCGGCGGCGCAGAAGAGCACGGCCGAAGGCATTGCCGAATACCGCGCCATGCTGGCTGACGGCAACCCGGCCGAGCTCTACGAGGCCAAGGGCGAGGCTCTCTGGAAACAGGCGCGCGGCCCGAAAAACGCCTCGCTGGAAAAATGCGACCTCGGCAAGGGGCCGGGCGTGGTCAAGGGCGCTTTTGTCGAGCTGCCGCGTTTCTTCGCCGACACCCAGCGTGTGCAGGACCTGGAGTCGCGCCTGCTGACCTGCATGGAGCAACTGCAGGGCTTTAGCGCCGCCGAGATCGCCAAGACCCCCTTTGGCGCGGGCGAGCAGAAATCGATTGAATCGCTGGTGGCCTATATCTCGGCAGAGTCGCGCGACATGGCTTTCAATGTGCCGCAGTCGCATGCCAAGGAAAAGCTGATGTACGAAGTCGGCAAGAAGGTGTTTTACCTTCGCGGCGGCCCCTATGACTTTTCCTGCGCCTCCTGCCACGGCGAGGACAACAAGCGCGTGCGCCTGCAGGACCTGCCCAATCTGACCAAACAGCCCGGCGCCGGCAACGGCTTCGGCGCCTGGCCGGCCTACCGCGTCTCCAGCGGCGACCTGTGGAGCATGCAGCGCCGCCTGAACGACTGCTACCGGCAGCAGCGCTTTCCCTTCCCGGGCTACGCCTCCGATGCCACCATCGCCCTGGGCGTGTACATGGGCGTCAACAGCAAGGGCGGCGTTTCGATTGCGCCCGCCCTGAAACGTTAATCCGGCAGGACATCCTCATGAACACCTCCTACACACAAGCAGCGCTGTCCGCGGCGGGCCTGGCACTCGCCGCTTTTTTACTGTCCAGTTGCGCCACCGCGCCCACGGCCCAGCAGGTCGATGAAGCCACGCAGCAGGTGCTCAAAAGCTCCTTCCGCGAGCAGGGCATCGCCAAGCTGGACCGGCTGACGCTGGACGCCTCCAACCAGGCCTGCTCGGAAGCGGCCGGCAAGCCGCTGGACGAAAAACTCGCCAAGTCCATTGAAGAAGCCAACCTGCAAACCGTGAAGCCGCCTTCGGACGGCAAGTACCTGGGCAACTGGAGCGAGGGCGAAAAAATCGCGCAGAACGGCCGCGGCCTGACCTGGAGCGACAAACCCGGCGAGGCCAACGGCGGCAGCTGCTACAACTGCCACCAGATCAGCAAGGCCGAGCTGTCCTTCGGCTCCATAGGCCCCAGCCTTTACAACTACGGCAAGCTGCGCGGCGTGAGCAACCCGGCTTCGCCCGAAAGCAAGCCTATCGTGGACTACACCTGGGGCAAGCTCTGGAACGCCAAGGCCTACAACGCCTGCTCCGACATGCCGCGCTTCGGCCACGCGTCCATCCTGAGCGAGCAGCAGATCCGCGATGTGATGGCATTGCTGCTGGACCCGAACTCACCCGTCAATAAGTGATCCGCGGCGCTTGCGCGCCCGGGTCGACCGCAACCTGAAAGCATGCCTGGTGCGCCGGGCAGGATGACCAACGCCATGAACCTCTCCCGCCGCGAATTCGCAAGTGTCATGGCGGCCGCCCTGGCCGCCGGTTTCCCCCTGCAGCGCGAGGCCGGCGCCGCCCAGGCCGCGGGCCTGTATGAGTTGCCGCGCAGCGGCAATGTGCACCTGCTGCACATGACCGACTGCCATGCCCAACTGCTGCCGATTTATTTCCGCGAACCCTCCGTCAACCTGGGCGTGGGCACCATGCGCGGGCAGGCGCCGCACCTGGTGGGCGAGCATCTGCTCAAGGCGGCCGGCCTCAAGTCGGGCACGCCCCAGGCCCATGCGCTGACTTTCCTCGACTTCGAGCGGGCCGCGCGCCAGTACGGCAAGGTGGGCGGTTTTGCGCACCTGGCCACGCTCGTCAAACAGCTCAAGGCCGGGCGCCCCGGCGCCTTGCTGCTGGACGGCGGCGACACCTGGCAGGGCAGCGCTACGGCGCTCTGGACGCAGGGCCAGGACATGGTGGACGCGGCCAAGCTGCTAGGCGTGGACGTGATGACCGGCCATTGGGACTTCACCTATGGCGAGGAGCGCATCAAAAAAATCGTCGAGCAGGACTTCGCCGGCAAGATCGACTTCATCGCGCAGAACGTCAAGACCAGCGACTTCGGCGATCCGGTGTTCAAGCCCTATGTGATCAAGGAAATGAACGGCGTGCCGGTGGCCATCGTCGGCCAGGCCTTTCCCTACACGCCGATCGCCAACCCGGGCTGGCTGACGCCCAACTGGACCTTCGGCATACGCGAAAGCGAGATGCAGGAGACCGTCAACGAGGCGCGCGCCAAGGGGGCGCAGGCCGTGGTGCTGCTGAGCCACAACGGCATGGACGTGGACCTCAAGATGGCTTCGCGCGTGAGCGGCATAGACGCGATCCTGGGCGGCCACACCCACGACGGCGTGCCGGTGCCCGTCATCGTCAAAAACCCGGGCGGCCAGACCATCGTCACCAATGCCGGCAGCAACGGCAAGTTCCTGGGCGTGCTGGACCTTGACGTGAAGGACGGCAAGGTGGCGAGCTTCAACTACCGGCTGCTGCCGGTGTTCGCCAAGCTGTTGCCGGCGGACGCGGCCATGAACGAGTTGATCGCGAAGGTGAGGGCGCCTTATTCCGGCAAATTGGCGGAAAAGCTCGCTGTGACCGAAGGAACGCTCTACCGCCGCGGCAATTTCAACGGCAGCTTCGACCAGCTCATCCTCGATGCGCTCATGAAAGTGCGCGGCGCCGAGATCGCGTTCTCGCCGGGATTCCGCTGGGGCACTTCTTTATTGCCCGGCCAGGCCATCACGCGCGAGCATGTGATGGACCAGACCGCCATCAGCTATCCCTGGACCACGCTGACCGACATGCGCGGCGACATGATCAAGACCATCCTGGAAGACGTGGGCGACAACCTGTTCAACCCCGATCCGTATTACCAGCAGGGCGGCGACATGGTGCGCGTGGGCGGCCTGACCTACACCTGCGAGCCTGGCGCCAAGATGGGCGAACGCATCCAGGACATGCGCCTGGGCGGCAAGCTCATCGAAGCCGGCAAGACCTACAAGGTGGCTGGCTGGGCGCCGGTGGCCGAGGCCAGCAAAAACGCCGGCCCGCCGGCCTGGGAGGTGGTGGAGAGCTACCTCAAGGCGCAAAAAGTCATCAAGCCCGTCAAGCCCAACACGCCAAAATTGCGGGGCGTGGCCGGCGACCCGGGCCTTGCTGCCTGAGTTTTTGCCCCAATCTGTCAAACAGCTGTCAATGCGGGGCATGTGACGGCGTGTGAGGGCATGTGAGGCATGTAAAAGTCATGGCCTATTCGAAATGGGCATGGCCTGGTCTTTCCGCTGTCACAGTTCGGTGGCACAATCTGGGTTGTTTCTGAAGGCCCTTCCTGCCACAGTCGCATCCGCTAATCGGTCCAGCCGTGTTGCGGAAGGTTAATCAACCAGCTTTAACCAGCTAATGTTTCCCTAAGGGAAACGGAGGTCAGCGGATATGAGTTCCAGCCCGACGGCATCGTCCGTCTATTCAGCCTATCAAGGCAATACCTACCTCTTCGGCGGCAACGCGCCCTATGTCGAAGAGATGTACGAAAACTACCTCGCCAACCCCGGCAGCGTGCCCGACAACTGGCGCGAGTATTTCGACGCACTCCAGCATGTTCCCGCCGTGGACGGCAGCAATGCCAAGGACGTTCCGCACCTGCCGGTCGTCAATGCCTTCGCCGAGCGCGCCAAGCAAGGCCAGACCAAGGTCGTGGTCGCCAGCGGCGCCGACTCCGAAATGGGCCGCAAGCGCACGGCCGTCCAGCAACTGATCGCCGCCTACCGCAACGTCGGCGCACGCTGGGCCGACCTGGACCCGCTCAAGCGCGCCGAACGCGACAAGATTCCCGAACTGGAGCCCTCGTTCTACGGCTTCAGCGACGCCGACCAGGAAACCGTGTTCAACACCAGCAACACCTTCTTCGGCAAGGACACCATGAGCCTGCGCGAGCTCATGAACGCGCTGCGCGAAACCTATTGCGGCACCATAGGCGCCGAATACATGTACGCCACCGACCAGAACCACAAGCGCTGGTGGCAGCAAAAGCTCGAATCGATCCGCAGCAAGCCCAATTTCGCCAAGGAAAAAAAGCTCCACATCCTGGACCGCCTGACGGCTGCTGAAGGCCTGGAGCGTTTCCTCCACACCAAATACGTCGGCCAGAAGCGTTTCTCGCTGGAAGGCGGCGAAAGCTTTATCGCCAGCATGGATGAGCTGATCCAGCAGGGCGGCATCAAGGGCGTGCAGGAAATCGTGATTGGCATGGCGCACCGCGGACGCCTCAACGTGCTGGTCAACTCCCTGGGCAAGGTCCCGGCCGACCTGTTCGCAGAATTCGACCATACCGCCCCCGAAGACCTGCCCAGCGGCGACGTCAAATACCACCAGGGCTTCAGCTCGGACGTGACCACCCCCGGCGGCCCGGTCCACCTGACCTTGGCCTTCAACCCCTCGCACCTGGAAATCGTCAACCCTGTGGTGGAAGGCTCCGTGCGCGCCCGCATGGACCGCCGCGCCGACCCGCAAGGCAAGCAGGTGCTGCCCGTGCTGGTGCACGGCGATGCCGCTTTCGCGGGGCAGGGCGTGGTCATGGAAACGCTGGCGCTGGCCGAAACCCGTGGTTACTTCACGGGTGGCACGGTGCACATCGTGATCAACAACCAGATCGGCTTCACCACCAGCGACCCGCGCGACAGCCGCTCGACGCTGTACTGCTCCGACGTCGTCAAGATGATCGAGGCACCGGTGCTGCACGTCAACGGCGACGACCCCGAAGCCGTCGTGCTGGCCACCCAGCTGGCGCTCGAGTTCCGCATGGAGTTCCACAAGGATGTTGTGGTCGACATCATCTGCTTCCGCAAACTGGGCCACAACGAGCAGGACACCCCCGCGCTGACCCAGCCGCTGATGTACAAAAAGATCGCGCAGCACCCCGGCACGCGCAAGCTGTACGCCGACAAGCTGGCGGCCCAGGGCATGGGCGACACGCTGGGCGACGACCTGGTCAAGGCCACGCGCGCGGCGCTGGACGCCGGCAAAAGCACCTTCGACCCGGTGTTGACCAACTTCAAGAGCAAGTACGCGGTCGACTGGACCCCATACCTTGGCAAGAAGTGGACCGACGCGGGCGACACCGCCATCCCCATGGCCGAGTGGAAGCGCCTGGCCGACAGGATCACCGCCATCCCGTCCACCGTGACCCCGCACCAGCTGGTCAAGAAGGTGTACGACGACCGCGCCGCCATGGGCCGCGGCGACATCCCCGTGGACTGGGGCATGGGCGAGCACATGGCTTTCGCCTCGCTGGTGGCCAGCGGCTACCCGGTGCGCTTGTCCGGTGAAGACTGCGGCCGCGGCACTTTCACGCACCGCCATGCCGTGATCCACGACCAGAACCGCGAAAAGTTCGACACCGGCACCTATGTGCCGCTGCAGAATGTGGCCGACAACCAGGCCCCCTTCGTCGTCATCGACTCCATCCTGTCCGAAGAGGCGGTGCTGGCGTTTGAATACGGCTACGCCTCCAACGACCCCAACACGCTGGTGATCTGGGAAGCCCAGTTCGGCGATTTCGCCAACGGCGCGCAGGTCGTGATCGACCAGTTCATCGCCTCGGGCGAAGTGAAGTGGGGCCGCGTCAACGGCATCACGCTGATGCTGCCGCACGGCTACGAGGGCCAGGGTCCGGAGCACAGCTCGGCGCGCCTGGAGCGCTTCATGCAGCTGTCGGCCGACCTCAACATGCAGGTGGTGCAGCCCACCACGGCCAGCCAGATCTTCCATGTGCTGCGCCGCCAGATGGTGCGCAACCTGCGCAAGCCGCTGGTCATCATGACGCCCAAGTCGCTGCTGCGCAACAAGGACGCGACCTCGCCGTTGTCCGAGTTCACCAAGGGCGCTTTCCAGACCGTGATCCCCGAGAACAAGGAAGAGATCAACAAGAAGGCCGACAAGGTCAAGCGCATCATCGCCTGCTCGGGCAAGGTCTATTACGACCTGGCCAAGAAGCGCGAGGAAAAGGGCGCGGACGACACCGTCATCCTGCGTGTCGAGCAGCTCTATCCCTTCCCGCACAAAGCCTTCGCCACTGAACTCAAGCGCTATCCGAACGCCACCGACATCGTGTGGTGCCAGGACGAGCCGCAAAACCAGGGCGCCTGGTTCTTCGTGCAGCACTACATCCACGAAAACATGCTCGATGGCCAGAAGCTGGGCTACTCAGGCCGTGCCGCCTCCGCGTCGCCGGCCGTGGGCTACTCGCACCTGCACCAGGAGCAGCAAAAGGCGCTGGTGGACGGCGCCTTCGGCAAGCTCAAGGGCTTTGTGCTGTCCAAGTAAGGCCGGCCACTTCACCATACAGAACACAAGAACGCACACGAAAGAAACAACATGGCTATCGTAGAAGTCAAAGTCCCCCAGCTGTCCGAGTCCGTGGCCGAGGCCACCATGCTGCAGTGGAAGAAAAAAGTCGGTGAAGCAATCGCCGTCGATGAAATCCTGATCGAAATTGAAACCGACAAGGTCGTGCTCGAAGTGCCCGCGCCTTCGGCCGGCGTGCTGACCGAGCTGGTGGTTGCCGACGGCGGCACCGTGGTGTCCGACCAGGTGATCGCCAAAATTGACACTGAAGGCAAGGCGGGCGCTGGTGCACCCGCCGCCGCTGCGGCGGCCGCACCGGCTGCCGCGGCAGCTTCGGCACCGGCTCCCGCCGCCGCCCCCGCCGCGGCGGGTGGCTCCATGGCCGGCGTTGCCATGCCCGCCGCCGCCAAGCTGATGGCCGACAACAACCTGGCCGCCGGCTCCGTGCCGGGCACCGGCAAGGACGGCCGCGTCACCAAGGGCGACGTCCTGGGCGCGACCGCCGGCGGCGCCAAGCCCGCCGCTGCCGCGATTCCCACAGGCGCGCCGACCACGGCTTTGCCGCAGGTCGCGGCTTCGGCCAAGCCCGCCGACCTGGGCGAGCGCCCCGAGCAGCGTGTGCCCATGAGCCGCCTGCGCGCGCGCATTGCCGAGCGTCTGCTGCAGTCTCAGGCTACCAACGCCATCCTGACCACCTTCAACGAAGTCAACATGGCCCCCGTCATGGAAATGCGCAAGCGCTTCCAGGAAAAGTTCGAGAAAGAGCACGGCGTGAAGATCGGCTTCATGAGCTTCTTCGTCAAGGCGGCTGTGCATGCCCTGAAGAAATACCCCGTGCTCAACGCCTCGGTCGACGGCAATGACATCGTCTACCACGGCTATTTCGACATCGGTATCGCGGTCGGTTCGCCGCGCGGCCTGGTGGTACCCATCCTGCGCAATGCCGACCAGATGAGCTTTGCGGACATCGAAAAGAAGATTGCCGAATACGGCGCCAAGGCGCGCGACGGCAAGCTGGGCATTGAAGAAATGAGCGGCGGCACCTTCTCGATCTCCAACGGCGGTGTGTTCGGCTCCATGCTGTCCACCCCCATCATCAACCCGCCCCAGTCGGCCATCCTGGGTGTGCATGCCACCAAGGACCGCGCTGTGGTCGAAAACGGCCAGATCGTGGTGCGTCCGATGAACTACCTCGCCATGAGTTACGACCACCGCATCGTGGACGGCCGTGAAGCCGTGCTGGGCCTGGTGGCGATGAAGGAAGCGCTGGAAGACCCCGCCCGCCTGCTGTTTGATATTTGATATTTGATGCAAAAGGCCGATTGCCATTGCAATCGGCCTTTACCGGGCAGCCTGCTCATCGTCGCCACCGTGGAGTCACCATGAAATTGTCCCGAATTTTTACCGCCCTTGCTCTTCTGTTCAGCGTCGGGTTACTTGCGGGATGCATTTCTATTCCCATGGGAAAACCAGTAGGAACCTTGAGCAACACCTTCGAGGGGCAGCACTTGGTGATCTACCGCGAAATGGACAAGGGCGGAATGTACTTTCAGGGCGAGGTTGATGACACGGTCATCAAGGACTCGCTGACCGCTGGAAGCGTCACTATCGTCCCTGTGTCCGTGGGCAGCCATACTTTTACGGTCAAGCTTCCACCCTTCCATCCAGGCTCAAAGGTGAACGCCAATACTGTGTCGGTGACCGTTGCAAAAAATGAGCGGAAATTTGTGCGTGTGCGACTCAGCACAGGGCGAGTGAGCAACTTCACGACGATGACAGGAGCCTATGCCGGAACGATGGGCACATGGAATTTTCTTGTCGAGGAAGTTGACCCGGTTACGGGCGCCGACGCTGTGAAGACATTGAAATTTGCAAGCTAGAGCCTTTTTGCCATCGCAAAATTGATTAAAGAAAGCTATTTGAAATGAGTAAACAATTTGACGTGATCGTCATCGGCGGCGGCCCTGGCGGCTACATCGCCGCCATTCGCGCAGCGCAGCTGGGTTTTAACACCGCCTGCATCGACGAGTGGAAAAACGCCAAGGGCGGTCCCGCCCTGGGCGGCACCTGCACCAACGTGGGCTGCATTCCCTCCAAGGCGCTGCTGCAGTCGTCCGAGCACTACGAGCAGGCCGGCCATCACTTCGCCGACCACGGTATTGAGGTCAAGGGCCTGGGCCTGGACGTCGCCAAGATGCTGGGCCGCAAGGACACCGTCGTCAAGCAGAACAACGACGGTATCGTCTACCTGTTCAAGAAAAACAAGGTCACCTTCTTCCACGGCCGCGGTTCCTTTGCGGCGGCCAAGAACGGCCTGTATGAGATCAAGGTTGCCGGCGCCGCCGAGGAAACCATCGCCGGCAAGCACATCATCGTGGCCACGGGCTCGAATGCCCGCGCCTTGCCCGGCGCGCCGTTTGACGAGGAAAACATCCTCTCCAACGACGGCGCACTGCGCATAGGCGCCGTGCCCAAGAAGCTGGGCCTGATCGGCTCCGGCGTGATCGGCCTGGAAATGGGCTCGGTCTGGCGCCGCCTGGGCGCCGACGTGACGGTGCTCGAAGGCCTGCCAACCTTCCTGGGCGCGGTGGACCAGCAGATCGCCAAAGAAGCCCACAAGGCTTTCACCAAGCAAGGCCTGAAGATCGAGCTCGGCGTCAAGGTCGGCGAGGTCAAGTCTCCCAAGAAGGGCGTGTCGGTCGCTTATGTCGATGCCAAGGGACAGGCGCAAACGCTGGAAGTCGACAAGCTGATTGTCTCCATCGGCCGCGTGGCCAACACCATAGGGCTGGCACCCGAAGCCGTGGGCCTCAAGCTCGACGAGCGCGGCGCGGTGGTGGTCGACGACGCGTGTAAAACCAACCTGCCCAATGTCTGGGCCATCGGCGACGTGGTGCGCGGCCCCATGCTGGCGCACAAGGCCGAGGAAGAGGGCGTTGCCGTTGCCGAGCGAATCGCCGGCCAGCACGGCCACGTCAACTTCAACACCATTCCCTGGGTGATTTACACCAACCCCGAGATCGCCTGGGTGGGGCAGACGGAAGAGCAGCTCAAGGCCGCCGGCCGCGCCTACAAGGCCGGCTCCTTCCCTTTCATGGCCAACGGCCGCGCGCGCGCGCTGGGCGACACCACCGGCATGGTCAAGATGCTGGCCGATGCCGCCACGGACGAAATCCTGGGCGTGCACATCGTCGGGCCTTTCGCCAGCGAGCTGATCGCCGAATGCGTGGTGGCCATGGAGTTCCGCGCCAGCAGCGAGGACATCGCGCGCATCTGCCACGCGCACCCGTCGCTCAGCGAGGCGACCAAGGAAGCCGCGCTGGCGGTGGACAAGCGCACGCTGAATTTCTGATCCAGCGGGCACGGAGTCCGTGACTCAACCGGTACGCGCGGCGTACGACGCTGAACTGGCGGCGCGGGGTTACGTCAGCGACCCCGCGCAGCTGCGCGCCGTCGAGGCGCTGGAACGCTGCGCCTCTGAATGGGCCGAGTTCAAGGAGCAGCGCTCCAACGCCTTCAAGAAGCTGATCAACCGGCCCGACATTCCGCGCGGCGTGTACATGTACGGGGGTGTCGGGCGCGGCAAAAGCTTTTTGATGGACTGCTTTTTCGGGGCGGTCCCGCTGCGGCGCAAGGTCCGGCTGCATTTTCACGAGTTCATGCGCGAGGTGCACCGCGAACTGCAAGACCTGCAGGGCACGGCCAACCCGCTGGATGAGCTGGGCCGGCGCATTGCCAAACGCTATCGGCTGATCTGCTTTGATGAGTTCCACGTGGCCGACATCACCGATGCGATGATTCTTCATCGCCTGCTCTCGGCCCTGTTCGAGAACGGCGTCGGTTTTGTCACCACCTCCAACTTCCACCCCGACGAGCTCTACCCCAACGGCATGCACCGGGACCGCGTGCTGCCGGCCATTGAGCTGCTCAAGGCGAATCTGGAGGTCCTCAGCGTCGACAACGGCACCGACTACCGCAGGCGTACCCTGGAGCAGGCCAGGCTCTATCACACGCCGCTGGGCCCCCAGGCCGACGCTGAAATGACGGAAACTTTCAATGCGCTGGCGGAATCCCAGGATGAAAACCCGGTGCTGCAGATCGAGTCCAGGCAGATCCAGGCCAGGCGCAAGGCGGGCGGGGTGGTCTGGTTCGACTTCAAGACGCTGTGCGGCGGGCCGCGTTCGCAAAATGACTACCTGGAGATCGCGACCCAGTTCCATACCGTGCTCTTGAGTGACGTGCCTTACATGCCCTTACGAATGGCCTCCGAAGCCAGGCGCTTTACCTGGCTGGTGGATGTGCTGTACGACCGGCGGGTCAAGCTCATCATGTCGGCAGAAGTTCCGCCCGAGGCGTTGTACACCGAGGGACCGCTGGTGCACGAGTTCCCCCGCACCGTCTCCCGGCTCAATGAAATGCAGTCCAAGGAATTCCTGGCGCTTGACCGCCGCAACGTGGATACCACCCTCACATGAAAAAATTCGCCGCCGCATGCTTTCTCGCCACCCTGGGCGTGCTTGCGGGCGCGCAACCCGCGGCGCAACAGCCGGCCGCGCCCGCCGAGGCTCCCCGCAGCATCGATGCTGAGCGGGCCAGGATCAGCGCCGAACGCAGTCGCCTGGAAGCGGGTTTCCTCGCTGAAGACGCCGAGTGCTATAAAAAATTCGCCGTCAACAGCTGCCTGGGCAAGGTCAACGAACGCCGCCGCGAAGTGATGGGCGACCTGCGCCGCCAGGAAATCCTGCTCAATGATGAAGAGCGGCGCAACCGCGGTGCCGAGCAGATCCGCAAGACCGAGGAAAAGGCTTCACCCGAAAACCAGCAGGAAGCCGCCGACCGCCGGGCCAAAGCCGCAGGCGACTACCAGTCACGCCTGGAGCGGGAAAAGAAAAAGAACGAGGACCGTGCCGCCGCCAAGGCCGGTGAGCAGGGTAACAGCGATGCCAGCGCAGCCAGGCTCAAGGGCAGCCAGGAGAAATCCCAGACGAAGGCTGACAAGCAAGCCACCGCGGCAGCGGAGGCTAAAAAATTCGCCGACCGCCAGAAGGAAGCGCAGGAGCGCAAGGCCCAGCACGAAAGCGACCGGCTCAAGCAGACCAAGCCGCCGGCCAAGTCCCTGCCATTACCCCAGGACTAAGCGGGGCGGTGGCTCAGGGGCCAAAGGTTCGAGCTTGACGATCACCAGCGAGAGGTTGTCGCCGCCGCCGCGTGCTCGCGAACGGGCTTTCTGGATCAGGAACTCGGTGGCTTCGCGCGGTGACAGCATGGACAGGGCCGAGCCCATTTCGCTGGCGCTGAAGTAGTGCCAGACGCCGTCGCTGCAGGCCAGCAGCACGTCTTCCGGGCGTAGCTGGGGGATGAAGTGGTGCGTGATGGGCGGAGCGTCTTCGGTGCCCAGGCAGCCCATCAGAATGTTGGACTGGGGATGGACGTTGGCTTCCTCCTCGGTGATCTCGCCCTTGTCGACCAGCGTCTGCACGTAGGAATGGTCCACTGTCCTGTGAACCAGCTTGCTGCCCTGGTAGTGGTAGATGCGGGAGTCGCCGGTGTGCACCCAGTGGCAGTCGCCGCCCGGGTTGATCAGGAAGGCCGCCAGCGTGCTGTGGGGCTCCTGTTCGGCCGAGATCGCCGTGAGCTTGATCACGATGTGCGCTTCCTCGACGATCTGCTTGAGCATGGCGGGGGCGTCATCGCTCTCCGGCGAATAGCGGTCAAAGAGCTGCTTGGCGGTCAGCATGACCTGGTCGGAAGCCTTGCGCCCGCCGCTGCGGCCTCCCATGCCGTCAGCCACGATGCCCAGCATGCAGCCGGGAATCCGCGAGTGGCTGAACAGGTTGACCTGGTCTTGCTGGTAGTCCCGGTCCCCTTTGTGGATACCGGTGGAAGCTGTGATTCGATAACCTTTGGACATTGTGTGGTCGTTCGGGCGCGAGGCTCGATTTATGGTCGCAATCGACGTATTATCAAGCGAAGCGGCGCGTACGGATAAAAAACCTTGGACTTAAATTTACATTCCCCGGAACGGCAGCTGATTGAACTCAGGATGGAGCATGCGGACCTCAACGCGCTGGTGGACATCGCGGCGCACACCATGCCCATCGACGAACTGCTGCTCAGGCGCCTTAAAAAACGGCGCCTGCAGCTGCGTGACCAGATCGCTCAACTCGAGTTGTCGCTGGACCCTCCCGAGCCCGCCTGATGACGCTTGCGCTTGAAGTCGAAGAGGCTTTTGCGCCCGGCGGTGTGCTGTCGCGGGCGGCCGAGCACTTCACGCCGCGCGGCGGGCAGACCGAGATGGCCCTGGCCGTGGCACGCGCCATTGAGGGGGCTTACCCCCTGGTGGTCGAAGCCAGCACCGGTGTGGGTAAAACTTTTTCCTACCTGGTCCCGGCGCTGCTGAGCGGCGAGCGCGTGCTGCTGTCGACCGCGACCAAGGCCTTGCAGGACCAGCTGTTCGGTCGCGACCTGCCGCGCCTGGTCGAGGCGCTGGGGCTTCCCGTCAGCACGGCCCTGCTCAAGGGGCGGGCCAGCTACCTGTGCCTGCATCGCATGGAGATGGCCCGCCAGGAGGCCTACCTGCCCGACGGCGTTTCCGTGCGCGCCCTGGCCAGGATTGAAGAATGGTCCAAGGTGACGCGCACCGGCGACCTGGCCGAGCTGCCGGGGCTGGATGAGCGCTCCCCCATGATCCCGCTGGTGACCTCCACGCGCGAAAATTGCCTGGGTGCCCCATGCCCGCGTTTTCGGGCTTGCCACGTGAACCTGGCCCGCAGGGAGGCCATGGCGGCCGACGTGGTGGTGATCAACCACCACCTGTTTTTCGCCGACCTGGCGGTGCGTGAATCCGGCGTGGCCGAGCTGCTGCCTTCGGTGCGCATCGCCATCTTCGACGAGGCGCACCAGCTCAACGAAACCGGCGTGCAGTTCCTGGGCACCAACCTGACCACCGGCCAGTTGCTGGATTTCGCCAGGGACATGCTGGCCACCGGCCTGCAACTGGCCCGCGGCCTGGTCGATTGGCAGGAGGTGGTGTCCGCCGTCGAGCACGCCGCACGCGAGCTGCGCCTGTGCGCTGGCAAGCAATACCCCGGAACCAAGCTCAGGTGGGTGGACGAATCCCCTGAAGGCCTGGATGCGGACGAATGGAACGCCGCGTTGCAGGCCGTTCACGCTTCCTGCGAGCAGGCCTGCGCGGCCCTGGACACGGTCAGTGAAATCGCCCCCGACTTTGTTCGCTTGCATGAACGTGCCGCGGAACTGGCCGAACGCGCCCGGCGCTTTGTCCATGCCTGTGAGCCAGGCTGTGTGCGCTGGGCCGACGTGGGCACCCAACTGCGGCTGGTCGAGTCGCCTCTGGACATTTCCAAGGCCGTCAAAAGCAAGGTGCTGGGCGCGGGCGGCGGCGCCGAAAAAACCTGGGTATTCACCTCGGCCACGCTGGGCGACGACGACAAGCTCAGCTGGTTCACCCAGCCTTGCGGGCTGGAGGAGGCCGAGGTTTTGCGCGTGGGCAGCCCTTTTGACTATGCACGCCAGGCGGCGCTCTATGTGCCGCCGGCCTTTCCCAAGCCGGGCGATCCCGCCCATACGGTGAAGGTGGCCGAATCCGCAGTCAGGTGGTCACGGCGCCTGGGCGGCCGCACCATGGTGCTGACCACCACGCTGCGGGCCTTGCGCACCATTGGTGACGCGCTCAGGGATGTTTTCCGGGAGTCACCCGACATGGAGGTGCTGGTGCAGGGCGCCATGCCCAAGCGCGTGCTGATCGAGCGCTTCCGCGAGGGCAACGCCAACGGCGGCAAAGGCTGCGTGCTGGTGGCCTCGGCCTCGTTCTGGGAGGGTATCGATGTGCCGGGCGACGCGCTGCAACTGGTCATCATCGACAAGCTGCCTTTTCCGCCGCCCAATGACCCGCTGGCCGAGGCCCGCTCCAAGCTGCTGGAGTCACAGGGGCGCAGCGCCTTTAATGATTATTTTCTGCCTGAGGCGGCCGTGGCGCTCAAGCAGGGCGCCGGCCGGCTGATACGCCGTGAAACCGACGAGGGCGTGCTGGTGGTGTGCGACAGCCGCCTGGCATCCATGGGCTACGGCAAGCGGCTGCTGAGGGCGCTGCCGCCCATGCGGCGCCTGGCGTCAGAGCAGGAGCTGACGGACAGGCTGGACAGCCTTACCAGAACTTGTACCAGGGATTGTCTGCAGCCTTGAAGCCCTTGGTGAGGAACTGGCTCTGCGGATAGTTCTTTTCCATGATGCGGCGGGTGTCGTCGCGCAGCTCGGCCATGCCCAGGGCATCATAGGATTTGTAGAGGATGTAGACGGCTTCTTCCAGCGCTGGCACGTCGCGGTAGTCGGCGATCGCGGTCTGGGCGCGGTTGATGGCGGCCACATAGGCGCCACGGGAATAGTAGTAGCGCGCCACATGCACTTCCGATTGCGCCAGCGAGTTCACGATATAGCTCATGCGCAGGCGGGCATCGGGCGTGTACTTGGACTCGGGGAAGCGGGTCACCAGCTCCCGGAATGATTCAAACGATTCCTTGGCGGCCTTCTGGTCGCGTTCGGACAGATCCTGGCGCGAGATAAAACCGAAAATGCCCAGGTTGTCGTTGAAATTGACCAGGCCCTTGAGGTAAAGCGCATAGTCGAAGGCGGGGCTGGCGGGATGCAGCTTCATGAAGCGGTCCAGCGTCGCGATGGCCTGGGCCTGTTCGCTGCCCTTGTACTGGGCATAGGCTTTTTCAAGCTGGGCCTGCTGGGCCAGCGGGGTGCCCGCCGCGCGGCCTTCGAGCTTTTCATACAGGGGAATCGCCTTGTCGTAGGCACCCGAGCTCGCTTCATCCTTGGCTTCGGCGTAGATCTTGTTGGGGCTCCAGGTGGCCGTCTTGTCGGCGGCTGGTGTGCTGGAGCAGCCGCCGATCACAAAGGACAGTGCGCAAACGGCTGCAAGAAGCGGCATTGCATTGGGAACGACCGATAATTTGGTGGAAAACATTGCAATCGACCTTCTTGATGACTGATTCAGAACAAAGCAAATTGATTATATCGGCCGCTGCTGCGCCCGAAAGCGTCCCGGACGAGGCCCAGGAGGAGGGGGATACAGCAGCCGAGATGGAGTTGCGGCAGGTGACGGTGCCCGCGGAGAGTCACGGCAGCCGGCTTGACCGCGCTTTGGCCGCCATTGTGCCCGAGTTCTCGCGCACTTATCTCCAGCAATTGATCGAAGGCGGCATGGTGAAGCTGGCCGGTGCGCCGGCGACCAAGGCTTCGGCCAAGGTCAAGGCCGGGGATGCGCTCCTGATCGAATTGCGCCCCACGCCGCAAAGCCAGGCTTTCAAGCCCGAGGCCATGGCGCTGGACATCGTGTTTGAAGACGCTTACCTGATGGTGGTCAACAAACCGGCAGGGCTGGTGGTGCACCCCGCACCGGGCAACTGGAGCGGAACCCTGCTCAACGGCCTGCTGGCGCATGACCCCCAGGCCGTGTTCCTGCCGCGCGCCGGCATCGTCCACCGCCTCGACAAGGACACCAGCGGCCTGATGGTGGTCGCCCGCCAGCGAACGGTGATGGACCAGCTGGTCGGCCTGATCGCCGCCCGCGAGGTAAGCCGGGAGTACGTGGCCCTGGCCCACGGTGCCTGGCAGGGCGCAAAGACCCGCCAGGTTGACGCCCCCATAGGCCGTGACCCGCGCAACCGGCTGCGCATGGCGGTGGTGGACCTGGAGAAAAACGCCGGCAAGACGGCTTCCACGGTGGTGTCGCTGCTGCAAAACGCCGGCAAGCACTGCCTGGTCAAGTGCAAGCTGCATACGGGGCGCACCCACCAGATCCGGGTCCACATGGCGCTTCTGGGCCATCCGCTGGTGTCCGACGAACTCTATGGCGGGACACCCGCCGCGGGCCTGGGCCGCCAGGGCCTTCATGCCTGGCGCCTGGCCTTCAGCCACCCCGTCACAGGCAGGGCCATGGAATTCCGGGCCGAGCCGCCCGCCGACCTTCAGGCCGCCATTGCCGGTTTGGGCCTGATATACAATCAAATTCAGTAGTCTCCAGCTACCTGCACCATGGCTCCTGACCAGGAGATTGCGCATGGATGCATGCGCGAACAAGCGCCGAACCCACGTTTTCCCGGCCTTTTTTTCCGCCCTTTTTCGGAACGACCACAATCATGAATACGACGGATGCAAAGCGCGTCCTCGAAACAGCACTTATTTGCGCGCAGCAACCGCTGCCACTGCGTGAAATGGGTGTGCTGTTCAACGGGGTACTGACTGCCGACAGCCTCAAGCTGGTACTTGAAGAATTGCAGAACGACTGGTCGGGCCGCGGCGTGGAACTGGTGCACGTCGCGACCGGCTGGCGCTTCCAAAGCCGGCCCCAGATGCGCGAGTACCTGGACCGGCTGCACCCGGAAAAACCGCCTCGCTACAGCCGTGCGACGCTGGAAACGCTGGCCATCATCGCCTACCGCCAGCCCGTGACGCGCGGCGACATGGAAGACATTCGCGGCGTGACGATCAACAGCATGATCCTCAAGCAGCTGGAGGATCGCGGCTGGGTCGAGGTCATAGGCCACCGCGAGACCGTCGGGCGGCCCGCGCTGTACGCGACCACCCGGCAATTCCTGGACGACCTGGGCGTCGAGTCGCTGGACCAGCTTCCCGTCATGGAAAGCAACGCCTCAACGCCGGCTGCCATGCTTGAGCAGATCGAGTTCGGCATGGCCGGGCTGGCAGACGGCGAGGCACAGCTGGAAGGCCTGGAGCTTGCCGCGCAGGCGCAGGATCCCGCCTTTGTGGAGGACCCAGCCGACGTGAGCGAATCCCCGGAACCGGACGCTGTGAGCGAAGCCCATGAACCGGCCGGCGACGCCGAGGCGGCTGACATTGAAGTGCCCGAACCCGTGGAAGCGGCGGCCGAGGCCTCGCAGACCCAGGCTCCCGGTGACGGTGATGCTGAGGCTTCCGGGCAGGATGACGTCGATTTCCCCGTACGAATGTAAAAAATGACCCAACAAGATCCTCCCGTCTCGCAACCCGTGGACGTGCCCACTGGTGAAGACCAGGCCAAGACGCTGCCCCAGGAGCAGCCCGCGCAGGAGGCTCCCGAGCTGATCACGCCGGCGCAAACCGATGCGCCGCCGCCCGCGCGGCCTGCCAGGGGACGCAACGCCGCCCCTGCTCCCGCCGCCGGCGCGATACGCTTTGAAGACGTGGTGACGGGGCAGTTTGACGCCGACGAGGAGGACGTCGCCCTCGCACCGCCCAAGCGCGTGTTGTCACCGCAGCCCGAAACCCCCAAGCTGCACAAGGTGCTGGCGCAGGCCGGCCTGGGTTCGCGCCTGGAGATGGAGCAGCTGATTCTGGAAGGGCGGATTTCCGTCAATGCCGAGCCGGCCCACATCGGCCAACGCATCCAGTTCGGCGACACCGTGAAAGTCAACGGCAAGCCCATCCGCGTGCGCATAGACCCGCCTCCGCCGCGCGTGATCGCCTATCACAAGCCCACGGGCGAAGTCGTCACGCACGACGACCCGCAGAATCGCCCAACGGTTTTCCGGCGCCTGCCCAAGCTGTTCCAGGGTAAATGGCAGTCGGTGGGGCGGCTTGACTTGAATACCGAAGGCCTGTTGCTGCTGACCAGCTCCGGCGAGCTCGCCAACAAGCTGATGCACCCGCGCTTCGGCCTGGAGCGCGAGTACGCGGTCCGCGTGCTGGGCGCCCTGAACAACGAAGAGAAAAACCGCCTGCTCGACGGCGTGACGCTGGACGACGGCGTCGCCCAGTTCGGCTCCATCGAGGCTGGCGGTGGCGAAGGCGCCAACTGCTGGTACCGGGTCACGATTTCCGAAGGGCGCAACCGCGAAGTGCGGCGCATGTTTGAGGCGGTCGGCCACGCCGTGAGCCGCCTGATCCGCATCCGTTACGGGGCCATGGTGCTGCCGCGCGGCCTCAAGCGTGGTGCGTTTGTTGAGCTGGACGAGCGCGACATCTGGGCCCTGACCAATGCCGTGGCGCGTTCCGAGTCCCGCGCCGATCCGCGTGCAGCCACTGCGGGCCCCCAGGCGGGCGCGCCGGGCGGCGAAGGCGGCGAGCCGCGCCAGGGGCGGGGCCCGCGCAGGAACGAGCGGCCGCGCGGCGGGCGCGACCGCTTTGCGTCGCCACCGGCGGAGCTTTCTTCCGGGGCCGCCGCGCAGGGCGGTGCCGACCAGGAGCCCGACGACTCGCAGCCGCCGCTACCGCGAAACGATTCCGCGCCTCGCGGTAACCGGCGCCGTGGCGGAAAAGGCCGCGGCCAGGGCGGCAATGCCGGTCCCGGCCCCCGCAACGGGCCGCCCCCCGGCAATGGCATGCAGGGGCAAAAACGGCGTGACGACCGCGGTGACCGCGGCGACAAGCTTCCCGGCGGCGCCCAGCCTGATCCCATGAAAACCTCGTTCGGCTATATAGGCGCGGACACCTTTACGCGGCAACGCCAGGGTCAAGGCCAGCAGCGCCGCGGCGGCTCTGGCATGGGCGGCGGCGGCAATGCCGGCGGCCAGCGCCGAGGGGGCGGGGGCGGAAACCGGGGTGGCGGCAATCGCGGCGGTGGAAACCGTGGCGGAAACCGCTGAGCACCGCAGAAGCACTTTGAATCACAGGGTTGATCTGCGGTAGAAAGCCCGCAGGTTAAAATCATGGGCTTTATTCAATTTTTGAATAATTTAAAAATCCAAAAAATCTCAGTTAAGGAACTTTCATGGCTATCGAACGCACCCTCTCCATCATCAAACCCGACGCAGTGGCCAAAAACGTGATCGGCCAGATCTACGCGCGTTTTGAAGCCGCCGGCCTGAAGGTTGTGGCAGCCCGCATGGCCCACCTGTCGCAAGGCGAAGCCGAGGCTTTCTACGCCGTGCACAAAGAGCGTCCCTTCTTCAAGGACCTGGTGTCCTTCATGATTTCCGGCCCGGTCATGATCCAGGCGCTGGAAGGCGAGGGCGCCATCCTGAAGAACCGCGACCTGATGGGCGCCACCGACCCGAAGAAGGCCGCTCCCGGCACCATTCGCGCCGACTTCGCTGACAGCATTGACGCCAATGCCGTGCACGGCTCCGACGCCGCGGAAACCGCCAAGGTGGAAATCGCCTTCTTTTTCCCCGGCATGAACGTCTACTCGCGTTAAACCCATGTCCGACCCCATGCTTCGCTACCCTTTGCCGGGGCTGTCGCTTGCCTGGGGCGGTTCAGCCGCTTGCCTGCTGCGATGACGGCCAACCTCATTGACTTCGATCTCGATGGTTTGGCCGCCTTTTGCGAGCGGCTCGGTGAAAAACGCTTTCGCGCCACCCAGCTTTTTCGCTGGATCCATCAAAAAGGGGCGACCGATTTCACGCAGATGACGGACCTTGCGAAGTCCCTGCGCGAAAAGCTCACCGGTTCGGCCCATATCCAGGGACCCAAAGTGGTCTCCCGCCACGATTCCGCCGACGGCACCGTCAAATGGCTGTTTGACGTCGGCGCAGGCGATGTCATTGAAACCGTTTTCATCCCGGAAACCGACCGCGGCACCCTGTGCATTTCCTCACAGGCCGGCTGCGCTGTGGGCTGCCGTTTCTGCTCAACGGGCCACCAGGGCTTCAGCCGCAACCTGACCACCGGGGAAATCATCTCCCAGCTGTGGTTTGCCGAGCACTTCCTGCGCCAGCACCTGGGCCGCGAAGAGCGCGTGATCTCCAATGTGGTCATGATGGGCATGGGCGAGCCGCTGCAAAATTACGGACAACTGGTTCCGGCCCTCAAGGTCATGCTGGACGACCACGGCTACGGCCTGTCGCGGCGCCGCGTGACGGTGTCCACCTCCGGCGTGGTGCCCATGATTGACCGCCTTGCGGGCGACTGCCCGGTGGCCCTGGCCGTCTCGCTGCATGCGCCCGAAGACGCGCTGCGCGACAACCTCGTGCCGTTGAATAAAAAGTACCCCATCGCGGAGTTGCTGGAGGCCTGCACCCGCTACCAGGCCTCGGCCCCCCGGGACTTCATCACCTTTGAATACTGCATGCTGGACGGCGTGAACGACCAGCCCGCGCATGCGCGCCAGCTGGTGGCGTTGGTCCAGGCGCACGCGGCGCGCGGCCTGTCCTGCAAATTCAACCTGATTCCCTTCAACCCCTTTCCGGCCTCGGGCCTGAAGCGTTCCGACATGCCGCAGGTTGCCGCATTTGCGAAAATCCTGATGGACGCGGGCATTGTGACCACGGTGCGCAAAACCCGGGGAGACGATATCGATGCGGCTTGCGGGCAACTCGCGGGCGACGTGCAGGACCGCACGGGTGTGGAACAGCGCATGGCCGCCCAGCGGCAAGGTATGCTCGGGGGAATTAAAGTCGTTGTGGCCAAGGGGATGGGTGTATGAGGTTTTTCTCCAATGTGATCTGGTTGCCGGCGTGTGCGCTGGTCTTGATGCTGGCGGGATGCGCCAACCAGCAGGGCGCTGCCGGTGCGGCCGGGGCTTCCAGCAGCCGTAGCGACATCGTTACCGAATCGGACGAGCCCGACGGCCGCCGGCGCGCGCGGCTCAGGCTTGAACTGGCCTCAGGCTATTTCGAGCAGGGCCAGACCAATGTGGCGCTCGATGAAATCAAACAATCGCTGCAGGCCGACCCGAGTTTCGGGGATGCCTATAACCTGCGCGGCCTGGTGTACATGCGCCTCAATGACATGCCCATGGCCGAGGACAGCTTTCGCCGAGCACTCGCGCTGAATGCGCGCGATGCGGACGCGGCGCACAACTACGGCTGGCTGATGTGTCAGCAAGGGCGCTACAACGATGCCCTGCGCATGTTCGGCCAGGCGTCCTCCAATCCCAACTACGGGGGCCGGGCCAAGACGCTGATGACGCAAGGGGTCTGCCAGGTTCGCGCGGGGCAGCGCGCCGAAGCCGAGCAAAGCCTCATGCAGTCCTACGAGCTGGACGCGGGCAATCCCGTCACCGGCTACAACCTGGCCCATCTTTTGTATGAGCGCGGTGAACTGACCCGCGCCCAGTTCTACATTCGCCGGATCAACAACAGCGACCTGGCCAACGCCGAAAGCCTGTGGCTGGGCATCAGGACCGAACAAAAGCTGAACAACCGGAGCGCAGTGCTGCAGCTGGGCGACCAGCTGAAAAAACGTTTTGCGCAGTCCCGCGAAGCGGCGGCCTACGAGAAGGGCGCTTTCAATGAGTGAGCTTGACCCGGTACCCCTGGGGCCTTCGAGCAACGAAGCGGCGCCCTCCGGCTTCAGCCACAGCGGCATGCCGGCTCCCGGTGCGACGGCGGGTAGCCTGCTGCGCGAGGCCAGGGAGACTGCGGGCATACACATTGCCGCGCTTGCGGTGTCGCTCAAGGTTCCCGTGAAGAAACTCGAGGCGCTCGAACAGGACCGCTTCGACCTTTTGCCCGATGCGGTTTTTGTGCGGGCACTGGCCTCCAGCGTGTGCCGTACCCTCAAACTCGACGCAGCCCCGGTGCTGGGCCTTCTGCCCCAGACCAGCGCACCCAAGCTGATCTACCAGGGAACGAGCATCAATGCCCCGTTCCGCTCGCCGGGTGAAGGCCCCGGGCCTTCGATCTGGACCCAGGTTTCCAGGCCGGCCGTTCTGGCGGGCCTGCTCCTGCTGCTGGCGGCCCTGGTCCTGATTTTCCTGCCGGCCGTCAAGCAGGACGGCAGCAACGGCAAAGCCGAAACCGCCGACGCGACCCTGTCGCCGGGCAGTGCTGACGCGGGCAAGCCCTTGCCTGTGGCCATTGCCGGCTCCGGCCTTGCCAAGCCCGCCGCCCCGGCCGAGCCCTCCAATGCGTCCGATGCCGCTGCCGGCACCGCTGCGCCGGCGGCTTCTTTGTCCATCGCGGCACTTCCCCCGGCGGTGGTCAATCCCGCGCCACCAGCCGCGAGCGTTTCTGCGCCTGCCGCCGCCCCTGCGGTTTCGGCGGCGCCTGTGGCTCCGGCAGCGCCAGCCGCTCCGGCCCCCGTCGCCGCCGCCTCGCAGCCCATGCCAGCGGGCATTGTGACCTTCAGCGCCAAGGGCGAATCCTGGGTGGAGGTGACCGATGCCAGGGGCACGGTCGTGCTGCGCCGCACACTGACGGCCGGCGAGGTCGCCGGCGCATCCGGTGTATTGCCACTGGCCGCCGTGGTCGGAAAGGCCGATCTGACGCAGGTCCAGGTGCGCGGAAAGGCCTTCGACCTGAATGCCGTCGCCAGGGATAACGTTGCCCGCTTCGAGGTGAAATAGTGCCGCAGGCCAGCCTTCCCATTGAGTCCGCCTTTCCCAAGGCGCGGCGCTCCCTCCAGGCGCAGGTCGCCTGGGGTTCGCGCATCGTCACCGTGGGCGGCGACGCGCCGGTGCGCGTGCAGTCCATGACCAACACCGACACGGTGGACGCCATAGGCACCGCGATCCAGGTCAAGGAGCTCGCCCTGGCGGGCTCCGAGATGGTCCGCATCACCGTCAACACGCCCGAAGCTGCCCAGGCCGTGCCTTATGTGCGCGAGCAGCTCGATCGCATGGGCATAGACGTGCCCCTGATCGGCGACTTCCATTACAACGGCCACCGCCTGCTCACCGACTATCCGGACTGCGCCCAGGCCTTGTCCAAATACCGCATCAACCCCGGCAATGTCGGCAAGGGCGACAAGCGCGACCGCCAGTTCGGCCAGATGATAGAAGTCGCCATGCGCTGGAACAAGGTCGTGCGCATAGGCGTGAACTGGGGCAGCCTGGACCAGGAATTGCTGGCCAGCCTGATGGACGAAAACAGCGCGCGCGCGGTGCCCTGGGATGCGAAGCAGGTGATGTACGAGGCCTTGATCACCTCCGCGGTGGAATCGGCCCAGCGCGCCGAGGAAATGGGCATGCCGCGCAGCCAGATCATCCTGTCCTGCAAGGTCAGCGGCGTGCAGGACCTGATCTCGGTCTACCGCGAACTGGCCCGGCGCACGGACCACGCGCTCCACCTGGGCCTGACCGAAGCGGGCATGGGCACCAAGGGCACGGTGGCCTCGGCCACGGCGCTGTCGGTTCTGCTGCAGGAGGGCGTGGGCGACACCATACGCGTCTCCCTGACCCCGCAGCCGGGCGAGGCCCGCACCCAGGAAGTGGTGATCGCTTCCGAGATCCTCCAGGCGCTGGGCCTGCGTACTTTTGTCCCCAGCGTGACGGCCTGCCCCGGATGCGGCCGCACCACCAGCACCACCTTCCAGGAACTGGCCAAGCAGATCGACGACTTCCTGCGCGCCCAGATGCCCGTCTGGCGCGAGCAATACCCCGGCGTCGAAGGGCTCAAGGTCGCGGTGATGGGCTGCATCGTCAACGGCCCGGGCGAGAGCAAGCATGCCGACATCGGCATCAGCCTGCCGGGCTCCGGCGAAGCACCGGCCGCGCCGGTGTTCATCGACGGCGAGAAAAAGCTGACCCTGCGCGGCGACAACATCGCGCAGGAGTTCCAGGTCATCGTTGAAAACTACATTGAAAAACGCTTTGGCACGCACGCCGTCGCTGAAGCTGTCTGACACCCATGGCTGAAAAAACAGTTGCCGCCGCGGCGGAGAAGCCCGCTTTGGCGAAGACGGAAAAACTACTGGCCGTCAAAGGCATGAACGACATCCTGCCGCCCGAATCAGCGCGCTGGGAATGGTTCGAGGCCAAGGTGCGCGCGCTGATGGCGCGTTATGCCTACGCCAATGTGCGCACTCCCATCGTCGAGCCGACGGCGCTGTTTGTGCGCGGCCTCGGCGAGGTCACCGACATCGTCGAAAAGGAGATGTATTCCTTCGTGGACTCGATGAACGGCGACAGGCTCACGCTGCGCCCCGAGGCCACGGCCGGCATCGTGCGCGCCATGGTCGAGCACAACGCGCTGTACAACGGGCCCATGCGGGTCTGGTCGGCGGTGCCGCTGTTCCGCCACGAAAGGCCGCAAAAGGGGCGCTATCGCCAGTTCCACCAGATCGACGTCGAGGCCCTGGGCTTTGCCGGGCCCGATGTGGACGCCGAGCAGATCCTGATGTGCCGGGCGCTGCTGCGCGACCTGGGCATTCCCATGGAGCACGTGCGGCTTGAGCTCAACAGCCTGGGCCAGCCGGCCGAGCGCATGGCGCATCGCGCCGCGCTGATTGCGCACTTCGAGGCGCATGCCGACGTGCTCGACGAAGACGCCAGGCGCCGGCTGCACAGCAATCCGCTGCGCATCCTGGACACCAAGAATCCCGCCATGCAGGCCATCGTCGAAGCGGCGCCGCAGCTGATGGACTTCCTCGGCGAAGCCTCGCTAGCCCACCTGAACGCAGTGCGCGCGGTGCTCGACGCTGCAGGGCTGGCCTACCGCATCAACCCGCGCCTGGTACGCGGTATGGACTACTACAACCTCACCGTGTTCGAGTGGATCACCGACAAGCTCGGCTCGCAGGGCACGGTCTGCGGCGGCGGGCGCTACGACGGCCTGTTCGAGCAGCTGGGCGGCAAGCCCACGCCGGCAGTCGGCTGGGGCATGGGCGTGGAGCGCATGCTGCTGCTGCTGGAGGCGGTCGGCGTGCTGCCGCCCGACAACGCGCCCGACGCCTACGCCATCCTGCCGTCGGCACTGGCCTTGCCCGCCGCCATGGCGGCCTGCGAGGCCCTGCGCGGCGCCGGCATCAAGGTGCAGATGCACGGCGGCACGGCCGAGGGCATGGGCAGCATGAAATCCCAGTTCAAGAAAGCCGACGGCAGCGGCGCGCGTTATGCGCTGATTTTCGGCGACGACGAACTGGCCCAGGGCCGGGTCGCCGTCAAGCACCTGCGCGGCGAAAAAGACCAGGCTCTGCAGGCCCAGGCGCTCCAGCAGCTGGACGATGTGGCGGCCTGGGCCCACACCCTGCGCGGCTGAACCGGCCTGCCGCGCCCGGCGGGGCGCCTCTCGCTGGCCTCTACAATCACCCCAACTCAATCCGCGCCGTCACCGGGCAGAACAAGAAGACTTTTATGGCAAAACACCTCGATTTGGAAGAACAGGAACAGCTTGACGAGCTCAAGCACTTCTGGAAACAGTACGGTGACATGATCACCTGGGCGCTGATTGTCGTGTTGGGCGCCTTCGCGGCCTGGAACGGCTACCAGTACTGGCAGCGCAACAAGGCGGCGCAGGCCGCGGTCATGTATGAAGAGGTCGAGCGTTCCGTGCAGTCGGGCGATGTCGCCCGGATTGACCGTTCCCTGGCCGACATGAAAGAGCGTTTCAGCGGAACCGCCTATGCCCAGCAGGCCGGCCTGCTGGCTGCCCGGGCGTACTACGACAAGGGCAATGTCGACGCTTCGCGTGCCGCCCTGAACTGGGTGGCTGAAAAAGCCTCCGACGAAGGCTACCAGGCCATTGCGCGCCTGCGCCTGGCGGGCCTGCTGCTTGAGAAGAAGGCCTACGACGAGGCGCTCCAGCAGGTTTCGGGCAGCTTCCCCAAGGGTTTCACGGCGCTGGCCGCCGACCGCCGCGGCGACATCTTCGCCGCCCAGGGCAAAAAGGCCGAAGCCAAGGCGGAGTATGAGAAGGCCTACAAGGAGCTCGACGAGCGCGCCGAATACCGCCGTCTCGTCGAAGTCAAACTCAATGCGCTGGGTGTAGACCCGGCCGCACAGGCCAAATCCGCAACCGCAGCATCGACTACCGAGGTGAAGAAATGATCCGTCCGTCTTTCAGGCCCCTGGCCCATGCCGTGCGAGTGCCGGCCCTCATCCTGCTGGCCGCCGCCGTGGGTGGCTGCTCGATGTTCGGCAGCGGCCCCGCCAAGCCGCAGCCCGCAGAACTCCAGCCGGTAACGGCCCTGGTGTCGGCCCGCCAGACCTGGACCACGCGCGTCGGGCAGGTGAATTTCCCGCTGGATACCGGCGTTGCCGGCAACAGCGTAGCGGTGGCCAGCGGTGACGGCACCGTCGCCCTGATCGACGCCCAGACCGGCCGTGACGTGTGGCGCCTTGCGCTCAACACGCCGCTGGCGGCGGGTGCCGGCAACGACGGCAAGGTCGTGGCCGTGGTCACCAAGGCCAATGAAATCGTCGCCCTGCAGGACGGCCGTGAAATGTGGCGCCAGAAGCTGGGCGCCCAGGCCTTCACCGCGCCTTTTGTGGCCGGTGCGCGCGTGTTTGTGCTGGCGGCGGACCGCTCGGTCAGCGCCTTTGACGGGCAGACCGGGCGCAAGCTCTGGGCCCAGCAGCGCCCCAATGAGCCCCTCATCCTGCGCCAGTCCGGTGTGATGCTGGCCGTCGGCGACACCTTGGTGGTGGGCCTGGCCGGCCGCCTGGCGGGCCTGAATCCTTCCACCGGCAGCATCCGCTGGGAAGCCCCGATCGCGACGCCGCGCGGCATCAATGACGTGGAGCGCCTGGTCGACCTGGTCGGGCACGTCAGCCGGCAGGGTGACGTTGTCTGCGCGCGCGCCTTCCAGGCCAGCGTCGGCTGCGTCAATGCCGCGCGCGGCAACCTGCTCTGGACCAAGCCCGCCAATGGCGTGCAGGGCCTGGACGGCGACGACCGCTTTGTGTTCGGCACCGAAGCCGACGGCAACATAATTGCCTGGCGCCGCACCGACGGCGAGCGCGCCTGGACCACGGACCGCCTGCGTTACCGCGGCCTGACCGCGCCGCTGGTGGTGGGGCGTTCCATCGCCATCGGCGACTTCACCGGTTACCTGCATCTGCTGTCGCGTGAAGACGGCTCCCTGCTCAACCGCCTGCCCACCGACGGCACCGCCATCGCCGCCACCCCCGTGCTGGTGGGCAATACGCTGATTGCCGTGACCCAGGGCGGCGGCGTTTACGGCTTCAAGCCCCAATAAGGGGCCGTGCGGCCCCGCCTGAAACTGATTGATGAAACCTGTTATTGCGCTAGTCGGCCGCCCCAATGTGGGCAAGTCGACGCTTTTCAACCGGCTGACCAAGACGCGGGATGCGATCGTGGCCGACTTTGCCGGCCTGACGCGGGATCGTCATTACGGTAACGGCAAGCTGGGGCCTCACGAGTACATCGTGATCGACACCGGCGGCTTTGAACCCGACGCCGCCTCCGGTATCTACAAGGAAATGGCCAAGCAGACGCGGCAGGCGGTCGCCGAGGCCGATGTGGTGGTTTTTGTGGTCGATGCCCGCGCCGGACTCAACGCGCAGGACCACGACATCGCCAAATACCTGCGCAAGCTGGGCAAGCCCACGGTGCTGACGGCCAACAAAGCCGAAGGCATGACCGAAGGCGTGCAGCTGTCCGAGTTCTTCGAGCTGGGCCTAGGCGAGGTGCTGCCGGTTTCCGCCTCGCACGGCCAGGGCATGCGTACGCTGGTCGACACGGCGCTGGCGCCGCTCAACCTGCCCGACCCGGAAGAAGAGCCTGAGCCGCAGGATCCCTCCGTCATCCGCCTGGCCGTGGCGGGACGCCCCAATGTGGGGAAATCCACGCTGATCAACACCTGGCTGGGCGAAGAACGCCTGGTGGCCTTTGACCTGCCCGGCACCACCCGCGACACCATTTCGGTGCCGTTTGAGCGGGCAGGGCAGAAGTACGAGCTCATAGACACCGCCGGGCTGCGCCGCAAAGGCAAGGTTTTTGAGGCGATTGAGAAGTTTTCCGTCGTCAAGACCCTGCAGGCCATTGAAAACGCCAATGTGGTGCTGTTGCTGCTGGACGCCACCCAGGGCGTGACCGACCAGGATGCCCACATCGCCGGCTACATCCTGGAAAGCGGCCGCTCCGTGGTGGTGGCCGTCAACAAGTCGGATGCGGTGGACTCCTACCAGCGCGAGCTGCTGGAGCGCTCCATCGAAACCCGGCTGGGTTTTCTGAAGTTCGCCTCCATCCACGCGATTTCGGCCATCAAGCGCCAGGGCCTGGGCCCGGTCTGGAAGTCCATCGTGCAGGCCCATGCTTCGGCCAACCGCAAGATGTCCACCCCGGTGCTGACACGGCTGCTGCTCGAGGCGGTGCAGTTCCAGCAGCCCCAGCGTTCCGGTGTGTTCCGCCCCAAGCTGCGCTACGCCCACCAGGGCGGCATGAACCCGCCCATCATCATCATTCACGGCAACTCGCTGGAACATGTCACCGAGTCCTATAAACGCTACCTGGAAGGGCGTTTTCGCAAGGAGTTCGACCTGGTCGGCACCCCCTTGCGCATCCAGATGAAAAGTTCGCACAACCCCTTTAAGGACAAGGAATCGGCCTAGGACTACATGACCCGGCGCTAGCGCTGTGGTAAGGTCAGGTTCTATTAACTTTTGAACACGGAAAATATCGTGAGCAATAACAAAGGCCAGCTCTTGCAGGACCCATTTCTCAACACCTTGCGTCGCGAGCATGTTCCTGTCTCCATCTATCTCGTCAACGGGATCAAATTGCAGGGCCAGATCGAGTCTTTCGATCAATATGTGGTTCTGCTTCGCAACACCGTGACCCAAATGGTCTACAAGCATGCGATTTCCACCATCGTTCCCGGCCGCGCGGTGAATTTCGCGACCAGCGAGTCTGAAGAAAGCCCCGCCAGCTGAGTTCGTCCGATGCTCCGGTGAAACCGAAACCCCTTGTGCTTCTCGTGGGGGTGGACCTCGGTTTCCCGAACTTTGATGCTGATCTGCAGGAACTGGGTTTGCTCGCGCAAACAGCGGGCCTGCAACCGGTTGCGCGCGTCACCTGCAGGCGCAAGGCGCCCGACGCCGCGCTTTTTATCGGCAGCGGCAAGGCCGACGAAATCAAGCTGCTGGCGCTGGACACCGGCGCCACCGAAGTGCTGTTCGACCAGTCCCTGAGCCCGGCCCAGCAGCGCAACCTTGAACGCCACCTCGATATGCCGGTCAACGACCGGACCCTGCTGATCCTGGAAATCTTCGCCCAGCGGGCGCGCAGCCACGAGGGCAAGCTGCAGGTCGAGCTGGCCCGGCTGCAATACATGTCCACGCGCCTGGTGCGCCGCTGGTCCCACCTGGAGCGGCAAACCGGCGGCGCCGGCGTGCGCGGCGGCCCCGGCGAAAAGCAGATCGAGCTCGACAAACGCATGATCGGCGACGCCATCAAGCGCACCAAGGAGCGCCTGGCCAAGGTCAAAAAGCAGCGGCAAACCCAGCGCAAGCAGCGCGAGCGCCGCAATTCCTTCACCATCTCCCTGGTGGGCTATACCAACGCCGGCAAGTCCACGCTCTTCAATGCGCTGGTCAAGGCGCGCGCCTATGCCGCCGACCAGCTGTTCGCCACGCTGGACACCACCACGCGCCAGCTCTACCTGGGCGACGCCGGGCGCTCGGTCTCGCTGTCGGATACCGTGGGTTTTATCCGCGACCTGCCGCACGGCCTGATAGACGCCTTCGCGGCCACCCTGCAGGAAGCCGCCGACGCCGATTTGCTGCTGCATGTGGTGGACGGCGCCAATCCCGACTACCTTGAACAGATCGAGCAGGTGCAGCGCGTGCTTTCAGAGATAGGTGCGGCCGACGTGCCGCAAATACTTGTCTTCAACAAGCTGGACGCCATTGAAAAGGACAGCTTGCCCCTGCAACTGCAGGACATGTTCGAGCTCAGGGATGCGTTTGAGGGTTCCAGCCGCAGCGCTGAACGGGTGTTTGTGAGCGCCCGGACAGGCGAGGGCCTGCCGCTTTTGCGTGCCTTGCTGGCTGCCTGCGCGGCCAACCCGCCGGCCGAGGAAATCCCCCTGGCCGCCGAGGACCTTGTCTGATATGGCGAATTCATTAGGCACAATGTCGGTGTAATGAAAAAAAGTGAGTTTGATCCCATGAATCTGAACCCCGTGCTGCAGACTTTGACGACCTTGCCGGGCCGGCTCAGGCAACGCGCCCAAGGCATGTTCAACCTCAATGATCCGCGCTGGGGCCGGGACGACGACAAAGCCTCGTCCGACGACAGCAAGCCGGAGGCGCCTCGGGACGACAAGCAGCCGCAGCGTCCGCCCAACCGTCCGCAAGGGCAGGGTCCCAACCAGGGCCCGCCCGACCTTGACGAACTCTGGCGCGACTTCAACCGCAAACTCGGCGGGCTTTTTGGCGGCGGCAAAAACAACAACCCCAACCGCGGCGGTTTCGGCCGCGGCAATGGCGGCGGCGGAAACAACGGCGGCTTCCAGCCCGACATGAAAAGCGCCGGCATAGGCGTCGGCCTGATCGCCAGCGTCGCCGTGCTGATCTGGCTGGGCACCGGCTTTTTTATCGTCCAGGAAGGCCAGCAGGCCGTCATCACCCAGTTCGGCAAATACCACTCCACCGTGGGCGCGGGTTTTAACTGGCGCCTGCCTTATCCCGTCCAGCGCCACGAGATCGTCGTCGTCACGCAGATCCGCTCCGTGGATGTCGGCCGCGACGTCATCATCAAGGCCACCGGCCTGCGCGACTCGGCCATGCTGACCGAGGACGAAAACATCGTCGAGATCAAGTTCGCCGTGCAGTACCGTCTCAATGACGCGCGCGCCTACCTGTTTGAAAGCAAGGACCCGGCCGCCGCGGTGGTGCAGGCCGCCGAGACCGCTGTGCGCGAAGTGGTCGGCAAGATGAAGATGGATTCCGCGCTCGCTGAAGAGCGCGACCAGATCGGGCCGCGCGTGCGTACCCTGATGCAGACCATCCTGGACCGCTACAAGGTCGGCGTGGAAGTGGTCGGCATCAACCTGCAGCAAAGCGGCGTGCGCCCGCCCGAGCAGGTGCAGTCGGCCTTCGACGACGTGCTCAGGGCCGGCCAGGAGCGCGAGCGCGCCAAGAACGAGGCCCAGGCCTATGCCAACAACGTGATCCCGCGCGCGGTCGGCTCCGCCTCGCGCCTGAAGGAAGAGTCCGAGGCCTACAAGGCCAAGATCGTGGCGCAGGCCCAGGGTGACGCGCAGCGCTTTCGTTCCGTGCTGGCCGAATACCAGAAGGCGCCCCAGGTCACGCGCGACCGCATGTACACCGATGCCATGCAGCAGGTGTACACCAACGTCACCAAGGTGCTGGTCGAATCGCGCCAGGGCAGCAACCTGCTGTACCTGCCGCTGGACAAGATCATGCAGATGACGGCCCAGGGCGATGCCGCCGTTTCGGGCGACACCCCGCTGATTCCTCCCGGCTCGGCTTCGTCGTCCACGGTGCCCGCGCCCACCTCCAGCCTGCCACCCATCGATGCCCGTTCACGCGATTCCGCCCGCTCGCGCGACCGTGAAACACGCTAAGGAAGACGATCGTGAATAGAGTTGGATTTATTGTTTCCTCGCTGCTGGTCGTCCTGGCTTTGCTCAGTTCCACGCTGTTCGTGGTCGACCAGCGCCAGTTCGGCGTGGTCTATGCCCTGGGGCAGATCAAGGACGTGGTCACCGAGCCCGGCCTGCACTTCAAGATGCCGCCGCCTTTCCAGAACGTCTCGTACATCGACAAGCGCCTGCTGGTGCTCGACAGCGTCGACGCCGAACCTATGCTGACGGCCGAAAAGCAGCGTGTCGTGATCGACTGGTACGTGCGCTGGCGCATCACCCAGCCCAGCGAGTACATCCGCAATGTCGGCCTGGACGAAAAAGCCGGCGCCAACCAGCTGAGCCGCGTGGTTCGCAACGCCTTCCAGGAAGAGATCAACAAGCGCACCGTCAAGGACCTGCTCTCGCTCAAGCGCGAAGCGCTGATGGCCGACGTCAAGCGCGAAGTGCTGCAGGCCGTGCAGGGTGCCCAGCCCTGGGGTGTGGACGTGGTCGACGTGCGCATCACACGCGTGGACTACGTGGAAGCCATCACCGATTCGGTCTACAAGCGCATGGTGGCTGAGCGCCAGCGCGTGGCCAACGAGCTGCGCTCCACCGGCGCGGCCGAAGGCGAAAAAATCCGCGCCGACGCCGATCGCCAGCGCGAGGTGACCATCGCCAACGCCTACCGCGACGCGCAGAAGGTCAAGGGCGAGGGCGATGCCGAAGCCGCCCGCACCTATGCCGAGTCGTTCGGGCGCGATCCGCAGTTCGCCCAGTTCTACCGCAGCCTGGATGCCTACAAGGCCAGCTTCAGCAAGAAAAGCGACGTGATGGTGCTGGACCCTTCGTCTGACTTCTTCAAGGCGATGCGCGGCCCAGGCTCAGGCAGCGCCGCACCCGCCAAAAAATAAGCCGGCGTGGACGGCAATACCTTCTGGCTGGCACTGGCCCTGATGCTGGTCATCGAGGGCCTGTTGCCCTTCATCTCTCCCGGCGGCTGGCGCCGCATGTTCGAGCAGATCCTCACCCTGGGCGACGGCCAGATCCGCTTCTTCGGGCTGTGCAGCATCGCGGCAGGCGTCGCCCTGCTGGTGCTGCTGAGCTGAATTTCACACCCACAGCCCAGGCACTATTTCTCTGCGGGGGCCTTATCAGCCTCCGGCAAGCCGAAAACCGGCCTCAAGCCCGGTAAAATGCTGTTTTTAACAGCCCACGAAAATCACAATGCCCGCCTGGTCGTCATCATGGCAATTGCCCGATCAAATTGCCGATGTCCTGCCCTCCGAGGCGCGCCACATCGAAGAGCTGCGCCGCCTCTTCCTGGACACCGCCCGCAGCTACGGCTATGAACTCGTCATGCCGCCGCTGCTCGAGCACCTCGAGTCGCTGCTGACCGGCACCGGCGAAGCACTGGATTTGCAAACCTTCAAGCTGGTCGACCAGCTTTCCGGCCGCACACTGGGCCTGCGCGCCGACACCACGCCCCAGGTTGCCCGCATTGACGCCCATTTGCTCAACCGCAGCGGCGTGGCGCGCCTGTGCTACTGCGGCCCGGTGCTGCACACCCGCGCCGACCGGCCCCATGCCACCCGCGAGCCGCTGCAGTTCGGCGCTGAGATCTACGGCCATGCCGGCCTCGAGGCCGACCTCGAAGCCCAGCAGCTGGCGCTGCAGGGCTTGAAGGCCGCCGGCGTCACCGCGCTGAGCGTCGACATGGCCGACGTGCGCATTGTCAACAGCCTGCTGGCCGGCGCCACCCTCAGCGCCAAGACCCTGGCCCTGATCCACACCGCGCTGGCCGCCAAGGACGCGAGCGAGCTTGACAGCCTCACCGCCGGCCTCAAGGACGGTATTTCCAGCGAAGCGCGCCAGGGCCTGAAGGCGCTGCTGCAGCTCTACGGCGATGAAAAAGTCCTGGCCGAGGCCGAAAAAGCCCTGCCGCCCTCGACGGGCCTCAAGGCCGCCCTGCAAAACCTCCAATGGCTGGCAGCCCACACCCGTGGTGAAAGCGGCGAGGTCAAGGTCAGCTTCGACCTGGCCGACCTGCGCGGTTATGCCTATTACAGCGGCACGCGCTTTGCCATTTACGGGCAGGGCGCCGAACTCGCGCGCGGCGGCCGCTATGACGAGGTCGGCGCCGTGTTCGGCCGCAACCGCCCGGCGGCCGGCTTCAGCCTGGACTTGAAGGAACTCGTCAGCGTGCTGCCGCCGCGGCCCCTGAAGGCCGCCATACGCGCGCCCTGGAGCGAGGACGCCGGCCTGCGTGCGGCCATCGCGCGCCTGCGCGCCGGCGGCGAAACCGTGGCCTGCGTGCTGCCCGGCCACGAACACGAAGTCAACGAATTCGATTGCGACCGCGAACTGGCCAACGCTGCCGGTCAATGGGTGGTCCAGCCCCTGAAGAAAGCCGCGTGAGGGCCCCGTGCCCCCGTCCGGCTTGATCCCAACACACCTTAACGAGAATTGAAGATGACAAACAAACAAACCGCAGACGCGGGCCGCAATGTCGTGGTCGTGGGCACCCAGTGGGGCGACGAAGGCAAGGGCAAGCTGGTCGACTGGCTGACCGAGATGTCCCAGGGCGTGGTGCGCTTCCAGGGCGGTCACAACGCCGGCCACACGCTGGTCATCAACGGCGTGAAGACCGCGCTGCACCTGATCCCCAGCGGCATCATGCGCCCGGGCGTGAAGTGCTACATCGGCAACGGCGTGGTGCTGTCGGCCGCCAAGCTCTTCGAGGAAATCGAAGGCCTGGAAAAAGCTGGCGTCGAAGTGCGTTCACGCCTGCGCATCAGCGAGGCCTGCCCGCTGATCCTGCCTTTCCACGCCGCGCTGGACATCGCGCGCGAAGCCTACCGCGAAAAGGGCGGCACCACCAAGATAGGCACCACCGGCCGCGGCATAGGCCCCGCTTATGAGGACAAGATCGCCCGCCGCGCCCTGCGCGTGCAGGATCTCAAATACCCCGACCGCTTCGCCGCCAAGCTGCGCGATCTGCTGGAGCTGCACAACTTCGTGCTGACCGGCTACCTGCACGCGCCGGCCGTCGACTTCGACACCGTCTACGCCGAAGCCATGCGCCATGCCGAGCTGCTCAAGCCCATGATGGCCGACGTCTCGCGCGAACTCAATGACGCGCACCGCGATGGCGCCAACCTGCTGTTTGAAGGCGCGCAGGGCACCTTGCTCGACGTCGACCACGGCACCTATCCCTATGTCACCTCCAGCAACTGCGTGGCCGGCAATGCCGCGGCCGGCGCCGGCGTGGGCCCGGGCATGCTGCACTACATCCTGGGCATCACCAAGGCCTATTGCACGCGCGTGGGCGGCGGGCCTTTCCCGACCGAGCTCGACTGGGAAAAACCCGGCACCGTGGGCTACCACCTGAGCACCGTGGGCGCCGAAAAAGGCGTGACCACTGGGCGCAGCCGCCGTTGCGGCTGGTTTGACGCCGCGCTCCTCAAGCGCTCGGCCCAGGTCAACGGCCTGTCGGGCCTGTGCATCACCAAGCTCGACGTGCTTGACGGCATCGACGAGCTCAAGCTGTGCACCGGCTACGAGCTCGACGGCCACATCACCGACATCCTGCCTATGGGTGCCGAGGACATCGCGCGCTGCAAGCCGATCTACGAAACCCTGCCGGGCTGGAGCGAAAGCACGGTCGGCGTCACGGAATACGCCAAACTGCCCGCGGCCGCGCAAAAATACCTGCACCGCATTGAGGAAGTGACCGGCGTGCCGATTGACATGATCTCCACCAGCCCGGACCGCGACCACACCATCCTGCTGCGTAACCCCTACGCCGCCGCTTGAGCGGTTGCCAGCCACAGCCTTAGCCAAACACGCTTGCCGCCCCCCTGAAAAGGGCGCAAGCAGCGAATACATCAGGAGCGCCACCCATGTTGACAGAAGACGGCAAGCATCTCTATGTGAGCTACGACGAGTACCACAACCTGATCGAAAAACTGGCCATCAAGATCCACCAGTCCGGCTGGCAGTTCGACACCATCCTGTGCCTGGCCAGGGGCGGCATGCGCCCCGGCGACATTCTCTCGCGCATCTTCGACAAGCCGCTGGCCATCATGTCCACCAGCTCCTACCGCGCCGACGCCGGCATGACGCAGGGCAACCTCGACATCGCCCGCTACATCACCACCCCCAAGGGTGAGATCGCCGGCAAGGTGCTGCTGGTCGACGATCTGGCCGATACCGGCCACACCCTCAACGCCGTGATCCACCAGCTCAAGAACAACTACAAACCCATCACCGAGCTGCGCAGCGCGGTGATCTGGACCAAGGGTGTTTCCACCTTCGAGCCCGACTACTCGGTCGAATTGCTGCCTACCAACCCCTGGATCCATCAGCCGTTTGAAGGCTATGACTCGCTGTCGCCGGCGCAGCTCATGGCGAAGTGGAAGATATAGCCCCCACGGTCGCTCACTTCGTGTAGCTTCCTGCCCCCCGAGGGGGCCGCTGCGCCTGCGGCCCGGCGAAGCCGGTTCCGCGGCCCCTGCTGGAATGTGCGGCCAGGCTGCCGGCGCTGCTTTTGTTCCGCTGCTCTTCAAGCTTCTGAGCTTGCCGTTAATATGCGGTGATGAGCGAAACATCCACTACTCTGATTCATCACCCTTACAAGCCGCCTGCCGGGTTTGACGCCATCCCGCCCGGGGTTTACAAGGCTTCGACCATCGCCTTTCCCACCGTCGCCGCGCTGCGCAGCCGCGACTGGAAACACAAAACCGGCTATACCTACGGCCTGCACGGCACGCCGACCACCTTCACGCTGGAAGAGCGCATCGCCACGCTCGAAGGCGGCAAGCATTGCACGCTGGTGCCCAGCGGCCTGGCGGCGGTGGTGCTGGTTGGCATGGCCTTGCTCAAGGCCGGCGATGAACTGCTGATCCCCGACAACGCCTACGGCCCCAACAAGACCTTCGCGCAGGGCGAGCTCGCCGCCTGGGGCATCAGCCACCGCTTTTATGACGCGATGAACCCGGCCGACCTGGCCGTCAAGCTGGGCCCGAAAACCCGGCTGGTGTGGATAGAGGCGCCGGGCTCCATCACGCTGGAGTTCCCCGACATGCCGGCCTTGGTCGCGGCCGTCAAGGCGCACAAGAACGTGCACCCTGCCGGCATCGTGACCGCGCTCGACAACACCTGGGGCGCCGGCCTGGCCTTTAACGCTTTCGACCTGGGCCTGGACATCTCGGTCCAGGCCTTGACCAAATACCCCAGCGGCGGCGCCGACGTGCTGATGGGCTCCGTGGTCACGCGCGACGAGGCGCTGCACCACCTGGTCCATTTTTGCCACATGCGTGTCGGCTACGGCATAGGCGGCAACGATGCCGAACTGGTGCTGCGCGGCCTCAACAGCATGGCCTTGCGCTACGCCGCCCAGGACGCCGCCACCCGCGAACTGGCCGCCTGGCTGGCCGGCAGGCAGCAGATTGCCACCGTGCTGCATCCGGCTCTGCCCGGATCACCCGGCCATGAAACCTGGAAGCGCGACTGCACAGGCGCGGCCTGCCTGATGAGCGCGGTCTTCAAGCCCGAGTTCAGCCCCGAGCGGGTGGACCGCTTTTGTGACAGCCTGAAACTTTTCAAACTGGGTTACAGCTGGGCCGGGCCCATGAGTTTGTGCGCGCCCTACGACATTCCGGCGCTGCGCACCACACCATGGCCCCACAAAGGCGGGCTGGTGCGGTTTTCGGTGGGGCTGGAGGCCGTGGCCGACCTGCAGGCCGACATCGCCCAGGCCCTGGAAAAAGCCTGACCCAAAGCCGTATCAAAAGCCTGGCGTTGCCTGACGGCAATGCAGTACAGTAAGGGTTACCTCCTTACGAAAGCACGCAGTGGCAACTCCCAATTACTCTTACGAAAAGCGCCAGAAAGAGCTCGCAAAAAAACGCAAAAAAGAAGAAAAGCTCAAGCGCAAGGCGGAGGGCAAGCAGGATGATGCGGCCGACGATGGGAACGATGCGCCGCCCGCCGACGGCGATGCACCGGCCGGCGTGCCACCCACCGACCCGGCGCCCTGAGCTTTCAGGCTTGACGCCCCCAAAACCCGGCACACCCAGCGTGTGGCCGGGTTTTTTGTTGCCGGCCGCTGCCTTATTTGGGCAGCCAGCCCAGCTCCCTGGCATGCAGGCTTTGCACATACAGCCTGTCCGCCGTCTCCGTCACGGCGGTGGTTTCGGGATAGGCGCCCGTCGGGTCCTGCAGGTCGGCCACCACTTTCCCGTCTTCCGTGAACGCCACCACATGGCCGTAGGCCTTGGGAATAGGCCACAAGGCGCGCGGCAGGCGAAGCGTCAGTTTGCGCATAAAGGGCTTGCGGGCCATGCCGTCAATCTTTGGGTTGCGCGGCTTGACGAGGCCCACCCAGACCTTGCCGTCCAGGCCGCGCATCAGGTTGTCGGGGTAGCCGGGCAAGTTGTCAAAAAGCGGCTTGAGGCTGGCGCCGGGCTGGCCGACGTCCTGCTCCCGCGCATCCACCGGCAGTTTCCAGATGCGGTACCTGCCGGTTTCAGCCACAAACAGCGAGCGCTCGTCCTGGCTCAAGGCCACGCCATTGGCAAAGCTCAGGCCTTTTGCTACGACGCGTGTGGCCCGGGTCGCCGGGTCGTATTCAATCACCCGGCCCGTGGCGGACTGCTCCAGGATGTCGAGAATGCTGGCCTCGAAGGTGCCGCCCCATTCCCGGGCCCCAAAGCGGGTGGACGCGTCGCTGAAATACACCTTGCCGTTGCGGGCCACCACCACCGCATTGGCATACAGAATCGGCATGTCCGCGGCCTTGTCCGCCAGCACCGTCACTTTTTTGTCCGGCGAAATCGACAGCAGGCCCCTGAAGGCATCGGCGGCGATGAGGTTGCCGGCCGCATCGAAGTCAAAACCCAGCACGCGGCCGCCGGTGTTGACCACCACCTCCCGGCCGCTGCCGTCCGGATTCATCCGCAGGATGGCGCCACTGGCCACCGCGGCGTAGAGTTTTCCGTCCCGGGCGGCGACCAGGTGCTCAGGGCCTTCCTCGGTCCCCAGCGGGATGGTTTTCAGTTTGGCGAGTTTGTCGTTGGCCGCGAATGGGCCGCTGTAGCCGGGAGGCGCGGGCGCTTCCCAGCTTTGCGGCGCGATGGGCACCGGCCACAGGCACAGGTAGGCGGCCAGCCCGGCCAGGGCGATGCCGGCGGCGGCAAGGATTTTTTTCATGTTGTTGTCTCCTCCTCAAGAATGGCCCTGGCCAGCCCCGCCATGGTCTGCCTGGACCGGTTGGCCGCGTTGAGCGGGGTGGCTTTCGGGTACTGGCTGAAGTTGCGCTCCATGGAGCGCGCATAGCCCGGGTCGTAGTGCAGGGTGAGCAGCTCGCGCACCACCGAGGCCGCGTCGCCGGCGCGCGCGCGGGCCTGCCAGTCCTGCACCGTGGCCTTGCCGCGCACCTCGGTCAAGGCGCCCAGCCGCTCGCAGAAAAACGCGGTGTCCTTGACGAAGAAGTCATAGTCCTCGAGCAGCAGCGCCACGCGCTCGTCCTCGTGCAGGCGCAGGTCCAGGCAGGGACTGGCCCGCATGGCGGTCATCAGGCCTTCAGGCACCGCCACATTGCCGACTTTTTTACTTTCGCTTTCCACATACACCGGCCTGGCCGGGTCGAAGCCGCGCAGGGCGGACCAGATGGCGCTGTCAAAGGCCTTCTGGCTGGGCTGCTCGAGGCCGGGAATTGCACCGAGCACCGAGCTGCGGTGCCTGGCCAGCGCCTCCAGGTCCAGCACCTGCGCGCCTTCGGTCCCCAGGGCCTGCAGCAGCCGGGTCTTGCCGGAGCCGGTGGGGCCGCACACCACCCGGTAGTCAAAGCGCGCCGCCAGCCGCGGCAGGTCGGCCACCAGTGCCGCCCGAAAGGCCTTGTAGCCACCGTCGACAAGCGTGACCCGAAAGCCGATCTGCTCCAGCACCAGCGCCAGCGCACCGCTGCGCTTGCCGCCGCGCCAGCAGTAAAGCAGAGGCTGCCATTCGCGGGGCTTGTCCAGCACCTCGCGCTGTATGTGTTCGGCGATGTTTTTCGCGACCAGGGCCGCACCCAGTTTTTTCGCCTCGAACTGGCTGATCTGCTTGTATTTTGTGCCGACGATTTTGCGTTCCTCGTCGTGCAGGCTGGGCCAGTTCAGCGCGCCGGGCAGGTGGTCCTCGGCGTATTCGCCCTCGCTGCGGGCGTCGATGATGTCGGAGTAGCGGCCCAGGCCGGCCAGCGCCTCCTCGGCGGAAATGCGGTCCAGGCTCACTTGAGCAGTTTCTTGAGTTCGGGCCACACATTGGCCAGCATGCGGGGCTGCGACTGCTCGTTGGGGTGGATGCGGTCGGCCTGGAAGGCGGCCACCGGGTCGGCGGCGTCGGCGACACCCTTGAGGAAAAACGGCACCAGCGCCACTTTTTCGGCCTTGGCGACCTTGGCGAACAGGCCCGAAAAATTCGCCGCATAGGCGCTGCCGTAGTTGGGCGGCACCTGCATGCCGACCAGCAGCACCCGCGCGCCGGCCTTTTTGGCGGCCTGCGTCATCGCGCTGAGGTTTTGCTCGGTCATGTCCAGCGGCAGTCCGCGCAGGGCGTCGTTGCCGCCCAGCTCTATCACCACCACGGTGGGCTTGTGCTGCGCCAGCAGGGCCGGCAGCCGGGAGCGGCCGCCCGAAGTCGTGTCGCCGCTGATGCTGGCATTGACGACCTTGGCACTTTTCTTTTCGCCGGCGATCTGCTTTTCCAGCAGCGGCACCCAGCCGGTGCCGCGCTTGAGGCCGTATTCGGCGCTCAGGGAGTCACCGACGACCAGCAGCGTGTCGCCCTGGGCCGCGGAGGCGGGCGCCTGCGCCTGAACGGCCGGGACCGCGCCCAGCGCGGCGGTCGCCAGCAGCGCGGCCAAAGGTTTTACCAGGCGCGCTATTGTTTGGCCGGCAAGCTTGGTAAAGTCGGATTTCATATTTTCTGACAAGGCTGACATGTTTGAACCTGCGGTGAGTGATGCTTCCATGGGCTCCACAGCGCCCGGCTTTCCCGGCGCGACTGCAAAGCCTGAGGCTTCAATTATTTCCGTGGAGCATGTTTTCAAGTCGGTCACCGACTCCACCGGCACATTGGCCATTTTGCGCGATATTGACTTCGCGCTCGCCGCGCGTGAAACCGCCGCCATTGTCGGCGCTTCGGGCTCGGGCAAAAGCACCTTGCTCTCCATCATCGCCGGACTGGACACGCCCACCCAGGGCACGGTCAAGCTGGCCGGGCAGGACCTGTTCGCCCTCAGTGAGGACGACCGCGCCGCCCTGCGCGCCCAGAAGGTCGGTTTTGTGTTCCAGAGCTTCCAGCTCATGGGCAACCTGACCGCGCTCGAGAACGTCATGCTGCCGCTGGAGCTGTCGGGCGCCAGGAATGCGCGCGCGCAGGCCACTGAGATGCTCAGGCGCGTCGGCCTGGGCGAGCGCCTGGGCCACTACCCCAAGGTGCTGTCGGGCGGCGAGCAGCAGCGCGTGGCGCTGGCGCGGGCTTTTGTGGTGCAGCCGGCAGTGTTGCTGGCCGACGAGCCCACCGGCAGCCTGGACTTCGCCACCGGCGAAACCGTCATGTCGCTGATGTTCGAGCTCAACCGCGAACTCGGGACCACCCTGGTGCTGGTGACGCACGACCAGGGCATTGCCGCGCGCTGCGAGCGGCGCATCACCATAGACGCGGGACGGGTTATTTCAGCCTGAGCCTGGGTTGCCCGGGCCAGCGCCGGGCTCAACGCAGTTTTTGCGCCGCGGCCAGGAATTTCGCCCGGTCGTCGGGCTTGTCGATCTGCAGCGCCAGGGCCTTGGCCAGCCCGCCCAGCGTGGTGTGGCGTGCCGACTCTTTGCGCACCAGGGTCTTGGCCAGAGGGCCTATGTACAGGCTCAGCATGCGTTCCAACTGGGACTGCAGTTCGGCGCTGAAATACTGCACATTGATGGAGGTCGAGGTCGCGGACGGTCCCGAAGGCGACGACAGTCCCGAGGGCCGGCTCATATCCTGGTGCCGCAGCCCGGACACCGGCATGGACAGCACGCGGCTGGGCGCGCTGGTGCCGCCGGTGGCGCTGGTAACACCGCTGCGCGGGCCCGAAGCCCCCAGCGGTGTTGAATGCACGGGCGCGCTGGTATTGCGCGGCCGCACAAAGGCTTCGCGCGCCGTGGCGTCGGGAATCGAGACGGCCAGCAGGTCGCGCAGGCCCTGGGCGCTCACGGTGCGCGGCACGGACTTCTTGACCAGCACCCGGGCCAGCGGGCCGATCAGCTTGGCCAGCTCGGTTTCAATGTCGTGCACGACTTCGGGGGTCAGCGAGGCCAGCGCGGCGAAGGAGGCCGTGTGCTCGAACTCCAGATTGCGCGCTGCGGGCGCCGCCGGGGCGGCATTCGGGTCCAGCACCGCATAGATCTCGTGCGATCGCAGGTGCTTGTCCATGTGCGGGCCGAGGTAGTCGAAATGGCCGGCCGCGCTGTCGGTGATGCGCGAGATCACGTCGTAGTAGGCGCGCGAGACCACCACCTGGTTGGGCCTGGCGAAGTCCATGATGCGCTGGGCCACGTTGATGCCGTCGCCCACCACGTTGACCCGGTTGTTGATGTCGAACACCATGCGGATGGGCCCCAGGTGCAGGCCTACGCGCAGCGACAGCTTGCGGCCGTACTTCTGCGCCAGCAGGTCGCGCAGCAGCAGGGCCGACTGCAGCGCCTCCTCGGGATCGCCCAGGAAGCAGATGGCCGCGCCGTCGCCGGTGTCTATCATGATGCGCGACGACTCTTTCACGCCGCCTATGGCCTTGGTGATCAGCTCGTTGAACAGCGACTTGACCACCACCTGCTGGTCCACCGAATAGGTGGAGTAGGACACCAGGTCCAGGAACATGATGGTGCCCAGCACGTTCTTGCGCAGGTTCTCGGCGCTGTTGAGCGGGATGGACTGCGAATTGGCGGCGTAGGCGAGCAGGGCGTTGTCCGGCGGCGCGGTGACCGTTTTAACTTCGGCCGGCGCCGGCGCGGGCACGGGCGGGGCAGGGGGTGTTGCGGGCACCAGCACGCTGGCCGCGCGCAGGGTTTGTGTCTTCACGAAGTCCGAGCTCAGCAGCGCCTGGCGCAGCGCCGCGATGTCCTGCGGCCGCTGGGTTTCATTGGGCGTCATTGCCCAGTCGATGGCGCGCAGCAGCGGCGCGCCGAAGACCACCGCGCTGGCGGTGTCGGCGGCCTTGGGCATGCTGTCCTCGCGCACGCGCGAGGCCGACTCCATGGGCTTTTGCCCGGTCGTCATCCAGTACATCACCGCGCCCAGCGAATAGACATCCGTCCACGGACCCTGGTGGCCCTTGCTGTGGTATTGCTCGAAGGGCGCGAAACCCGGGCTCACGATGTTGGTCATGTCCTGGTTGCCGGTCAGGCGCCTGGCCGCGCCGAAGTCCAGCAGCACCGGCGTGCCGTCGGCACGGATGTAGATGTTGTCCGGCTTGATGTCGCGGTGCAGGAAGTTCACCTTGTGCACCGCCTCCAGGCCGTCCATCAGCGGGTAGACGATCTTCAGCAGGCCCTGCTGGTCCAGCGCGGGCTGCTTGGCCAGCCAGCGCTTGAGCGGGTCGCCCGACTCGTACTCCATGACGATGTAGGCGGTGCCGTTTTCCTTGAAGTAGCGCAGCACCCGCACGATGTTGGGATGGCGAAACGAGGCCAGCGCGCGGGCTTCGTCCAGGAAGCGCTCCAGGCCCCACTGGAACTGGCCCCGGTTTTCACCGGAGCGGACGTGGACCGACAGGTCGGCCGAACGCACGGCCAGGTCGCCCGGAAAGTATTCCTTGATGGCCACCGGCAGCTGCAGGTTGATGTCCTGCGCCAGGTAGGTAATGCCGAAACCGCCGCCGCCCAGCATTTTTTCAATGCGGTATTCAAAAACGGTCTGCCCCGGCGCCAGGGCGGCCACATCCCCACTTCCCGGGGCGTCGGGCCGCACGGGCAGGGTTCGGGTCTTGTCTTCGGGCTCGGTCATGCGTCCGGTGTCGTGGTGGGCGGGTAATCCGTTGTTCAGTCGCCGCGATCAATCATTTGCATGGCTTTTTCCAGGCTGCGGCGCATACGGTTGAAGGAACTGCCCAGCACCGCCACCTCGTCCTTGCCGCCGTCGGCGAATTCGGGCACCTCGAAGTCGCCGGTGCTGACTTTGTCAGCCGCCTGCGACATGCGGCGTATGGGCCGCACGATGAGCCAGCTCAGCATCAGGTTGAGCACCACGAAGACCACCACGAACACCGCGGCCAGCGAGGCCATGAAGGTCTTGAAGGTGCGCTCTGCATTGCGGATGGGAATTTCCATGGGCACCGTTACCACCTGCGCGCCTATGATTTCATTGTGTTTCCAGCCGAAGCCGTTGGCCTCGCCGTAGATCTTGATCATGCTGGCCGGCGCGGCGGCCGGCACGCTGTGGCACTGCAGGCAGGCCGCGTTGGTGATCTGTATCGGCTTGGCGATGTAGAGCAGCCGGCCCGTGGCGGCGGCACGCTCCGAGATCAGCTCTTTCGAGTCGGCGTTCTGGCGGAACTGCTGGACGATGTCGGCTTCCCAGTCGGTGGCGCGGTCGCGCGGGTTGGTCGGGTTCAGCGTTGCTTCCTTGTAGCCGTAGTCGCGGTACTTCTTCTGGATGTGGCCCAGGGTTTCGGTGGCAGCGTAGGCTGGCACGGTCTGCGGCAGGAAGACTTCCTCGAGCTGCTTGTCCAGGTGCGGCTTGATCTGCTCGACCGTGTAGGCGCGCACCGAGAGGGCGGTGTCCATCATGAGCCGCGCATTGCGCAGGACTTCCTCGCGGGCGTTTTCCTGCAGGAGCTGGCGCGATATGAACCCGGCGGCGCCGAAGCCGGCCAGGAACACCACGATCAACACCAGATTAAATTTAAGCCTCAATCCCATAGTGCCCCCAACTGTGCGCGTTATTGCGGAAAACGTCCTGCCTGCAGGATCAACAAATTGTTACTATTTTAGACTTACCCAGCCCGCATTGTGACCGTCGGTCGGTCCCTGTGCACCGGTAGTAATGCCTAAGAAGCTATTAACGGCCTAAACGGGGCTCCGTGACGACCGTTAACAGCTTCCGGGGGCTGCAGTGATAATCCCCTGCATGTCATCTACCCCCAAAGTCCTTTTTGGCTTCCATGCTGTCGGCGTGCGCATCAAAACCGCGCCCAAGTCCGTTTTGGAGGTGTTTTTCGACGCTTCGCGCCGCGATGCGCGCATGCGCCAGTTCACGGACCGGGCCCGCGAGGCCGGCATACGGCTGATCGAGTCCGACGGCCTGCGCCTGGCCAAGATGTGCGGCAGCCACGGCCACCAGGGGGTGGTGGCCCGGGTCGATGCCCTGGCCCAGGTCAAATCGCTCGATGAGCTGCTCGAGCAACTTGAGGAAGCCGGCACGGCCCAGCCCTTGCTGCTGGTGCTGGACGGCGTGACCGACCCGCACAACCTGGGCGCCTGCCTGCGCGTGGCCGACGGCGCCGGCGCCCATGCCGTGATCGCTCCCAAGGATCATGCGGCCGGCATCAACGCCACCGTCGCCAAGGTGGCCAGCGGCGCGGCCGAGACCATGCCTTATTTCATGGTCACCAACCTGGCTCGCACCTTGGGCGAGCTCAAGGAACGCAACATCTGGTGCATAGGCACCAGCGACGACGCCGAAAAAACCATTTACGACGTGGACCTGAAAGGCCCGGTTGCCCTGGTGCTGGGCGCTGAAGGCGAGGGCATGCGCCAGCTCACGCGCAAGACCTGCGACGAGCTGGTCAGCATCCCCATGCGCGGCGCGGTGGAAAGCCTCAATGTGTCCGTGGCCAGCGGCGTCTGCCTTTACGAAGCCTTGCGCCAGCGCAGGGCATGACGCCGCAGCGCTTCGACCTCGTCGTCATAGGCGCGAGTTTTGCCGGGCTGGCCTGCGCGCGCGCCGCGGCCCAGGCCGGCCTGCGGGTTGCCGTGGTGGAAAAGAAGTCTTCCTCAGGGGACAAGCTGCACACCACCGGCATCATTGTCAAAGATGCCATAGACACCATCCCCTGGTTGCAGCAGGTACCCGCGGCAATGGTGCGCCAGGTGGACGGCGTGCGGCTGTATTCGCCCAACCTGCGCCACGTGGACCTGCACGCGCCCGGCTACTACTTCTGGGCGACCGACACGCCGGCGCTGCTGGACTGGATGTGCGCGTCCGTCCAGGCAGACGGCGTCACGCTGCTGGCCGGCACCTTGTTTGAGAGCGCCGCGCGGGACGGCGGCGGATGGTCGGTCTCGGTCAAGTCGGTGGCCTCGCAGGAGCCGGCCGTGCTGCAGGCCGGCTACCTGGTCGGCGCCGACGGCCCGCATTCGCGCGTTGCCAAGGCATTGGGCCTGTCGCTCAATACCCAGTTCCTGTTCGGCATCGAGCATGAATACGGCCAGGCCCGGCTGGACGCCAACTTGCTGCACTGCTTCATAGACCGCAAGCTCGCCCCCGGCTATATCGGCTGGGCCGTCGCGGGCGTCGGCATCCAGCAGATCGGCCTGGCCCGGCGGATGTCCGCCTCAGGTGTGCCCCCCAAACAGGCCTGGATGGACTCTTTCACGGCCAGGATCGCGCCGCACGTCGCTGTCGGCGATGCCGAGCCGCTGGCGACGCGCGCAGGCATGATTCCCTGCGGTGGTGTGCTCAAGCGCGTGTCCGATGCGCGCGTGATGCTGGTTGGCGACGCCGCCGGCATGGTGTCGCCCGTGACGGCCGGCGGCATCCATACGGCGCTGGAGCATGGGGATGCGGTGGGTGGCGCCGTGGCGGCCTTTTTGCAAGCCGGTGCGGCCGACGGCGGCGACCCGGCCGACCCCATGCGTGGGCTGGTGCGGAACTACCCAAAATTTCGCGCCAAGCGCACGCTGCGCTGGCTGTTCGACCATTTCCAGGCCGACTGGATCTTCAACCTGGCCCTGGACACCGAGCCCATGCGGCAAGCGGCGCGCATGGTGTACTTTCACCGGCGCGGCAAGCCGGAGTAGTGTTTCGGGCAGTGGTGGCTCAGACCAGCCCGTACCAACCCAGCAGCGCGCCCGCGCCCAGCAGCCACAGCAAATGGATGCGGGTGCGCCAGACGATGAGGGCCGAAGCCGCCGTCAACAGCCATACCGGCCAGTCTTTCAGTGAACTGCCGTTGGCGCCGGCCAGGATCCAGCTGGTGGCGATCAGCAAGGCCACCACGATGGGTCCCAGGCCTTGCTTGAAGGCGCGCACCGCCCGCAGCTCGCGGTTGCGGTGGCCCCATTGCGCGGCCGTGTAGGTCAGCGTGGTGCTCGGAATCAGGATGCCTAGCAGTGCCACGAATACGCCCAACAGCCCGCTGAGCATGCCGCCGGCGTTCAGTCCCACGTTCCAGCCCATCAGCGCGATGAACAGCACATTAGGGCCGGGCGCCGACTGCGCGATGGCGATGGAAGCGTTGAACTGCGCGTCGGTCAGCCAGTGCTGCTTGTCGACCAGGAAACGGTGCATGTCGGGCGCGGTGCTGATGGCACCACCCACCGAGAGCAGCGACAGCGAGAGGTAATGCAGGAACAGGTCAAACCATTCGCGCGCGCCAAAGGCCAGGTGCAGTGTTTGCAGCGGTTCGTTCATGGCGCGAGCTTTCGGTAGGCCAGCACGCAGGCCGCCAGGCCCAGGCTCAGCAGCACATAAGCCAGCGGGATGCGCAGCAGCGCGATGGACACAAAGCACAGCAGGCCCAGGCCCAGGCACAGCCGCAAGCCCAGCACGTTTTTCTTGAGTGCGCCAAAGAGTTTGAGGCCGGTCGCGCCTATCAGCCCGGCCGCCACCGCGGCCATGCCGCGCAACGCGCCCGCCACGCCGGGGTGGCCGGCGAACTGGGCATACAGCACCGCCAGCAGCAGCACCAGCACCAGCGGCACCGTCAGCATGCCGGCCAGCGCCGCCATTGCGCCCTTGAGGCCGAAATAGCGCCCGCCCACCATCAAGGACAGGTTCACCACATTGGGGCCCGGCATGATTTGCGCCACCGCCCAGTCTTCGATGAACTCTTCACGCGTCATCCAGCGTTTTTTCTCGACCAACTCGCGCTGCACGACAGCGAGGACGCCGCCGAAACCCTGCAGGGCCAACAGCGTGAATGAAACAAAGAGGTCGGTGAGGGACTTGGGTTGCGGATGCTCTTGCGCGGGCGGGGGGCTCATGCGCCCATTATCGCCGCGCCTGACACATGGCCCAGTCCGCGCGCAAGAAGCCGAGGCGCTTCATCTGCTATTAAAACAATAGCCCGCTCTTCGTGGTTCACGAGGCCCGGGCTGAAAACTTCCGGAGCTTTTAAGGCTGTAGCCCTAAAGCTTTAGCTCCCAGGTCTCGCCCACCAGCTCATGGCCAAAACCCTGGTAGGGCTCGCGCTTGACCAGCTTGAAGCCGCGCTTCGCATAGATCGCGCGCGCCGCCGTGAGGCAGCTGTTGGTCCAGAGCACCATTTTTTTGTAGCCCTTGGCGCGCGCGAAGGCGATGCATTCGTCCGACAGCCGCCCGCCCAGGCCCAGGCCGCGCGCGCCCGGCGTGAGGATCAGCATGCGCAGCTGCGCCACCGTCGCCGACTTGCGCACCACAAACACCGCGCCCACGCGTTCGCCGTCGAGTTCGGCGATCCAGCATTTCTCGCAGTCGAGCCGGTAATTCTTGAGGTACTTGCCCGCGATGTCGGCCACCAGCGCCTCGAACTCGTTGTTCCAGCCGTATTCGCGCGCATAGATCTCGCCGTGCTGCTGCACCACCCAGCCCATGTCGCCGGGTTGCGGGTCGCGCAGCACCACGGTGCGCGTCGCCGCGGCCTCGCCCGGGCCGGCCAGCAGGCGCTGCACCGTGCCCATCGCGTTCACCACCTTGTCCTGGTCCTCCGGCGCCAGCGGAGCCAGCAGGGCGGCCGCCTCGTCGCGCGACTGCTGCTGCAGCGGCGCGAACACCTTGTGCCCGGCCTGCGTCAGCTTGAGCAGGCTTTGCCGCGCGTCGGCCGGCGAGGGCACACGCGCCAGCCAGCCCTGGCTTTCAAAGCGCCGCAGGATGCGGCTCAAATAGCCCGCGTCCAGCGACAAATCGCGCCCCAGCTCGGTCGCGGTCGGCTGGTCGCGGTGGGCCAGCTCGTAGAGCACCCGCACCTCGGTCAGCGAGAACTCGCTGCCCAGGTAAGGGGCCAGCACGCCTATGCGCTGGGTATAGAAGCGGTTGAAGCCGCGTATCGCCTTGATGTGCGACGTGGCGGGGGCCGGAGCAAGGGGTGTGGGAAGGGTGGGGGAGCTTGAAGGGGCCATGACGGCTATCGTCAAGCAATTGGTTGACAAAGTCAAGTAATTGGATTCCCTCAATTGCCCTCGGTCCCGAAAACCCGGTTTCAGATCACCCTGCGCGGGGCCGCCGTGGCCGCATCGCCGCTGTTGGGTGCGCCCGTCGGCTCTATCAGCAGCAGCTGCGCCTCCTGCGCCGCGCGCGGCCGGTGCCGCACGCCGCGCGGTACCACGTAGAGCTGGCCGGGCTTGAGGATCACGGTGGGGCTGCCCTCGATGTCGATATGCAGTTCCCCCTTGAGCAGCAGGAAGAAATCGTCGCTGTCGGGGTGAGAATGCCAGCTGTACTCGCCCTGCACCTTGACCACCATCACGTCGTGGCCGTTGAACTCGCTCACGGTGCGCGGCTGCCATTGGCCCTCAAAACTCGCGAGCTTGGCCTGCAGGTCTATGGCGTCTGTTTTCACGGAAAACTCCTCTTGTGTTGTGTTGGAAGCAAGGAGTCTGCTTGTCCGGGCCTGCCGCGTCTTGTACGATTGTTTCATGCACCACGCCCAGCAACCCACTGCCCAGGACTGGGCGCGCTTTCGTCCCGGCGCGCTGGCCGGCGTGACGCAGATGAAGGCCCACTTCACTGAACACACGTTTGAGCGACACAGCCATGAAACCTATTCCATAGGCGTAACCGCCTCCGGCGTGCAGACCTTCCACTGCGGCGGCACCCTGCACGCCAGCCTGCGCGGCGACATCATCCTCTTTAACCCCGACGAGCCGCACGACGGCCAGCGCGGCACCCAGGAGGGCTTTGGTTACAGCATGCTGTACGTGGCGCCGCACGTGGTCGATGAATGCCGCGACAAAGAAGCGGGCCTCGACATGGCGGCCTACTTTCGCCAGCCCGTGGTGCGCGACGCGGCCATGGGCCGTGCGCTGGCGCAAGCCATAGGCGCGGCCGGCCAGGCCCAGGAGTCGCTGCGTGCCGAGGAACTCACGCGCGACGTGCTGGTGCGGCTGCTGCAGCGCTACGGCGAGCGGCGCGGCGCGGGCGAGGGCAGCAAGGCCGCCGGCGCGGCCCGCATGGCCCGAATACGCGACTACCTGCGCAGCCACTACGACCAAGACATCACCGTGGACGCCCTCGCGCGCGAGGCCGGCCTGTCGCGTGTGCACCTGACCCGCGCCTTTGCCCGGCAGTTCGGCGTGCCGCCGCATATCTACCTTAACGCCGTGCGCCTGGAACGCGCCCAGTCCGCCATGCTGGCCGGCCGGGGCCTGGCCGAAGTGGCCGCCGCCTGCGGCTTTGCCGACCAGAGCCATTTCAGCCGGCGTTTCAAGGGCAGTGTGGGTCTGGCGCCTGGGGCGTGGTTGCGGCAGATGAGCTCTAATCGCGGCTAGGGGATGGGCGAGGCGTGACGGCGTCGCTTCCTGAATCGGTCAAGCCATAAAGCGTAGTGCCCAGACATGTACGACACCCATTTCCTGCCAAGCGCCGTCTTCCTGCTTTCAGCGCTTGGCATTGCAGCCTATCTCATATACGTGCGGCGCCATCCGGCTGCGTCCCGCGTCGAGTCGGCGATGCGGCAGTTCCTGGACAGCGTTGTCCACGCCGAGGACGCGCGTTTCGCATTTGAAGGCCGTCACGCCGTCATCGTGCGCAAGGATGAAGATACAAGCAACGGCGAGCACACGAGCTACATCCTGACCGTTTATGCCAGAAACCCCTATGGCGAATACTTTTCTTTCAGGACGGACGGCCACAAGCCTTCCGTCCGCCATCTGGAGCATCGCTTGGCGCGCATCATCCTCAAGCATGAATACTTGGGCCCCGAGGCGGCGGGCCGTTCCGAAGGGGCTGTGGATGAGAATTGATTTCTCCAAAAGTGCGGACCAGGTTGTCAAAGACCTGACCCGCAATGAAACCCTCTTTATCCTTGCCGGCTTGGCGATTGCCTTTGCTGCCGAGGTGCTCCACGCATACTGCATGCCCAACGTTTCGATCTGGACCGTGCGTGGCCTGTTCTTTCCGGTCATCAGCGTGGCCTCGCTTCTGGCCATGGTGTCTTCCATCGGCATGCAGAACTCACTGAAAGAGCGCGGAGCCCCTCATGCCGTGGAAAGCCGCAGGCAATGCGTTCAGTTTTTGATTGACGCCAACGATATCGAAGGAATGCGGCTTTTGAAAGGCGTTGGAATTGCTGCCAATATTTATGGCGCTGCCTTTGGCGTCATTGGAGGGATCTGCATCGCATCTTTTGTAAATCCATGATTGACGCCTTCGCCGTCCTCTGCTGCATTATCGGCGGCCTGTTCCTCTTTGGCGCCTGGAAGCTGCTGATTTCCAGACATGAGCCGGAAATCCAGACCCAGCCCGTGAGCTGGGCGGACATCCTTCTGGAGTTGCTCACGGACGGCGGCTGGATAGAGTTCACCGCGGTGGATCGCTTTACCGCGGTTCTTGTGCTGTTTCTGATTGGTATGTTTTTTCTCTGGAGCGGGTTGTATATCGGGCTGGCATGGGGCAATGTTGCGGTGGTGTGATGCCGAAACACACCAGGGCGCGAAGCCGCCTGTTCTGGTGTCTTTGGGCAGAAACTGTCCATTGCTGCGATAGCCGATGCCGGATAAAACGATGACGACAAACTTCAGGCCCTTGACCCATGACAAACGTCCCCGTTGAATACCGCCACAACTACCCGTTGGACCCGCTTGACGTCGTGCGGGTCTTCGACCAATCCGGCCTCAAGCGCCCCACGGGCGACCTGCCCCGGATTGCGCGCATGTTCTCCGTGCCCAGCCTGGTGCTGTCGGCCTGGGTGGGCAATGAGCTGGTGGGCCTGAGCCGCTCGCTGACCGATTACGCTTATTGCTGCTACCTCTCGGACCTCGCGGTCGACAAAAAGTACCAGGGCGCGGGCATAGGCAAGGAGCTGGTCCGGCGCACGCAAGCCATCATTGGCGACCAGGTGTCGCTGATACTCTTGTCCGCCCCCGACGCCATGTCCTATTACCCGGCACTGGGCTTTGAGCCGGCCGGCAGTGCATTCCTGATCCGGCGAAAGCATTAAGGCCGGGCACGGCGGCCAGCCCGCAAGCGCTTGCGGGCTTTGGAACGCGGCGTTCTCCTACAGAATGTTACTTTTGGCTTGGCTATATTGAAGTGGCGACCCCATCCGGGGCCGTACTCACTCCTCTGGATTTACCAGTTCAAGGCCCGGGCCACCCGGGTTTCTTTTTGCCCGAGCCCTTTGTGATGCCGTATTTGTACGCAGCCAGCTCCATGTTCATGCCGAGCGCTCGCGCGCCGCTAGCCAAGGCGGGAGATTGGGTGTCGTGAGCCAGCATACCGTCCTGCCCGTGGATTCCGTCAGCATCGAACGCTTTCGCCTGCTGGTCGATTCCGTGGTGGACTACGGGATCTTCATGCTGGATCCGGACGGCCATGTGGTGTCATGGAATGCCGGCGCAACCCGCATCAAGGGCTATACCGCCGATGAGGTGATAGGGCGGCATTTCTCCATGTTTTACACGGACGAGGCACGGGCCACCGGCTGGCCCCAGCAGGAACTGGCCTTCGCCAAAAAACGGGGGCGCTTCGAGGACGAGGGCTGGAGGGTGCGCAAGGACGGCTCGCGCTTCTGGGCCAATGTGGTCATCACCGCGCTGACCGACCCGGACGGGACCCATGCAGGATTCGCCAAGGTGACCCGTGACCTCAGCGAAAGGCGCAGGCAGGAGCAGGCCCTGCGCGAAAGCGAAGAACGGCTGCGCCTGATGGTGGAGGGCGTGCAGGACTATGCGATCTTCATGCTGGACCCCGAGGGCATCATCCAGAGCTGGAACACCGGCGCGCAGATCCTCAAGGGCTATACCGCCGCCGAAGCCATAGGCCGGCACTTCCGCATGTTTTACCGGCCCGAGGAACTGGCGCTGGGCATGCCCGAGAACGAGCTGCGGACGGCGCTGGAAAAAGGCCGCGCCGAAGAGGAGGGCTGGCGCGTGCGCAAGGACGGCACCCGGTTCTGGGCCAATGTGGTCATCACGGCCATCCGCGATGCCGAAGGGCAGTTGCGCGGCTTCGCCAAGATCACCCGCGACATGTCCGAGCGCCGGCAGCTCGAGGAACTGGAGCGCTCCAGCCGGCGCATGAATGAATTCCTGGCCATGCTCGCGCATGAGCTGCGCAACCCGCTGGCACCCATACGGAATGCCGTCACCGTGCTGCAGCTCGAGCCCGCGCCCAGCCCGGTCGTCAAAAACAGCCGCGAGATGATAGACCGCCAGTTGACCCATATGACGCGGCTTGTCGACGACCTGCTGGACGTCGGGCGCCTGAGCACGGGCAAGATACGGCTCAAAAAAGAAACCGTGCTCTACAACCAGGTCCTGAGCCGGGCCGCGGAGGCCATGCGGCCCATGATGGACGCCAGGCACCACACTTTTTCCCTGGAGCTGCCGCAGGATGACGTCTATGTGGACGCCGACAGCATACGGCTGACCCAGGTGATCCAGAACCTTTTGACCAACGCGGCCAAGTACACGCCGGCGGGCGGGCGTATCACGCTGCGCTGCTGGACGGAAGATACCCAGATATGGACCGAGGTGTCAGACACCGGGCTGGGCCTTACCAGGACCGCGATCCAGGAGATTTTTGAATTGTTTTCCCAGGGCGACATGCAGTCGGCCGCCAAGGAAAGCGGGTTGGGCATAGGCTTGACGCTGGCCAAGTCGCTGGTGGAAATGCACGGCGGCGTGCTCAGCGCCGAGAGCGAGGGCCCCGAAAGGGGAAGCCGCTTCAAGTTTTCAATTCCCGGGGCCAGTGTAGGCAAGCCGGTGACGGCCGATGAGCCCGCAAAAAAATTCCTGGTCGTTGACGATAACCGGGACGCGGCCGACAGCCTCGCGGAAGTGCTCCGGCTGCTGGGGCATTCGGCCAAGGTCGCTTACAACGGGCCCGACGCGCTGGAGATCGCAAAAACCTACAGGGCGGACGCCGCGCTGGTCGATATCGGCATGCCGGGCATGAATGGCTTTGAAGTCGCCAGCGAGCTGCGCGGCTTGCCGTACGGCCCCGGCATACTCATTGCGGCCATTACCGGTTACGGCCATGAGGACGACAAGAGCCGGACCTTGGCCGGCGGTTTTGACTGCCACCTGGTCAAGCCGGTCGATTTCCCGGCCCTGGAAGACCTGATCCAGCGCCTGGACTGAGCCGGCAAAGCGCCTAGCGGGGCAGGGGCACGTCCGCCAGCAGCCTGCCCATTGCCTGCTCGAATGCGGCGTCTTCCCTGCATTGCTCGATTTCCGCGGCCGTTGGCGCGGGGCCGGTACCTTGCCGGTGTGCGGCCATCTTCGCCGCCAGGCTGCTGCGGCGCTGCTCACGCGCGGCACTGTCGGCGTGCCGGGTTTTCTCGAGGGCGGCATCCCCGGAAAGGGGCAAACGGGTGGGCAGAACGGCGGGCATGTGTTTCCTTGGGTATTGACTGAATACTGACAGGTCGGAACCCGGCGCGCCATGTCATTTTGCACAGCTTGAGTGAGTAGTTTCCCGAGAGGCCGACGCGAGGCTCCTGGATGCGGAATATGTCACGGGGCCGGCCACCATCACTTTTCGGGCCGTTTCGGATTAAGCCGTCGGCGGCCCGGCTTCGGTTTCGAAGCAAAAACAGGAACTAATTTCGGTGAAAAATTCCGTTTCCTTCTGCGCCCTGTTGACGCGCCCTTGCCATAACGCATCATCCTGCCATCGCTGATCCACCCGCCTTGCAGGATTCACATCACAAGCCATGGGCACGTTCACTTCCCAGCCGGAACTTCCTGAAAAAGTGGCGCTCGCTTTTGTCGATGCCACGGCGGCGCGGTGGTCGATCCCACAAGTGGAGCTCTATGAAAAAGAGGCCCTGGTCATGGTGACGGTTGAAACGCTGGCATCAGACGGGAAGGACATCGATGTGGCCATCAAACAAGCCGTTGCGCGGGCGCTCAACAAACTGATCCCCCCTGACTCCGACCACAAGTTCGGTCTTTGGATGGTGGTCTTTTGTTGTGAAGGCCATGTCTACGACACGATTCATCCGAGTGAATTTAACGATTGAACGCAAACAGCATAAGGATGCAATTCGCAGATTGCACGCCTAGAATCGCTGGCATGATTGACCGAAGCTTCGGGTGCGGCGTGAATTCATGACAAGCTCAAAAGCTCAACGGCGCGAGGTCCAATGCGATCATCCCTCATTGCAATAGCCGTAGCGATCAGCGCGTTTACCACAGCATCGGCCACCAGCTCTATTTCATTCGAGGCGCAAGGCTATCTCCTGGATGTTGTCGTGGGCGACGACAGCCGGCCATCCATAGCTGCCCTCAGTTTTGCGATGCCCGGCGGCAACCAAAGCGTGGTGATTCCCATGCAGCACATAAAAGTCGAAGCCTTCGATACGCAACAACAGGTCTTGTTGCTCCGGTTCATCAACCCTGGAGATTCGACGCTTCCAAAGGACTTTATTCTGAGTGTCAGGAACGATGCCGGTGTGCTGACAATCGGCGGCAAGTCAATTTCAGGCCGTTTCTCCTGGGGCATGTAGGGGGTTCCGGCGCTCTGGCCTAAACCGACATTCCCCCAGATACCTCAATCACCGCCCCATTGACATAACTGGCCTCGTCGCTCGCGAGGAAGGCGTAGACATTGGCAATCTCCTCGGGCCGGCCCAGGCGCTTGAGCGGCACATGGGCTTCCATTTCCTTGAGGACTTTTTCGGGGATGGTGTCCAGGATGTGTGTGGCGACAAAACCCGGCGCGACGGCGTTGACGCGCACGCCCTTAGGGCCCAGTTCGCGGCTCCAGGTTTTGGTGAAGCCGATCACGCCGAATTTGCTGGCGGCATAGTTGGTCTGGCCGAAGTTGCCGTAGATGCCGACGACGGAGCTGGCGTTGAGGATCACGCCGCTGCCCTGGGCCACCATGGTGTCGGCCACGGCTTGCGCGCAGTGAAAAACGCCGCGCAGGTTGACGTCTATGACTTTGTCGAATTGTTCCAGCGTCATTTTCTGCAGGCGGGCGTCCTGCGTGATGCCGGCGTTGTTGACCAGCACGTCGATGCGGCCGAACTGGTCTTTGACCTTGCCGACCACGGCGTCGACCATGGCGCGCTGGGTCACGTCCATCACAAATCCCGCGGCCTGGGCGCCCAGGGCCTGGCATTGTTTGACGGCGTCGTCGACGCCGGCCTGCTTGACGTCGCAGACGATGACGGTGGCGCCTTCTGTCGCGAACTTGAGGGCGGTGGCCAGGCCTATGCCCTGGGCGGCGCCGGTGATGAGGCTGATCTTGTTCTGGAGTCTTGGCATGAAATGGTCGGGTGAGGTGAATGAAAAAAGAAAGGGTGCCGTTCAGTACACCGGCTGGTGTTTGCGGATCGCATCCTTGACGGTATCGGCCAGCACAAAGCCGGGCCCGAATTTGCCGGCCAGCTCTGCGCAGCGCGCGATGAAGGCGTCCACTCCCATGCCATAGATGAATTGCATCGCGCCGCCCGTCCAGGCTGGGAAGCCTATGCCGAAGATGGAGCCTATGTTGGCGTCGTGCACCGTGGTCAGCACGCCTTCGCTGAGGCAGCGGGCAGTCTCCACGGCCTGGCGGTAGAGCAGGCGGTCCTTGAGTTCCTGGATGTCCCAGGCCATGCCGGGTTTTTCGAACAGGGGTTTGAGTTCGGGCCACAGCTGTTTTTTCGCGCCGGACTCGCTGGGGTAGTCGTAAAAGCCGCCGCCGGCCGCGCGGCCCGGGCGCTTCAATTCCTTCACCATGCGTTCGACCAGCAGTTCGCCGGGCGTCGCCGTGTAGGTCTTGCCTTCGGCCGTGAAGTCGGTGCGGGTCTGGTCCAGCACATGCACGCTCAGCGAGAGCGCGGTTTCATCGAGCACGGCCAGGGGCCCCACCGGCATGCCGGCCTGGATGCCGGCGTTCTCAATGGCGGCGGCGGGTATGCCTTCGCCCAGCATGGCCGCGCCTTCCATCACAAAGGTGCCGAAAGTACGGCTGGTGTAAAAGCCGCGCGAGTCGTTGACGACGATGGGGATCTTGCCCAGGGCCTGCACGTAGTCGAAGGCGCGGGCCACGGTTTCGTCGTCGGTTTGTTTGCCGCGGATGATCTCGACCAGCTTCATCTTGTCGACTGGGCTGAAGAAGTGGATGCCTATGAATTTCTCGGGCCGGTCGCTGGCCGTGGCCAGGCTGGAAATCGGCAGGGTGGAGGTGTTGGAGGCAAAAAAGCCGCCGGGTGCGAGCAGGGGCTCGGCCTCCTGCGTGACCTTGGCCTTGAGGTCGCGGCGCTCGAACACGGCTTCGATGATGAGCTCGCAGCCGGCCAGGTCGGCGGCCTGGCCGGTGGCGGTGATGCGCGCCAGCAGGGCGCTTTGTTCGGCGGCCGTCATGCGGCCTTTTTCGACGCGGGGCGCGGTGATCTTGCTGCTGTAGGCTTTGCCGGCCTCGGCCTTCTCCTGGCTGACGTCCTTGAGCACGGTGCTGATGCCCCGGCTGGCTTGCGCATAGGCGATGCCCGCGCCCATCATGCCGGCGCCCAGGATGCCGACCTTGTTGGGCCTGAACTTCGGCATCCGGGGCGGGCGCGACTGCCCGCTCTTGATGGCGTTCATGTTGAAGAAGAAGGTGTTGATCATGGCCTTGGCGTTGCTGCCGGTCATGAGCCTGGCGAGGTAGCGGCTTTCGATGCGCAAAGCGGTTTCCAGGTCCACCTGCGTGCCTTCGACCATGCAGGCCAGGATGGCTTCGGGCGCGGGGTAGAGGCCGCGTGTCTGCTTTTTGAGCATGGCGGGCGCGACGCTGAGGGCCGCGGCGATCTTGGGATTGGCCGGGGTGCCGCCGGGGATTTTGTAGTCTTTCGCTTCCCAGGGGTGTTGCGCCTGGGGGTTGGCGGCCAGCCAGGCCAGGGCCTTGGCGTGCAGCTCGCCCGGGTCGGCCACCAGCTCATGCACCAGGCCCAGCTCCAGCGCCTGGCGCGGGCTGAAGGTTTTGCCTTCGACCAGGTAGGGCTGCGCGCCCATCAGGCCCAGGTGGCGCGTCATCTTGGTCACGCCGCTGGCGCCGGGCAGCAGGCCCAGGGTCACCTCGGGCAGGCCGAACTGGGTCTTGGGGTCGTCCACCGCCACGCGGTAGTGTCCGACCAGCGCGACCTCCCAGCCGCCGCCCAGCGCCGTGCCGTTGAGGCAGCTGGCCACGGGAATGCCCAGGGTCTCCAGGGTGCGGAAGTTTTTCTTGACGCGTTCGACTTCGGCATAGGCCTTGGGCGCGTCGGCCGGCGTGAGGCGCATGACCGCCTTGAGGTCGGCACCGGCAAAAAAAGTGGATTTGGCCGACGCCAGGATGATGCCCTTGAGCAACGCCTTGTCTTTCACCACCTGGGCGGTGACTTCGCCGAGGTCCTCCTGCCACTGCAGGCACATGGTGTTGACGGGGGAGTTGGGCTCGTCAAAGGTGATGGTGGCGATGCCGTCATCAATCTGGTATTTGATGGTCTTCATGGCTTCAGACCCTTTCCACAATGGTCGCGATGCCCATGCCGCCGCCCACACACAGCGTGGCCAGGCCGTAGCGCAGCTTGCGCCTGTGCAGCTCGTCGACCAGCGTGCCCAGGATCATCGCACCGGTGGCGCCCAGCGGGTGGCCCATGGCAATCGCGCCGCCGTTCACATTGACCTTGTCGTGCGGCACCTTCATTTCCTTCATGAAACGCATCACCACGGCGGCGAAGGCCTCGTTGACCTCGAACAAATCGATCTGGGCCACCGTGAGGCCGGCCTTGGCCAGGGCCTTGCGTGTGGCCGGCATGGGCCCGGTCAGCATGATGGTCGGGTCGGCGCCGCTGAGCGCTGCGGCCACGATGCGGGCGCGCGGCTTCAGGCCGTGGGTTTTGCCGGCGGCTTCGGAGCCCACCAGCACGGCCGCCGCGCCGTCGACGATGCCGGACGAATTGCCGGCATGGTGCACATGCTGTATGCGTGCGACCTGTGGGTAACGCTGCAGGGCCACGGCGTCAAAGCCCATGGCGCCCAACTGGTCGAAGGCGGGCTTGAGCGAGGCCAGGCCTTCGAGCGTGGTCTGCGGCTTGATGAATTCGTCCTCGCCCAGGATGGTCTGGCCCAGGAAATCCTTGACCGGCACGATGGAGTCGGCGAAGTAGCCGGCGGCGCGGGCTCTGGCGGCGCGCTGCTGGCTTTCGAGCGCGAAGGCGTCCACGTCGGCGCGGCTGAAGCCTTCGAGCGTGGCGATCAGGTCGGCGCCTATGCCTTGCGGCACAAACAACGTGGCGCTGTTGGTTTCGGGGTCTTGCGCCCAGGCGCCGCCGTCGGCGCCAATCGGCACGCGGCTCATGCTTTCGACACCACCGGCCACCACCAGCTCTTCCCAGCCGGAGCGCACTTTCTGCGCGGCCAGGTTGACGGCCTCCAGGCCCGAGGCGCAAAAGCGGTTGATTTGCACACCGGAGGCGCGGAAGTCCCATCCGGCCTTGAGCGCGGCCACCTTGGCGATGACGGCGCCTTGCTCGCCCACGGGCGAGACCACGCCCATGACCACGTCGTCGACGGCGGCGGTGTCAAAGCCGTTGCGCTTTTGCAAATCCGCTAGCACGCCGGCCAGCAGGTTGACGGGCTTGACCTCATGCAGGCTGCCGTCTTTTTTGCCCTTGCCGCGCGGCGTGCGGACGGCGTCGTAGATAAAGGCTTCGATACTCATGGATTTTTCCTCGGGGGAGGGCAGGGATGATTCGGAGGCGGACGGGGCGCCTCATGCAGTATATTCATTTCACAAAGCAGACGCTTTGTATAAATGCTCCAGGTTTTCCCCACAGGTGACACCATGATCGAACGCAGCCTCTTCAGCTCCGACCACGAAGCCTTTCGTGACGCCTTCCGCCGCTTTATGGACAAGGAAATCGCGCCCTTTCACGAGCAATGGGAAGAGCAGGGGTATGTGGACCGCAAGGTCTGGAACAAGGCCGGCGAGAACGGTTTTTTGTGCATGACCATGCCCGAGGAATACGGTGGGGCGGGCGCCGACAAGCTGTATTCGGTGGTTCAGATGGAGGAACTGGGCCGCGGCGGCTTTACCGGCATCGGTTACAGCCTGCACAGCGAGATCGTCGCGCCTTACATCCTTCACTACGGCACGCAAGCCCAGAAAAAGAAATACCTGCCCAAACTGGCCAGCGGCGAGATGGTGGGCGCCATCGCGATGAGTGAGCCGGCCGCCGGCTCGGACCTGCAGGGCGTAAAGACCACGGCGCTCAAGCAGCCCGACGGCAGCTATCGGCTCAACGGCAGCAAGACCTTTATCACCAACGGCTGGCATGCCGACCTGGTCATTGTGGTGGCCAAGACCGATCCGGCCGCCGGCGCCAAGGGCACCAGCCTGGTGCTGGTGGAGCGCGGCATGCCGGGCTTTGAAACCGGCAAGCGCCTCAAGAAGCTGGGCATGAAGGCGCAGGACACCTCGGAGCTGTTCTTCACGGACGTCAAGGTGCCGGCCGAAAACCTGCTGGGCGGCCAGGCGCATGAGAACCGCGGCTTTATCTGCCTGATGGAGCAACTGCCCTGGGAGCGCATGCAGATTGCCATCACGGCCGTGGCCTCGGCCCAGGCCGCGATTGACTGGACGCTGGCCTACGTGAAGGAACGCAAGGTCTTCGGCCAGCCGGTGGCCAGCTACCAGAACACGCGCTATACCCTGGCCGAACTGCAGACCGAGGTGCAGGTGGCGCGCGTGTTTGTCGACAAATGCGCGGAGCTGGTGGCGCAGGACAAGCTGGACACCGCGACCGCCAGCATGGCCAAGTACTGGTGCACCGAGCTGCAGTGCAAGGTCATGGACGAATGTGTGCAGCTCTTCGGCGGCTACGGTTATATGTGGGAATACCCGATCACGCGCGCCTATGCCGACGCGCGCGTGCAGCGCATTTACGGCGGCACGAATGAAATCATGAAGGAAGTGATTTCACGGGCCATGGGCCTGGGCGCGAAATAGGCGTTCGCGCGCAAGCCCCAGGTTCGCGCAGCACGAAAAAGCAAAAACCGGCAGGCGCCGGCTTTTGCCAAGGGTGTGGCGCGACCTTTAGTTGACGCGGCGCTCGATGACGATTTCCTCGACTTCCACGCGGCGGTTGGGCGCCAGGCAGGCAATCAGGTCCTTGAGCTTGCGGTCATGGCAGGTCACGACGGGGTTGCTTTCCCCTTTGCCGACGGCGGTCAGGCGGCCGGTGTTGACCCCTTTGCTACCCAGGTAGCTCTTCACCGCGTCCGCGCGGCGCTGCGACAGTTTAAGGTTGTAAGCGTCCGAGCCGATGCGGTCGGTATAGCCGGTCACGGTGATGTTGCCGTTGAAATTGCCGCCCATCAGGGTTTGCGCGATCTGGTCAAGCTTGGGTTGCGGGCTTGCCAGTTCGGCGCTGTCAAAGGCAAACAGTTCCGTGGCCGACAGCGTCACCTTCTCGAAGCGTGCCGGCGCCGGAGGAGGTGGTGGTGGCGGTGCGGTGACCGTTGGCTCGGGCGCCGGTGGCGGGGTGTACTGCGCGGTCACGGGACGCGCCGGCTTGTCGAAGTAGTAGCTCAGGCCGACATTCACGGTGTTGGTGTTGGCGTGGTCAAAGCCGAAGGTGTTGCCGCGAAGGTAGGTGCGGGTCCGCCTCAGGTCTGCCTGCATGAACCACTGGTCGGACAGCCCCAGCTGAAAGCCCAGGCCCAGGTTCAGATAGGGCGAAGTCTTGCTGGTGTTGGGCAATTTGTCCCGCTCGGCGCCTATGCCGGCCAGCAGGAAGGGCCTGAAATTGCTGCTGCGGTTGAACATGTACAACCCGTCGATGCCCAGCGTGTCCTGCTCAAAGCGCCGGCCGTTGTTGTTGGCGCGGGCTATGCTGCCGCCTATCTGCATGTCCCAGGAGGGGGACACCGCCTTGCCCAAACGCAGGCCAAGGCCGCTGAGGTTCTTGTTGCCGTTGAACCGCGAGTCCGGGTCTACCACGGTGACCTGCGGCATGATGTACCAGGACGGGTTGGGGATGTCGTACATCGAGGTCGTGGTTTGCGCCATCAGGGCGCCGGGACTGAGGCAGGCCAGCAGGGTCGCTGCGGCAAGGGGCGCGAGATGGTTGAGCTTCATGGTTTCTCCGGAAAAGGGCGGTTTAGGTGTTGGTTCTTACGCCCGGCGTTTGTTTGTCCGGGCGTGTTGCAACACTACGCTTGCAAATTCCGCCGTATGTGAGACGTGGCGACTAGATGTCATGAGACAGCGCCTACGTCGCATGGCATAACCCGCACGGCGCACAGCCGTGCCGGCTGTGCGGGCGGATTTTCTGCGCGGCTCTTACAGGTGCCGCGTTTCGGCGGGCTTGTTCCACCAGGCGTTGTTGCGACCGTCGGCGTAGTTGACCGGTGCGTTGATGAGTTCCTCTGGCTCGGCATTGTCCAGGGCGGCGATGTTGATGGACACGTAGTCGCCGCCGATCTGCTCGATGTAACCCCGGCCGAAAGGGCGCACGCCGCAGTGCTTGCAAAACAGGTGATGGCCGCTTTTGGTGCCGAACTGGTAGTCGCTCAGTTCGCTTTCGCCGGCGAGGAGCCGGAAGGCGTCGGGCTTGATGATGGCGCCCCAGTTACGGGTTTTGGTACAGATAGAGCAATTGCAGCGGCCCGTGCCCTTGCTGAGGTCGATGTCGGCTTCAAAGCGGACGGCGCCGCAGTGGCAGCTTCCGGTATAGGTTTTCAGCATGGTGGCATTCCTTTCAGGCGGGCAGGTTGATGTTGGTGGTGACGGGGTGAATATGACAGAATGTTGTCATGTCTGGAAGTATAGTTAAACGACAGCATGCTGTCAAATCGGTGGCCGCCACCGGGGAAGTCGAGCGCACGCCGGCGGCCAACACCCTGAGCTGGCTGGTGGTGCAGGTGATGCAGCTCAACGGCCTGCTGACGGCGGCCGGCGACGCGCTGGCGGCGCCTGCCGGGCAGACTTCGGCGCGCTGGCAGGTGCTGGCCGCGGTGGAGGATGCGCCGCTGTCGGTGGCGCAGATTGCGCGGGCCATGAATCTGACGCGGCAGAGTGTGCAGCGCGTGGCGGATTTGCTGGTGGAGGAGGGCTTCGCCGCCTATCAGGACAACCCGGCCCATGCGCGTGCCAAGCTGTTGCGGCTCATGCCCAAGGGCCGTAAAGCGCTGGGCACCATACAGTCAGGCCAGAAACGATGGGCCAATGCCCTGGCCGCGGGTATGAATGAAAGCCAGCTGCGTGCCGCGAGCGCCGTGCTGGCCCAGTTGCAACAGGCTTTGAGGGCGCAGGAAACCTTGCCGGAGTCCCCTCAGGAATAGCCGGGGACAGCCGTGCCCGCGCTTAAGACGGGTCTTTGCTGCGCGTGCGGCTGACGGCGCTGAAGATGCCTATGCCCAGGAAGATCAGCGCGCCTATGCCGATGTAAAGATGCGGCACGCCGGCTTCCACGGCGCCCCAGATGACACCGGCCAGGAAGATCACGAACCCGAGCATGTAAAGCGCAAAAGACATTTTTCTTCTCCAAAAAATGTTGTGCTTCCACTGTGTGTGCCGCGCAGGCGCGGCCTTATCGGGGAGATGCCCTGATGGCTGTCAGCCAAGGCCTACGGTCGATCTCGCGACACCGGCGATTCCCGCGCGCCGGGCTGCCGGGCGGTGTGCCGCTTGGCCACTTTTTACGCCGACACAGGCCTGCGCTGTGTGGAGGCCGGTTCGAGGCCCCGGCCCCGCCCTGGGCGGCCATTGCCCACAATGCGGCCGGACGGATGCATGGGGCGCAGGTACTGGTGCAGCACCAGGGCGGCGGCCCCCACCGCTGAAGCCAGCAGTCCGTAGCGCGCGACGCGCACCGTGGGAGCGCTGACGCCGGCATCGGTGGCGTAGTTTTGCAGCGTTTCCTGGGCAACCTTCACCATGTCGGGAAAACGCAGGCATGAGGAGCCGCCCACCACCAGCACGCTGGGGTCAAAGGTGGTCCACAGGTTCTGCAGCAGCACGCCCAGGTAGTGTCCCGACCGGCGGGCATCCGCCAGCTGGCCCAGGGCGCCCGAACCGATAAAGGCCTCCGCGCAGCCGCGCCGCCCGCAGGAGCAGGGGGGACCGCCCAGTTCCAGGACGCTGTGGCCGATCTCGCCGGCCATGCCCCGCATGCCGGTGAACAGCCTGTCGTTGAGAACGATGCCGGCGCCCACGCCCACATCGCAGCTCACAAAAATCAGCGAATCCTTGCCGTCGTTCTCCGAAAACTCGTACTCGCTCAGTGCGGCGGTGTCGGCTTCGTTTTGCACGTGCACCGGCACCGGGGGCAAGCCCGCCTGCGTCAGCGCCTGGGTGATCTGCGGCACAAAGTCCACGTTGCGCCAGCCAAGGTTGGGGGCAAAGCGCAACACGCCGGTGGTTTCGTCAAACGCGCCGGGCAGGCCTATGCCCACACCCGAGAGTTGCGCGCCGCGCGAGACCAGCTGCGCCTGGGCCATGACCACCAGGCCGGCGACCTGGCAGCAGACGTCTTCGGGCCGGGTGCTGCGCAAAGGCTCCTGCGTCGACCACAGCACCTTCCCCAGCAGGGACACGCTGGCCACACGCACGGTGTCGACCGCCACTTCCACACCGATCAGGCCGCGCGACTGGCCGTCGATCTGCAGGGGTGTGGAAGGCCGCCCCACGCCGTTGGAGGCGGCCATGCTGATTTCGCTGAGCCAGCCTTCATCAATCAGTTCGCGCACCAGCAGGCTGACGGTCGACTTGGTCAAGCCGCTGTGATTGGCCAGTTGCGCGCGCGAGCGGCTCGGCTGGTTGCGCAGCAGGCGCATCAACACGCTGCGATTGATACGCTTGACGAGTTGCTGGTCGCCTGTGGTTTTCATGGACGATGGCATGGTATCAGGCGCTACGGTGCGGGGCCTGCTCGCGCCCTGGCGGCGGCTTGCCGGCGATGATCATGCCGAGGATCTGGTCCTCGTCCAGGTCGGCCGTGCGGTAGGTGCCGACCAGGCGGCCGTTTTTCATCACCGAGACACGGTCGCTGAGCGAAAACACGTCGTGCATGTCGTGCGTGATCAGGAAAATGCCCACGCCTTCGGCCTTGAGCTGGAGCACCAGGTTGGCTACCATGGCGGACTCCTCCGGGCCCAGGGCGGCACAGGGCTCGTCCATGATCAGGATGCGGGCATTGAAATAAATGGCGCGCGAGATGGCCACCACCTGGCGCTGCCCGCCGGACAGGCGCCGCACCGGGGTGTGGATGTTGGTGAAGTTTTTATTCAGGCGGCCGAACACCTTGCGTGCCTGCGCCTCCATGAAGTAATCATCCAGCGTGTTCCAGGCCGTCATTTTTTCGCGGCCCAGGAAGAGGTTGGCCACGGCGTCCAGGTTGTCGGCCAGGGCCAGCGTCTGGTAGATGGTTTCTATGCCTTCCCGCTGCGCGTCGGCCGGGGTCCGCAGGTTCACTTTCTGTCCCATCACGTGGATCTCGCCCGAGTCGATGGGAAAGGCGCCCGCCAGCATTTTCATCAGGGTCGATTTGCCGGCGCCGTTGTGGCCCAGCACGGCGACCACTTCGCCCGCGTACAGGTTCAGGTTCACGCCGTCGACGGCGTGAACGCCGCCAAAGGCCTTGCGGATGTCCTTGAACTGGACCAGGGGTTCGTTGGAGGGTTGCAGGGTTGGCATGTCAGCTTTCCTGCGCCCATTTGCGGTAGAGCACGTCAAACACCACCGCCACAATCAGCACCTGCCCGATGATGACCATGCGTTTCCCGATGGAAACATCCAGCAGCAGCATGCCGCTGTCCAGCGACTGCATGATGAGCGCGCCCAGCACCGAGCCGATGATGGTGCCGCTGCCGCCGGCCAGCGCGGTGCCGCCTATCACGGCGGCGGCGATCACGAACAGTTCCATGCCAGTGCCCAGCGAGTTGGTACCCGCGTTCAGGCGGGCCACCGAGACGATGGCCGCGATGGTGATGAGCACGCCGAGCAGGGCGAACAGCATGAGCGTGACCCGCTTGACCGGTATGCCGACTAGTATCGCGGCGTCGGGGTTGCCGCCCATGGCGTAGACGTAGCGGCCAAAACGGGTGCGCCGGGAGATGAAGGACATCAGCACCGCCACGCCCGCCCAGATGAGCACGGGTATCGGGATGCCTTGGGGCGCGTCCTTGTTGGTGACCTGGTAGTTGTTCATGGCCGCGGCAAATGCCGCCAGCAGGGCCACGGGCGCGGCCACCAGCAGAACGTCCACCCATACGGGCTGCTGGGGCATGCCGTGGCGTGCCGAGGCGCGGCGGCCCAGCACCCTGCGAACCACCAGCACCAGGCTGACGCAGGCGGTGAGGACCCAGGTGGCGGTCACTCCGATGCCGCCGTCATAGCCGCCGCCCAGCTGCAAAAAAAACTCGTCGCTGACCGGCTGGGTCTTGCCGTCGGCCACCAGGAAGGCCGCGCCGCGCAAGGACATCAAGCCCCCCAGCGTGACCACAAAAGACGGCACGCCCAGCATGGCCGTCAGCCATCCCTGGTACACCGATACCACGAGCGCCGCGGCCAGCCCGGCAAGCGACGCCGCCGGCCAGGACCATCCCAGGGTGTATTGAAGGTAGGCGATGAGCACGCCGACAAAACCGATCACCGAGCCGACCGACAGGTCAATGTGCCGCGCCACAATGATCAGCACCATGACGGTGGACACGATACCCACCACCGCAGTTTGCTGGGCGATGTTGTAGAGGTTTTCAGGCGACAGGAAAATGCCGCCCGACAGGACCTGGAACACACCCGCCAGGACGGCGAGCACGGCTCCCATGAAGACCAGCCGCCAGTCAATGGCGGTGTCGCGCGGGATTCGAAAAGGCAATTGCATGGTTTTGGGGGTGCGGCGCTCCCGGGCAACCTACAGGCCGGTTGCCTTGCCCGCTTGCGCGGAACGGGGAGCGGGTGCCTGGAAGGCCTGTATTACTTGCAGCCGGCGACGTTGCCGGTGACGCCCTTGCAGAGCTCGTCTTTTTTGATCCAGCCGGCCTTGAGCACCACGTCGAGGTTGTCGCGGGTGATGGGCACGGGTTTCAGAAACTGGGCCTGCAGGGCGATCTTTTTCTCGCCGCCGTTCCAGGAGCTTGCGCCCTCGACCGGTTTTCCGGCACCGAGATTGACCGCCGCGCTGGCCGCCTGTTTGCCGAGGTCGCGGGCATCCTTCCAGACCGACACGGTCTGGGTGCCCACGGCCACGCGGTTCAGGGCGGCAAAGTCACCGTCCTGGCCCGACACCGGCACACCCTTGAGCCCCTTGGCGCTCAGCGCCGCCACCACGCCGCCGGCGGTGCCGTCATTGGAGGCGACCACGGCATCGACCTTGCCGCCGGTTTTGGTCAGGATCTGTTCCATGTTTTTCTGCGCGACTTCGGGCTTCCAGCCCTCGGTGTATTCCTCGCCCACGATCTTGATGTCGCCTTTCTTGACGGCGGCGTCTATGACTTCCTGCTGGCCTTCGCGCAGGAAATTGGCGTTCGGGTCGGTGGGTGAGCCCTTGATCATCACGTAGTTGCCCTTGGGCTTGGCCTTGAACACGGCGCGGGCCTGCATGCGGCCGACTTCCTTGTTGTCGAAGGTGATGTAGAACACGCCGGGCGCCTCGATCAGGCGGTCGTAGGCGATGACGGGCACCTTCTGTTTGGTGGCCTTGTTCACGGCGGGCAGGATGGCGTCCTTGTCCATGGCCAGCACGATCAGGACCTTGGCGCCCTTGGCCATCAGCCCGTCAATGTCCGCCAGCTGTTTTTCGGGAGAGCCCGCGGCGTCGGCGCTGATGTATTTGGCGCCCAGCTTTTCAAGCTGCGTCTTGATGGCGGCTTCATCGGTTTTCCAGCGTTCCTCCTGGAAGTTGGACCAACTGACGCCTACCGTCACCTGCGCAAATGCGCCGGCGGCGGCCAGGCTGAGTGCGATGGCAGTCAGGGAAGCTTTGAATTTCATTGAGTGTCTCCGATAGTTTTTGCCCAGGCAGGCATGTGTTTTTGAGCTCAGATAAATCCCGGTGGTCGTTCCACTGCCTACGCAGCACTTTGGAATTAGTTTGAACGACGCACTAATTATGTGAAGCTGAAAAATTCCCCGTCTAGGGACAAACCCCTGGCATGCGGAGGCTTCGCGCAATTTTGGAAAGCTTTTGTAGTAGGACCGGGCCTCGAACCGGCAAGCGCTGGCCGGCTGGACCGGTTTTCTCCCTGGAAAGCCCCGCGTTTTAAGGGACGGCGACCGGCTCCGTCACCCCGAGCTTGATGGCCCAGCTGGAGAGCGCCGGCAGTATGGACGGGTAGAGCGCCACGCCATCCAGCTTTTGCTTTGCCGCCAGCGCGATGCCTTTTTCGCCGGGCGTGCGCACGGCCTTGCCTGCATGCGCGGGACGCGAGGCGCGGCAGGCATCGGCGACGTGGCCGGTCTGGCGTTCGAAGGCTTCGAGGCCGGCGAAGGCTCGCGGGTCCAGGATCTGCAGGAACACTGTGGCGCCCCAGCCCTCCTTGGGGTCGGCGCGGCCGTGGCCGGCCAGGCCGCCGGTCAGGGCCTCGACCAGCAGCGTGAGGCCGTAGCCCTTGTGGCCGGAGTCCATGCCGCCCAGCGGCAGTATGGTGCCCTTGGGTTCTTCAAACAGCACCGAAGGGTTGTCGCTGGCCACGCCATGGCCGTCCATGACCCAGGCCGCGGGCAGGCGTTTGCCTTCCTTGTGCAGGCGGTTGGTCATGCCGTTGGTGGTGGCCGAGGTGGAAACGTCCATCAGCACCGGCACGCCGCCCGTGGGAATGCCGGCTGAGACCGGGTTCGGCGTGAACACCGCGTCCAGCCCGCCGAAGGGCGCGACGCTGGCGGTGTTGGGATCGGAGCAGGTCAGCAGCATCAGCAGGCCCTGGTCGGTGGCGCGCTTGAGGTAGGCGGCCAGGCAGGCGATGTGGTGGCTGCGGCGTATCACCACGGTGCATGTGCCCTGGGTGGCGGCGCGTTCGGCGGCCAGCGCCATGGCTTCGAGCACCAGCCAGGGGCCGGGCAGGCGGCGGCCGTCCCAGGTCAGGGCGGCCGGGTGGTCGGCCAGCACGGTGGGCGCGCCCCGCTTTTCCATGGAACCTGCTTCGAGCTCGCCCAGATAGCCGGGCAGCAGGGCCAGGCCATGGGTGTTGTGGCCCAAGAGGTCGCCCTCGACGAGGATTTCGGCCACGGCCGTGGCCTTGGCCGGCTCCAGCCCGGCGGCGGTCAGCAGGGCTTGCGCGTAATGGATCAGGTCGTCGTGGCGGTAGTGCATGGTATTCCCGGCGGTCGGTGCTGCCCGGGCAAGGTCGCCGCGGGCTTCCCGGCATTCTAGGGAAGAAGGGTGTAACGATGCACAAGTCGGTGCGCGTATACCGGCGCCCCAATGCAGTTCGCCCTGAGGCCGCCGAAAAGCTCGGCAACTCAGGGCGAAGGGTGATGAGATTGATCGCAGTCTTGTATAGAGCTGCTCACAAAACCCAGCGAAGCGGTCCTGGCTAGGCGCGTCGCCGCAGACAGTGCTGAAGGCACGGCAAGGCGGCGCAACAACGCCAGGAGGGCTTTTGAGCGGCTCCGCGCTTAACCGAGCTTGATGCTGCTCGGGTCGGCGGTGAGATAACCGACGGCCGCGCCGTAGCGGTCCTTGTAGTTCGCGCGCACCAGCGGGTCCAGCGTGGCCTGCACCTTGCCGTGCAGCGACGGGATCCAGTCGCCGGCGTGCTGGAAGTTGCTCATGATGTAGGTCCAGCCATTGAGGTCGTCCACGACATGCAGGCCGGTGGCTTCAGCGCCCGAGGGCATGGACATCAGGCGCGAGAGCTGTTGGGTGTCGACGTTGTAGGCCCAGATGAAGTTGTTGACGTGGGTGCTGCTGTCTTCACCGATGAAGAGGGTGCGCATTTTTTCCGAGAACTTCAGGTTATCGGGGTTGGACACCTTGTTGGGATTGGCCTTGTTGCCCAGCGCGTCGCCGGCGATGTCTTCGCCGACCAGCAGGGCCTTGGTGTGCACCGGCATCCATTCGCTGTTGATGGCATTGCCGGCCGAGTCCTTCTGGCCGCCGTCCAGCTTGTGCATCATCACGCCGCCGGCGATCAGCGCCTTGTCGAGCGCGATGCCGCTGGCCGCGTTCCAGCCCTTGCCGGTCTTGACCATGGAGTCCTGCATGTTCTGCAGCGCCGAGTAGGCGATCTTGTCCTTGATGTTGACGGTGGTGCCTTCCATCTTGGAAAAGCCCATGCTGCCGCCCATGAGGTAGGCATAGCGGTGGGTTTCCAGGAAGGCGGCGGCTTTTTCCATGCCGGGCTTGACCTTGATCCAGTTGGCGTTGCCGTTGTAGAAGACCTTGGTGAAGCTGGCATCGGACGGGTCGGTTTTGTGCACCGTCATGATGTCGGACGGCTTGAGCGTGTCGGCCATTTTTTCGATTTCGGCGCTCGTGGCGTGGCCCAGCTTGATCCAGGAAATCTTTGCGCCTTCGGCGGCCGGGTCGACCGAGAAGCCGCTGCCCAGTTTGCCCACGTACAAGGTGCCGGACGACAGGTCTTTCTCGCGGTCGGCCACAAAGACGAAGAGGCCGCTGTTGGTGGCGTCGTCGCCCATCAGCACGGTGCGGTTGTCGGGCATGACCTGGACCAGCTCGTGCGAGATGCGGCCCAGGTTGTAGTGCTTTTTCACCGTGCCGGTGCCGTCGGGGTGCACGGTGACTTCGGGCAGGTGGCCGTAGTGGTAGGGGTTGGCCTTGGTCTCGTCGCCGTAGACGTTCTTGCTGAACTTCTTGAACTGCGAGCTTTCGGCCGCAAAAGGCGCGTCGGGCTCGTACTCTTCGCTGGACAGGTGGGTGTTCCAGGGCGAGAGGCTGGCGCCGCAGGTGATCCACAGGCCGTGCGCCTTGGACATGTCGACGTTGTGGTACTTCACGAGGCTGAGCTTGCCGGTGGCTTGGTCCTGGTCCAGGGTGAGCACGGCGATGGGCGAGGGCAGGTTGCCATAGGCGTCGGCGCCGGCCTGGTCGCGCGTGGTGTATTCAAACTGCACGACGGCGAACACCGCCTTGCCCTTGACGCCGGGCACGTTGGCGTTCGGCAGGCCCAGCAGCGAGGTACCGTCGGGCGAGTCGGAGAACATCTGGCGTTCCTTGCCGGGCACCGAGCGGTCGATGATGGGCTGGTTGTTGATGTCCACATAACCACCGCTCAGGATGGTGCCACCCTTGCCGTCCGGCACCCTATCGCCAGTCACGAAGAAGGGCTGGTAGGCCAGCCGATAGCTTTGGGTGCTGTTGTCCTTGAGCCGGACCTGCAGGCTGGAGCCCACGGTGGTGGTGGCCATGGCGGCCGTGTCGGCCAGCGAAGGCGCGGCCATGGAGGTGAAGCTGGAAGACAGGTAATTGCCCGCTCCAGCCGGGCCGCTGCCGGTGGCGCAGCCCGACAGCAGGGTGCTGGAGGCCAGTGCCCCCAGCGGCAGCATGGGCGCGGTCGCCAGGAATTTCAGGGCGGTGCGGCGTGAGGGAAGGGAAGGGGTGGCCAGGTCGGACATTGTTGTGTGTTCCAGTTTCAGGTGGGGAATGATGCGAAGCGGCGCTGTGCCCGCGCCGAAACGCAGGGCAGGGCCGCTGCGCTGCCGGAATCTT